>Ga0208588_1000067_pt1 | contig 31652 bp, 24 predicted proteins | sample NGESurshal092012_8_FD_184483 | JGI IMG/M metagenome (GOLD analysis project Ga0208588, IMG submission 184483) | Arctic peat soil microbial communities from Barrow, Alaska - NGEE Surface sample 415-3 shallow-092012 (SPAdes) | ecosystem: Environmental > Terrestrial > Soil > Wetlands > Peat ...
CATCAGCGCGTCGGCGCCGTCCAGCACCGCGTTGGCGACGTCGGAGGCCTCCGCCCGCGTCGGCCGGGAGTGTTCGATCATCGAGTCCAGCATCTGCGTCGCGACGATCACCGGACGGGCATTCTCCCGGGCGATCTGGACGGCCCGCTTCTGCACCAGCGGCACCTGCTCCAGCGGCAACTCGACACCCAGATCGCCGCGGGCCACCATCACACCGTCGAAGGCCAGCACGATCGCCTCGAGATTGGCGACGGCCTCGGGCTTCTCGAGCTTGGCGATGACGGGCAGCCGGGGTGCCCCGGCCTCGTCCATCACCTGATGGACCAGTTCGATGTCCGTCGGCGACCGGACGAACGAGAGGGCGATGACATCGACTCCCAGCGACAAGGCGAACTGCAGGTCGGCGATGTCCTTCTCGGACATGGCCGGCACCGAGACGTTCATCCCGGGCAGCGAGATGCCCTTGTTGTTCGACACCGGCCCGCCCTCGGTGACCGTGCAGATGACGTCGTTGCCCTCGACCTGGGTGACGACCAGGCCGACCTTGCCGTCGTCGATGAGCAGGCGATCCCCGGGCCGGGCGTCCTTGGCCAGATCCCGGTAGGTGGTCGACACCCGGTCCCGGGTGCCGACGATGTCGTCCACCGTGATGGTGACCTGGTCGCCGGTCGGCCACTCGTGCGGCCCGTCCGCGAATCTGCCCAGCCGGATCTTCGGTCCCTGCAGGTCGGCGAGGATCGCCAGGGCGACGTCCTTGGACTTGGCCGCGGCCCGCAGCCGCTCGTAGATGACCCGGTGGTCGGCGTAATCGCCGTGGCTGAAATTCATCCGGGCGACGTTCATCCCAGCGTCCAGCAGGGCGGCGATACCCTCTTCGGACGAGGTGGCAGGTCCCATGGTGCAGACGATTTTTGCGCGTCGAGTCATGGGGTTGACCCTAGGCGGACGCCCGTCGGTCGGCATATCGCGGTGCCTTTGGCCAGGTCAGACCAGTGGCAGCGGGCGCTGACCGATCCCGACCAGCGTGCCGTTGAAGCTGCGGCCGCCGGCCGCGGTGACCACGCAGGACACGAAGCTGCGCCGGAGGTCGGCGTCGGCGGCCGGACTGACGCTCGCGCCCATGTCGAAGTCCAGGATGTCCAGCCTGAGGGCACCTTGCCGGGTCGGGTCGCTGGTCCGCAGCGCCCTGCCCGCGTACACCGCGCAGGCGTCGCGGACGTCGGCGCCACTGACCGGGGCGGGGCCCAGGTTGGTCGAGCCGAGCACTTCGAGTACGTGCGGGCTGTCACACGGCACCTGCTGGGCGTCGCGCAGGCGCATCGAGGGCCAGCACGACCCGAAATCCGGCGGCAGCACGCCGGTGTCCAGCACCTTGTGCAGCCGGCCGAGGTACGGGGTCACCCCGGCCGATCCGACCACGCAGGCCGACCACCGCTGTCCGGCCGCCCGCTGCAGCGCGGTCGGCCCGACCGGGGTGTACCGGAAGGTCAGGTCCGGTGTCCAGACGATCCCCTGCTGACCGGCCGCCCGTTCGACCACGGGGGCGATCGATCCGAGGTAGCCGATGGAGTCCAGCGCGCATTGCTGCACCGCGCCCTGGTAGTCGCTGTCGACAATGCGTTTCGCCGGGAAGGTGTCCGAATCGACGACGGCCACCTCACCGATCACCGTCCCGGCGCAGGGACCGAACCGCGCGGTCGGGAAGTCGATGACCTTGCCGACGGCGAAGCCGGGCGCCGGGTCGGCTGCCCAGGGGTCGGCCATGGCGGTGACGCAGGTGCCCGGAGCGGGTGGTTCGTCGATCGGGGCGGCCACCGGGCTGCCGGCCACCCGGCGGGCAGCGACGTTCGGCGCGACAACGGCGGCGAGCAGCACGCAGGCCACCACGATCACGCCGAACCACCGTCGGTTCACACCCTCGACGATAGGCCCGACCGGGGACCGGGGACCGTGGCCGTGGTCTGCCCACCTGTGCTCCGCCGACCGGTCGGCACGAGAAATGGCCGCGACCCATAGATCGCGGCCATTCTCATTCTTTGCCGGAACTCATGCCAGCAACGCAGGGTTGGCCCTACCGACCCGTCAGCTGCTCAGCTCAGCGAACCGGACTTCTCCCGGCGCGGGAGCTTCCAGTTCGGCCGGGCGAAATGGCAGGTGTAGCCGTTCGGGTAGTGCTCCAGGTAGTCCTGGTGCTCGGGCTCGGCCTGCCAGAACGGGCCGGCCGGGCTGACCTCGGTGACGACCTTGCCGGGCCAGAGGCCGGAGGCCTCGACGTCGGCGATGGTGTCCAGCGCGACGGCCTTCTGCCTGTCGCCCGAGTAGAAGATCGCCGACCGGTAGCTGGCCCCGACGTCGTTGCCCTGCCGGTTCTTGGTGGTCGGGTCGTGGATCTGGAAGAAGAACTCCAGCAGATCCCGGTAGGAGGTCTGCTCCGGATCGAACTCGATGTCGATCGCCTCGGCGTGCGTCCCGTGGTTGCGGTAGGTCGCGTTCGGGTTGGTCCCACCGGTGTAGCCCACGCGGGTGGAGATCACCCCCGGCCGCCGGCGAATCAGATCCTGCATCCCCCAGAAACAGCCACCGGCCAGGATTGCCTTGTCGGTCATTTCACTCCTCCGTCTGCTAGCGGCACGCTCACGCCTGCCGCTTGGCACAACGACCGGAGGCGCCGCGGGATTCCCGGCAGGGACGGCCCGACCTGCTGGCCCCCGGCCGGATCATTCACGGACTGGAAACACGGCCGACCACTACCGACGCAACAGCGTCGTTACCGTCGCGTCGTCCGATTCGTCACCCCGCTGCGCGTGCAGCATCATTCTAGGGATGCCTCAGTGACTGGTAGCAACGTTCGCCTGCAGGCGATCAGAGATGTCGAAGCGTATGTGCCACCCGTCCCGAGCTTCGACGTGGGCGAGGCACCCGGCGAGATCTTCGGCGAGAACGTCTTCAGCAAGTCCGTCATGCAGAAGCGCCTGCCGAAATCCGTCTTCAAGTCGGTCGTCGCCACCATCGAGAACGCCGCGCCCCTCGATCCGCAGGTCGCCGACGCCGTCGCGTCGGCCATGAAGGACTGGGCGCTGGAGAAGGGCGCGACCCACTACGCCCACGTCTTCTACCCGTTGACCGGCCTGACCGCGGAGAAGCACGACAGCTTCCTCGAGCCGGTCGGCGACGGGTCCGCGCTGGCGGAATTTGCCGGCAAGACGCTGGTCCAGGGTGAGCCGGACGCCTCCAGCTTCCCCAGCGGCGGTCTGCGCAACACCTTCGAAGCCCGCGGCTACACCGGCTGGGACGTCACCAGCCCGGCGTATGTCCTGGAGAACCCGAACGGCAACACCCTCTGTATCCCAACGGTTTTCGTCTCGATGACCGGTGAGGCACTGGACCACAAGACGCCGCTGCTGCGCTCGCAGCAGGCGATGGCCGACAACGCCGAGCGGGTGCTCAAGCTGTTCGGCCACCAGCCGTCCCGGGTGGTGTCGTTCTGCGGCGCCGAGCAGGAGTACTTCCTGGTGGACCGGCACTTCTTCCTGGCTCGCCCCGACCTGCTGAACTCCGGTCGCACCCTGTTCGGCATCAAGCCGCCGAAGGGCCAGGAGTTCGACGACCACTACTTCGGGGCCATCCCGGAGCGGGTGCTCGGCTTCATGATGGACACCGAGCGGGAGCTGTTCAAGCTCGGCATCCCGGCCAAGACCCGGCACAACGAGGTCGCGCCCGGCCAGTTCGAGATCGCGCCGATGTTCGAGCGTGCGAACGTCGCGGCCGACCACCAGCAGTTGCTGATGACCACCTTCAAGACCATCGCCAAGAAGCACGGCATGGAGTGCCTGTTCCACGAGAAGCCGTTCGAGGGCGTCAACGGCTCCGGCAAGCACGTCAACTTCTCCCTCGGCAACGCCACCGAGGGCAACCTGTTGCTGCCCGGTGACACCCCGCACGACAACGCGCAGTTCCTGGTGTTCTGCGCTGCGGTGATCCGGGCGGTGCACAAGTACGGCGGCCTGCTGCGGGCGTCCGTCGCCTCCGCCACCAACGACCACCGGCTCGGCGCCAACGAGGCACCCCCGGCGATCATCTCGATCTTCCTCGGCGACCAGCTCGCCGACGTCTTCGATCAGATCGCCAAGGGTGCCGCGACCTCGTCAAAGGGCAAGGGCACCATGATGATCGGCGTCGACACGCTGCCGATCCTGCCGACCGATCCGGGCGACCGGAACCGGACCAGCCCGTTCGCCTTCACCGGCAACCGTTTCGAGTTCCGGGCACCCGGCTCCCTGCAGTCCGTCGGCGGTCCCATGGTCATCATCAACACGATCATGGCCGAGGCGCTGGACTACATCGCCACCGATCTCGAGGCCGCGGTCGCCGGCGGCACCGACTTCGACACCGCGGTGCAGAACCTGCTCACCGAGGTCATCACCAACCATGGTGCGGTCGTCTTCAACGGTGACGGCTACTCGGACAACTGGCAGATCGAGGCCGCCGAGCGGGGCCTGCCGAACCTGCGCACCACCCTGGACGCCCTGCCGGAGCTCATCTCCGACGAGGCCATGGCGCTCTTCGAGCACTACAAGGTGTTCAACCACCGGGAAATGCACAGCCGCTACGAGATCGGTCTCGAGCAGTACGTGCTGACCATCGGCGTCGAGGCGAGCCTGACTCTGGAGATCGGCAGTACCAAGGTGCTGCCCGCCGCGGTGCGCTACCAGACCGAGCTCGCACTCAACCTGCAGGCGCTCCGGGCGGCCGGCGTCGACGCCGACATCACGTCGCTGGACACCGTTTCGGTGCCCCTCGCGGACCTGCGCGCAGCGCTGGCCGCCTTGTCGGCGGCCATCAGGGCCGACCACGGTTCGACCCCGCTGGAAGCGGCGACCTACGCGAAGGACGTTCTGCTGCCGGCGATGTCGGACGTTCGCGCCGCGGCGGACCTGCTCGAGGGGGTGGTGGCCGACGACCTGTGGCCTCTGCCGACCTACCAGGAGATGTTGTACATCCTGTAGTCGTCACGGGATCACCAGACGTTCGACAGCGGAGCCCGTGGCCATTGGTCGCGGGCTCCGCCGTGTCGCGGACCGTGCGCAGGACCAGGTCCGCCGGCAGCTTTCGGTGTGGTTCTGGAAGGCTGATACTGCCGACCCACGACGTCCGAGTCGCGAGCGGGAGGACGAATGGCGGCCATCGACGCGCTGGCAGAGGTTGCCGGCCAGGCGCTGCAAGCGGAGAGCATGGGCCGGGGGGTCGCCTGGCAGGACCAGGCGGCCATCGACAACGCCGTCGACCAGGTCGGGGAGTCTCTGACCCGGGATCGGGAATCCCTTGGTCGGCACAGCATCTCGGCCGTCCGCCCGTCCGTCGTTTGGAGCGATCGGCTATCGGCGATGGTCGACCCGGCTCGTGACGGTCTGCTCGAGCGGCCGCCCGGCGATCCAATGCTCGCCGCAGCCCGGGCCGAGGCCGACGCCGACACGGCAGTGGCCGTGGCCCGGCTCTCGTTGATCGAGGCCCATCGGGCCGTGCTCGAGGCACGCGGCGCGGCCCTGCGAGCCGGTGATTCGGACGCGGTGGCCGCCGCCGTCCGTGGCTATCGGGCCCTGCCGTCCGGCAACACCGCTGCGCAGCACGGCCGGGCACTCGGCAGCGGGACGAAGTCCGAGCTGTCCAACGTCGTGTTCCGGCCGCCGCGGTCCATTCTGCTGAAACTGGCCATCGGACTTGGGCTGGGCCTTGCCTACCTCGGCTTCATTCGGCTGTTCCAGTGGGACACCAAGTCGGAGTTGCTGCCCTACCTTGCGCTCTACGCACTGTCCGGGGTGATCGGCGGTGTCGTCTGCACCAACGCGCTGAGCTGGGACGCCGGCCGGGTGCGCGCGGAGCTCACCGGTGGCAAGCGGCTGTGGCACGTGCTGCTCAGCAAGAACGTCACAATGTTCCTGCTGGTCGGCGCCGTAGGCGTGGTGCTCAGCCTGCTGCTGGCCTGGCGGGCCGGCAGCTCCGGGTCGCTGATCAGGGCGCTCGGTGAACTGGTCACCATGATGCTGCTCTGGCTCGGGGTCGCGAATGTGCTGTCGGTGGTGTCGCCGCTGCGGGTGGAACCATTCAAGGAGCGACGGCAAGACGGCACCTTGAAGCGGTTCGTGCTCTCGTTCGCGATCTCCCACGTCGTGGTGGGTCGGTCGGGCCTGCGGCCTCAGGATCACTCGCTCGGCGGTAGCCCAGATGCACACATCACGGCATCTTCCGGACATCGACTCCCGGGGAGAAGGCACCATGGACGATCGCGACATTACGGCGCCGCGTGCGGACGGCAGCAACACCCGGCGACGACCCGCGGAAGTGGTATTCGACCTCAATGGCGGTGCGGAGCACACGACCTTCGAGGCGGACATCAGCAGCAAAGGTCACGGATCGGTCCAGGCCGGCGGCGCCGTTCCGCCGGACATGGTGCCCGGTCCGGAGGCACGGCAGGAGGACTCGGTCGACCCCGGGGTGTTTCCGACCGCGACGCTGGCGATGGTGGACGTGGGACTGCCGGTCGGCTGGGCGGAGGCGCATCCGTGGCTGGCGGCCGCGGTCCGGGCGCCTGAGGTGGGTCAGCAGGCGCTCTGGGCAGAAGGGACTGATGGGCAGCCGGGGGAGCCGTCATTCATTCCGGTGCACGAGCTCTTCGTCTGCGGGATCATCCGGCGCGTCGCCCGGCGGGTACGGATTCTGCCCAGCCCGGTCACCTCCGTCACCGGGACGTTCCGCGAGCAGGATTTGGTCGACGCGCTGAAGGCCATCCTTGCCGATACGTCACCGACGCGTCCGAAGGTGATCAATATGTCGCTCGGCGGGTTCGCCGGGGATGACGATGACGTGCCGGAACGGCTGCACCACGCGGTCTGCACCCTCTTCGATCAGGGAATCGCGATCATCGGGGCCGCCGGTAACCTCCGGGCGACAACGAAGCGCTTCTATCCGGCCGCCTTCGAGGAGGTCTTCGCCGTCGGCGCTCTCACCGCCGACGCCAAGCCGGCGACGTTCTCGAATTCTGGGCCGTGGGTCGACGTCTGGGCCCTTGGCGCCGGTGTCGTCAGTGCCTTCCCGCGCATGTACCCCGGTCTGGACAAGCCCCCGCTCACCGGGTGGGCGCGGTGGAGCGGGACGTCCTTCGCCGCACCGGTCTTCGCGGCCCTGGTCGCCGACCGGGCGGCGAGCAAACCGCAGCTGTCGGGGGTGGACGCGGCTCACGAAGTGTTGGCGGAGTTGCCTGGCATTGGCATTCCGGGCCTGACGGGCAAGGTGCTCGTCCCGCCCGCGGGCTTCCTGGTGGACCTGACGGCCGACGTCGCGCTGTCCCGGGTCAATCCGGGGACCGGGCAGGCCTGAGCCCGGGACAGCAGCCTGTCAGCCGCCGAAGCAGACGAAAGCCGCGGCGGCCGCGAACTGGCTGGGGTCCGCCAGATCCAGCACGGCGGTGGCTCTGGCCAGTGCGGCGGCCGGCGACTGTCCGCCGGCCAGTTTCTCGTGCAGTGTCACCATCAGGTCGGCCGTCACCCGATCCTCGACGACCGTCGTCGCGGCGATCACCGCCGTGGTTCCGCGGGACAGCAGGAGGCTGACCATGCCGATGACCTCGTCACCGGGGCGGACTGCGCCCACGCCCGACTGGCAGACCGGCAGGATGACGATTCCGGGCGCGGACCGCAGGCCGTCCAGGTCGAACAGGGTCAGCGGCCCATCGGCGAGCAGCAGGGCGGAGAACATCGGGTTCTCCGCCCTGGGCCGGCCGTGCGCGGCAAGGTGGGCGACATCGACGCCGTCCATGGCCGCCAGCACGGAGGCGGCCGTGGCGTCGGCGCCGGTCAGTGTGATCGCGTTCGGCCGGTAACGGGACAACCTGGCGACCTCACCGGATTCACCCAGGCCCGGTCCCTGCACCAGCAGCAGCCGCGCTCGATCGTCGACAGCGGCGAGACTTGCTGCGGTTGACCACATCCCGGCCGATGGCGACAAGCGGAACGTGCGCCCGAGCAGGGTGGGCAGGACGCCCCATGGGACGGAGTGCAACGCGCCGGTCGGCACGATCAGCAGTTCGTCGCCGGTCAGCTCCTTCGCCAGCGGGCCGAACAAGGCCTGGTCGATGGTCGCGGCGGCGTTCTCGACGGTCTGCCGGATCCGGGCGAGCGCGCCCGCCCCGCCGAACCGGCCGGCCAACCTCGGCACACCGAACAGGGCGACGCCGATGGCAGCGGCCACCGGTTCGATGGGGCCCAGTGTGTGCAGCCGGCAGCGGGAGCCGGTCAGGGTGACTGCGGACAGAGCGCCGTCCAGCTCGACGAACTCGACGAGCGTCATGGCACCGAGCCGGTCGGCGAGTTGCCGGTAGCCGGCCACCGGCGGCGGCGCCGCGCCGGCGGACCCGGTCTGCCGATCGAGGGTCACCGCCCGCTGCTCCGCCTTCCATCGGGCGGCCCGATGGGGGGTGCCGGCCACACCCGCCGGCCAGCGCCGGACCTCGTCGAGCGCCGCAGCCAGGTTCGGGTCGCGCGGCGGCCGGACCGTCGGCACCTGCAACGATCTGGCCCGCCACTGCTCGCTCCAGGTCAGCACGGTGCGGGCGTCCCCGGACTCGATCGCCCAGCGCAGGCCGGTGCCGGCGAGCTCGGCGCCGAGAGCCGCGGCGCCGGCCCGCAGATCGGCGGCTCCGAGCACGGCATGGTGCCGCTCCATCAGCCGCAGTCCGTGTCGCAGCGACGCGTAGCCGCTTCGGCGCCGACCCTGCAGGTCCTGCAGCAAGGCCCGGGCCAGGGCCAGCCTGATGCGCTGTTCGATCGGATCGAGCCGACGAGGCGTGCTGGCCCGAAGAAGTTCCCGGTGGGCCAGGGCCATGCGTCCGGCGCGCAGCGCGGCTCGGGCCGCGATCAGCCGGGCATCGCTCTCGGCCGCCGGCCAGCCCTGCGCGGCCAACGCGGCGGCGCCGCGGAGCGCGGAGCGGATCAGCGGTCCCGGCGGCGCGCCGGCAGCATCAGCGGCACGCAGGCCGACCAGCTCTGCCTGCCGCACCCAGGCTCGGCGACCCTGCCGGTTGAAGGCGTTGATCGCGAGTTCGGCATCGGCCGCGGCAGCGGCCGGATCGCCTGCGGTGAGAGCGGTTTCGGCCCTGGACAGCAGCACTTCGGCGAGCAGGGTGGCTTGACCGGTGCGGGTGAGCTCGACGACGCCTTCATCGAGCGCGGTGCGGGACTCCGTCGTCAGCCCGGCGAGCCGCAGGACGGCGCCGCGGCCGGCGGCCAGGTGGCCGCTCGGCCGGCCGAATTTTCCCAATCCGGTCTCGGCCCGGTGGTAGGCGGCCAGCGCAGCCGGCAGATCACCGGTGCGCACGTGGACCAGCGCCAGGTTGCCGTCCATGTCGGCGGCGAGCATGTCCATCCCCAACGCCTCGTACAGCGCCCGTGCCCGTCGCATATCGCCGGCCGCCTCGACGAAGTCCCGTTGATCCGCCTTCACCAACGCGCGATTGTTCCAAACGCGAGCCTGGGAAATCCGGTCGCCGTGACGCTGGAGCTCGGGCAGCGCCTGGTCGTACAACGCCCGCGCCGCCTCCAGATTGCCGCTGCGGTAACGGATGTTGGCGCGTTGCACCGTCACCAGGGAGCCGGGCAGCCCGTCGAGCACGGCCGCCGCGAGATCGAGTTGACGGTCCGCCGCGGGCAGCCGACCCTGGTCCATCAGGACCAGCGCGAGGGTGGTGCGGGCCTCCGCCGCTGTCTGCGGCACCCCTGCGGAGACGGCGCCGGTCACGGCCATTCGCAGCCTTCTTTCGGCGTCCCGCGGCGCGTTCAGTTGGCGCAGTGCCCAGCCGGCCGCCCGGTGTGCCGTGGCGACCGCCACCGGGTCCGGCTGCGCGGCCCCCGCGGCCGCGGCGGCATCGGCCAGGGCGAGGGCGGCCCGCGGATCTCGGCCCACCGCGTCGAGGGCCGACTGTGCCATGATCATCGCCGGGCTGTTCGCCGGCGCCTGCTCCGACGGTCCGGCTTTGGTCGGGTCGGCATCGATCAGATCGCCCTCAGCCCCCATCGTCGTCGAATGCCGGCAGGGTGACCCAGCTGGTGACCACCGGCGGCGCGTCCGGTCGGAGCAACCGGATCCGGACCGGGCCGGCCGGGACGGGCGAGGCCACGAACCAGCCGGCCGGGTCCGGATCTGCCCGCACGGTCGAGCTGCCCTCCACCTCGACGGTGCCGGTGGCGCCGGAGACCAAACCCCTGACCTGGTAGCCGGATTCGGCCTGTTGGATCTCCAGATCGAACGTCACACCGGCGGACTGGAAGGTGATCAACCGGGTGCCGTCGTCCTCGGCGCGGACCAGTTCCGGTGTGCCGTCGAAGGAGTCGGCGACCAGTTCGGCGAGTTCCTGGTCGAGCCGCAGCGTCTCGAAGGCAGCCCTGGCCAGGGTGAACGACTCCACCGGTGGAGCGTCCACGGCGCGCACGATCGCGGTGAGCCGGAGCACCACCTCGTCCTCGTCCATGATCATCAGTCCCGGACCAGCTCGTCGAGGCCGGCGATGCGGGATCGCAACCGGTCCAGGCACCGTTGGCGGGTCGGTCCGATGCTGCCGACCGGCATGTTCATGGCGGCTGCCACCTCCGCGTAGACCGGGCGGTCCGCGGCCATCAGCAGCCGGAGCAGCTGCCGGCACCGCTCGCCGAGCTCGCCGACCGCCGCCCAGACCACCCGGTTGCGTTCGTCGGCGAGCACGGCCGCGTCCACGGCCGGCGCTGCGTCCACCCGGTCCAGTTGCTCCGCGGGCGTGGGGACGGCCCGCGCGGCGGTGGACCGGTAGAGAATCCGCAGGCACTCGCGCCGCGCGGTCGTCGCCAGCCAGGATCCCAACGCGTCGGGATTGCCAATCCTGGAGAGGTTCTCGACCAACTTGAGCCAGGTGGTCTGCACCACGTCACCGGCGTCGGCGTCGCGGACCCGCAGGCTGCGCACCACCGACCAGACGAGCCGGTGATACCGATCCACCAACGCGTTCCACGCCAGCGAATCACCTGCCGCGGCCGCGGCCAGCAGGGCAGCGTTGTCCGTCTCCACGCCGCCCCCTCCCCAAGCCGGCCACCCACCCGGGTGCTCTTGTGATTGATCGATCCTTGATGTGAGGGCCGACCCGTAGATCAGATACCGACCGGGCAATCCGTGCAAGACGGGCATCGCGGTCGGGCGCCCGTCGAACCGGGTCGGATCCACGGCAACTGATGGTCGAGCGGCGCAGGTCAGCGCCGCTTGACCGTCAGCACCAGCAGTTGCTGCCCGCCACCGGGCTCCACGGTGGCCACCACCGGCAGCTTCGGTGCCAGCCGAGAGAGCCTGTCCAGCAACCAATCCGCCGCGTCCTGGCCGTCGGCCGCGCTCGGGCAGCGGCCCACCACCTCACGGCCGCCCTTGCGGTCCAGCCGGTCGACGGTGGTCAGCAGGACCGCCGGATCAGAGACGAAGAGCCTGTCCGGCCACCGGATCACCGGTGTCGTGGCGCCCTTCTTGGTGTTGCAGGCGCGGTGCGCGAGCCGCTCCACACCGGGCCGGCCCTTGGCCGCCTTGGCCGCCGTGAAGTAACTGTCGATACTGGGGCCCCGGGGGTCGTTCACCGACTTGTCCTTCTCGACTGCTTCGTCGCAGATCCAGCAGCGCCAGCCGTCGCGCGCACCGACGTCATCGAGTCCACTCACCGCGCGACGGTAGCAGCGGCCGGTGGCCTCCCGTCGCCATGCCGCCCGTTGCCGCGTCGGGTGCACGATTCGGTGCCGGCCGGCCGGGCTGTCGGCCCGCTTTGCCAGACTGCTGGAATGACAGTGCGACTCGAGCTTCCGTTCAGCATCACCACCTGGGACATCGTGCCCGACCGCTCGCCGAACGCGGCTGGTGCGCCGGACACCGGGCGGGTGGTGCTGGCCAAGACCTATCGGGGTGACGACCTGACCGGCACGGCGACCGGGCACGCACTGATGACCCGCGGTGACAAGGGGCGTCGTACGTGGCTCAGGAGCGGATTGTCGGCACGCTGCGTGGTCGGAGCGGCATCAGTTGTTGAACTCTTTGCCCTTCTCGGCGACCTGATCGACGATCGAGTCGATGTTGTCGGGGGTCTTGTCCTGGACGGCGCCCGCCACCTGGTCGATCCGCTCGTCGGTGAGGACTTCTTTGGCCTTGTCGATCAGGCCGGATGCCGAGTTGGCGTCCGCCGCGGCGGCTTCGGTGTTGCCCGCGTCCGCGTTGTCAGCAGCATCCTGGGCTTTCGCCTCGCCCTGCCCGAGCAAGTCCTTCGCCTTGTTCACCAAGTCATCGAGACCCATGTGTTACCCCTCCATCGGGTGAGCGACCGATCGGCTGCTCACGACAACAGCGCGGTTTCGCACCGTGCAGGAAAGGGTAGGCCGGGTCCTGACCGGCGGCAATTTCAGGCCCTGGGTCGTTCGTGCCGCACCGGTCAGTGCAGGTGCTGCTTCCAGTCCCTCGGCACCCGCTCGGCCGGGCCTGGGACCGACTGGTCGAGGGGATGGTGCTCCGGCCCGGCGAGCGCCGGTCCGTCGTAGAACTCGTTGTCGGTGAAATTCCAGAACCAGGATTCGCCGGGCTCGTAACTCCTGATGAACGGGTGGCCGGTCTGCTTGGCATGCAGGCTGCCGTGCTGGGCGGGAGAGGTGTCGCAGCAGCCGACGTGCCCGCACTCGGCGCACCGCCGCAGGTGGAACCACCAGCTGCCGGCCGCGTCGCATTCCACGCAGCCGGCGCCGCTGGGGGGCACCGTCGGGTTGATCCCGGCAATCTCAGGCATCCTGCGGCTCCAGTTCGGTGTCGTTCTGATCGGCGGTGGGCCCGGTGAGTGGCAGGAGCACCCGGAAGCGGGTGTCGCCCGGCTCGGACGTCACGGACAGGTCACCGTGATGCTTGTTGACGATGATCCGCCAGGAGATGTCCAGCCCGAGGCCGGTGCCCTCGCCGACGGGCTTGGTGGTGAAGAACGGCTCGAAGATCCGGCTCTGGATGTCCGCCGGTATACCGGTGCCGGTGTCGCAGATTTCCACCTGCAGCCGGTCGTCCGCCACCGAGGTGCGCACGGTCAGGGTGCCGCTGCCGTGCATGGCGCCGACGGCGTTGTCGATCAGGTTGGTCCACACCTGGTTCAGTTCCGCGGCGTACGCGGGGATGCCGGGCAGCGTGCGGTCGTAGTCCTTGACCACCTCGACGGCGCCGATCTTGCCGCCCAGCATGGTCAGGCTGCTGTCCAGCAGCTCGTGCACGTCGACGGTGCGGAACGGCGCCCGGTCCAGTTGCGAATACTGCTTGGCCGCACCGACCAGGGTGGAGATTCGGGTGGTGGCGTCATGGATCTCATTGAGCAGCAGTTCGGTCTCGACGGTGTAGTTGAGCCAGCGGATCGCGCCGTCCAGGGTGCCTTCCGGCACGGTGTCGGCCACCTCGTCCAGCCACTCCACGTCCAACCCGGCCTGCACGAACGTCGGCGCGAGGTCCCAACCGCCCGCGATGCCATGCCCCTCCAGCCAGTCGCCGAGCACATCCTCGCGATCGCTGGCCTCCATCGGCGACAGCGTCGGCGCCTTGGCGACCCGTTCCACCGCGGTCTCCTGCAGTCCGATCAGCGGTTCGAGCGAGCCGACCGCGAACTTGCCGGATGAGATCAGTGCCAGCTTGTGCCGCATGCCGGCCACCCGGTTCCGCAGCGCGGTGGTCGCGCTGACCGCCGCCGACGCCGGGTTGTTGAGCTCGTGGGTGAGCCCGGCGGACAGCGATCCCAGGGCGAGTAACCGCTCTCGCTGGCCGATCACCTCCTGGGTGTTCTGGATGCCGTAGAACAGTCCCTCCAGCAGGTGCAGCGCCATCGGGAACCACTCGCGCATCATCTGCGCGAAAACCTCCGCATCCAGCACGAAGAACCGGGAGTCCACCGTCACCCGCATGCTGTTGTTGTACCTCTGCGTGTTGTACCTCTGCGGGCCTTTATCGACCAGGTACGCCCGCCAGGCACCGGAATACACGCCGCGCTGCGAGGTGCGGGTGGTCTCCACGTCGTCCTGACCGACCCGGCGGGACAGCACGGCGGTGCCATCGAGCAGCACGTAGAAGCAGGTCGCAGGCTCGCCCTCGGCGTACACCGGGCCGGCCGGGATCTCCTCGACGTGGCCCTCACGGCACAGCCAGTCGAACTGTTCGTCGGTCAGTTTCTCGAACAGGAACAACGTCCGCAGCTCGGCCGGGTCGCACGGCAGCGGCGGCGGGATCCGGGTCAGCCCGGCCGCCGGGCTCGAGACTTCCTGGTCTGCGATTGTTTTGGTCATCTTTTCTCCAGATACCGGTGTACGAGGGTGACCGCCATTGCGCCCTCCCCGACGGCGCTGGCCACCCGTTTCACCGAATCCGCCCGGACATCGCCGGCCACGAACACGCCGGGGATGCTGGTCTCCAGGTGGTACGGATCGCGATCCAGCGGCCAACCTGCGGGGCGCTTGCCGTCGACGACGAGATCGGGCCCGGCCACCACGAAGCCGCGGCCGTCCCGGACGGCGGATCCGTCCAGCCATTCGGTCCGCGGTGCCGCCCCGATGAACACGAAGAGCAGACCCGTTTTGACCGTCTCCTCGGTGCCGGAACTGTTGTTGCGCAACGATAATGCTTCCAGGTGTTCCTCGCCGTGGCCGGCCACGATCTCGGTGTTGGTCCGCACCCTGATGTTCGGGATCTCGGCGATCTGCTGGATCAGGTAGTAGGACATCGACGATTCCAGCCCCGCTCCGCGGACGAGAATGGTGACCGTGGCGGCGTACCGGGAGAAGTACACGGCGGCCTGGCCGGCGGAGTTGGCCCCACCGACGACGTAGACGTCCTGGTTCGCGCACGCCGGCGCCTCGGACAGGGCCGAACCGTAGAACACGCCACGCCCGGCCAGCTCGTCCAGTCCCGGCGCGGTGAGCTGCCTGTAGGAGACACCGGTCGCCAGGATGACGGTGTGGGCGTCGATGGTGCCGCCGTCGGCGAACCGCACGGTCCGGGCCGAGCCGTTCACCTCGACGCCGACAACGTCTCTGGTGGTGAGCATCTCGGCGCCGAACTTGACCGCCTGCCGCCTGGCCCGCTCGGTGAGCTGGGCGCCGGAGACCCCGTCCGGGAAGCCGAGGTAGTTCTCGATCCGGGAGCTCTGGCCGGCCTGGCCGCCAGTGGCTGTCCGTTCGACCAGCAGCGTGCGCAGCCCCTCGGACGCGCCGTAGACCGCGGCGCCCAGGCCCGCCGGACCGGCGCCGATGACGACGATGTCGTAGAAGTCCTCCGACGGCGCGGTGCTCAGCCCGACCCGCTCGGCCAGCTCCGTGTCGGACGGCTCGACGAGCACGTCACCCCCGGCGGTGATCACCACCGGCAGCCGGGTGTCGTCCACCCCGCCGGCGGCCAGCAGCCGCTGCCCCTCCGGTTCGTCGGACAGGTAGGTCACGTACGGCACCTGGTTGCGGGCCAGGAAGTCCTTGACCTCACTGGTCCTGGCCGACCAGCGGTGGCCGACCAGCTTGGTCTGCGGCACCACCCGATGGTCGGAGCGGTGCCAGGCGTCGAGCTGGTCGTCGATCACCGGGTAGAACTTCTCCTCCGGCGGGTCCCACGGCTTGAGCAGGTAGTAGTCCAGGTCGACGACGTTGATCGCGTCGATGGCCGCGCCGGTGTCGGCGTACGCGGTGAGCAGGACCCGGCGGGCGCTGGGGTAGATGTCCATCGCCTTTTCCAGGAACTGGATGCCGTCCATCTCCGGCATCCGGTGGTCGGCGAGCAGTACCGCGACGTCGTCGCCGCGTAGCTTCATCTCGTTGAGCGCGTCCAGCGCCTCAGCGCCCGATTCGGCGCGGACGATGCGGTGCTCCTTGCCGTACCGGCGGCGCAGGTCGCGGGCCACCGCTCTGGACACGCCGGGGTCATCGTCGACGGTGAGGATCGCCGCCCGGGCTTCGGTTTGAATCTGTGCGTCTGCCGTCATCACTCACCCTTCTCGCCCGCATCGTAATCGCGGCGAGTTTCGTGCCCCACCCCTGATCCAACACGGCCCGGGTCCGTCCCCGGGCCGTGTTTCGCTGACGGCGGATGCTGAACCGAACCGCGGACCCGGCCCGGGGACCGCCCGGCCGACGGAGTCATTCGTCGGCGTCGGCAGCTGACGGCGGTGAACGACGACTCACCGCCGGACGGCATTCGGATCAGCTATGGCGCACCGGTCCGGCCGCGCGGCGGGTATTTTCAGTTGATGGTCGTGCCCGGAACGCAGGAATGCCTGCGGCGACTGCGCGAGCTGTGCCTGGCGTTGCCCGGGGTGACCGAACGGCTGAGCCACGGCGAGCCGTCGTTCTTCGTCACCAAGCAGTTCGTGATGTTCGCCGACCACCATCACGACGACCGGGTCGGGTTCGTCGCCGCCGCGCCGGAGGGGGCGCAGCAGCACTGGCTGGCGCTGGACGACACCCGGTTCTACCGTCCGCCGTACGTCGGGGGGCGCGGCTGGATCGGGGTGTACCTGGACGTCGAGCAGGACTGGGACGACATCGCCGACATCGTCGATTCGGCGCACGCGGTGGTCGGGTCCGTCGCCCTGCGCCGGCCGCGATAGTTCTCAGCTCCCCGGTTGCCCTTTCGGGCAGCAGGGGAGTCCGGACGGCTGCCCGGAAGGCACTGGGCGGCGCAGCCTTCAGCAGTCACGCTGGGCACACCGGAACCTCCCGGAACGGCAGAGTGGATACGCGGTGGCCTCGTTCGACGTCGGTGAATCGGCGGTCGGCCCGACGGCGGCCCGATCCGCCGGCGCCCAGCCCGCCCGCGACCGGGGCGCGACCCCCCGTGCGCTGAGCGCGGCGCCGGGGGTGGCGCCGCCTCGTTTCGGCGACGGCGCGGCCCGGGCCGCGGGTCGCGGGCGGTTCGGTGCCCGGTCGGTGATGGCGCTGCAGCGGGCCGTGGGCAACGGCGCCGTGAGCGCCATGCTGGGTGCCACCGCTGTGCAGCGGCAGTCGAAACAGGTTTCCGTGGGGCCGATCAGCCTGAACAACACCCGGATCTCGGTGCCCATCCCGGCCGGCGCCACCCTGCAGGCGACCGTCCCGCAGGGGCAGTCGGTGACCTGGTCCTTGGTGGCCGGGAGCGCGGCGGTCGATCCCGGCTCCAGCATCGACGCGGCCGGTCTGGTGACGCTGGGCGCCACGCAGGCCGGCGGCCGGATCAGCGTGCGGGCCACCGATGCGGGGGGCTCCGGCGCGTTCCGCTCCCGCGAGGTGTTCCTGGTCAAGCCCCCCGGCAGCATCGCCTCGACCGCGTTGACCGGTCACGCCGCCGCGGGCAATTACGGCGCCAACTACCGGCACACCTTCGCCGCCGTCGGCGGGGGACCCGGGTCGGAGTGCGAGGGTGGCCGGGTCAACGAGCTGTTCGTCGGTGTGCCGTCCCCGATGAGCGCCGTGCATGACATGACCACGCCGTTCGGCCCGTTCCGGCTGGTCACCAACGACCCGGCCAGCATCACCGGGGGCTGGGGGATCGACTCCGGCGGCCGGATGACCGGTGACGACCACGTGACGATCGGGCGTGGTGGCGTCGACATCCGGCGGTTCGTCACCAACACCTCGAACCCGACACCGGCGAACCCGCTGCCGGTCTCGTTCAGCGTCACCCAGACCCTGCGCTCCCTGGAGGAGCCCACCAACACCTTCCGACCGGCGTTTGCCTCCCCACCGCACGTGCGCGGCCTGCGGGAGCCGACGCTCGGTTCGCCGGAGTTCTTCGTCAGCGCCAACGGTGTCGAACAGGTCGACACGTACAGCGGCCGCCCAGCTGTGCGCAACGCCCGGGCCGCCACGCCGACCGTGGTCGCCTCGCCGCCGCCACCGCCGCCGCCCGCCCGCGGGCAACGCCCGCCGCCCCCAGTGGTCCCCGGCACCGTGCAGATCTCCGCCGACACCACCCCGACCGGCGCTCAGCTGCGGTTCAGCATCCAGGGGCCCGACCTGGGGTGCTCGGTCCACGGCAGAACCGGGCTGTTGACCATCGGCTCCCAACCGGGCACCGTCCGGGTGCGGGCCGCGGAGACCGACGGGCGCAGCTTCGACGAGGTGGTGCTGACGATCACCGCCCGCCCGGCGCCCACGCCGACCACCCCGCCCGGCACGCCGGGTGCTCCCGGCGGCGGCGGCGCCGGCGGGCGGCACACCGCGGAGTCCGAGGACGCGCCGGGCGACCAGGACGAGGAGCTGGCCTGACGAGCACACTCGTTGCTTCAGCGGGGCTCTCGGTCGGCGGCTGCCGGGTCGGCGGCGGGCTCGACCGGCACGCCGAGCGCACGCACCGCGTCGATGGTGTCCACCTCATCCACCGATTTGTCCGGCCGGTAGCCGAGCACCCTGGCGAACCGCAGCGCCACCCCCCCGGGGTAGCGGGTGGAGGCCTGCACGCCGTCACAGGCGATCTCCACCACCAGCGGCGGGTCGACGTACACCGTGCTGCGGGTCCGCCGTGACTCCCTGGCCAGGAACTGCCCGGTCTGCCAGCTGAGCACCTCGTCGGTCAGACCTTTGAACGTCTTGCCGAGCATGACGAGTTGCCGGGTACGTGGGTCGCGGGCGGCCAGGTGCAGGTTCGACAGCCACCCCTCCCGGCGGCCGTACCCCCATTCGGCGGCGATCACCGCGAGGTCGAAGGTGTGTCGCGGCTTGAGTTTGACCCATCCGGAGTCGCGCCGACCCGCCGCGTACGGCGCGTCGAGCCGCTTGACCACGACGCCCTCGAACCCGGCGGCGACAGCGGCCGCGAAAACGTGGTCGGCCTCTTCGATGCTGCCAACCGTCCGCCGGGGGACGATCAGCTCGGGCGGCAGCACGTCGGTCATCACCGCGATCCGCTCGGTGAGCGGCTCGTCCAACAGGTCGCGGCCCTGCGCGTGCAACAGGTCGAAGCAGAACAACGACAGCGGAACTGTCGGCGCGGCGGCGGCGGGCCGCCCGTCCGGCCGCGTCATCGTCCGGGACGCGATCACCTGGAAGGTCAGTGGGCGACCGTCGGGCCCGATGGCCAGCACCTCGCCGTCCAGCACCAGCCGGTCGGCCGGCAGCGCGGCGACCACCGCGACGATGTCCGGCACCCGGTCGGTGATGTCGTCCAGGCTCCGGGTGTAGACCCGGACCCCGTCCGCCCAGCGGTGCACCTGCACCCGGATGCCGTCCAGCTTGGTGTCGACCACGGCCGGCAGCCCGGTCTTGCCGATCGCGGCCGCCGTTTGTGGCGCGCTGGCCGCGAGCATCGACCGCACCGGCTGGCCGACGACGAGCGTGACGGCCTGCAGGCCCGGCAGGCCCGCTGTCGCCAGCACGACGGCCGCCGCCGCGGTGGAGCCGAGCAGCATCGACGCCCGGTGCACCGCCGGCACCGGCACCCCGAACGCCTCTGCGAGCCCGTCCTGCACCAGCGAATCCAGTGCGCCCTGCCGGATCTCGTCGAACACCAGGCCGCGCAGCAGCCGTTGCTCGTCCCCGGTCGCCCGGCCGAACAACTCCTCGACGGCCGCGGCGCGCAGGACACCCGACCCCGGGCCGGCCAGCGCGGCGATCCGCTGGAACGCGGCGTCCACGTCGTGCACGGTGAGCGCGGGTTCCGCCGCAGGCGGCGGGATCGAGGTCAGCGACGCCCAGCCGACCCCGGTGCGGCGCTGCCGCAAGGTGCCGGACAGGTAGGTGACGACCAGGGCGATCTCGGCCGGCGACGCGGCTTCCCGGACGGCGTCGGCCGTTGGTTCCGGCGCGGCGTGAACCCCGTCCGGTGGGGCGGCCTCCCGGATGGCAGCGGCCAGGATCGCGCGCTTGGCGAGCCTCGAACGGGTGGCTGCGACCTCGGCGGACGCGGCGGCGAGTCTGGCGAACAGCACCTGCTCATCCTCACCCGTGGCACCGACACCGGCCCCGGGCGGGGTCCGCCCGCCCCGCCGGAGTCCGACCGGCGGCTGCCGGCCGACGTCCGGACCAGGAGTCCGCGAGGGCCGTCAGCTCAGTGTTCCCAGCGAGAAGCTGGTGATCTCACCCTTGTCGAACCTGGCCACCGCGGTGCCCTGCAACTCGCCGCCGTCCTGCGTCACGGTCGGCACCCTGACCCGCCAGCGCACCCGATCGCCGGTGTGCTGCCGACGGGTCAGGTTGACCTGCACAACCTCGGCCAGCGCCTCGGTGACGATCGCCCGGATGGCTGCCCGGCCGCGGCTGGGCTCGCGGACCCGGAACGGCGCCTCGGAGGTGATCTCCGCGTTCTCGGCGAAGTACCCCAGGATCGCCTCGATGTCGCCATCCAGCCAGGCCTGCTCGAAGCCCAGCGCGGTGACGAAGTCGCCCGCCCGGTCTCCGCCCTGCCCGATCAGCTCGTTCAGGAAGGCCGGATCGCGGTTGATCTTGGAGGCGGCGCCCATCATCAGCGACCTGGGCGACCGGGACATCTCGATGATCCGGATGGTGATCGGCCGGTACTTTCCGGGCGTCAGCAAACCTTCGTCCAGCATGGTGTCGATCTTCTCGATGAAGTTCAGCTCCTGGTAGAGCGACAGGTTGCCGGACAACTCGTTGCGCCGGTCGGCGATCTCCACCACGGTGCGCGGCTCCGCATCGGTCTTCTTGGCGTTGATCTGGATCACCCAGATTTCGTCGGGGTCGGTCTCCAGCAGTTCGCGGACGGGCGGGTTCTGCGAGAACAGACCGTCCCAGTAGACGCCGCCCGCCTCGTGGACGGACCGGAACAGGTTCGGGATGGCGGCCGAGGCCATCACCGCAGCGGCGGTGATCTCGCCGAGCCTGCTGTCGAAGGCCTTGAAATCGCCGGAGACGACGTCGACGGCGCCGAGCAGCAGTTGCGGTGCAGCCGGATCGCCGACGACGCTGCCGAACGCCCCGAAATCCACCGACTTGTCGAGCAAGGACTTCATCTGCGCCAGCGCCAGGTCCGAGGTGGGCGTCTCGTACGGGCTGACCGCGGGGGTCGCGACGTAGTTCGCCAGCTCGCTGATCCACAGCGTCCAGGCGTTGACCATCCGCTCCGCCGCCGACGACGCCGAGTTGTTGTCCCAGAATTGGCGGAGCATCTGGCCGGCCTTGGTGGGTTCGTCGGCGATCAACGCCGACCAGGCGATGAGCGCGCAGATGGCGCCGCCGGAGGTGCCGCTCAGGCCCACGATCCGGTAGCGGGACAACACCTCATCGGTGAACAACCGGCCGAGCACGCCCGCGGTGAAAGCCGTGTGGCTGCCGCCGCCCTGGCATGCGATGGCCACCCTGGGTCGAGCGTCCTGCGGGCTCATGGGACTCCTTGGGTGCCGGTACTGTTGCGCGAGCCCACCAACCACTTGGCCCTGAGCTCAGCGTAGGCGGTCAGGGCGTCTCGACCATCCGTCGACCCCAGCGTTGGCCCGCGGTGATGGTGCCGGCGGCCGCCACGCACAGTGCCGGGACCACCAGGAATGCGGCGCGCACCCCGATCTGGTCGGCCAGCGCGCCGAGCACGAACGGTCCGAGGCCGGACGCCAGGCCGACCCCGATCGTCATCACCGCGACGGCCCTGTCCGGTTGGCCGCCGGACAGCGCCATCACCATGGCGGCGCCCAACGGGTACTGGCCGGCGACACCCAACCCGACGACCAGCAGCCCGGCGACGGCGGCCACCGGGGAGGTGGACATCCACATCAGCAGCCAGCCGGCGGCCGTCACCGCGACCCCGATCAGGAACAGGCCGAGCGGCGGCCGGTGCCGGGCCAGCGCGCCCACCAGCAGCCGGCCGATGGCCATGCCGCCGACCACCGCAGACACCGATCCGCTGGCCGTGCCGTGGTTCATTCCGGTGCGGCTGGTCAGCAGGTCGGGGGACCAGGTGATCATGCAGAATTCGATCGCCACCGCGCAGACCACGGCGAGCGCGGCCAGCCAGTAGGCCTGCGGCAGTCCGCGGAAGGTGAACCGGGCGGTGCCGATCGGCACCGCGGCGTAGGCAGGCACCCGGCGCTGCTGGGTGATCAGGATTACGGCGGTGACGGCCAGCGGCACCACCAACACCATCGCGGCCCGCCAGGTCCAGCCGGCGGCGGTCGCCGCCCCGACCGCCAGCGGCGTGATCAACCCGACGCCCGCCGCGGCCGCGTTACCGGTGCTGAGCATCGCCGGCCCGTAGACGCCGTTGTGCTCCTGCAGCACGGTGGTGGACACGTTCACGGCGATCCCACCGCCGAACCCGATCACCAGCATGGCGGGCAGCGTGACGAGCAGTTCGGCGCCGATGAGCAGCGAGCCCACGGTGAACACCAGAACCGCGACGGCCAGTGTGACGACCCCGCGCCTGGCCACCCCGTACCGGTGCCAGCGGCGGGCCAAGGCAACCCCGGTGAACCCGGACAGCACTATTCCTGCTGCCAGCATCAGGCTGTGCAGGCCGGCCACCGCGCTGGTGGTGCCCAGTTCGTCGCGGAACAACGGCAGCGACGGCCCCAGTCCGTAGAGGAACCAGGTGTACGTGCACAGGGTGAGAAGGGCCGCGGTCGAGGTCGCATCGGGCCGGGCGCCGCGCTGGCCGGCGTCCTCGTTGTTGTGCGCGTCGACGGCGCTCAACGCGCCGATTCCCGACCGGCGTGCGGGTGCGGTCTGGCGGCGAGCGGGGCGGGACGCCGGCGCGCGGGTCGGCAGATGGTTGGCACGTCACCAGATTGTCAGACTTCGGGTGGGCCGCTCGCCGTGCGGCTGGGCCTGCCGCCGACCCGGGGTTCCTGGCGGGTTCCTGGTGCAGGGGGGTGACTGGGCCGGCCGACGGGCGGATCATCGTGCGGTATGGACCGGCGGATGTGGGGGGCAGGGGTTGTCGCGCTGGCGTTGATCACCGCCCTGATCGTGCCGAACGTGATGGGCCGGCGGATCGTGGGATCCCCGTCGCGAGTGCCGGTCGCCGGACCGCCGGCCGTCGGCGACTGCCTGCACAGCGACATCGAGGACCGCCGGTCAGCGTTGGCGTACATCTCGGTGACGATCTGGTCGGCGCGGGTCGGGCCCTGCGGGGACGGCTCCGGCGGTGCAGATCCGGGTGCCGGCAATGCACCTGCTGACCACACCGGAGCGACGAATGACGGCGAGGTCGTATCGGTGACGCTGGACGCCGGCGAGTTCCCGTCCACCGTGGCGAACCGGGTGTCCGCCCCGGAGGTGCCGGCCTGCCGGCCACCGGCCACCGACTATCTCGGCTGGGATGTGCCGGCGGCCGGTGGCACCGCATCCCCACCGGGCGAGGCCGGCGGCCCGCCCGGGTCGTGGCGACCGACCATGACGGAATCGGTTGCCCTGATCGGTCCGGACATCGGCCAGTACCTGTCCGGTCAGCACTGGTTGGCCTGCGTCATCCTGCCGCGGGAGACCCCCTACTCCGGATCGGTACGGAACGGCGTCGCAGGTCCGGCGGCGGATGCCTTCGGAGCGTGCCTCGCCGACAGCCAAACCCCTGCCCGCCAAGGTGTTCCGTGCGGTCAACCGCACGACGCGGAGGTCTTCGGGACGGTGCCGCTCGATACCGGGGACGCGCGGACCCTGCTGGCGTCCTGCCAGGACCTGGTGGCCGAGGCAACCGGGCTGACCGACACCACGGCCGGCGGGGCACTGACCGTGCACCTGGAGACCGGCGGCTCCGTCGCGGCGAACGGGCGGGGAACTCCAGCCCAGGCCATCGACCCCGTGCTGGGCTCCTGCACTGTCACCGTGCTCGGGGACCGGTTGTTGCGCGCGAGCCTGACCGGGGTCGGGACCGGGCCGCTGCCCTTGGCATAGCGGACCCGGGTGACCCGGTCGACCCGCGGGCGCACCACCCGGCGGTCGGCCGGCCCGCACCAGCCCACTGCGAGGTCACTGGAGGAGACGCCCCCCGAGGGACCCGGTCAGTCCGCGTAGGCCTGCAGCACCGCAGTGGACAGCCGTGGCCAGCGGTGCGCCGCCCACGGCCCGAAGGGGGTGTCGGACACCGACACGCAGGCCAGCCCTGCGTCCGGGTCGACCCAGAGGAAGCTGCCGGCCTGGCCGAAGTGGCCGAACGTACGCGGGGAATTGCCCGGGGCGGTCCAGTGCGGCTGCTTGTGGTCGCGGATCTCGCAGCCCAGGCCCCAATCGTTGGACGGCTGCCGGCCGAATCCGGGCAGCACCCCGCTGAGCGCGGGAAAGGCGATCGTCGAGGCCAGCTGGACCACTGTCGGCAGCAGCAGGGTGGGCGTCAGCAGGTTCGCGGCCAGGGCGGCAAGGTCGGTCATCGGCCCGCGGGCGCCGTGCGCGGGATCGCCGGTCAGTTCCGTTCCGTTCATCCCGAGCAGTTCCAGCACCCGATAGGACAGTTCGTCGGCGAAGGGCCGGCCGGTCGCGTCGGACAGGTGCTGTGCCGCCAGGTCGATCCCACGATTGGAGTAGATCCGCCGGGTACCGGGCCTGGCCGTGGTGAGGTCCTCGTCCAGCGCCAACCCGGATGAGTGCGAGAGCAGGTGCCGGAGGGTGGATCCCGGCGGACCGGCCGGGTCGTCCAGATCGATCACGCCCTCGACGGTCGCGTCCAGCACCGTCAGTGCGGTCAGCACCTTCGTCACCGATGCCCACGGGTGGGACTTGCCGTCGTCGATCGCATCCAGCACGCCCGCCCGCCCGACGACCGCCACGTCCGCGTACCCGACCGGCCAGTCGGCGACCTCGTCGCGCAGGTTCATGGTGCGTCCTCCTCCTGGGTCCTCGGGTCGCCTGCCGGTTCGGTGCCGTCTCGCGGGTGCGCACGGCGGCAGCCCGATTCCCGGCCGAGTGTGCCAGCATCGCCCCGGTGGCAGATATCGCAACGGGACGGTCGATTGTCCTGCTGGATGACGCGCCGGACCCGATCCGGGACGTGCTGAGCGCGGTGTACTCGGCGCTGGACCTGGACTGGGATCCCGGCACCGTCGGCGCGGTGGACGCCGCAGCGCCGGGGGTCACGGTCCAGGACGTCCGGGCGGCCGTGCTTCCCGGAAACGCCACATCCCCTTGGTCGTTGCCCGCAGCCGCAGCCGCAGCCGGATCGGTCGCTCCGGCTGCTCGGGTGCACCTATCGTTGCCGGGTGACTCGCACCGTGCCCCACCCCGCGGCGGACCGGCCGACCGCGGCCGGACCAAGCCCGGCCGCGCCTGCTGGGTCCGAGACGACCGCCCGGTCGACGGTCGGCGCGGGGCTGGACCCCGCCGACCTGGCGCTGTGCCTGCAGGTACTGGCCCAGGCCGAGAAGCTGCCGCCGGAGCACCCCGACGAGGTCATGGTGCGGCGGGCGACCGCCAAGCTTTTCAAGAGCGTCAAGCAGGCCAGGAAGGTCGAGCGGCGAGACGCGATCAGCGCCGCTGACAAGGCAGTGGTGGCGGCGACCGCGACCGGTTCACCCGGCCGGATCGACGACGAGACCGAGGGCGTCCCGCTGATGTCCGGGGCATCCGGCGCGCTCGCCGGGGTCTACGTCCGCCCCCGGCCCTGCTACATCTGCAAGCAGGACTACGTCCAGGTGGACGCCTTCTATCACCAGCTGTGCCCGAGCTGCGCGGCGACCAACCGGGAGCGGCGGGACGCCCGCACCGACCTCATCGGCCGGCGAGCGTTGCTGACCGGCGGCCGGGCCAAGATCGGTATGTACATCGCGCTGCGGCTGCTGCGGGACGGCGCGCACACCACGATCACCACCAGGTTCCCCGGCGACGCGGTGCGCCGGTTCACCGCGATGGAAGACAGCGCCCACTGGCTGCACCGGCTGCGGATCGTCGGCATCGACCTGCGTGACCCGGCGCAGGTGGTGGCGCTCGCGGATTCGGTGGCCGAGGCGGGCTCGCTGGACATCCTGATCAACAATGCCGCGCAAACGGTCCGCCGGTCGCTCGGCGCCTACGCCCCGCTGGTGGCCGCCGAGTCCGAGCCGCTCCCTCCCGGGCCGCTGCCCGAACTCCTCACCTTCGACCACATTTCCGACGCCCACCCGCTCGCACTGGCCGGGTCGCTGTCCGAGCACCCGCTGCCGCACCTGCCGCCCGGATTCGACGGCGCCGAGATCTCCCGGCTCGCAATGATGGCCGGCTCCGCCTCCACGGAGTTGGTCCAGGCCGGCAGGGCGATCGATGCCGGCGGCCTGGTACCGGACGTGAACCGGGTGAACAGCTGGACCCAGCGGGTCGACGAGGTCGACCCGCTGGAGCTGCTGGAGGTGCAGCTGTGCAACACGACGGCACCGTTCATCCTGATCAGCCGGCTGCGGCCGGCGATGGCCGCCAGCCCGGCCCGCCGCACGTACGTCGTCAACGTCTCCGCCATGGAGGGCGTCTTCGGCCGTGGCTACAAGGGCCCCGGCCACCCGCACACCAACATGGCCAAGGCCGCGCTGAACATGCTCACCCGGACCAGCGCCGCAGAGATGCTCACCGACGGCATCCTGATGACCGCCGTCGACACCGGCTGGATCACCGACGAGCGACCGCACTTCACCAAGGTCCGGCTCGCCGAGGAGGGCTTCCACGCGCCGCTGGACCTCGTCGACGGCGCGGCGAGGGTGTACGACCCGATCGTCCGGGGCGAGGCCGGGGTTGACCTGTTCGGGTGCTTCCTGAAGGACTACCGCCCGGCCGCGTGGTGAGCCCGGGCCGGCTGCCCGGCCCACAACAGGGCCGCGCGTGGGCCCGGGCACCTCTCACCGATGCCGACAAGCTGCCCGCACCGACCGGGAAGTCCCCGGTTACGGCCGGACCCGGTCCCACGCGGAATAGGGGCCGGTCCGAAGTTCGATTACCGTGAACGACGGGTACCCCTTCAGTCCTTGCGCGCGACGGCTTCGGACATGCCCATTGATCCCGCCGTCGGCGGGTCGCGTTGTTTGTGACTGCAAGGAAGGATCGCCGATGGGCGGCAACTCCATTCATCGTTTTGCCGACACCTCGGTGCTGGCGGTCTGCGCCATCGACGCTCCGCTGGTGGTCACCTCCGCCGAGATGGACGAACGGCTGGCCACCGTTTACGCGAGGGTCGGTCTGCGACCGGGCATGATGCAGCGCCTCGCGGGCATCCACGAACGTCGCTGGTGGAACCGCGGCACCACGTTCGCCGACGGCGCCGCGATGGCCGGCGCCAAGGCGATGGCCGAGGCCGGGGTGCAGCCGGGGGACATCGGGCTGCTGGTCAACACCTCGGTCAGCCGCGCCCACCTGGAGCCGTCCACGGCGGTGGCCGTCCATCACGCACTCGGCCTGCCCAGCTCCTGCCAGAACTTCGACGTCACCAACGCCTGCCTCGGCTTCGTCAACGGCATGCAACTCGCGGCCGCCATGCTGGACAGCGGGCAGATCGACTACGCACTGGTGGTGAACGGCGAGGACGCCAGGGGCATCCACAACGCGACGATCAGCCGGCTGCAGGACGGCAACGGCAGCGCCAAGGAGGTCTTTGCGCAGTTCGCGTCGCTGACCCTGGGCTCCGGCGCCGCGGCGATGGTGCTGGGCCGGACGGACGCCCATCCCGAGGGTCACCGCTTCCTCGGCGGCGCCACCCGGGCCGGAAGCGAGCATCACGGGCTCTGCTTCGGGGACATGGACTACATGCACACCGACAGCACCGGCCTGATGAACGCCGGGTTGGAGCTGTCCAGGGAGCTGTGGGCGGAGTCGTCCGTCGACTTCGGCTGGGACAGTGGGGTCGAGCGGTACGTCATGCACCAGGTGAGCACCGTGCACACCAAGGCCATCTCGAAGGAACTGAAGATCGACCTCGACCGGGTCCCGTTGACCTTCCCCACCAGGGGCAACCTCGGGCCGGCGGCCATCCCGTTCACCCTGGCGGGAATCGGCGCCGAACTGTCCGAGGGCGACCGGGTGCTGTTGATGGGTATCGGCTCCGGGCTGAACGCATCGATCTCGGAAATTCTCTGGTGAGACCGAAGTCCCCGGCGCAGCCGGCCCGCCTGCCGCCGGCCGGACTGCCGGACCTGGATCCGAGCTGGTCGTCCCTGGTCGACATCGTCGACGCGGACGGTGTCACCAGGACGTTTCACGTGCTGGACAGCTGGACCGGCCGATCGGACGAGCCGGTCGGCACCCTGCTCTGTGTGCACGGCAATCCCACCTGGGGCTACTTGTGGCGCCGGCTGCTGGCGACGGCGCCGCCCGGGTGGCGGGTGATCGCCCCCGACCAGCTGGGCATGGGCTATTCGGAACGGATCGGCGCCCCGCGGGTGCTCGCGCGGCGGGTCGACGATCTGGGCCGGCTGACCGACGCCCTCGGTGTCACCGGGCCGGGCGGCACCGGTCCGGTGGTCACGGTGGCTCATGACTGGGGCGGGATCATCTCGCTCGGCTGGGCCGCCGAGCACACAGATCAGCTCCGCGGGATCGTGCTGACGAACACCGCCGTGCACCAACCGGACAGCTCCAGGGGGCCGATCCTGATCCGGCTGGCGCACCTCCCCGCGGTCACCGCGATTGCCTGCCGGTGGACGCCACTGTTCGTGCGCGCCACGACGTCAATGACCTGGCCCCGGCTGCCGCGCGCCGTCCGGAACGCCTTCGCCGCGCCCTACGGCTCAGCGGCCCGCCGTCGGGCGGTGAGTGATTTCGTCGCCGACATCCCTTTCCGTGACAGCGATTTCAGCCACGGCGAGCTCGATCGGATCGCCGGCGGCATGGCCGGGCTGGACGTGCCGGCGCTGCTGCTGTGGGGCCCGCGAGACCCGGTCTTCCGTGAGGAGCACCTGCGCGATCTGCAGGCGCGGCTGCCGCAGGCGGCCCTGCACCGGTACGAGCGGGCCGGCCACCTGCTGCCCGAGGACGCCCCCGGGTACGCCGCCGCCGTCGCCACCTTCGTCGGCCAACTCCCGCCCGAGTCGGCCGGACCGACCCTCACCGGCCGGCATCGTGCGTTGACCGGCCGGCCCCCGCCGCAGCGGGAACCCGAAATCCACAAGCCGTCGGCGCTGGCCGAGCTGACCGCGCGCGCCGACGATCACACTCCCGCCGTGGTCGAGGTCGGCGGCCGCAGCATCAGCTGGGCGCAGCTGCACGCCAGGGTCCGGGACACCGCGGCTGGCCTCGCCGCCGCGGGCCTGCGGCCGGGCGACCGGGTGGCGCTGCTCGTCCCGCCGTCGATCGAGCTCACCGTCGCGCTGTACGCCGTCTGGCGGGCCGGCGGCGTGATCGTGGTGGTGGACAAGGGTTTGGGGTTGCGCGGCATGGGCCGGGCGTTGCGCAGCGCGCGGATCGACCACCTGATCGCGGACACCGCCGGCCTGCTGGCGGCCGGGCCGCTGCGGGTGCCGGGCACCCGGATCGCCACCCGGGACGTGTCCGCCGCGCTGAGCAGGCTCGCCAAGGTCGACCGGACGATGCCCGGCCTGGCCCGAACCGGCCGCGACCTGGACTGCCCGCCGGAAGCGGACGGGGGCGCCGAGGCCGCGGTGGTCTTCACCTCCGGGGCGACCGGCCCGGCCAAGGGCGCGCTGTACCGGCACCGGCAGGTCCGCGCCCAGCTCGAGCTGATCCGCCGGACCTACGCGATCACCGCGGCCGACCGGATCGTCGCCGCGTTCGCGCCGTTCGCGCTGTACGGGCCCGCGTTGGGGGTGCCCTCCGCGGTCCCGGCCACCGACGTCACCAAGCCGGGGACACTGACCGCCGCCGCGCTCGGTGACGCCGCGGTCGCCGTCGACGCCACCGTCGTCTTCGCGTCCCCGGCCGCGTTGGCGAACGTGCTCGCCACCGCCGGTGACCTGACCGACCGGCAGCGGGCCGCGCTCGGCCGGGTCCGGCTGCTGATGAGCGCCGGTGCCCCGGTGCCCGCCGAGTTGCTGCGGCGCCTGCAGTCCGTGCTGCCCAACGCCGCGATGCACACCCCCTACGGGATGACCGAAGGCCTTCCGCTGACCGACATCTCGCTGCCCGAGATCGAGGACGCCGGATCCGGTGACGGGGTCTGCGTCGGGCGTCCACTGGCCGGCGTCGAGGTGCTCATCGGACCATTCGACGAGAACGGTGTCCCCGCTGACGAGTTGACGGCGCAGCCCGGTGTGAGCGGCGAGATCTGGGTCCGCGCAGAGCATCTCAAGGATCGCTACGACACACTGTGGGTCACCGAGCAGGCCGCTGCCGCGAACCCGGGGTGGCACCGCACCGGTGACGTCGGGGCGCTGGACCCGTTGGGCCGGCTCTGGGTGCAGGGCCGGACCGTCCATGTGATCAGCACCGCCGCCGGCCCGGTGACCCCGGTCGGCATCGAGCAGCGGGTGCAGAGCCGGCTGGCCGATGTTCTGGCCGGCGACGTACTGTCCGGTGACGCCGGGGCCGGCGGCGCGCCCCGGGTCGCCGTGGTCGGGGTCGGGCCGGCCGGGACCCAGCAGCTGGTGGTGGTGCTCACCGGCACCGACGGCCCGCTCGCAACGCCCGAGGTGGCCGACTCCGCCAGGGCCGCCGCCGGACGCGACGTCGCGGCCGTGCTGATCACCAAGACGTTGCCGGTCGACCTGCGGCACAACTCCAAGATCGACCGGACCGCCGTCGCCCGGTGGGCGTCCGTCCAGTTGGCCGGCGGCCGAGCGGGCCGATGAGGATCCTGGTCACCGGCGCCAGCGGGATGACCGGCCGGGCCCTGGTCCTCGCGCTGCTCGCCCGCGGTGACGCCGTGACGACGCTGCAGCGCCGCCCGGCCGGGCTGGACACCGCCGAGGTACTCGGCGACGTGGCCGACGCCGACCTCGTCGCGCGCGCCGTCACCGGCCACGACGCGGTGGTGCACCTGGCCGCCAAGGTCGACGTCGTCGGACCCTGGGCCGACTACGAACGGGCCAACATCGCCGGCACCGGAGTGGTTGTCGCCGCCTGTCGCGCCGCTGGGGTCGGCCGGTTGATCAACGTGTCCTCCCCGTCGGTGGCGCATGCCGGTGCCGCCCTGATCGGCGCCGGGGCTGGGCCGGCCGACCCGGTCACGGCCCGCAGCAACTACTCCCGCTCCAAGGCGGTTGCCGAGCGGCTCGCACTGGCCGCAGATGGCCCTGACCTCGCGGTGCTGAGCATCAGGCCGCACCTGATCTGGGGGCCGGGCGACACCCAGCTGGTCGGCCCGATCCTCGACCGGGCCAGGGCCGGCCGGCTGCCGCTGATCGGGTCGGGCACCGCGCTGATCGACACCACGTTCGTCGACAACGCCGTCGACGCGCTGGTCGCGGCCGTCGATGCGTGCGGTCCGGTGCACGGCGAGGCGCTGGTGGTGTCCAACGGTGAGCCCCGGCCGGTCGGCGAGATCCTGCAGCGGGTCTGCCTGGCGGCCGGTGTTCCCGGTCCGCGGCGGCGGGTGCCGCGCGGCATGGCCGCGGCGGCCGGGGTTGCGGCAGAAACCGTCTGGCGGGTCGCCCGGCGCCCGGGGGTGCCACCGATCACCCGCTTTCTCGCCGAACAGCTCGGCACCGCGCACTGGTTCGACCAGCGCCGCACCAGAGTGGCGCTGAGCTGGTCGCCGCGGGTGAGCATGGACGAGGGCTTCGAGCGGTTGCGCCTGGGGTTTGCCGCCCAGCCCTGATTCCCCTGCGGCCCCCGCCCCGCCCCTCC
>Ga0208588_1000068_pt1 | contig 31625 bp, 27 predicted proteins | sample NGESurshal092012_8_FD_184483 | JGI IMG/M metagenome (GOLD analysis project Ga0208588, IMG submission 184483) | Arctic peat soil microbial communities from Barrow, Alaska - NGEE Surface sample 415-3 shallow-092012 (SPAdes) | ecosystem: Environmental > Terrestrial > Soil > Wetlands > Peat ...
CCCGCAGCCAACTCTCGGAGTCGAACCCCTTACCCCGCAGCACATCTCAACCGCATCAAGCCATCATCCGAAACCGCGCGAAAAATCCAGGCTAATCCCTCGGACCACGTTACTCGCCGCACTCACTCTGGCGATTTCGTTTGCCTCGATACAGGCAGTCGAGGCAAACGCTTTGGCGCGAGGCGTTTTAGCGCATCTCAGCCCTTGTGGATCAGGTGGAATAGCCAATGCAAAGATTGGGGCTGATAGCTTCCTTACTATGATCTGCGCTGATGGAATCCCTAAAACAAAGCCGGCCGCCGAAAATGCATCCGACTCCTCGACTGCGACAGAGGCGAAAAAGGAGGCAGCACCCACCGCCGAAGATGCGAGCGGCCCGGGAGTTTGCACTTGGTACGCATTGAACGAGCCGCCCGGAAGCCCAAAGTGGGCGGGAAATGACTCCACACTCGGCCACTTGGAGGGTTTGAGATGCGGCGCAACCACCAATGATGGGTCGGGGATGGGCAGCAACCTTCTCGATGTTCAGTTTGTTCCAAATGTTAATGCAGTGGCACCACCCGCACCGCTGCCTCCGGATCCAGCAGTTCTAGCTCAGCAAGCCATTGGGCAACTCACCATTCCGCAGCCCGTGATCGGTGCCGGACCCAATCGCTCTAAGCTGGCTGTGAACCTTTGGACCTGGTTGTGGGTGAACAATCCCGGACCGCTCGCGGCAACAGTCGCGCTGGGCGGTGTTTCCGTCACCGCAACAGCGACGATTGCCTCCGTCACCTGGTCCCTCGGCGAACCAACGACCACCGGCGACACCTACTCCCCCGGCGCCCCGGCAACCGTCACCTGTCAGGGCACCGGCACCCCGCTACCGGCCAGCTACGACTGGAAGGTCCAGCCGCCCTGCGGGTACATGTTCCACTGGCGATCCCTGACGGAGCGCACTGGCGGCACCGGGAAGTGGCCGGTCTCCGCAACCTCGACGTGGAACGTCACGTGGCAGTCCACTACCGGCGTCACCGGTGCGACCACCCTCACCGCGGCGGCCAATGACGCGTTCGACATCGGCGAGTACCGGACCGTCCTGGTTCAGCAACCCGGCGGCTGATCGCGCATCGCCCCGGCGCGCAGCCAGGACCGGCAAGGAACCGGCAAGGAAAGGCGAAAGCAGGCACCGACAAGAGGTTAGCCCAGGTGCCCGAACCGACCGGGGCAAGCCAGTCCTTGCGACAACACCTGCACCGCAGCGGATACCACTGAACACGTCAGGGGTAGGTCCGCCACGAACTCCCCGTCGGCGTAGCCGGCAACGTCCGGCGCGGACACCGTCACCGACGCGCATCGGAACGTCAGCACCTCCGGCCGCAGCACGTGCCGCCCCGGATACACCGTCGGAAACAGCCGCACCAATTTCACGCGGCTGATCCGGCTGACCACCGTCACATCCAGCAGGCCGTCATCGACCTGTGCGGACGGGCAGATCCGCATCCCGCCGCCATAGCTCGCGCCGTTCCCCACCGCGACGAACATCGCCTCGAACTCGCGTCGGCTGCCGTCGATCTCCACCACGAACGGCAACGGTCGGAAGGCGACCAGCTCCGACACGATTGCAGCGTGATACCTCGTGCGGCCGCGCGGCCAGCGCATGGTGTTCATCCGATCGTTGACCTTGGAATCGAAACCGGAGGCCAGCACCGTGCCGAACCAGCGGTCGCCGGCTCTGGCCAGATCCACTGGAATCGCAACGCCGGCAACCACAATCGCGACGGCCGCCGCGACATCGCGGAGCGGCACGCCGATCGCACGCGCGAAGTCGTTGCCAGACCCGGCCGGAATCACCCCGAGCGGGGTCGCCGTCCCGGCAATGGCCTGCAACGCAATATGCACAATGCCGTCCCCGCCGCACACCACCAGGGCTCCTACGCCGTCCGCGACGGCCGAGCGGGCCAGTTCGGCGGCCCGGTCGGGACCGGAACCGACCAGTTCGCGAACCTTGACGCCCGACCGACGCAACTGCGCGGCGGCTTCCGCACCGACCCGCCGCCCGCGTCCGCGCCCCGCCGCAGGGTTGATCAGCAGCGCAACATCGGTCATCACACCGTGAATCCCTGGGCACGGCCGGCACGGCCGGGACCCGCTGTCATCGGCTGCATGTGCCGCCCCGCTTTCCCGGTCGGCTACTCCACGGCAGGCGCGCCGTCGGTCGGCGTGAGTGTAGGTGCTGCGCCCCCGATATGGCACTACGGCGGATCGCCGGCACCGTTCCCGCAGGTCGACAGATGGCCGGACCGCACGGCCAGAGCAGCAGAGACCATCGGGAATGACAGGTTCTCGCAACCGCCAAGGATCGAGCCCGGGGGGAAGGAGGGCCTTCTTGTCCTCGGGCATCAAGGCCTCCCGCAGGCCCAGGGAGTTCCCCTTGCGGTACGACTCCTACCCACCGAGATCTCATCGACGATCGAGCACCTCAGCGAACGAACGTGTCTGGTCGGAGGCGAGCCAAGTGGTCTGGGCGGCGATGAGGCAGGCGAATGCGGCACCGACGATGGCTGCGGGCCGCGGGTCTGACGTATCTGCTGGCGGGTTGGCGATGCGTGCGCGGACGCCGTCGACGAGGACATCCCGCATCCGTGACAGCAACGCGAGGTAGCCCGCGTTCCGTGCGTGCGTGACGTGCGCGATCCGCTCCACGGGGTCGTTGACCCGACAGACCACCCTCGGCACGCTCGCTACCGATTTCACCCCGCCCGAGGCGAAGGATGAGCGAGGATCTCGACACCGACGACCTCGATCACCGCCCGGACGTGTGCGCGCGGGCCGGCGGAGATCAGCCCTGCGGGCCGGCGGGGCAGCCAAAGATCAGCGGGAAACCGCCGCCCGGTGCACCGCAACCGGCGAGTTGGGGATGATCACGACCGGGCAGGAGGCGTGCCGGACGCATTCAGCCGACACCGAGTGCCGCAGGATGTCGATCATGCCGCTGCGGTGGCCGCGGCCGAGCACGAGCAGCTCGGCGTCCTCCGACGCCGACAACAGCGCCTTGGCGACCGGACCCTTGATACTGCGCGGGACGACCTCGGGAGAAACACCGGCGGCCCGTAGCCCGGAGGTGATCGCGGCGTCGAGCATGCAATCGGAGGCGGTCTTCTCTTCGTGTGCGGTCATCCGGCCGGCGTCCCGTGCGACGATGAATTCCCAGGCGTGAACCACGGTGACGGTGGTGCCACGCAGGGCAGCTTCGCGAATCGCCCATTCCAGGGCGGCCTGGCTGGCAACGGTGCCTTCGATCCCGACCACGATTCCGGTAGCACCGTGGGTGCTCATGGCTTCTCCTCGTCTCCGCGGGCCCCACGATGAGCCCTTGCGATCACTCGACGGTAAGCCGGGCGAAGACGATCTCGGCAGGGCCGAAAGTCCCAGCTCCCAGTGATCTTTCGGCCCCGAAATCGGCTCACGATCACCCCGGTGACGGCTGGATCGGCGGGGCGGGCACCGGGACCCGCGTACGCTGACGCCTTGTGAATCTCGACGACGCAGCAGCATTGAAGGCCCTGGATACCACTTTGACGAGCATCGAGGCCGTCATGGATGTGGAGAAGATCAAGGCCGGCATCGCCGAACTTTCCGAGCAGGCCAGCGCCCCGGACCTCTGGAACGACCAGGACAACGCGCAGAAGATCACCAGCAAGCTCTCGCACGCCCAGGCCGAGCTCAAGCGCATCCAGGAACTCCGGCAACGGCTCGATGACCTCAACGTACTGTTCGAGCTCGGCGACGAGGACGCGGACACCCTGGTCGAGGCCCAGCAGGAGTTGATCTCCATGCAGAAGGAGATCGATGCCCAGGAAGTCCGCACGCTGCTCTCCGGCGAGTACGACGAGCGCGAGGCGCTGGTGACCATTCGGTCGGAGGCCGGTGGGGTGGACGCCGCCGACTTCGCCGAGATGCTGATGCGGATGTATCTGCGCTGGTCGGAGCGGCACGGCTACCCCACGGAGGTCTATGACACCTCCTACGCGGAAGAGGCCGGCATCAAGTCGGCGACCTTCCAGGTCAAAGCGCCCTACGCCTACGGCACGCTGTCGGTCGAGCAGGGCACCCACCGACTGGTCCGCATCTCGCCGTTCGACAACCAGGGCCGTCGGCAGACCTCCTTCGCCGGGGTCGAGGTCGCCCCCGTCGTCGAGACCAGCGACCACGTCGTGATCGACGAGAAGGACCTGCGGGTCGACGTCTACCGTTCCTCCGGCCCGGGCGGGCAGGGCGTCAACACCACCGACTCGGCCGTGCGGATCACCCACATCCCCACCGGGATCGTCGTGTCCTGCCAGAACGAGCGGTCACAGATCCAAAACCGGGCCTCGGCCATGACGGTGCTGCAGGCCAAGCTGCTGGCCCGCCGCCGGCAGGAGGAAAAGGCCACCATGGACGCCCTCAAGGACGGCGGGAACTCCTGGGGCAACCAGATGCGGTCCTATGTCCTGCACCCGTACCAGATGGTCAAGGACCTACGGACGAACTTCGAGGTCGGCAACCCGTCCGCGGTCTTCGACGGCGACATCGACGAGTTCATCGAGGCCGGCATCCGGTGGCGCCGATCGTCGGAGGACTGAGCCGAGTCCCTCCGTACCCAGCCGGACGGCGATCCCGCCGCGAGCGACGCAGCGGTTGCCGCCTGGCCGGACGAGCGCTGCGGGGGGAAACCTGATGGTCCAGCAGATCCGGCAGGCCACCGACTGAGCCGCACCGCATTCCACCCGGAGCTCAGATCAGGCTCGGCATCATGGCCAGTCCATCGACCAATTCGTCTTCCTCATAGGCGAGGTGCGAGCGCAGCACGTCGCGGAGTTCTGTTGCCAGTTCGGCGATCTCGACCAATCCGGAGCGGCTCGGTACCGCCGCGGCATGCTTTTCCCGAACCAGGTCGACCAGCGCGCGGTCGAACCGGTCGAGCACCGCGGCGATCACCTCGTGCTCCGCCTGGAGCCGATCCAGCACCCGCCCCAGGCTTGGCTGCACATCGGCGAGCGCCGGGAACATGTGCGAGTCCTCGATGGAATGGTGCAGTGTGACGATGCGGCAGTACGAGGCGCAGAACGACCCGAGCGTCCAATGATTATGCCGCTACGTCATCCGGTTGATCAGCGAGCGGGCCGCCCGCGGGTCGAGCTCGCCGGCCGCCACCTGCTGCACGGCCTGCAGGATATGTTCGAGTTCGGATCGCAGATGATCATGGATGGCGACCAGGTTGCGATGGTTGTCCCGGCCGGCCGCCGGGCCGGCCACGGCCGCAGCGGCGGCCCGGTGCCGGATCAGCCGCGGCCGGTCGGCGACGGGCAAACCTCCGGCCTCACCCCATCGTCCGTCGCGCTCCGCTACACCTTCGCCGTCATCGACCTCGCCGATCGCCGGCCCACCGGACAGCTCGATCGAATCCGCCGGGGCGGCCGGGGCAGGCCGACCGGAGCGCTCGGTCTGGACCCGTTCTCGCGCGTCCGGCGCCACCTCGTCGGCGAACGCGCTGACGGCCGCAGCGATGTCACCCGACGCACCGATCACGAAGGTGGAGAACCCCTGCAGCAGAGCCAGTTCGGCGAGCTGTTCGGCCCAGACCGCGGGCGGTCGGTCCAGGAAGCCGTTGCCGGACCCGGCAAACCGGCCGTTGACGTTGTAGATCCGCCGGATGTCCGACGGCACCCGGCCGGCCTCGGCTGCCAGGTCGTCGATCCGGACGTTGAGCTGGGCGGCGCGCTCGGGAGACGCGTAACCCTGGGAGGGCACCCAGCCGTCGGCCAGCCTGGCGGTCAGGGACAGCATCCGGGGCTGGTAGGAGCCGACCCAGATGCCGATGTCATGCGCGGGCCGCGGGCCGGGCGCCGGACCATCGAGGTGGTGGAAGCGGCCGGGGAGGGTGACCGGATCGTCCGACGTCCAGAGCGCCCGGATGACGCCGATGGCCTCCTCCAGCGCATCCACCGCTTCGCCCCGGGTGAGCCGGGGACCGCCCATCCCGGCGATCGGATCGAGGAAGTAACCGGCGCCGAGCCCGAGTTCGACGCGGCCCTGAGACAGCAGGTCGAGGCTGGCAGCGGATCTGGCCAGCATCGCGGCTGGGCGCAGCGGGACGCAGGCGACGTCGGGAAAGAGCCTGATCATCTCGGTGGCGCCTGCGAGGTGGGCCAGCAGGGTCCAGGTGTCCAGCAGATCGGGGTTGTACGGATGGTCCTGGACCCCGATGAGGTCCAGGCCGCGTTGTTCGGCGAGTTGGGCGAGCCGGACCACCATGCCGGCCTGGGACGCCGGATTGGGCAGGAAGACACCGAACGCCAACTCATGGCCGTAGTCCGGCATGCCGGCCCCCTTCGCGCGCCCGTCGCGGCGACGTCCGCCCGGCACCGATCCACCGTAGGTGACGCCAGTCGGGCCCTTCGCTGCAGCCGCCCGCTCCCTACCGCCTCTGCTGCAGCACGCCGGATCCCGAGCGCTGCACAAAGCGCCCAGCGGCTCTCACCGGTCCGCACGGTGACAGAGGAACAGCGGTCAGTGGCGGGCAGAACCCTCGAGGAACCGCCGAAGGACGGCACTGCCGGACCCGCCGCGCGACCTTGCCGCCGGTACGTTCACGGTCGTCGTACACACCGCCCGGCGGTGCCGGAGGGAACTGTCGGTCCCCCCTGATAGACCTTGACCATGACGAGGACAGCCACAAGAAGGGGCCCGCTGGATCCGGCGACGGCCGGCAGGGTCGAGCTGCGACGGTGGGCTCCGCCGCCGGTCGGGTCGGCGGTGATCGAGCGTTCCTGGACGCCGCACTTCGACGTCACCGCTCCGGAGATCCAGCCCCTGCCTGCGCATGGACGGGCTCGCTGGGCGGCGGAACTGTCGCCGGCCGCCCTGGACTCGCCGGCCTGCCGCAGGCCAGCAAGGGGCAAGTTGATCGCTGTGTGCCTCGCCGGGCACAGCCCATCCTCGATCTCGTCGGCACCCGATCTGTCTATCGACACGATGGCGGCAACGCGCCGCGGCAGCAGCCGGGAATGGAGCGTGTCGTCAAGCGGACCGCGGACCGTACCTGATCACGACGACCCCGAGCAGGCAGATCCGCGCGCCGGCGATGTCCCACCGGTCGGGGCGGAACTTGTCGATCAGCACTCGCCGGCCGATCGGCGGCGGCACGTCCGGAGCCGGATCCACCTGCGCTGACGTCAGGGGCCCCGGCGTCCGGTCGGGCCGGGTCCCGCACCAGCCAACACCGGCGTAGTCGGCCGGCGGATCACGTCAGAAAACCGACAAGTCCCGACCTGTCGTTGAGGTCGGGGCTCGTCGGGTTTCATAGCGGGGCAGGATTCGAACCTGCGACCTCTGGACGAAGGGCATCCACCAGAACCCTGTTTCGTAACTTTCGTAACTGTGCTACCGTTTGTGGATCGAAGACCCCAATAGGAGGAAGCCATCAGCACCACCGCCGCAGAGGTCGTCACGCCTGTCGCCACCGACGCTGACGAGCTGGCCACGGTTCTCAGCTTCATCGAGGCGCACGAGGCGCGCCACCGAACCTCTCCTGAGACTGCCTTCTTCCTTGGCGGCGCGGGTGATCACGATCGTGTCGAGCTCACCGTGCAGCTTCACACCATCCTCAAGCAGGTCGTCCAGGCGTTGAGTCACGGTCAGTCGATCAGCATCCTGACCCGCGACCAGGAGATCTCGACGCAGCAGGCCTCCGAGATCCTCGGACTGAGCCGCCCAACTGTCGTCAAGCTCATTGACGAGGGCGAACTTTCTGCACACGTTCCGGGAGCCGTTCGCCGCAAGCTTCGTTTGGCCGATGTGCTGGCCTACCGCGAGGCACTGCGCGACCGCCGCAATCGCTTCATCACTGACAGCTCGGCGGAGTACGACGATGCAGACGCCGACGAGGTCGCCGCGTTTCTGGCCGAGGCGCGGCGTAAGCATTGACGTCCGCGCGCTCTGACAAACTCGTCACGTGTACCGCGCCGTCCTCGATACCCGTACTGCCGGAGGACGAATGAGCACGCTTGCCGACGCAGTCCTGCCCCTGATCCGAACGCGCACGGAGCTCTACCGCTGGGGTGCCGCCAACGCGCACGGACGGCAGCTGCACGAGGCCGTCGACATCCTGGAATCGGCCATCCTGACGACAGACCCGGACGAGTTCTACTCGGTGACGCACAAGGCGTTGGCGAGTGCGGTCAAGGTCATCGCCCGCGCCGACGACTCCAGCGGCATCATCGGCGACGCGTGCCGTCGCCTCCTCGATCTCCACCCCAAGGCTGCGGCGGCCGCCAAGGCGCCGCCGGCGAAACTGGTCGACTGGATGATCAAGTTTCAGTTCGACGGCGACGTGGACTACTTCGAGCTCGACCCGGTCGCCTACGCCCCCGCGCTCGGTGAATCCGGGATGGCCACCTACCGGGCGCGGCTGAAGGAGATCGAAGCTGGCCTCGGCCCGAGGCCAAGAGATGACGAGCGCTGGACGTCACCCCACTCCCATGAGTGGTTCACGCTCGACTGGAATGCTCAGCGGCTAGCCGTCCTCGACCACGACATCGACGCAATCATCCGGACCCATGCCAAGGACCGGAAGGTAGCGGCCTGGCTGGAGGACACGGCAGAGGCGTTCGAGGAGATCGGCGAGATCGATCTCGCGATCGACTGGGCCAAGCAGGCGACCGAATTCGACCGCGGACATCAGTCGCTCAAAGCTGCGGACTACTGGTGCAAGCTGCTCGAAGAGCATCGGCCGAACGAAGCGTTGGAAGCGCGGATTCTGGTCTTCCGGCGTTGGCCGTCCTCGACGACGGCAGCGCGGCTCCACAAAGCCGCGGGCACGTCCTGGCCGGGCTACCGCGATGAGGTCATCGCGACACTCGCATCGACTCCGAGCGATGCCGTGCTGTTCGCCCTTCTCACCCTCAAGGACGTCCAGTTCGCGTGGAACCTCGCGCACTCCCTCGCGCTCAACAGCGACCACACTTGGGCCGAACTGCTCAAGTCCTACGAGAAGGTCGACCCCCTCGCAGTCTTGCCCATCCATCAACGCCTCGTCGAGAACCAACTCGTCGAGGCTGGCACTCAGCACTACCGACTGGCCGCGCGACGCCTTGCGAAGATGCGCACACTCGCCAACGGGAGCGACGAGGCAGCCAAGGTCGACACTCTCATCGCGGATCTCCGCGAGACACACCGGCGACGACCTCGACTCCAGCAGGAGTTCGGCCGCGCAGGACTTCCATAAATCCCGACCGGCAACGGCCATGTTCACAGTCCGAGGTCTCGGCTGGAGGTCGTCGCGATTGCCTTCAGCGGGCGGATGAGGCGGTTGACGAGCAAGGTGAGGTCCTTGTGCCGTTTCTGTGCCGCGATCCGGTCGAGGGGTACGCGTGCCAGCGCAGCGACCGTGGCGTGGTCAGCCCGTAGGGAGTGGGCTGTGATGCGGGTGCCGCCGAGCCCGGCCGCCTCGGCGCGAGCGCGCAGCGCGTGCCACGATATGCCCGGACGGTGGTTCGAGGCTGACCGCCTGCGCCTCGTCGACCGGGCCGGCCTGCGCCGAACTCGAGTCCATCAGGTCCATCGACGTCGATCACCTTGCCGTCGCCGTCGACGGGTGAGCCGGCCAGGTTGAATTTCTGATTCGCTTCCGTCCAGTCGACCCAGATCATCGCGATGAGCGCGGCGGGTGGCGTGGGTGTGGAAGTGACCGTCCAACCAATGCCGAGCGCATGGACTTTGCCCGTGGGGTCGGGCTGCGCCGAATCGGCGAGTGGGAGGTGGATCCTCATCCGTTCGCGCTCAAGTCGGCGCCTTGATCCCTTCGCGAGGCGACCCGAACCGATCCCAGTGACCGCTGGACTTCGAGTTTGGTCACAAATCGGGTCACAAACCCGGAAAAAACAACAGCCCCCGGACAGTGTCCGGGGGGCTGTTTGTCCTGGTAGCGGGGGCAGGATTCGAACCTGCGACCTCTGGGTTATGAGCCCAGCGAGCTACCGAGCTGCTCCACCCCGCGCTGGTGGTATCACCACTGTAACAAGCATGTGTCCGGGGACCAAATCAGCTCTGCCGCAACGGTTGTGACCTGGGCGACACGCACGAACGCGAGCCGCCTAGGCCAACCGTCCATCAGCTGTCAGCCGCCCGCGGACGGGACCGGGGCCAGGCTGGCACTCGGTATCGCCGTCCCGGCCAGCGTCAGGTAGGCGTTCACCGCGTCTTCGAGCTTCTGGCTCGCCGCGCCGATCTGACCCAGGTCACCTGAGGCCTTCGCGGCATCCAGCGCGCTGGCGGCCGAATCCATCGCCGCCAACGCCGCTGCCTGGTCGGCCGGCGGCGGAGCCGTTGTCGTCGGAGTGGTCACCGTCGGAGCGTTCGTCCCGGTCGCCGTGCTGCCGGCCGTTCCGTCTCCCGCCGCCGGCGTCGGCACCGGCGCGCTCTTCGCCGCGGCGGTCAACGCCTCCTTGAGGGTCTGCCCCACCCCCACCCGATTCGCGTACCAGACCAGCACCCGGTTGAGCTGCGGGAACGACGTACTCGACGCCTGGCCCTGGATATAGAACGGCTCGACGTACAGCAACCCGTCATTGACCGGCAGCGTCAGCAGGTTGCCGAAGATCACCCTGGAACCACCCTGCTGGGTCGACAGAGTCACCAACTGGCTGATCTCCTGCGTTGTTCGGAACAGTTGCTGCACTTGGGTGGGCCCCGGCGTCTGCGTCGCAGTGGGCAATCGGAGCACCGTCAATTGCCCGTAGTTCTCCGGGTCGGACGATGCGGAAACGTAGGCGCTCATGAACTCCCGCTGGAAGCCGGTGAGCACGCTGGTCAGCTCGAACTCGGAGCCCGTCGCCCCCGGCAACTTGACCTGCAGGTAGTACGGCGGCTGCGGCGCCTGGACGGCATCGGGCACCGTCGGGTCGTTCGGCACCTTCCAGAAGCCGGAACTCTGGAAGAAGTCGACCGGATCGTCGACGTGGTAGCGGACCAGCAGCGACCGTTGCACCTCGAACAGGTCCTGCGGATAACGGAAGTGCGAGTTCAACTCCGGCGAGATCGCGGAGGCTGGTTGGACCAGGCCCGGGAACACGCCCTCCCACGCCTTCAACACCGGATCAGGCTTGTCCGCCTTGACCTCATACAGCGTCACCGTGCCGTCGTAGGCGTCCACGGTGGCCTTCACCGAGTTGCGGATGTAGGACACCTGCGCGTTGGTCTGACCCGCGGCGCCGCGGGCTGCGAGCGAGTTGTTCGTCGCGTCGGACAGCGTCACCGCTTGGGCGTACGGGTAGTTGGCCGCCGTGGTGTAGGCGTCGACGATCCAGACGATCCTGCCGGCCACCACCGCGGGGTAGGCCTTGGTGTCGGTGGTCAGGAACGGTGCCGCCTTCTGCACCCGGTCGATGGGATTGCGGTTGTACATGATCTTCGAGTTGGAATTGATCTCGGACGAGAACAAGAAGTTCGCCTCGCCGTACTCGGTGGCGAAGATCGCCCGCTGGAACAGGTTCCCGACCGGCACCCCACCGGCACCGTCATAGGTGAACCGCTGGGTGTCGGTGTCATATTCGCGGGCCGCACCGCCCTCGGCACCGACGATGGCGTACTCGGGAGACTGCTCGCCGTAGTAGGTGCGAGGCTGACTGACCGGAATGGTGTTGTTCTTGTTCTGGTAGTTGGACAGGTCGGTCACCGTGTAATCGGGATACCCGTTGTTGACGGTGTTCGCCGGCGCGGCCACGAATCCGTCGCCGTGGGTGAACACCATGTGCTCGTTGATCCAATTCTTCTGCGCGTCATTGAGCCCGTCGGCATTCAGCTCGCGCACAGCGACCACATAGTCCTGCGTCCTGCCGTTGACCGTGTAGCGATCCATCGCCAGCTGGTCGGGAAATCCGTAGAAGTTCCGCAACTGCTGCTGCTGGGTGAAGGTGGGAGAGAGCACATTGGGGTCGAGCAGCCGGGCGTTCGGCACGGTGTCCTGGTCGTTGACGATCGCCGCCGGGTCCCCGGTGAGCTGCCCCGGGTAGTCGACGTAGTTGATCTGGTCGTCCTGGATCTGGTACGCGGCGCGGGTCGCCGCGATGTTCCGCGCGATGTATTCCGGCTCCCGGTTGATGCCGTTGGGGTTGACCACCACCTGTTGCAGCACCAGCGGCCACACCCCGCCGATGAGCACGCTGGACAGCACCAGCAGGCCGAGCGCGATGGCCGGCAGCTTGATCGAGCGGGTGAAGGCGCCGACGACGAACCCGATCGCGCAGATCGCCGCGATCAGCATGAGAATCAGCTTGGCCGGCAGTACCGCGTTGATGTCGGTGTACGACGCGCCGGTGAAGGTGCCGCCCCGGTTGGAGAACAGCAGCTCGTACCGGTCGTACCAGTACTGCACGGCCTTGAGCAGCACGAAAGCGGCCACCAACAGGGACAGCTGCAGCGTGGCCTGCGAGGTGATCTTGCGGCCGGGCCCGGACAACCGGATGCCACCGAACAGGTACTGCACGACCGCCACGGCGATGAAGCAGATGGCCAGGATGACGAACAGCCAGCCCAGCACCAGCTGAATCATCGGCAGGGTGAACACGTAGAAGCCGACATCGAGCTGGAACTGCGGGTCGACCGTCCCGAAGTCGCCACCGTTCAGCCAGAGCTGCACGGTGGCCCAATCACCCTGCGCGGAGAGCCCACAGATCAGCGCCACCAGCCCGGAGATGCCGAACGCGAACAGCTTCGGCCGGGTGGTGACGATGGTCCGGTAGGGGGCGAGCGGGTCGACCTCGTTGGTCGGCACGAACACCGGCCTCGACCGGTAGGCCACGTACAGCGAACCGAACACGAGACCGCCACCGAACACGGCGGCGATCAGGAACATCAGGATCCTGCTGACGGCCTGCGTGGTGAAGACCTCGCGGTACCCCACCTCGCCGAACCACAACCAGTCGACGTAGACGCTGACGAACTGGAACCACAAGATGGCCAGCACGGCCAGGCTGACCATGGCGATCAGCACGCGTTTGGCGCGCTTGGACATGGTGGGCAAACCGACGGGGGGCCGTATGGCCACGGGTGAACTCCTCAGGTCGAAACTCTGGTGCAAACCCGCCCGCACGATGCTTGCACACCACCGCTGGACGTTGTCCGGGGCGAAATGTCAGCGCGCCCCGCCTCCTCAACTGTATGCACCGCCCAGAGGTTCCCTGGCGGCGACGGTCGGTCGGAACGCGATCGTTGTACTGGTCGGGATGATCGAGTTGACCACCGCGACGGGGGAACCGCATGTGAGCGTCCTGCGCATCTGATCCGGTGACGCGGCCCGCGCCGCCGGTGCCAAACGCCCGACCCGGCCACGGTGCCGACCGTGCCGCGACCCCCCGCCGGTAACCGGAAGTGGGCAGCCCGCGTGCGACGATCATCGGCGTGAGCACGCCCGACTGGTGGGAGGACCCCGACCTCGCCGTCGCCGTTGCCGAGGTGGAGGAGTTCGCCGCGAGCGCAGGCTGGGACGCGGCGCCGCAGCTCTTCGCGTTGGTGAACACCGTCGACCTGCTCGCCGCGCAGCCGAATCTGCGGCCCTCGCTCGGCGCGGCGGTCTACACGCCGATCGCCCAGGAATCGCTGCCCGACGGCGAGCTGTCCGACGCGCTCGCGCAGATCTCCTGGCCGGACGAGGTGGCCGGGTGCGTGTTGGTCCAGGAGATCGTCGTACTGCCGCCCGACGCGGCGGAGAACCTGTCCGACGATCCCGCCACCGCGGCCGAGCAGGCCGCCGCGCACCCCGACCGGGCCGAGGCCCGGCTGGTCGCGGGCGTGTTGCGGGACAGTCGGGGCGGCGCCTGCTTGATGCGGATGCGCGGCCAGAACGACGAAGCCCCGCTCCGGGGCGGCGATCTCGCGCCGAACCTGCTTGCCGTGCTGCGGCTGACCTTCGAGGTCTGATCCCGCGGAGCACCCGCGGTGCCGGATCGGGCGTGGCGGATCGGGCGTGCCGGATCGGGCGTGGCGGATCGGGCGGCAAACAGCGGCGGTCTGATGACCACGGTGGCTCGGTCAGCCCGGTTCAACAGCCGGGTGGGTCACCGCCGGCCTTGAGGGTCCGCAGGGCGCTCATGGCATCGGTCAACGTCGCGACCTTGACCAGTTGCAGGCCTTCCGGAATCTGGGTCATCGCCTCGGCGCAGTTGTCCGCCGGCACCAGGAATACCGTCGCGCCGGCGTCCCGGGCGGTGATCAGTTTGAGCAGCACGCCGCCGATCGGACCGACGTTCCCGTCCGGATCGATCGTCCCGGTACCGGCGATGAACCGGCCGCCGGTGAGGTCGTCGGGGGTCAGCTTGTCGATGATTCCGAGGGTGAACATCAACCCCGCCGACGGACCACCGATCCGCTCCAGCGCGATTGTCGTGGTGAACGGCGCCACCGGCCGCTCCACCGCGCCGATGCCAAGGAAGCCCTGGGTGCCGACCTGCGGGTTGCTGCCCAGGGTCACCTTCTCGGTGACCTGTTCCTCGTTGCGCAGCACCGTCACCGAGACCACCTGGCCGGGTGTGCTGCCGGTCAGCGCGGCCTGCAGCGAGGCGAAGTCGGTGACCGGGGTGCCGTTCACGTCGACGATCTGGTCCTGCGGTTGCAGCAGGCCGGCGCTCGGTGAGCCGTCCGGGATCTCGCCGACATAGGTGACGTTCGGATAGCCGAGGTAGCGCAGCGATGCGATCTCGGCGTTGGACTGGGAATCCCGGAACGCCTGCGCGTCCTGTTCCTTGACCTGGTCGACCGTCTTGTCCGGCGGGAAGTAGTCCTCCCGCGGCGCCAGCGCGTACCGACCGGTGGCCCACAGCCCCAGCGCCTCGAACAGCGGCACGTTGTCGGTGATCGAGATGGTGGTCATGTTGAGATGACCACCGTCCGGCGAATCCTGGGTGGCCGACGGCGGGATGTCCTGGCCGCTGAAGCTGATCACCGCGGTGCCGTCCACGGAACCCAGCGTGTTGTAGGTGACACCGGGGCCGACAGCGACATAGGGAATCGGGATCGCCGCAGCGGCCAGCAACAGGGCCGCGGTCAGCATCGAACCCACCACGACCGTGCGGCCGCGCACGGTCATACGGGAGAACCAGGACATGGCTCCCGAGAGTAGGCGGTCCGGCGCCGCAGGCCGGCGACGCCGCTCGCGGACTGCACATTTCGCCGGTGGCGATCAGTCACCCTCCCGTCACCTGCATTGCATGAACTTCAGTACCGTGGAACACATGACGAATCTGCCGTTCGGCTTCTCCCCCTCCGGCGACGACGATCCCGAGGGAAAGCCCGGTCAGGGCCCCGGCCCGGGCGGCTTCGACCTGAACCAGCTCGGCTCGATGCTGTCGCAGCTTGGCCAGATGATGTCGCAGGCCGGCGCCTCCGGTGCCAACTCGGGCCCGGTGAACTACGACCTCGCCCGGCAGTTGGCGACGTCGCAGGTCCCGGCGTCCCACCCGGCGTCCTCTATCGACGTCGCGAAGGTCACCGAGGCGATCAAGCTGGCCGAGGTCTGGCTGGACGGTGCGACGGCCATGCCCGCCGGTGTCCGCACCTCGACGGCCTGGACCCCACGGCAGTGGATCGACGCGACGATGCCGACGTGGGAGAAGCTGTGCTCCCCGATCGCCGAGCAGGTGTCCCGCGCGTGGGTCGACGGCCTGCCGGCGGAGGCCAAGGCGCAAGCCGGCCCGCTGCTGGCAATGATGGGCTCGATGGGCGGCATGGCGTTCGGCTCGCAGCTGGGCCAGGGCCTCGCGCAGCTGGCCACCGAAGTGCTCACCTCGACCGACGTCGGGCTGCCACTGGGCCCGGTCGGCACGGCAGCGCTGATGCCGAGGTCGATTGCCGAGTTCGGCTCCGGGCTGGATCAGCCGGAGGATCAGGTCAGGCTCTACCTGGCCACCCGGGAGGCCGCCCACCACCGGCTGTACGCCGGCACCCCGTGGTTGCGTGACCGGGTGATCGCGCTGATCTCGGATTACGCCAAGGCCATCTCTGTCGACTTCTCCGCCGTTGAGCAGCTGGCCGCCTCGATCGACCCGTCCGACCCGGCCAGCATCGAGGCCGCGCTGGGGCAAGGCATGTTCGAACCCACCATCACCCCGGGCCAGCAGGCCGCGATGGCTGAGCTGGAGACGCTGCTGGCACTGGTCGAGGGCTGGGTGGACACCGTGGTCGCGGAGGCTGTCGGTGACCGGCTGCCGGGCGCAGCGGCGCTCCGGGAGACCCTGCGTCGCCGCCGGGCCACCGGCGGCCCGGCCGAGCAGACGTTCGCCACTTTGATCGGCCTCGAGCTGCGGCCGCGCCGGCTGCGGGCGGCCGCCGACCTGTGGCGGGAGATCGGCGCGTCCAGGGGCACCGACGGCCGGGACGCGCTGTGGGCGCACCCCGACCTGCTGCCGACCGGCAAGGATCTGGACGACCCGGCGGGCTTCATCGACCGCGACAAGGAGTTCACCGAGCTACTGGCCGGGCTGGACGCCATCGAGACGGAGTTGCTCGCCGACCCCGCAGCGACCGATGCCCCGGCCACCGAGACCCGCACCGCCGAGTCCGGCGCCGCCCCCGGCGGCGACGGAACGACCGGCGATTCCACCGACGACGACCCGGGCCCCTCCCCCCGCCAGGTCTGACCCGGGGTCCCGCGCGGATCAACTCGGCCCGCGCGGACGAACGTGCCCCGTTTGCGCACAGTGGGTCCGGAGTCAACGGGTCCAGCCGCGCAGGCGTCTGTGATACGCGCGGCTGGACCCGCCGGTCAGACGGCGCTCGACGGGCTCCACAGGTTGATGCCGGAGTCCACCGCATGACCCTCGATGACGCGCAGTTCGTCGTCGTCGAAGGCGAGGTTCGCCGTGGTGGCCAGGTTGTCCTCCAGCTGCTTGACCGAGGACGCACCGACCAGCACGGACGTCACCCGCTCGTCCCGTAGGACCCAGGCCAGCGCCATCTGCGCCAACGACTGGCCGCGGCCGGCGGCGACGTCATGGAGCGCCCTGATGTGCGACAGTGCTTCGTCCGTCAGGAGTTCCGCCGAGAGGGAACCACCGCGGGACGCCCGGGAGTCGGCCGGGATCCCGTTCAGGTAGCGGTTGGTCAGCATGCCCTGGGCCAGTGGCGAGAACGCGATGCAGCCGACGCCCAGCGCGCCGAGGGTATCCAGCAGTCCGGCTTCCACCCAGCGGTTGAGCATCGAGTAGGAAGGCTGGTGGATCAGCAGCGGGGTGCCCATCTCGGCCAGGATCGCGGCCGCCCGCTCGGTGCGTTCCGGCGAGTACGACGAGACGCCGGCATACAGCGCCCGGCCGGAGCTGACTGCCGTGTGCAGGGCGCCCATCGTCTCCTCGAGCGGCGTCTCGGGGTCGGCGCGGTGGGAGTAGAAGATGTCGACGTAGTCCAGCCCCATCCTGGCCAGCGACGCGTCCAATGAGGCCAGCAGGTACTTTCGGGACCCCCAGTCCCCGTACGGCCCTGGCCACATGTCGTACCCGGCCTTGGTGGAGATCACCAGCTCGTCGCGATACGGCCGGAAATCCTCGGCCACCAAGCGGCCGAAGTTGATCTCGGCGGAGCCGTACGGCGGCCCGTAGTTGTTGGCCAGGTCGAAATGGGTGACCCCGAGGTCGAAGGCGCGGCGCAGGATAGCGCGCTGGTTGGCGAGTGGGTCGACATCGCCGAAGTTCTGCCAGAGACCCACGGACACCGTCGGCAGGTGCAGCCCACTGCGGCCGACCCTGCGGTACGGCATGTCCTCGTAACGATTCGATGCGGCGAGATAGCTCATGGGTGGAAGTCTTGCAGGACTCCGCTCAGCGGGCCCACTCGGCCCGCAAAGACGTCGAACGGGGCGCCCCGCCGGGTTCGCGCCGCGACATTCCTTCGGCCGCTGAGCACGGAATCCCGATTTTCGCGCTCAGCGGCGGGGTACGGTGGGCGCCGGTCCGGTCCACGGATCTCTGGCTACGGGCTGTGAACTCCGGTGTCATCGTGCGGTGCCGATGTCACCCTGACGAAAGGAAGGCCGATGGCCGAGACCTACAACGGCTACTGCGTCAAATGCAAGGAAAAGCGGGACTTCGAGGGTGAAGTCGCCGAAACGAACGGTCGCCGGATGGCCAAGGGCATCTGCCCCGTCTGCGGGACCAAGATGAACCGGATACTCGGAAAGGCCTGATCAGGGCGCCCGACCGGGGCGCCGCCCGGCCCTGGGGTCGGGCGGCGATCTGTTGTCCACCCCGGCCGGCCGGCCACTGTGGACAACTGCGGACCGGCGGCGGGCGGTACGGCACCCTGAGCGCCGGGGTGATCGTCATGATGGAAGAGCACCGAACTGCTCGGATCGATCTGTCGCGTCGGTACGCGCTGGCTCCGGGCGCCCGGATCATCCGGCGTGCCGCCGATTGCGTGCAGGTCGGGACCGAGGCCTCGCGGTCAATCCTCGTCCGGGATGCGCCGCCCGAGTCGGTCGGCGTGCTGACCAGGCTCGACGGCCTTCGCGCGGCAGCGGAGGTGCTTCTCGCGCAGGACGCCGACCCGCTGGTCTGGACTGACCTACTCGGGCAACTCGTCGGTGCCAACATGCTCGTGGCCGTCGACGAGTTCGACCACGGCAGCAGCCCGCCGATTCCGGGCGCACATCTCAACGACGAACGAGCCGGCCTGATCCACCGGCACGGTCACCTCGCGGCCGGCCGGATCCTGCAGTCCAGGGATGACGCACTGGTGGTGGTCCGGGGTGACTCCGCGACGGCCCGGTCCATCGTGATGCTGCTGGCCGCCGCCGGGGTGGGGCACGTGCATCACGACATCGGTGCGCCGTCCCGCCGGGCGACAGACCCGATCACCGCCGGCGGCCGGACCGCGGGCCGGACCCCACTCCCGACAACCCGTGTCCCGACAACCGCCGGCCCGGCAGCCCCCGTCCCGACAAACCCAGGCCCGACAAACCCAGGCCCGACAAACCCAGGCCCGACAAACCCAGGCCCGACAAACCCAGGCCCAACAAACCCAGGCCCAACAGCCCAACGCCCAACAACCGTTTCCCGCACGTCAGTCGCCCGGCCGTCGGGTGCCGTCCCCGAGCAGTCAAGAGCCACCGCCACGGGCCGCATTCCCGCCTCGACGACGGGGGTGCCCATTCGAGGAGCAGGCGCCAGTGTCGCCGGCGGTGTCACGGCCCTGCCCTCGACGTGGCCGGCCGGTCAGGCCGGCGCTCTGGCCGCCGCCCTGCGCGCGGCCCACCCCACCGTTCGGGTACATCCGCCCGCCGCGCATCAACACCCGACGATCGTCGTGCTCACCGGTGGGGCGCTCCCCGATCTCGGAATGGCGGCGGCCTTCGTCAAGAGTCGGATCCCGCACCTCGCGGTCCTCACCGGTGTCGCCCGAGCGGTTGTCGGCCCGCTGGTGCTGCCCGGTCGATCGAGTTGTCTGGCCTGTGCCGACCGGCACCGGAACGCTGCCGACCCGGGTTGGTCGGCCGTGGCCAGGCAACTCGCCGACGACGGTCCGCAGGCGCCCGCCCTGGTGGCCGCGGCCGGTGCCCAACTCGCGGCGGGTGAGGTGCTCGACCACATCGACGGGATGTCGACCCCGACCACGGTGAACGGGACCCTGGAGTGGCGCGCAGGCGAGGTCGGCCCGCGCCGCCGGACCTGGACCGAGCACCCGGACTGCGGCTGCCGGCAGCGATGAGCGGCGAATTCTCCTGACAGCGCAATCGGCAGGGGGCCCGAACCCGCCAGTCAGGACGCGGGAGCGCCCGGGCGGACGGCGCGCTGGCCGCGCCGCGCCGAAAAGGGCCGGGGCCCGCGCCCGGCTTTGTCACAATGGTGAGGTGGCAGACATCCCCAGAGGCGCACTGAGCCGGACGGCGCGGCTGGCAAGCCTGCCCCTGTCGGCGGCCGGGCGGGCGACTCTCGGCCTGGGCCAACGACTTGTCGGCCGCGATCGTGACGAGATCTCCTCCGAATTGCAGCGCCGGACGGCCGAGCAGGTCTTCGACGTGCTGGGCACGCTCAAGGGCGGCGCGATGAAATTCGGCCAGGCGTTGAGCGTGTACGAGGCCGCGATCCCCGACGAGTACGCGGCGCCCTACCGGGAGGCGCTGACCAAGCTGCAGAACGCGGCGCCGCCGATGCCGGCCGCGACCGTGCACCGCCTGATGGCCCAGCAGTTCGGCACCGGCTGGGGCGCCCGATTCAGCGAATTCGACGACACCGCGGCGGCGGCGGCCAGCATCGGCCAGGTACACCGCGGTGTGTGGAAGGACGGCCGTGAGGTCGCCGTCAAGCTGCAGTACCCGGGTGCCGAGGCGGCCCTGCGGGCCGATCTCGACCAACTGTTCCGGGTCGCGCCGCTGATCGGGGTGATAGTGCCCGGCATGCAGATCCGGCCGCTGCTGGCCGAATTGCGGGACCGGATCCTGGAGGAACTGGACTACGCCCAGGAGGCCGACAACCAGCGCGCCTTCGCCGCGGCCTACGCCGGCGACGAGGACTTCCTCGTCCCCAGGGTGGTGGCCAGCGCCCCGAAGGTGATCGTCTCCGAGTGGGTCGACGGCACTTCACTCGGCAAGATCATCGCCTCCGGCACCCCCGAAGAACGGGACCGCGCCGGCACCCTGCTCACCGAACTGCATTTCGCCGGGCCCCACCGGGTCGGGCTGCTGCACGCCGATCCGCATCCCGGGAATTACATGCTCACCCCGGATAATCGACTGGCGGTCATCGACTTCGGGTCGGTGGCCAGGTTGCCGGACGGCGCGCCGCCGATCATCGGCCGGGTCACCAGGCTGGCCCTGGGCGGACGGGCGGCGGACGTGCTGCAGTCCCTGCGGGACGAGGGCTTCGTGCCTGCAGATTACGACCCGGACCCGGAACTGTTGATGGATTACGTGGTGCCGTTCATCGAACCGTTGCGGCACGACTCATTTCATTTCACCCGGGCCTGGATGCAGGAGCAGGCGGCGCGGATGTCGAACCTCTCCAGCGAGGAATCGAAGATGGCCCGGCGGCTCAACCTGCCGCCGTCTTACCTGTTGATCCACCGGGTGACGTTCGGATCGATCGGGGTGCTCTGCCAGCTTGACGCCACCGCGCCGTTCCGGGAAATGGTCGTGCGCTACCTGCCCGGTTTCTCCGAGGGAGACTGACCCAGCCCGCGGATCAATCCCCCGGCCTTCGCAGGCTGGGAGGTGCCCCCATGGACCGCGCGGCGGAAATCGGCAACTCCTGTCCCACCAGGCACATTTCGGCAAAGTTGATCCGCGCCGCCGATGTTGATCCGCGCGCTGGGTTCACCACCAGGCCTGGTCCAGCTTGGACTCGATGGCCCGCAGGTGCTCCCGCGCGCACCGGTCGCACGTCCAGACGGCGCCGCGGCGCGAGTCGGTCTCCAGCATCCACGCCAGCGGCGGCTCGGCGACCGTGGCGCCGCACATCGAACACGCTGCACCCCGCGCGTCCGGACCGCCGGGCGGGCAGGGGGCGTCGACAGTGACCATCGGGCAACGATAGGGCGCCGTCCCAGGTGGCCGCCGCGGACGGGCCGGACCGGACCATCACCCCAGAACCCCAACAGGCCCCGCGCTCCGACGAGCGGAGTGCAGGGCCTGCTGTCGTGGTGCTGCCGGCGAACCGCGGCGGCGCGGGAGGTGCCGCCGCGATGGGTCAGCGATCGGTGGTGGACTGCATCCTGGCCGACCGTCGGACGGCGCGCGCCTTCCGCACCTGCCGGGCACGTTCACCGTCGCGCTGCATCTCGCGCATTCGGTCACGAGCCAGATCTTCGATCATCGAACTCATTTCATGCCTCCGAGGAATGGTCACGGGAGTTTCCCGTGGAAAAAGGTTGTCAGTACTGTGTTGTCGCCACTGTCGTTGCCCGCCAACGGGTTTGCCGACGTCGAGCTGCCGGGCGGGTTGCCGACCGGCGGTGCGGCCCAACGCGGCCGGCCGCACCATGCATCGCGTTGTTCGTTTCCTGCTGTTCACCGTCATCGCTGCGCGCGGTGCGGTCGTGCCCGTTGCCATTGCTGTCGATGTCACTGGTGACACTGTCCGGATCGCCGTGATCGTCGTCATGACGGGGCCGTCACGCCGCGATCTTGCGGGGCCGGCCGCGGGGCCGCTTGCGGGCGATCACGACGCCGTGATCGAAGATCTCGCCGCCCCAGACGCCCCACGGCTCTTCCCGGTCGAGTGCTGCTGCCAGGCACTGCCGCCGGATCGGGCAGTCGACGCAGAGCGCCTTTGCCTGTTCCAGCTCGTCCGGCCGTTCGGCGAAGAAGAGATCGGGATCGCCCGTGTGACAGGGCAGGTTGTCGATGAGGGTGGTGTCTGGTAGTTCGAGCAGTTGCATCACGGGTGTCTCTTCTCCGTGAGAGGAATGGGTGGTGAGCGAGCCCGAGAAGGGCCCAGTACTGGGGTCGGAGTCCGGGAACGGCCCTGCAGATACACAGAAGCCGCGGTATTCAGTCCCCTTGGGGGGGCGAATCCGCGGCCGGAGTAAGGCGGCGAGCGGGCGACCTACGCCTGCTGCTGCACTCCGGACCGTCGGGCCTTGCCGTCGCCGAAGACGACAAACTGCCCGTAACGCGGACGCGCCATCGCGGTGGCAGGACCACCGATCCGCGCGAGGTCTGCGACGCCGGTGCCGAGCCAACCGCTCGTGATCATCACGTTGTACATTCGGCACCTCCCTTGCATACGCGACCCCGCTCTGGCGGAGAGGCATGTCGAGCGACCATCGGCCGCTGAAACTGTCTCGTTCTCACTCCGGTGACGACCCCGGCCAACCCTCTGGTCTGCCGACGCACCAACCGCAGATGACAGTAGGACCGTGCGGGCGAGGCACGCAACTCATTTAGGCAGAAATCTCAGAAGATTCTCAGGCGGCCCGCCGCGGATGCCGCTAGCTAGCGGGTGCTGCTGACGATGCCGATGACGTCCTGGCCATAGGCGTCGAGCTTGGAGCGGCCGATGCCGGGGATCGCGAGCAGCGCCGCACTGTCGGTCGGCCGGCGCTCCGCGATGGCCATCAAAGTGGCGTCGGAGAACACCACGAACGCCGGCACGGACGCCTCCGTCGACTTGGCCTTGCGCCAGGTACGAAGTGCATCAACGAGTTCCGGGTCAGCGCTGGACGGGCAGCTCGCGCACCGGCCGATCTTGACCTGGGCCGGGGTGACCAGCCGCCCACCGCAGAGTCGGCACCGGCCTGGTGCTCCGCGCGGGCTCGGGGTGGCCGAATCCGGGGCGATGCCGGTGAGGAATCGGCTGCGCCGCCTGGTCCGACGGCCCCCCTCGGCGCGCGACTGCGCCCACGACATGGCCAGTCGGGTGCGCGCTCTGGTCACACCGACGTAGAACAGCCGGCGTTCCTCCTCGATCTCTTCCGGGGTCTCCGCGTGCTGGATCGGCAGCGTGCCGTCCGTCAGGCCGACCAGGAACACCGCGTCCCACTCCAGGCCCTTCGCTGCGTGCAGCGAGGCGAGAGTCACGCCCTCGACGGTCGGTGCGTGCTGCGCCTCGGCGCGCTGGTCGAGTTCGGAGGCCAGCGTCAACAGGTTCGCGGTGGGATCGGCGTCGGCGAGTTCCTCGGCGACCGTCACGATCGCCACCAGTGAGTCCCAGCGGTCGCGCAGCGCGCCGGGCGGCGGCGGGTCGTCGCTGAGTCCGATCGTTCCCAGCAACGCCCGCACCGCAGGCACCAGTCGGGGGCCGGTGGTCGCAACGAACCGGCCCGCCCGATCACCGTCCTCGTCGGAATCGGCCTCGCCGGGCGCTGATCGCTGCGCCGTGCTGCGCAGCAGCCCCAACGCCTGCCGGACCTCCGCCCTGGCGAAGAACCGCTCGCCGCCGCGCACCAGGTACGGCACCCCGCGCCCGGTCAGCGCCGCCTCATACACCTCGGACTGGGCGTTGATCCGGTACAGGATGGCGATGCCCGATGCCGGCAGGCCGCCCTCGATGAGCGCGGCAGCGGCCGCGGCCACAGCCTTCGCCTCGGTGGGCTCATCGGGGTGTTCGGTGAATGTCGCTTCCGGCCCATCCGGCAGTGCCGCCGTCAACCGCAACCGGTACTTGGCCGCCAGGCCGGTGGACCCGGCGATGATCCGGTTGGCCAACGTGACCACCTGGGGGGTGGATCGGTAGTCGCGCTCGAGCCGGACGACGGCGGCGTTGGGGTACTTGCGCTCGAAGCCCAGCAGGTAGCCCGGTGACGCCCCGGCGAAGGAGTAGATGGTCTGGTTGGCGTCCCCCACCACGGTCAGCTGGTCACGTCCCCCGAGCCAGGCATCCAGCGTCCGTTGCTGCAGCGGCGTCACGTCCTGGTACTCGTCCACCACGAAACTCCGGTAGCGGGAACGGAACTCGCGGGCGACCGCCTCGTCGTCCTCGAGCACCGCGCAGGTGTGCAGCAGCAGGTCGTCGAAGTCGAGTTGCTCCGCCTCCCGCTTGACCGCCTCGTAGCCGGCGAAAACTTTGGCGACCACCTCGGCAGGCAGCGGCGTGTCCCGTTGGTGCTTGGCCACCGCGGCGAGGTAGTCGTCCGGTCCGGCGAGGGTGGCCTTGGACCACTCGATCTCACTCGCCAGGTCGCGCAGCGTCGCGGCGTCGGTGCCGGCGTTCGCCCGCCGCGCGGCGATGGCCACCAGCCGCAGCTTGTGCTCCAGCACCGGCCACAGTTGACCGCCGACCGAGCGCGGCCAGAAGTACCGCAGCTGCTTGAGCGCAGCGGAGTGGAATGTCCTGGCCTGCACGCCGGGAACGCCGAGCGACCGCAGCCGCACCCGCATCTCGCCGGCGGCCCTGGTGGTGAAGGTGACGGCCAGGATCTCCGAGGCCGGGTGCGCGCCGGAGCCGACCAGGTGGGCGATCCGGTGGGTGATTGTTCTGGTCTTCCCGGTGCCGGCGCCGGCCAGCACGCAGACCGGGCCGGCCGGCGCCAGCACCGCCGAGCGCTGCCCCTCGTCGAGGCCTGCCAGCACGTCCACTCTCACGGCGTCATTTTCGCACACACGTACGGCCGGCAGGAGCTGTCCACCGGCCGGCCGGCACGACGTGTCGGAGCGACCGGCGGTCGGCCGGCGGAACTGGCGGGTGAACGGGGCTCACCCCTGTTCGGCCCAGGCCTGCACCATCCGCCGGGCAATCGACACCGGGTCGGGAAGCATCACGGTGACCCGGGTGCCGTCGGCGGCGGTGACGGCCGGCGGCTCGGCGGCGGGGTTCTCCGCGCCGCCCCAGCTCCCGACCTCGGCGGCGAGCATCCGGCGCACCTCGTCGCGGTGGAACCAGTGGGCCTCCTCGATTTCCCCGACCCGGGGCGACAGCCGGGCCCCGGGCTCTGCCCTGGCCGCGAAGCCGACCATCAGCGATCGGGGGAACGGCCAGGGCTGCGAACCGAGGTAGCTGACGTCGCTGACGTGCACCCCGACCTCCTCCAGCACCTCCCTGGCGACCGTGCCCTCGAGCGACTCCCCCGCCTCCACGAATCCGGCCAGCACCGACATCCGTCCGACCGGCCAGATCGGTTGCCGGGCAAGGACGATCGAGTCGGCGCCGTCGTGCACCAGGACGATCGCGGCCGGGTCGGTACGGGGGAATTCCTCGTGTTCCTGCGGGCAGATCCGCGACCAGCCGGCGACGGTTGCCGCGTTCGGCTGCCCGCAGCGGGGACAGAACGCTGCCGTGGCGTGCCAGGTCAGCAGCGCGGTCGCGGTGGTCAGCAGGCCGGCATCGGTGTCCGGCAGTAGGGACCCGAACTGCCGCAGCCCGCCGCCGTCGGCCACCTCGCCGCGGACCGCCCAGTGATCGATCCCGTCCACGGCGCCGAGCAGCACCGCCCCCGGCGGCGGGGACGGCGCCACCGACAGCGCATCCACCGTCCGCAGCCGGTCGGTGGCCGGGTCGAGCGCGACCCTGGCGGTGGCGTCCAGGGTGAGCACGCTGGCCCGCGGCCATTCCCGATCGAGCCGGCCCGGTGCCCGCAGGTCCTCGCTGCGGTCGGCGTTGCCGCGGGACAGCGCCGGGGTGTCGATCAGGAAGCCGCTCGGCCGGGCCGGCGGGGCGGGCGGCGTCGGTGCCGAGGTGTACCCCGAACGCGGCGGGATCGAGGGCTGCACGCGCGAGGTCGTCATGCGAAGGCCACGTTCCCCAGACCCCGTAACTCCGACTCCAGGACGCTCAGGTCACCGAGCACCACACCGGTGAAGTTGGCCGGCGCCAGCATGCTCGCCGCGGCCCGCGCGACCTCGTCCACCGTGACCGCGGCCAAGTGCGCCGGGTGATCGCGCAACCAGGTCTCGTCCAGCCCGGCGCCGGCCAGCATCGACAGCGTCGAGGCGAGCCCGGACTGGGTGGACAACGAGGTGGCGAGGGTGCCGAGCGCGTAGTTGCGCGCGGAGTCGACCTCCTCGGCGGTCGGCGCGAGCAGGCTGATCCTGCCCAGCTCATACCGGGCCTCCAGCAGCGCCGGCGCCGTCGACGGTGTGGTGGTGTCGAAAGCGACTGACACGGCAGCGGTCTCGGGCCAGAACTCCAGCGAGGAACGGGCGGAGTAGGTGTACCCCTTGTCCTCCCGGATGTTCTCCACCAGCCGGGAGGAGAAATAGCCGCCGTAGATCAGGTTCGCCAGCTGGTGGGCTGGGTACGCCGGGTCGCGGCGAAGGACCGCGGCCCCGGACAGCCGGATCTGCGACTGCACAGCGCCGTTGCGGTGGTGCGCGAGCAGATCGCCACCGACGATCGCCGGCGGCGGCGTCAGCGTACGGGCCCGCGCGTCCGCTCCGGCCGACCATCCGCTCAGCGCGGCACCGGCCGCCTCCACCGCCTTCGACGGGCTCAGGTCACCGACCAGCACCAGGGTCGACCCCCGCGGCACCACCGCGCGGGTGTGCAGCCCCCGCAGCGCGGCAGGCCCGACGCGGGCCACCAGGTCGGCGTCGGGCATGTCCCAGGCCGCCGGGTGGTCGGCGAACCTACGCTGTTGCAGGAACTTGTGCGCCACCGTGGACGGCTGGGTCGCCGAGATGGCAAGGTGCTCCACCAACCGCTCACGTTCGCCGATGACGTCGGCGCGCCGGTACGCCGGGTCGGTGAGGCAGTCGGCCAGCACCTGGGTCAGCACCGGCAGTCCGGTCGACAGCACCGAGCCGGTGATCATCAGCCGCTGCGGGTCGACGGACGCGTCCAGGTGCCCACCGACCAGCGCGAGGTCGGCGTCGACCTGCTCGCGATCCCGGGACCCGGTGCCGAGCAGCATGGTGGCGACGAGCATCTCGGCCCGGGCGCTGTGCAGCGGGGTGCTGCCGGCGAACGGCACCCGCAGCCGGACCTCGACCAGCGGGCTGCGTGGCTTGCGGACCGCGACCACGGTGAGCCCGCTGTCCAGCTCCAGCCTGGCGAGCGTGGGCGCGCGGGTCCGGCCGGCCAGCGTCATCGGGGGCACCGGGCGCGGCCCGATCGCGGTCCGGCCGATCTCCTCCGCGGTGCGCAGGGCCGACGCGCCGTTCGTGCGGCCGGACGTGGAATCGGCGCTGTCGGAATCGGCGGCGACCGGCCCGGGTCGCGCGGTGTCGGCGGTCTTGCTGCGGCGGGCCATCAGGAGGCCTCTGCCGGGACGACGCGGAGCACGGCGCAGCGACCGGGATCGAGCGATCTGGCCGCGTCGGCCACCTGTTGGGGTGTGACGGCGGACAACAGGTCGGGCAGTTCGCTGAGCAGTTCGGCCCTGCCGTGCAGCAGTTCCATGGAACCCAGGGACCGGGTGCGGCTGGCGACCCCGTCGTTGTCCCGGTAGAGGGCGGAGGCGAACCTGGCCAGTGCGCGCCGCATTTCCAGGTCGCCCGGTCCGTCGTCGGCCAGCACAGCCAGCTGTTCGGCGGCGGCGTCGATCACCGCGCTCGCCGGCACATCGTTGGAGTGGATGGCCCCCAGCACGAACACGTCCGGGTCACGGGCGTCCAGTGGGCCACCGAGCAGCCCCGGGCTCGCCCAGATATCCGTCGCCAGCGAGGCTTTCGCGACGATCGCCGAGTGCAGCCGGGACGATTCACCGTCGGTCAGGATGCTGGCCAGCACGACGAACGCCAGGTAACCGGACAGGTCGGCCACCGGATCCGGCAGCCGCCAGCCGATGGCCAGCGCCGGTGAGGGGGCGTGCCGGTCGGTGTGCTCGACCTCCAGAACCGACGTCGGCCACGGTTCGTCGAAGGACGGTCGCACCGGTGCCGGCCGGAACCGGATGTCGGCGAAATGCCGGTCCACCAAGTCGGTCGCGTGCGTGACGTCGAAGTCCCCGCAGACGGTGAGCACCGCATTAGCCGGCGGGTAGTAGGTCTCGAAGAACTCCGCGCAGTCGGCGACGGTGGCCGCCTGCAGATCGACGAAGTCGCCATACCCGTTGTGCGCGTTGGGGAATGAATCGAACAGGATCGCGGGCAGCTGGATCCAGGGGAAGCCGCCGTAGGGCCGGTTCAGCACGTTGAGCCGGATCTCCTCGCTGACCACGGCCACCTGGTTGGTCAGGTTCTCGGCGGTGATCTTCGGCGCCCGCATCCGGTCCGCCTCCAGGAACAGCCCCCGCTCCAGTGCACCGGCCGGGACCACCTCGAAATAGTCCGTGTAGTCGGTGTGCGTCGACCCGTTGAACACGCCGCCGGAGGACTGCACCAGCCGGAAGTGTTCGAGCTTGGGCAGTGATTCGCTGCCCTGGAACATCAGATGCTCGAACAGGTGGGCAAACCCGGTGCGCCCCTCCGGTTCCGAGCGAAAGCCGACGTCGTAGTGCACGGCTACCCCGACCACCCCCGCGCCCCGGTCGGGCGCGAACAGTACCCGCAGTCCGTTGGCCAGGCGCAGCCGCTCGACGGGATAGTCCGCCCGCGGGATGCGCCTGGTCGATCGCTTCGCGCCGGTGCTGGTGGCAGAGAGGGTCACCGGCCCACCCTAACCGCGGCGCCGGCCGGGCCCGCGCAGCGCGCTCACCCGAAGGTTCGCCGGCGCTGCTCAGCCGGCGACGCTGCGGTGGGTGAACAGCTCGTCGTGCAGGCTCGCGGCCAGCGAGGAGGTAACGGGGAAGACCAGGTCGACCGACGACAATTGCTGCCCCGCAGCCCTACTCGGTCCGCCGGCAAGATCCGACCACGGTTCGGTGCGTCGCGGCCAACCGGTCGGCGGCAGCACCTGGATGGCAGTCAGCGGGCCGTGCCGCCCGTCCGCGCCGAGGTCCGGCTCGCCGGACGGCAGTTGCTCGGTGTGGGTGGTTGCGGTGGCGGGTGCGGGTGCCTCGGCGCCGATCGCGGCGCCGCCGTCGTCATCGAGATCGACGTCCTGGCGGGCGTGACGACCGGGCCGCGGCTCGACCACCGCTTCATCTGCCGCCCCGATGGCGGGAGTCTGCTTGTCGGCCGGGTCGGCCGGCGCGGTGTCCTCGGGGTCCGCCTTGTGGTGGTGAGCCGGGGTCTGCCCCATCGCCCCGGCCGCCCGCATCGCCCCGGCCGCCCGCCGCGAGCGTCTGCTGTCGATCCAAACGGCGAGCGCTGCCCCGATGGCCAGCAACGCGACGATCCCGAGGCCGTACGGCAGCAGCCGACCGTCGGTGAAGGGGCCTGTCGCAGCGTCCGTGCCCGCCGGGCTCACCCGGGTAGGGTCGCCGGCCAGGTACTGCACGGCGACCTGCTGACCCTCCTGGTAGCCGCACGCGTCGAGGGAGGTCCGGACCAGGCCGCCGGCGGGCAACAACACGTCGACCACGGTTCCACCCGGGCCCTGCGGGCAGGCGGGTGAGCTCACCACGACGGCCGAACCGTTCACCGCCGAGGAAGTCGGGGCCGGTTGCGCACGCGAGCTGAGCCACGACCCCACCGCGATCACCACGATGATCGATATGCCGACCACTACTGTCGCCACCGACGCCCGCGAACGGGTCGCCCCCTTGGCATGTCGACCCATACCCGCATGATGACACATTCCGCAAGAGCGGGTGGCAACTTTTGCCCAAGTGGTTCGAACGGGGAGAAAACAGCGCTGTCGGGCGCCGGCCGCCGACCGGGCCGGGCTCCGCGGGTGTCCGGGAACTATCGCACCAGGGTCGCAGCGGGAGCCCATCCGGGGCGTCACGTCGGCCGTATGGTCGCGCCGGGCGGTCAGGCGTCGAAACCGAGTTTGTGCAGTTGCTTGGGATCGCGTTGCCAATCCTTGGCGACCGCGACATGCAGGTTCAGATAGACCCGGGTACCCAGCAACGGCTCGATCTCCAGCCTCGCTCGCCTGCCGACATCGGATAGCCGAGAGCCCTTGTGCCCCAGCACGATCGCCTTTTGTGACGGGCGTTCGACGAAGATCGTCACGAAGACCCTGGTCACAGTGGAATTCGACGACGGGTCGGCGCCCGGCGGCACGATCTCGGTGACCAGGGCGGCCAATGAATGCGGTAATTCCTCCCGAACCCCCTCCAGCGCAGCCTCTCTGACCAACTCGGCGATCCGGGTTTCCAGCGGTTCGTCGGTGATTTCCGCGTCGGGGTAGAGCCGCCCGCTGACCGGCAGCCGGGCGATCAGCAGATCGGTGAGCAATCCCACCTGATCTCCGGCGACCGCGGAAACCGGGATGATCTCGGCGAATTCGGCCAGCTTCGAGACCGCGAGTAGTTGCTCGGCCACCTGCTGTCGGGACACCCGATCGGTCTTGGTGACGATGCCGATGACCGGAGTGCTGCTCGCCTGCTCGCCCAGTTCGGCGGCGATCCGCCGGTCGCCCGGCCCGACCTGCTCGTCGGCGGGCAGGCAGAATCCGACCACGTCGACGTCGGACCAGACGGTGCGCACCAGGTCGCCCAGGCGCTCGCCGAGCAGGGTGCGGGGACGGTGCATGCCGGGGGTGTCGACGACCACGAGTTGCGCGTGCGGCCTGGTGATGATGCCCCGCACGGCCCGCCGGGTGGTCTGCGGCTTGTCCGAGGTGATCGCGATCTTCTCGCCGACCATCGCGTTCAGCAGCGACGACTTGCCGGCGTTGGGCCGCCCGACGAAGCAGGCAAAACCGGAGTGGTGCTCGGGCAACCCGGCGTCCTGCGGTGCCTCCGGGCTGCGGCTCACGCCTGCGTCCGGGAACGGATGGTGCCGTCGGGGCCGGCGAGGATGACCACTGGGGTGGTCAGGTCGGCGGCGACCGCCGCGGACGCGGGGTCCAGCCGGTCGGCGGCGCCCACCACGGCGAGCGCTTCCAGGCCCTGGGCACCGGAGGAGACAGCGGCCGCCACGGCGGCCTGTGCGGCGGTCAGCTGCAACGAGGCGAGCCGCACCGTGGCCGCGGCGTAGGTGCGGCCGTCGTCGTCCCGCACCGCGGCACCCTCCGGGGCACCGGCCCGGCCGCGGGCGCCGCGGGCCAGGGTGACCAACTTGGCGTCCTCGGCGTCGAGCTGCGGGGCGGCCGGTCCGGGCGCCTGTTCGGGGCTACTCATCTGGCAGTGTTCCGTTCTGCACCGGGCCGCTCTGCACCGGGCCGCTCTGCACCGGGCCGCTCTGCACCGGGCCGCTCTGCACCGGGCCGCTCTGCACCGGGCCGCTCTGCACCGGGCCGTTCTGAAATGGGGGG
>Ga0208588_1000069_pt1 | contig 31576 bp, 25 predicted proteins | sample NGESurshal092012_8_FD_184483 | JGI IMG/M metagenome (GOLD analysis project Ga0208588, IMG submission 184483) | Arctic peat soil microbial communities from Barrow, Alaska - NGEE Surface sample 415-3 shallow-092012 (SPAdes) | ecosystem: Environmental > Terrestrial > Soil > Wetlands > Peat ...
TTATCCGTTACGAGACAGGCACTTTCGCTAACTCACGACCCGTGTCGACACCTCAGCATGCAAAGCCGAGGCTAGGGATCGTGATGCCACACGCTTTCACCCCGGTGATCACGTCGTCAAACTCACGGGATTCAGACTCGGCGCCAACGCCGAGTACGCCTTCATGCGAGACCTGAATCCCCTTGGGGCTGCTGGGCAACCGGGTGGCCGCTTGTTTGCGCAGCCAGGCGGTCACCGGTCTATCGCACGCGTTTGGTTTCCTACGCCCACGTTGGGTCCTGCTCGATCACCCCGGGCGCCGATCACCGGGTCACTGCCCCGCCCTGGTCGCGCCGCGCAGCATGACGCGGACCGGCCGCGGCTGGCCGCGGGACCGCCGCCGACGTGCCGGCCATTGAATGGCGCGCTGGTCGCCTCTCCGGCCCGCGCATTCGCCAGGTCACGGCGGTTGACGCTGCCAGGCTGCCGATCGCCACCACCACGATTGCCGTGCCCGGGCCGAGCCGATCGGTCAGCGGGCCGGCGAGCATCGATCCGGCGGCGATCGCACCGATGTTGAGCTGGTCGTAGACCCCGAACACCCGGGCCACCACGTCTCGCGGCGCGGCGCGCTGCAGCAGCGTGACTGCAATGACCTCGATAATCAGTGTGGCCGCCCCGGCTACGGCGACGAACACGACCGTCAAGGGCAGTGCGCCGGGCAGCCCGATCAGGACAGACGACACTGCGAACGCGGCCATCACGGCGAACAGCACAACAGCGGGTCGGCGCTGCGACGCCAGCCGGTTGACCACTGCCATGGCCGCAAGTGCACCGCCGGACATGCCGGCGTTGAGCCAGCCGACCGTCTGGTGCCCGCCGAGCCCCCGATCCGCGAGCAGCACCATGGCAACCACCAAATAGCCGTAGAGGAAGTTGTCGACCACCGCGACCGTCATCGGCCGCCGGACCCGCGCCTGCGTCGCCACCACTTGCAGTCCGCCGAACAGTTCCGACACCGCCCCCGACCGGCCGAACGCGCCGACCGGGCGCGGGAGCCCGACCCGAGCCGCGAGCCAGGCCGCGCCGGCAAACAACGCAGCCGACCCGAAGGTCGCGACCGTTGGACCGTAGCCCGCCAGTATCACCAGCCCCAGAACGCCGGGACCGGCGATCCACGCGGCGCTGACGACCCCGGTGACCAGGGCATTCGCCGGCGGAAGCTGGTCGTCCGGCACGCACTCGGGCGTCGCCGCGACAAGCGCCGGATAGCACGGAGTCGCCAGGACGGCGGCCACGGCCGTCACCACGACAAGGAGCGGCACCGGCCACCCCATCCACAGGCCCCCCGCGACACCCAGCGCACACATCACCCTGGTCGCAAAAGACCACGTCATCACCACGCTTCTGGACCAGCGATCGGCCAGCACCCCGGCGTACCCGGAGAACACCACAAACGGCACGAAGCCCAACGCCACCGTCACCGACACCCACAGGTTCGACGATGTGCGCTGGAGAGCCTCGATGCCGACCGCGAGCGTCATCATGAGTTGTCCGATGGTGGCCGCTCCGTGTCCCAGCAGCAGCACCCGGAAGTGCCGATGCCGCAATGCGGAACGGAAGCTGGGGCTCGGATCGGCGGTCGCCGCAGACTCCAATACGCCCGGCCGGTCGCGACCACTCACCGTTCGAGAACCGCAAGCGGGCCGTGTCCGTGCCCAGCGGTCGGCAAGGGACTTCGCCGGGTGATCGAACAGCAAGCCGACGGACGACCTGACCGCTCAGCCGGGAGCTCGTTGCGACACATTTGTTGGACCCTGGTCGGTAGACCAAACATTTCCCCCTGCAGCTCCATTTCGTTAGTGACAGTGCATAACGGCTGGTGCCCACCCCCGTGTGAACGACTTTTCACTATTTGCTGCACGCAGCATTGAGAGCCTGGCACCACTGGCGAATGAGGACAAGGTGATTGTTGCGGATCACATGGGAATCGACGGTTGCGCTGCTGAGTCGGTCCCGGGCTCGTTACCGCCATTGCTCGGGTCGTACCCCTCTTCACCGGCCTTGGCAGCGATTGCCGCTACCGATAGCTCGCCCCCAGAACCCGTCCGGGTGAAACCGGCCACCAAGTGGACCACGACCGACCGATGGCGAACGGGGCTATTGCGCCAACCGGACGCAGGTCGATCGAGGCTGGAACTAGCCTGTCTCCGAACAGTTTTCCGTAGCGGGCGCATCAGTACGCTACCGCTCCGTCAGAATCGGGCACTCACATGGGTGCCATTCAGCGAACGCACGATAAGCGCTACGTGACGCGGGCGGCGCCGTTCGAGGTCAGTTGGCTGATTTTCCCTAGATGGACGCGCCTGCCTTCACCTCGTGCCCCCAAGTGATGCAGGCAAAGACATTGCCCAGCGCGGTGCTTTCTGCAGTATCACCACGCCTCCCGTAAGCGGGTCAATGACGCACTCCCCCGAATGGACTGAGTTCGTTGAGTCAAGGGCCCGCGGACCTTTTGAGGACCTCGCGGGGTTCGGGTCGTTGGGCGATCGAAAGAGTCGAGGGCTGTGTTCCTGGGCGGGTGCAATTCTCCAAGGGCCGGCCAACGAAGTGGACATCAGCGCGGTCCCCCATCTGCGCCGCACCTTACCGGCCTAGCGTCAGGCAGGTTCGCTCCAAGCGAGACGGACCAGCGTCGCCCGGCGGGCGCGGGTGAGCCCCTCACACCGCCTGCGCGGGCGTCCCATAGTTCAGCACCCTCTGATCGGCGGTCAGCAGCGTGAACTGCTCAATCCGTGCCTGCGCCAGCAGTATTCGATCGAAAGGATCGGTGTGCACCCTGGGCAGTGCACCGACTTCCAGCACATGCCCCGCACGGATGGGAAGTTCACCAAAACCTGCCCGTAGCGCCTGTTCTCGCAATTGAACTGGGTTCACCGTGAAATCAGTTCGACCAAGCCCGCTCTTGATGACAACTTCCCAGATGTTCGCAACACTGATCAGAATGTCATTCGCGGGATTGCCAATAATCTCGCGTGCCCGATCACTCAGCAACGGTGAATCCTGTGCCACCCACAGCAGGACATGGGTGTCCAGCAGGTAGGTCGTCACGGTGTGCCGAACATCCCCGCGATCGTGTTGGCGCCCATCTCGTCGAAATCGTCGGGCACGGTGATCTCAGGCAAGAAACCGATCCTCGGCGCCGCAATCTCGTCCCGAATGGGCACGACCCGGGCAACGGGTCGTCCGTCGCGAGCGATGATGAATTCCTCGTCGACCAGACGTGACAGGTGCGTCTTTGCCTCGTGCATGTTCACAGTTCGGACCACAGTCACCACTCCTCCATTGCGTCCCCTGCGACACGACGCGGCCTAGTCTACTTAGTCTACCTCTGGTCGGCCGTCTTCATCCGGACCGCATCCCTGACCTGTCGCCGCTTGGGCCGACACGCAACAGGCGTCAGAAGTCGAGCCGCATCACGACCCGCCGCAGGGTCGGTCGGCTGACCACGGAGAGGCCGGCGTCGGCGAACACGCTCACCGTGCCGACCAGGAGTTCCTCGATGATCACGTTCTTGGTGGTGATCGGGTAGCCCTCGATCGCACGGGCGCCGCGCTCCCGGGCGAACTCCACCGCCGCGCGCGCCAGCGCGCGGCTGACGCCATTCTTCCGAAAACCCTTCCGGACGAAGAAACACGTGACAGCCCAGACACTGTCGTCGGCCTTGTCCTCGTCGCGGCCCTCCCACGGGACGCGATTGTTGCGCGCCAGCCCCTCGTAGTGACTCCGCGGCTCGACCGCGCACCAGCCCACCGGCTCCCCGTCGAGGTAGGCGACCAGGCCGCTGGTGGTGCCCGATTCCGGATGCCCGCTGTCGGTCTGCTGGCGCAGCCGGTCGGCCCGCTCCTCGGCGGGGAACCCGGCGAAATACTCCTTGCGGCGCAGCTTGAACCGCTGGCACTGGCACCTTGCCGCGGGGCCGGTACTACCGAATACGGTCTGCAGGTCGTCCCAGCTCGCCTGATTGGCGGGCACGACGGAGATCGCCGGTTCCGTTGCCGTCATGAGAGAGATTCTGCGGTTGCGTCGGCGTCACCGCAGGACGCGATCCACCAGCGACCTCAGCCTGTGGTCGACACGATTCCGCCGACGGCGTGGCACGGTCATGTGCGCCCGCCATCCCGCTACCCACTCTCGCCATGCACCGTGGTGCACGATAGGTGCGTGGCGCGACAGCGAACCACCATCAGGTGGCGCGGGTGGTCGGAATCCAGATCGATCCGGCATCGCTGCGCGCGTAGGCGGGCCACACTCAGGCCTCGGTCAGGTCAGTCCTGCGCAGCCCGGTCAGCACCACGGCGCTTCCCGCCGGACCCGCCGGCCAGAAGGTCACCGTGTACACGACCGGTTCGCCGGTCATCCCGGTGATCTCGCCCGGCGTGCCGACTGCGATCGTAGTGGAGCCCTGCCGGAGGGCGTGGGTAGCTCTGACTGGTATCGCGGTGATCAGTGTCATGGGTCACTCCTAGCGACGATTGCGGTCACGCAAAGTGTAGGCACGGCGAGCGAACGGGTGATAGATCTCTGATGGGTGGTTGGGGTGCACGATCGTGAGCGCGCCCACCAGTCGCTCCGCCACCCACGCACCGCAGCCGAGCGGTTCCTGACCCGCGGCTCGCAGGGGCCGGTACCGCGCAGATCCGACGTCCCTGCGGGCGTGTAGGACTCGCCGGCTATCGACCCGGTGTCAACTGCCGAGGCGCTCGGAGAAGCCGCCCGCCCAGTCCAGGATCTTCTGCTGCCAGTCGTCGGGCGAATTCCCGTACCAGTGGAAGGTCACGCCGGCCGCCTTGTCGATGCCGAGCTGGGTGAACTTGCTCTCGCGGTTTCCGCCGAGGGACAGGCTGAGTGACTTCTGCCCCTTGGTGTCGCTCATGAACGGCGTGGAGAAGGCATTCTGTTTCACCCACTGCGCCCAGAGGAATTTCTCGATGATGAGACTGATATCTGCCAACGACTTGAGCTTTTCCACCGTCGGGAATTGCTTCAGATCGGTCATCTTGGCGACGTAGATCTTTTCCTGCTCGGCGCGGTCGAAACCCAGCCACTGATCGTCGGTCCAATTGTTCGACTTGGAGGCTCTGAGCCCGAACGCCGCTTCGATGCCGGCTCGTTTTGCGGCCAGCGCCTCCAGATTCTGACTCTGGAAGCTCAGCGGGTCGCCGCTGGCCGCAACGCCGCCCGGCGTGCTGTTTCCTGGCGGGGCGGTGCTGCCGGGAGCCTGGCCCTTCTGCACCGCCGATAGACGATCTGTTCGTAGCCGGCGATGACCGCCCCGAAGTCCGCGCGGTACTGCAGGTCGAGTTGGGTCGCGTCGCTCTTCTTCTTCTGCACCTGAGCGGCCTTCTCCAGCGCACCGAGGCGGTCGGCGACGGACGGAGCGCGCTGCACCGCCAGCCGCTGGGCGACAGCGGCGTTGCCGGCCAGTCGCTGTCATTGCGACACCTCACCCGTCGTCACCACACCATGCGGGATCGCGAATGACGGGTCTCTCCCAGGGTCCCGCCGGCTGGTCGGGGCTCGGGAGATCGAGGTCACGGCGTCACGCTCGGCGGACTCGTGAACGTCCATGGCCGAATCGTAGGTGGCGTCGACCGGTGTGCCGGTGCCTTCCGTGTGGCCAAAGGGGCTTTGGCGGGTGCCCGTAAGTGCACGTCGTGAACTGATAACAGCGCCCTTGCTCCCACCACTGGCCGCGGTCCGATCCTGTCCGGGGGGATGTCGGTGGGTGTCCGACGCGGTAGCGTGGCACCGGCAATTCACCGACACAACGGGACTCCGGTGGCGACGAGACGAAGCAAGAAGCGGCATGCCGGGCACAGCGGCGGGCCGGAAACGGCCGAGCAGATGCTGGACCGGGTACTCGGTGCCTTCGATCGCTGGCAGGGTGAGCGAGAACCGGACCCGAAGCGGTACCTCGAGGTGACGGACATCGTCCGCACGGCGTGCGAGCTGAAGAGTTCCTATCTCGGCGAGTCCAACCCTGCTGAGTGGAATCCCGAGATCGCGATGGAGGTCGTGGGTCAGGTGATTCCGCGCAAGGTTGTGGATGTCGACGAGGACTACGCCAGATCCCTGGTGCCGGCCATGCAGACCTTCGTCGAGTTCCTCGTGGTGACCGGCCGTTGGAAGCCGCACAACGACGCTTCCGCGACCCGGACGGCGTTGTCGGCACTCGAGCCAGAACTTCCCGGACGCTTCAACGACCCGGACCGGCTGACCATGGCCGGGCGGATCATGCAGGTCGCGCTCGATGAAGGTGTCGACATCGCCGAGCCGGGAGCCCTCGACGGGTTCATGCAGCGGTTCAACGACATGCCCTACGAGTGGCGCAAGCGACTGACCGACGCCCCAGGCATGCCGGGCTGGCCCGACGACCTCGGCTTCGGCGGTCCGGATGACAATCCCGACGACGAGCTCTGGGACTATGACGGCGAGCCGGGACTGTTCGACGGCCCGGACGTCCTCGAAATCCTCGGGGCGGCGTCCGCAACCGGTATCGCGGCAATCGGTTTCGCGGCGCAGGAATCGGTGCCGATCACCGTGCCGGACCCGCGGTCGGAACTCTCGGCCCTGCTCGCAACTCCGCTGCTGACCAGGATGACCTCACTGACCGAATGGGTCCGGCCGGGCCGGAAGATCACCTCGACCGGCGCGATGCGCCGCGCCGACACCGCGGAATGGGTCCACCGGTTCGGCGTGGCGAGTGGGGACGGCGTGACCCCGAACTCGATGTGGGACTGGCCCGAATTGGCCGTGCCCTGGAGTATCGCGGCAGCGTGCGGACTGATCGACAATTCGGGCGGCAAGGCCCGACCGGGACCGAATGCCGCCATCTTCCAGACCGCTGACCTTCCTGCTCAAATTCTGTGCGCCAGAGACGCCGTCGATACTTTGATCGACGGCCTCATCGATGCCGGCGAGGAATTGTCCGAGCTCGACATGGCCGTCATCGGCGTGTTGCTGGCCCTCCTGGCCGGCCTGTGCCGGCCCGACGGTGCGGATCTGTCCGCACTCAGGTCTCTGGCACGCCCGGGCGTGGACCCCGCCGACCTCTCCGAGTCGATCAGCCGAATCCTGTTCGTGATGGTTGTCAACATCGTTGACATGCTCGAGGCCTGGGGTTTCGTGTCGACGGTTGACGGCCGATCATCGGTCCCGCCGGCGCTGCGTCCGGCCATCGTCGAAGCGATCTACGCCGACGGTGCTCCGTTTACGTTCCGCCTGGAGCCGGGAGCGATTCCCGTCGAGGAATAGGCCTCACGAGGACGCCCGAGCCGGCTGGCAGCTGCGGCAGCCGAGCGCCGTCTTGCCGGCCACCAACCGGTCGGTCGACCCGCAGCCCGGGCACCGCATCGGCGCGAATCTGCGCAGCGGCAGGAGCCAGTCGAGCTCGACCGGATACCGACGGTTCCCCCGGCGGACGTCGACCTCGACCCGCATGCAGGGGACACCGATCGCGTGCAAGCGGAAGGGCAGGCAACTGAACGCGGACTTGTATTTCTCGTCGATCTCCGCGATTCGCCGGTCACGTTCCGCGTCGGTGCTGGCCAGGCGGGCTCCGTAGGCCGCAACCTTGTCCGCGGCCGCTGCGGACATTCGCCGTCGCAACGAGTCGGCGACCTGCAGGTAGTAGTCGCGGGCCCTGGCGACCTCTTCCCGATGCGTCCGTAAGACGGTGCCCGCCAGCAGATCTCGGCGTCTCTCGGCGCGTCGGCGGATCTCGCTGTCGGCCTCGGCCAGTGCCGCCAGCAGGTTCGGACCGTTCGGCTGCAGCTGGTCACGTTCGGGGTGCTCGACCGTGAGCAGGCCGGTCAGTTCCCGCCCGATCTCGTCCGGGTACGGCACGCATGACGGAACGTCGACCCAGCATTCGACCTGTTCCTGGAAATGGTCGTCGGCCGACAGGGCGTAGGTGACCAACGAGCTGACCCGCAGGATGGTCCGAACTGCTGGCCGTGGCCCGCCGGTGAGGTCAATCCGCCCATGGTCCACGGCGAGCTGGTCGCGGACCCGTTCCTGCAGGTGCTCCGCGTCCGGCGGTCGCGCCGTCGGACGGGCAAGCCGCAGCGTGCCGACATCGCCCAGCGCGAGCACCGCCTCGGCGGCCGCGGCCAGCAGCGGATGGCCCGCAGTCAACAGCAGTGCGCCGTCCTCCCTGGCGATCTCGGGATCCGTCGTGACCGTCAGATCCTCCGACTGCTCGTGTCTGGCCTGCAGCGTCTCCGGCAGCAGCACCAGGGTCGAGTCGCCGACCCGCTCGTGCATGCCACCCTCGGCGCTCACATACTGCAGCCAGAAGTCCAGACCCCGATCCGCGACCGTCATGATTGCTCCTCTCCGACCAGCTCGTCCATCCGGCCGCGGGCGCCGATGTAGTCGCTCCTGGCCTCGGCCAGCCGGCCGCCGAGATCCTCCAGCCGATCGCGGAAGTCCGCATCGTCCTGGGCGGCGAGAAAGGCGTCGAACACGGATGTTTCGAAGTCGAAATCGTCGTCGACCCGGCCGAGGATCATGTCGAGTTCGCCGACGACCAACTCGAACAGGTTGATCTTGGCCTCCAGCACCGACAGGATCTGTTGTTCGATGGTGTCCCGGGCGACCAGGTTGGTCACCAGAACGTCATTGATCTGCCCGACCCGGTGCAATCGGCCGACCCGCTGCTCGATCTGCATCGGATTCCACGGCAGATCGACATTGATCATGACGTGGCAGAACTGCAGATTCCTGCCCTCGCCGGCTGATTCGGTGCTGAGCAGGACCGGCACGGCATCCCGGAAGTCCGCCATTGCGGCCTCCTTGGCCGAGCGGGTCAGGCTTCCGTGGTACACGGCCGCCGGGATTCCTTCCCGGTCCAGCGCGGTGCACAGCGCGGCCAGGGTTTCCCGAAAAGCGGTGAAGACGAGCACCTTTCGACCCGCCTGGAGATGCGGGTGCAGCCGGTGGACGAGCGCCGCGATCTTGGCTGGGTGCTCGATAGCCCTGGCCCGTTCCGCCAGATCGGTCCAGCCCAGTTTCGACAGGGTCGGCGCCGCCGCCATCGGGCTCGAACCGGCCAGCCGGGCGACGGACCGCAGGGTGAGCCGTCGACCGGCCGGCGCGTCCCGGCCTTCCTGGCGAATACGTGCGGCGATCTGGGCGTACAGGGCTGATTCCTCCGGTGATGCCGCGATCATGGCGGTCTCGGCCAGCCGGTGCGGCAGCCGCAGCGCGACCTCGCTGCGGCGGTGGCGGATCGTCACCTCGGACACCTTGCGACGCAACTCCGGAAGGCGCCGCGGTCCAGGCGTGACGGCATCCGCGCCGTAGTTCCGGCGGAAGTCCGCGGGAGTTCCGAGCAGCCCGGGAGCAACCAGGCTGGTGAGTTCGTAGAGGTCGGAGAGCCGGTTCTCCACCGGCGTCGCTGTGAGCAGCAGCAGGTATCGGGACGTCAGTTCGCGGGCGAACCGGCCGGACGCCGAGCGAGGGTTCCGCAGTCGGTGAGCCTCGTCCACGACGATGAGGTCCCACGGCGAACCCAGCAGGGCCGACCTGGTCGGATCCCGGCGGGCCGTGGCGATGGAGGCGACAACAACGGGCGATTCGTCCGAGCTCTCCCACTCGCCCCGCCGCGGAACGGTCGTCGGCAGGCCGAACTTGCGTTCCAGTTCCTCCCGCCACTGGTCGACCAGCCCGGCTGGGGTGATCACCAGGACGCGTCGTGCCAGCCCACGAAGCCGCAGCTCGGACAGCACCAGGGCGGCCTCGATGGTCTTGCCCAGCCCGACCTCGTCCGCCAGGATCGCCCGACCGCGCATCCGACCCAGCACCGTCGACACGGTCTGCAGCTGGTAGTCGAACGGCTCGAAGGTGAGCGTCGGCCCCGACATCAGGGTGTCGAACCCCGGTCGGCTCCACACCGCCGCCGCGGCGTCGACCAGGTTGATCCGATCGGACCGGACCTTTGCGCCGCCCAGCAGCCGTGCGAGCAGGTGCCGGTAGCCGTCCGGCGCCTCGGCCGCCTCTCGGGGCGGGACAAGGCTCCCTTGAGCATCGATCAAATCCGTCGTCGCAAGCACCTCGCGACCCCCTCTCGGTGACAGGCAAACCGTACGACGGAGCACCGACAGTGCTGTGGATCTCGCTGCCGCCAGCGCGGCGTTCGTCACATGAATCCCACGGGTCACAGCAGTCACTGCTGCAACGGCGGGAGGCACTGGTGATGCGCGGCGAACCCGCCACCGGCGCAGCGAGCAACCCTCGGCCGACCTGCGACATCGCCGACTCCCGGCGTAGCACATCAGGTTGACTGAAGGTGACGAAACAGACCGGTCAGTGCCCCGGTCAGTGGTACTCAGTGACCTATCGGACGAGTAGCGTCAGGAGAACTTGAGAAACAGCCGGAAATGGGATTGTTGTCGCCACTGCAGAGGCTGTGACATTGCCAGAGCTTTTGGCGGTCCGTCATCAACTTTCGGGCCGAAAGGCTTTGTTACGTGCATGTGACCGCCGTTCGATTCATGATGCATCGCCCTGGAATACCGAGCGAACATCGGCGGACATCGGCACTGCGAGCGATCGTCCTATCGGGTCAGCAGACATCCGGGTCAGCGTCGACATCCGCGGTGAAGTCCATGGGGGCCAGGCACTCCGCGGCGTCATCCAGCGACTGGTTCGGCAGCGATGGGTCACCCCGAGCAGCCGAATTCGCGGCCCGCGAATTCGCATCATCCCCACCATCACCGGTTGACGGCATCGCCGGTTAAGGAGCGCCATGTCCGGACCTCCGACCACCCTGTCCAAAGGCCTCAAGCAGCGTCATCTCACGATGATCGCAATCGGCGGCGTGATCGGCGCCGGCCTGTTCGTGGGCTCGGGTGTGGTGATTGCCGACACGGGCCCGGCAGCCTTCCTCGGTTACGCCCTGACCGGCGTCCTCATCGTGCTGGTGATGCGAATGCTGGGTGAGATGGCCGCTGCCCATCCCTCCACAGGTTCCTTCTCCGACTACGCCCGGCGCGCCCTCGGCGGTTGGGCGGGATTTTCCGTCGGGTGGTTGTACTGGTATTTCTGGGTCATCGTCGTGGGGTTCGAGGCGGTGGCCGGCGCCAAGATCCTGACGTACTGGATCGACGCGCCCCTCTGGCTGCTCTCACTCGGGTTGATGGTGCTGATGACCGCCACCAACCTCTTCTCGGTCTCCTCGTTCGGCGAATTCGAGTTCTGGTTCGCCGGCATCAAGGTCTTCGCCATCATCGCCTTTCTGGTCCTCGGGACGCTCTTCGCCATCGGTCTGTGGCCGAGCAAGGGCTGGGACTTCAGCAATCTCACCGCTCACGGCGGGTTCTTCCCGTTGGGGGTCGGAGCGATTTTCTCCAGCATCGTCGTGGTGATCTTCTCCATGGTCGGGCCCGAGATCGCAACCATCGCGGCTGCAGAATCCGATGATCCGGCAAGGGCGGTCGTCAAGGCCACCAACTCCGTGGTCGCTCGTATCGCCATCTTCTTCGTGGGCTCGGTCTTCCTGCTGGCGGTGATCCTGCCGTGGAACTCCACCGAACTCGCTGCGTCCCCGTATGTCAGCGCTTTCGACGTGATGGGGATCCCGTACGCGGCCGACATCATGAATGCAGTCGTGTTGACCGCTGTGCTCTCCTGCTTGAACTCCGGCCTTTACACCGCCTCCCGGATGCTGTTCGTGCTGGCCGCGCGTCGCGAGGCGCCGGTGAGATTGATCGCCGTCAGCAGCCGTGGCGTTCCCATGGCGGCCATCCTGACCTCGACCGTGGTCGGGTTTCTTTGCGTCCTGGCCGCCGCCATCTCGCCGTCGACGGTCTTTCTGTTCCTGCTCAACTCTTCCGGCGCTGTCATCCTTTTCGTCTACCTGCTGATCGCCGTTTCACAGCTCATCCTGCGGCGGCGCACCTCGCCCGACCAACTCAAGGTCAAGATGTGGTTGTATCCATGGCTCACCCTGCTGACGATCGCGGGCATCCTCGCGGTCCTGGTGATGATGTACTTCGACGTCAGCAGTCGACAGCAATTGTTGCTCAGCCTGTTGGCCTGGGCTGTCTTCATCGGCCTTTACAGCATCACGAAATGGCGTGGCGGCTCGGTGGGGGCCGATTTCGACGACGACCGACCCGAGGGCGGCGCCACCCATGTTCTGGTGCTGGCGAACGAGACGGTGGGCGCCGACGAATTGCTCAGCGAACTGCGGACCATCGACCGGGAAGGCAGCGCGGAGTACTACGTGTGCGTCCCGGCGAATCCCGTCGACACCGGCCAGGCCGAACGCAAGGGTGCCGTGTGGGTGTGGGAGGCCACCGTGCAGGCAGCGCAAGCTCGGCTGGACGCGACCCTGCTCATCCTGCGCGCCGAGGGGCTCAAGGCCGAGGGAGGATTGGGCGACTACCGACCCCTGCGGGCGCTCGAAGCGGCGGCGCAGACTTTCCACCCCGACCGCATCGTCATCTCCACCCATCCGGAAAGCCGATCGACGTGGCTCGGCCAGGACGTGGTCGGCAAGGTCCGAAGCACCTACTACGTTCCGGTCCGTCACATCGTCTCCACGGTTCCGCCCGCCGCGACCCCGCCCGCCGCGACTCCGCCCGCCGAGACTCCGCCCCTGCCGGTACCCCCCATGCCCGTTCCCTGAGGTTCGGCCGCGACCCGGGCGGCCGGACATCACGAGGACCTCGGCGCCGGTTCCGATCGCCGAGCAGGGACGATCAAGCGACCCGCCCCGACGGAAGGACCCTCGATGCTGCAGCTGGAAACGTCGACCACGCTGGCCAATTGGCAGGACGCACCCTTCAACCGGTGGGGCTTCCTGCACGTCGACCAGATCCTGCCGACGGTCCCGGTCCGGCGGAACGGCGCACCGATCGAGCCGTTCGCCGCCGCCGAGCGACCGATCCTGCAGCTCCCGGTCCCGAGGATGGCCGGCGGAGTCGGCACGGTCGCCGACGTCCTGGGCGACACCGAGACCGACGCCTTCATGGTCGTGCACGGTGGCAGGCTGGTGCACGAGAGCTATGCGCCGACGATGACCCCTGAATCCAGGCACTTGTTGATGTCGGTGACCAAGTCCTTCATCGGTGCCGTCGCCGGGATCCTCGCCGACCGCGGGGTACTGGATCTCGACGGGCTGGTTTCCACCTATGTGCCCGAAGTGATCGGGTTCGGCTATCAGGGTGCCACCGTGCGCAATCTGCTCGACATGCGATCCGGCATCGCATTCTCCGAGACCTATCTCAACCCGGACTCGGAGATCCGGGTGTTGGAACACCTCGCCGGTTGGCGTCCGAACGTGGTCACAGGGCCCAGCTCGACCTACGACTACCTGGCTCGGCTTCCGGCCGACCGGCCGCATGGTGGCGGGTTCAAGTACCGCTCCTGCGAGACCGACATGTTGGGCTGGGTCTGCGAACGGGCCGGCGGCGCCACCATGGCCACCCTGCTGTCGGAGTTGATCTGGCGGCGGCTGGGCATGGGGAACGACGCGTACATCGCGGTCGACCTGATTGGGGCGGCGATTCATGACGGTGGCCTGTGCGCCACCGCCCGTGACGTCGCCCGGTTCGGCCAGCTCTTGCTGGACGATGGAAAGGCCCGTTCCGGAGCGCAAATCCTTCCGGGGTGGTGGACCCAGGATGTGCTGACCGGCGCTGCCGACGCCAAGGACGCGTTCGCCCACACCAGCAGTTTCGAGACCGGGATGCCCGGCGGGCACTACCGGCACCAGCTCTGGGTGCCGTTCGCCGACGGTCGGGTCGTCGTCGCGCTCGGCATCCACGGCCAGATGGTGTACGTCGACCAGGCCACCAGGATGGTCGGCGTCAAGCTCTCGACCTGGCCGTTACCGCAAAGCGCGATCCGCTTCCACGACACCCTCACTGCCTTCGGAGTGATCGCCGCGCACCTCGCCGACTCGTCAGCTGCGCCTGCCGAAGCCGTACCTTTCCACGCGGCAGCCCGGCGAGCCACCGACCGAAGAGACGCACCCCCCGATACCGGCCCAGCCCAGGAGACGCCATGACCGCAACCCGCCGCACGCTGCGCAACATCCCGGAGATCCGGAGTTTCTTCCGCACCAACGACGAGCCCGTCTATTTCGTCGGTCCAACGGGTTTCAACCTGCTCGGCCTCGACCGCTGGGTCCGGCATTTCAACTACGTCACCTACTACGACGCCTGGGACGGCGCTCACCCCCGAATGATCACCCCCACCTACGGGCGGGAGGCCGAGTTCACCTCATCGGAGGACATCGTCAATTTCCTGCTCAGGCACCCCGAGGTGCAGGCACGGCTGAAGGCCGACGGCGGCCTGCCCAGAATCGCCGCAGTCTTCTTCGACGAGGAAACCGAGGCGATCTGCGCCGAACTCGGCTATCAGTTGATCCTGCCGTCACACGCGCTGCGCACCCGGCTCGACTCCAAGATCACCACCACCCGGCTGGGCAACGAAGCGGGCGCCCCCAGCGTGCCGAACGTGCTCGCTGTGGCGGCCGACTACGACGATCTCCTGCGGATCGCCGGCAGCGCCGGGTTGGGCGACGACCTGGTGATCCAGATGCCCTATGGGGACTCAGGCAAGACGACGTTCTTCATCGCCGATGAGGCGGGTTGGCAGCGGCACGCCGACGCGATCGCCGGTCATGAAGCGAAGATCATGAAGCGGATCACCCGGAACACGGCGATCGCAGTCGAGGCCGTCATCACCCGGCACGGAACCATTGTCGGGCCCTTCATGACGGACCTGACCGGCTACCAGGAACTGACGCCGTATCACGGCGGGTGGTGCGGGAACGACCTGTTCCCCGGTGCGCTGAGCCCGGACCATCGAGTCAAGGCCATCGACCTCATCCGCCGGCTGGGCGACCGGCTGGCCGAAGAGGGATACAAGGGCTTTTTCGAAGTGGACATCATGGTGGATCTCGACGCCGACGAAGTTTACCTGGGCGAATTGAATCCGCGTATCTCCGGGGCGTCGTCCATGACCAATGTGACGGCCGGCGCGTACGCCGACATCCCGCTCTTCCTCTTCCACCTGCTCGAATACATGGACGTCGACTACACCATCGACGTCGATGAGATCAACGAACGGTGGCGCGAACTGGCCGCCGTCGACGTCTGGAGCCAGCTGATCATGAAAGACCCGACGGGCCCGGTGGAATTGATCCTGTCCGCGCCGCGGACCGGACAATACACCTTGGAAACCGACGGCCGGCTGACATTCAAGCGGCCCGCCTGGGACTGGCACGGCCTGCAGGACGAAAGCGAATTCTTCTTTCTCCGGGTCTATGGACCGGGCGACTACCTTTTCAAGGGCGCTGACGTGGGGCAACTGGTCACGAAAGGTCGGCTGCAGACCGATGACCCCAAAGATCTCAACGACCACTGCCGGACGCTGATCAGCGGTATCCGATCGCTCTTTATCACCCGACCGCTTGTCGAGCCGGTGGCACCCGTGCCGATGATCAGCCTGAAAGGGTCAGGGCTGTGAGAGTTGTTCACGGCGCCGTATTCACAGTGCTGAGTTCACGGTGAACCGAAAAGCGGTAGATGTCGGGAAAAAGGCCCGGGCGCGGGGGGTTGGATGGCCGTCAGTGTTTCGGTTCGTTGGCTGACCGAGCAGCGGCAACTCGGATTGGTCATTCTCGCTGGATCGCAGGGACTCGACCGGCGCATCGAATGGGCGCACAGCATCGAATTGGCCGATCCGTCGCCGTGGTTGCGGGGCGGTGAGCTGTTGTTGACCACCGGGCTGCGGTTGCCGTCGGCAGACGGCGACGAACTCCACAGCTACGTTGGCCGGCTGAGCCGGGCCGGCGTTGTCGCGCTCGGTTTCGGGGTCGGTCTCTCGCACGCCCGGGTGCCGGACGCCATCGTGGCCGCGGCCGATGCCGCTGGGCTCCCCTTGTTGCAGGTGCCGTTGCCGACGCCGTTCATCGCCGTGATCCGGGCGGTCACCCAGCGGATTGCCGAGCAGCAATACGAAGGGGTCACCCGGGCGTCCCGGGTCCAGCCGAGGATGACCCGGGCCGCCCTGCACGGCGGTCATCGCGCGGTGCTCATGGAATTGGCCACCGCAACCGGGGGCAGCGTCCTGCAGTTCGGCGCCGATCACGACGTGATCGAGGCGTACCCGGCTGGTGCCTTCACCCTTGCCGGGGCCGTGATCGATGAATTGCGCCTGGGCGTGGGCTCCCCGAGTCGCCCCGACCCGGTCGCGAGCATGTCCAGTGCCGGCCCCACCGGGGTGGTGACCGCACACCGGTTGCAGGTGGGTCGCCGTCTACACGGACACATCGCGTTGGTCACTCCTGGCACGCCGACGCCTGTCGATCACCTTCTGCTCGGCCACGCCGCCTCGCTGATCTGCCTCGAACAGGAAAAGCCGTTGCGTCTGCGGGAAGCCGCGAACCGGTTCAACGAGATGGTGGTCGGTCTCATCCTCGACGACACCCTCAGAGACCGGCAGACCGCCGAGCAACTGCGCATCACCGGGCTTCCCGTCCGTGACGGGGTCATCGCTCTCGCGATCGGTGACGCTCATCCGCGCCGAGCACTGGAGGCCGCCGATCGGGCGCTCCAGGACCGCGACCTTCCGTTGGTCGGCACGGTCAGTGATGGCCATGCGGTCGTGTTGTTGCCGTCGGAACCTGCAGCGCTCGCCGGCGACCTCCTTGTCGCTACCGCGGGTTCTGCAGATGCCGCTCTGCGCCCGGCCGGAGTGTGCCGGGCCGACACCTCGGCCGGCATCGCGGGCGCGCTTCGACAGGCGATCACAGCCGCCCGACTTGCCGCTGTGCGGGGTTCGTCGTTGGTGAACGCCGACACCATGGCGGGCCACACCCTGATGGCAGTGCCCGCGGCCCGGGCCGCACTCGCTGCGCTCGCGGAGCATCGGTTGCGGCCGTTGGCCGACAGTAGTCGGCAGGGTGATGCGGACCTCGTCGAGACGTTGCGAGCCTTCCTCGAGCACCACGGGCACTGGGAGGCCGCGTCCACCGCCATCGGAATCCACCGGCACACCCTGCACAAGCGCGTCGACCGCATCACGGTGCTGCTCGGCGTCGACCTCGACTCCGCGCACGAGCGCGCCGAACTGCTGCTGTGCCTGTCCGTGTGGTCCGCCGACCAGCGGGCGCCGGGGACCGGCTCCCGGTGACCAACAAGCGCCGGGCACCGGCTTTCTAGCGGTTCGAATCGGCTTCCGCGGCGATGGCCGCACCCAGTACCTGCAGAGCCTCGGACAGCAGCGCGTCCGGAATCGAGAGCGGCGGCAGAAAGCGAAGGACGTTGCCCCAGCTGCCTGCCGTCAGCACGAGCAGTCCCTGCTGGTGACACCGACCGGCGACGCGGCCGGTCAGCGCGGCGTCCGGGGTGTGGTCGCCGTGCCCCTTCACCAGTTCGATGGCCATCATGGCACCCCTGCCACGGACATCGCCGATGACGTCATAGCGGCGTTGCAGGTCCAGCAGTCCGGCTCGCAGCAGCTGCCCCACCTCGACGGCGCGGGCCCGCAGATCACCGCGGTCGATCTCCTCGATCACCCCGAGCGCGGCCTCGCAGGAGATCGGGTTCCCGCTGAACGTGCCGCCCAGCCCGCCGGCAGGCACAGCATCCATCAGCTCGGCGCGCCCCGTCAGCGCGGCGATCGGCAACCCGCCGCCCAGGCCCTTGGCTGTTGTGATCAGATCGGGGTGTAGGCCCTCGTGTTCGCTGGCGAACCAGTCACCGGTCCGGGCGATGCCGGCCTGCACCTCGTCGGCGATCAGCAGGATGCCGCGCTGCGCGCAGATCTTCGCGACCGCAGGGAGGAACCCCGGGGCGGGCACCACGCACCCGCCCTCCCCCTGGATCGGCTCAACGAGCAGGGCCGCGACGTTCTCCGCCCCGATCTGCCGATCCAACAGGTCGGTCAACAGGTCGGCCGCCTCCCGGGCGCAGTTCTCGGGCCCGGACGGCCACCGGTAGGGGTAGGCCATCGGCGTGCGATAGACCTCCGGGGCGAACGGCCCGAAACCCTGCTTGTAGGGCCGGTTCTTGGCCGTCAGCGACATCGTCAACAGCGTCCGGCCGTGGTAGGCGTGATCGAGACCGACAATCGCCGAACGGCAAGTCGCCGTGCGCGCGACCTTGATTGCGTTCTCCACCGCCTCCGAGCCGGTGTTGAACAGCACCGTGCGGGCCTGGCCGGTGATCGGGGCGAGCCGGTTGAGCTGCTCGCAGACCGCGATGTAGGACTCGTAGGGGTTGACCAGGAAGCAGGTGTGGGTGAACCGCTGCAGCTGCCTGGTGGCGCGCTCGACCACGCGTGGCGCGGCATTGCCGACGGTGGTTACGGCGATCCCGCTGCCCAGGTCGATGAACGAGTTGCCGTCGGCATCGACGACGACGCCGCCGCCGGCCGCCTGGATGAACACCGGCAGCGCCGAACCGACACCGGCGGGCAGCGCGGCTCGCTGCCGCTCCAGCAGCGCCTGCGAGCGCGGACCCGGGATCTGCGTGCGGACCCGGCGCACCTGCGGCAACTGCGGGCCGCCGACAACGCGGTCGGTCTCTTCCAGGGCGAGCGTCATGCGGACTCCGAATTGGTTGGGACTGCTGAAGAATGCTGAGACTGGCAGCACACCCGCCGCGCCGCCGGCCGGCCATGGCCGGTTCGGCACGTCGGATGGGCGATATCGGGCCGTTTCGTCCACTGCGGTCGCTGCGCCGGCGGGACCACCCTGAACTGCTGACCAGGGGACGGAGCACGCACGTGTCACAGACCGCGAACATCGGGATCGAGCGGCCGGCCGATCATGATCTGCCGGCCGCGCCGCAACAGCTGCGCAGCCTCGTGGCCGGACGCTGGTGGAGCGGCGCGGGAGCCGAACTGGTGGACATCAATCCCGCCCGGTTGGACGAGGTCGTCGCGTTGGGGAGGCTGGTCGAACCGACCGATGTCGACGAGGCCGTCGCGGCCGCGTGCTCGACCTTTCCGAGTTGGGCCGCGATGCCGCACGCGGCGCGCGCTGAGATCCTGCTGCGGACTGCAGATGTGTTGGGCCGCAACGCCGATGTCTGGGGGGTGGAACTCGCCCGGGAGGAGGGCAAGACCAGGGCGGAGGCCGTCGGGGAGGTTCGCCGGGCCGCGGAGATCTTCCGCTTCTTCGCGATGGAATCCTCGCGGTCGATCGGCGAGGTCTATGCCTCACCGCGGCCCGGCGAGCAGATCCAGGTCATCCACCGTCCGATCGGCACCGTCGCTGTCATCACCCCGTTCAATTTCCCGATCGCGATCCCGGCCTGGAAGATCGCGCCGGCCTTGAGTTACGGCAACACCGTGGTCTGGAAGCCGGCGAGCACCGTTCCGTTGCTGGCGGTCCGACTGGCAGAGGCGCTGGTGGAGGCCGGGTTGCCGGACGGCGTCCTGTCTCTGGTGCTCGGCGACGGCGCTGTCGGTGCCCAGCTGGTCGAGCATCCCGGCATCGGCGCGGTGACCTTCACCGGATCGACCACCGTCGGGCGGCGGCTCATCGCCCGCTGTGGCGAGTTGGCGCGTCCGATTCAGGTCGAGATGGGCGGCAAGAACGCTGCCGCCGTCTTGGCGGACGCCGATCTCGAACTGGCTGTCTCGGAGGTGATGGCGGGGGCGTTCCGCTCGGCCGGGCAGAAATGCACGGCAACGTCACGGGTGATCGTCAACGACCGGATCGCCGACGACTTCCTGGCCGTGCTGATCGACCGGACCGAGGCATTGCGGGTGGGTGACCCACTGCATCCCGGCACCCAGGTCGGCCCGGTCATCTCCACCGGGGCCCGCGCGGACATCGAGCTCGCCGTGCAGGAGGGGCTCGGCCGAAGCCGGGTACGACTGCTCGCCGGGGGTCGTCGCTATTCGGACAGCGAACGAGCCGCCGGATCGTATGTGCGCCCGACTGTCGTCGAGATCAGCGCCGCCGCAATGTCCGCCGATGCTCGCCGGCCGGAATCGCCTCTGCAGGAACAACTCCTGCCGGAACCACAGCTCCACGAACGACTGCCGCCGAAGCCACTGCTGGATGAACCACTCTGGCGTGACGAACTGTTCGGGCCGGTGCTGATGGTGGTCCGGGCCAGGGACGACGACCAGGCCCTCGAGTTGATCAACGCGAGCCCCTTCGGACTCTCCGCGTCGGTGTTCACCGACAACCTGCGGGCGGTCGCCGCGGCGATCGAGCGGGCCGAGGTCGGTGTGCTGCACATCAATTCCGAGACCGCGGGAGCCGACCCGCACGTGCCGTTCGGCGGCGCGAAGCAGAGCGGATTCGGACCCAAGGAGCAGGGCGGCGCCGCGCGGGAGTTCTTCACCACCACCAAGACCGTCTACCTGCGGGCGTCCGGCGGGTGGCAGCGGTGACGGCGAACCCGTCGCTCCCCGGCCCGCTGGACGCCGATCTCTCTCGGGCGCTGGCCCCGCCCAGTAATGGTCCCGTCCGCCGAAGCTCGGCGAGCACACAGCCGTCATCGCCACCTGGCTCGACCTGCCCCAACCACGCTCCTCTCACCAGCGACCACCCCCGGAGAACACCATGAGCGCCGCACCACCGATGCGCAATCCCCTCGACCTGCTGGACATTTCGTGGGTCCTCTCGCCGGAGGAACGCGATATTCAGTCCGTTGTCGCCCGTTTCGTGACGGACACCGTGCGCCCGCACATCGGTGAGTGGTTCGAGGGAGCCCATTTCCCCAGAGAGCTGGTCGCCGAGTTGGGCAGGCTCGGCGTCCTCGGCATGCACCTGGACGGCTATGGCTGCGCCGGGGTCAACGCCGTCAGCTACGGGTTGGCGTGTCTGGAACTCGAGGCCGCCGACTCGGCGTTCCGCAGTTTCGTCTCGGTCCAGGGCTCGCTGTCGATGTACTCGATCTGGCGGTTCGGGTCCGAAGAACAAAAGCTCCAATGGCTTCCCCAACTGGCTGCCGGCACGGCCATCGGCTGCTTCGGACTGACCGAACCGGACTTCGGCAGCAACCCCTCCGACATGCGGACACGGGCCGTGCGTGACGGCGGCGATTGGATCCTCAACGGCACCAAGATGTGGATCACCAACGGCGGGATCGCTGACGTGGCAACGGTATGGGCGAACACCGAGGACGGTGTCCGCGGTTTCCTCGTTGCCCGGGGAACACCCGGCTTCACCACCACTGACGTGAACCACAAGATGTCCTTGAGGGCTTCGATCACCTCGGAGCTGGCTTTCAACGATGTCCGACTGCCGGCTACCGCCCTGTTGCCGGAGGCCAAGGGGCTGGGTGCGCCGCTGGCCTGCCTGAACGAGGCCCGCTTCGGCATCCTCTTCGGTGCGGTGGGCGCCGCTCGGGACTGCCTGCAATCCGCCTTGAGCTATGCCGATTCTCGGGTGCAGTTCGGCCGGCCGATCAGCGGCTTTCAGCTGACCCAGAAGAAGTTCGCGGACATGGCGGTCGCGCTCAACTCGGCCATGCTGCTCGCGGTGCATCTCGGCCGGCTGAAGGAGGCCGGACGAATCAGGCCTGCGCAGATCAGTGTCGGCAAGCTGAACAACGTGCGCGAGGCACTGTCGATCGCCCGGAAATGCCGCACCATTCTCGGCGCCAACGGGATCTCGCTGGAGTACTCGCCGCTGCGGCATGCGAACAATCTGGAATCGGTGCTCACCTATGAAGGCACCAGCGAGATCCACACGCTGGTGATCGGGCAGGCGCTGACCGGGTTGTCGGCCTACCGCTGAGCCCGCGGGCGCGTCCTTCGGCACCTGTCACCACCAGCCGACGCAACGGGGGAATCCGACCAGGCCCGACCCGGGCGGTTCGCGGGGCCGGCAGCACCGCGCCCGGTAGTTTCGGTTGCTCGGGCAAGGGAGAGATCATGACCAGCCGGCTCTACGTCAGCGGCAAGGTGTTCACCGGCCGCGGCGAGGACGACTTCGCCACCGCGTTCCGGATCACCGACGGGGTGTTCTCCTGGGTCGGCGACGCTGCCGACACCTGCGCCGAGCAGGGCATCGACCTGGGGGGCCGGACTGTGCTGCCCGGGTTCCTGGACGTGCACACCCATCCGGCATTCATGGCCACCCTGGTCGACGCCGTCAGGTGCCTGCCGCCGGCGGTGAGCTCGCTGGGCGGGCTGCTCGACACGCTGCGTTCGCACCCGAACCTCGGCCGCGGCGACGACGTGTGGATCGAGGGCTTCGGGTACGACGAGTCCACGTACCCGGAGGGGCGCGGGCCGACCGCCGATGACCTCGACCAGGTCAGCGTTGGCCAGCCGGTGTTCGTGCAGCGCTGCGACGGGCATTCCTCGGTCGGTAACCACCGGGCGCTCGAACTGGCCGGGATCACCCACGACTCCCCGGACCCGCCCGGCGCCCGGTACGGCCGGGACGACAATGGACGGTTGACCGGCCTGCTGATCGAGACGAACGCGACGGATGTTGTCGCTGCGGCAATTCCGACCCCCGACGAGGCCCAGCAGGTGCGAGATCTGGCTCGGCTCAACGAGCATTTCATCGAACGCGGGATCGTCGCGGTCGGCGACCTGCTGGCGACGATGGTCCCGGCTCCGCTGCGGATGTTCCGGGCGGCCGAGCAGGCGGGCCTGCGGGTGCAGTGCGCGCTGTACTACGGCTGGTCCTCGATCGGGCAGGACGGCGTGCCTGACCTGACCGCTGACGACCGCACCGGGCGGATGAAGATCGCCGGCCTGAAGCTCTTCATGGACGGCGCCTACTCGAACCGCACGGCATGGACCGAGGACGCGTACCCAGGGTCCGGTGACCACGGCATGCACACCCTGACCGACGAGGACCTGTGGGCGGCGGTGAACTGGGCGCGCCGCAACCACATTCAGGTCGCGGTGCACGCGATGGGTGACCGGGCACTGAACCACGTGCTGGACATGTTCGCCGACGAGGAACCATGGATGGGCGAGCTGCCGTCGATCCGGCTGGAGCACGCCACGCTGTTCTCCCCCGCGATGATCGACCGGATGAACGCCGCCCGGATGTCCTTCGCCGTTGTCAGCCACTCGATCTTCCTGTTCGCCGAGTACGACAGCTACCAGCACAACCTCTCCGCCAGCCAGTTCGAGATCACCTACCCCATAAGATCTTTCTACGAGCAGGTGCCGTTCACAGCGCTGTCCTCGGACAACCCGGCGACCGCCTGGGTCGGCGCCGACAACGTGTTCGTCTCGATCAAGGCCGCCGTGCTCCGGCGGGCCCACAACGGAGCCGACATCGGCCGGGCCGAGGCCGTCACCGTGCCACAGGCGCTGCTGCTCTACACCGGCCGGGCCCGGAGGGTCTTGCCGCTCGATGCGGTGGGGCTGATCGCGACTGGTTACGAGGCAAGCTTTGTCGTGCTGGATCGCGACATCTTCACCGTCGACCCGAACGAGATCGATCAGGTGCAGATCGCGCAGACCTGGATCCGCGGGGAGCGCGTCTATGAACGTGCGTCGGCGGCGTCACCTCCCGGTTGGCCGCTCAGGTCGGGGCGTCGAGCCCGACGAGGTCGGCGCTGACCTGCCACAACCGAGCGGCGGTGGCCTCGTCGTAGCTGCGGTCGGCGGACCGCTTGGGTCGGCTGCCGGCGAAGTACTGGCCGCTCACCGCCTGCAACTCCGGCGCGCTGGCCAGGTGGATCGAGGTGACGGCACCCTGCGCCGGGGTCTTCAGGAACGGGAGGGCTAGTGGCAGCAGCAGTTTCATCGCCTTGGTGGGGTCCTCCGCACCGAAGCCGGTGCGCACCACTCCGGGATGCAGGGCGTTCGCGGTGACACCGCTGCCGGCCAGCCGACGGGCCAGTTCATAGGTGAACAGCACGTTGGCGAGCTTGGACTGGTTGTAGGCCCGCGCGCCGGAATACTTGTGCTCGCCCTGCAGATCGTCGAAGTTCATTCGGCCCGTCGCCTGGGCGTTGGAGGAGACGGTGACCACCCGAGCCGGGGCGCTCGCCGTGAGCCGATCGAGCAGCAGGTTGGTGAGCAGGAACGGCGCCAGGTGGTTGACCGCGAAGGTGCGCTCGAGACCATCCGCCGTCAGGTGCCGGGTGGCCCAGTAGCCGCCGACGTTGTTGATCAGCACGTGCAGCCGCGGGTAGCGGTCCAGCACCTCGCCGGCCAGGCTGCGCACCCCGGACTGCACGGACAGGTCAGCAACGAAGACATCAATCTGAACGGGATCGGAAGGTGTTGCCTGGGAACGAATATCGGCGGCGGCGCTGTCGGCGCGTGCCTGGTTGCGACCGACAATCCCGACCCGGGCGCCGAGCGCGGCCAGCCCGATCGCGGTGGCCTTGCCGATGCCGCCGGTGCCGCCGGTGATCAGCACTGTCCTGCCGGTCATTGGAGTGGGCTGCTCGGACATGATCCGCTTCTTCCTGCACAGGGTGCGCGGGTGCCGTGGCGGTGGGTCGACACGCGCCCACGCTTCGCCGAGACTCAGGCGTCGGTGCGACGGAGCCGCCAGGCGGCGAATCCGATCAGAACACCAGCGTAGGCGCACATCACGGCGAAACCGGTCCACGGCGACAGCGGATGCGCGACGCCATAGGTGCCGTCAAGCATCATCGCCCCGGCGTTCGACGGGAGGTACTGCACGAACCGATCCGTCAGCGAGGCGGGCAGCAGATTGGTCAGCGGCGGGATCACGAAAAAGACCGCGACGAAGGTGGTGATCGCGGCCGCGGTGTTGCGGAGCAGCGCACCCAGCGCGAGCGCCGTCATTCCGGCGACGGTCAGGTACAACGCCGCACCCACCACCGACCGCACTGCCCCCGGATCGGACACCGAGACACCGAGCCGCCCGAGCAGCGCCTGACCGACCAAGAACGAAGCAAAGCCGGCGATCAGCATGCAGACGAACACCGCGCCGGCGAAGACGGCCAGCTTTCCCCACAACATCGGCAGCCGGCTGGGTATCACGGTCAGCGACGAGCGGATCATGCCGGTGCTGTACTCGCCGGTGATCAACAGCACCCCGAGCACCCCGACCGCCAGCTGCGCGAAGAAGGTTCCGGTCAACGACGTTGAGATGGCGGTGGTTCCGGGTCCGAAGCCGCCGGGCTGGCGCACGGTGACGGCCGCGAACACGGCGCCCAACCCGATCAACACCAGCACCGCGACCAGCAGCGTCGCGACCGTCGAGCGCAGCGAGCGCAACTTGGTCCATTCGGAAAGCAGGACCCGCGATTGCGTCACCCGAAGTGTGCGCGCGGCCAGCATGTCAGGGGCCGCCAGAGTGGTCGTCATGCCGCCACCGCCGCGCTGTCGGGCAGCTCGGTGGACCGGTATTCGACGGAGTCGCCGGTCATCTTCATGAACGCTTCTTCCAGCGAGGCCCGGTGGACGGTCAACTCGTAGACGGGTACCCGGGAGCGCCAGGCGATGGTGCCGATCTGTTCCGCCGTCAGGCCGTCGATCCGCAGCACATCCGATTCCGCTCGGAAGACGGTGGCGTCCGGGGCCGGCAGCAGGTCGCGCAGGCGGTCAGCCTCCGGCGTGCGCACGGTGACGGAGTTGCTGGACGCACGGGCGACGAACTCCTCGACCGTGGTGTCGGCGATCAGGCGTCCGCGGCCGACCACCACCAATCGCGTTGCGGTCTGGGCCATCTCACTCATCAGATGGGACGAGACGAACACGGTGTGCCCGTCAGCGGCCAGGCTCTTGAGCATGGTGCGCATCCACCGCACGCCCTCCGGGTCGAGACCGTTGACCGGCTCGTCGAGCACCACCGTCTGCGGGTTGCCCAGCAGAGCCGAGGCCACCCCCAGCCGCTGACCCATCCCCAGCGAGAAGCCGCCGACCCGTTTGCCGGCCACCTGCTGCAGCCCGACGAGGTCGATCACCTCATCCACCCGCCGCCGGGCGATGCCGTTGGTGTGGGCCAGCGCGAGCAGGTGGTTCCGCGCGGATCGGCCGGTGTGCACGGCTTTCGCCTCCAGCAGCACCCCGAGTTCGGCCATCGGGGCTCCGGCCGACCGGTAGTCGCTGCCGTTGACGACGACCCGCCCCGCCGTCGGCTGGTCGAGCCCGGCGATCATCCGCATCGTGGTGGACTTCCCCGCGCCGTTCGGCCCGAGGAACCCGGTCACGATTCCTGGCTGCACGACGAAACTCAGTCCGTCAACCGCAAGCTTGTCGCCGTACCGCTTGCTGAGGTTCTCTACTTCGATCATGGTCATGGCCTTTCGAAGGCGTTGGAGGGAAAGGGTTTGTCGGTGACCCGGCTCAAACGGTGATGACGACCTTGCCCCGCAGCTGCCCGCCCTCGAGGTGGCGCATGGCCTCCCGCGCCCGATCCAGCGGGTAGGCCCGGTCGATGCTCGGGGTCACGGTGCCCGCCTGGATGAGTCCGGCAATCACCTCCAGGTCCGCCGAATTCTCCTTGCAGATGACCCCGGTCAGTCGCTGACCGACGAACCGCGTCAGGATCAGCGCCCGCAGTTGGCGGTCGATGCCCCCGGTCAGGTTGCCGCCCTGCTCGCCGCCCACTATTACTGCGGTTCCGTTCGTCGTGAGCGCCCGGCGCAGTCGGGAAAGGGTTGCATTGCTGGCGATGTCGATGATCACGTCATACCGCCGCGGCCCATCGGCGAAGTCGTCCTTCAGGTAGTCGATGACGTGATCGGCGCCCAGGGATCGCACCAGGTCGAGCTTCCCGGTGCTGCACACTCCGGTGACCTCCGCGCCGAAGGCCTTGGCCAGCTGGATGGCGTAGCTGCCGACGCCACCAGAGGCACCGATGATCAACACCCGCTGCCCGGCCCGCACCCGGCCGGCGTCCCGCACGGCCTGCAGTGCGGTCAGCGCGGACACTCCGGCGACCGCCGCCTGCTCGAAGCTGCAGCCGGCCGGCTTGTGCGCGAGCTTGTTCTCGCGGGCCACGGCGTACTCGGCGAAGGAGCCCTTCCCCATACCGAACACCTCGTCGCCCACGGCGAACCTGGTGACCGCCGCCCCGACGGCGACCACCGTGCCGGCGACGTCCGAGCCGGCCACCGGGTTCTTCGGCCTGCGGAATCCGAAACCCATCAGCCGCATCAGGTAGGGCCGGCCCGTCATGAGGTGCCACACGCCCCGGTCCAGACCGGCCGCGTGCACCCGCACCAGCACCTCCCCGTCGGCGATCCCGGGTCGGGAGATCCGCTCCAGGTGCAGCACGTCGGAAGGCCCATAGACATCCCGGACGATCGCCAGCATCGTGCTGCCGGCCCCGACCTCCGTCGCTGCCGTTCCGTCGGCCGCCGCTCGCTGCGCTTCGGATCCCATGATCGCTCCTCGTCCGGCCGGTGGGCCGCTCCCACCGTACTTAGTACGAGACTGTATAGTACTAAGTACGAACGCGCCAGTACCAAGTACGCAGAATTCATCGGATCGGGGAACGCAGATGGTCGGATCGGGCGGTGCGAGAGCAGCCGGTGGCGGCATCACGGACCGAGCGCCGCTCAGCCGTGATCGGGTGGTGCTCGGTGCCGTGACGATTGCCGATGCCGGGGGAATCGGAGCGCTGACCATCCGCTCACTCGCCCAGGAACTCGGCGTCAAACCAATGTCGGTCTATCACTATGTCGCGAACAAGGACGAGATCCTCGACGCCATCGTTGATCTCGTGTTCAGCGAGATCGAACTGCCGGTTCCTGGCGGTCAGTGGCGCACCGAGATGCGCCGTCGGGCGACCTCAGCCAGACAGGTGCTGCACCGGCACCCGTGGGCCACCCCGCTGCTGCAGTCGCGGATCAACCCGGGCCCGGCGACGCTGCGGCATCACAACGCGTTCATCGGCACCCTGCGGGAGGCGGGCTTCTCGCTCGAACTGACCGCCCATGCCTTTGCCCTGATCGACAGCTACGTGTACGGCTTCGCGTTGTCCGAGGCGGCATTGCCGATCAACGGCACGGAGAGCGTCGCCGACATCGCCGAATCGATCATGGAGCAGTTCTTCGACCCGAACGCCTATCCGCACCTGCTCGAGTTCACGTTGCAGCACGTCATGCAGCCCGGCTACGACTTCGGCAAGGAGTTCGGGTACGGGCTCACGGTGATCCTGGACGGCCTGGGCGCGGCCCTTCACGAGGCAGGCGTTGACGAGGCCGCTGGTTCTCGTCTCGATTCACCTGCCGCTCCGGCACCCTCGTCCTAACGACGAGCGCGCCGGCGGGCTGGTCAGCCCTTGATGAACTGGAGGATGTCCGCATCGAGGGCCTGCTGGTAGGGGCCGGCGATGCCGTGCGGCGCCCCCGGGTAGACCTTGAGCGTCGCGCTCTGGACCAGATCGATGGACTTCAACGCTGCGTCCTTGATCGGGACGATCTGGTCGTCGTCACCGTGGGCGATGAGCATGGGCACGGCGATGGCCTTGAGGTCGTCGGTGAAGTCGGTTTCGGAAAAGGCCTTGATGCAGTCATAGGCCCCCTTCACACCGACCTGCATGCCGAGTCGCCAGAACTGATCCCGCTGTCCCTGCGAGATCGTCGAACCCTCCCGGTTGGTTCCGAAGAAAGCGGCGGACAGGTCTTGGTAGAACTGCGAACGATCCGCCAGGACGGCGGCCCGGATCTGGTCGAATGCCTCGATCGGGGTGCCCTCCGGATTGGTCGCGGACTGCACCATGACCGGCGGAACCGCGCCTGCTGTGACGATCTTCGCCACCCGACCGGCTCCGTGCTGCGCGGCGTACCGAACGACCTCTCCCCCGCCGGTCGAGTGGCCGACCAGGATGAAGTCCTGCAGGTCGAGGGTGTCGACCATCGCGGCGAGATCCGCCGCGTAGGTGTCCATGTCGTTGCCGGCCCAGGTCTGCGACGACCGACCGTGGCCACGCCGATCGTGGGCGATGGCCCGGAAACCATTGTCGGCGACCAGCTTCATCTCGACGTCCCAGGCGTCGCCGTTCAATGGCCAACCGTGGCTGAACACCACCGGCCGGCCGGTCCCCCAGTCCTTGTAGAAGATCTGCGCGCCGTCGGAGGCGGTGACGAAGGGCATGGCGATTCCTCTCGTTTCGGTCCACGTGGCCGGTCCACGTGACACTGTCGGTGCTGCAGGACGTCTGCTGACCGGCGGCCGGCCGGGCCGGGTGTCGCGGTTGACGGGTACACCATACGACCGGACATCAGGACGCCGACCGGGCCAGCCGGAAGCCCAGGTCGTCGATCTTGAATGTCGGGTGGCTGCGGCGGCGCACGGTGGCGCCGCAGCCCCGGGCCTGCTCGGCCCAGCCGCCGCCGCGGAAGATGCGGTACGAGCCGTAGACCTCCTCGTCGTAGAGGTCCCAGCACCACTCCCAGACGTTGCCGAGCATGTCGTGCAATCCCCACTCCCTTGGCCGCCTTGCCGCCGACATCGTGCACCCGGCCACCGGAATCGCCTGCGTACCAAACGATGTCGTCGATCTCTCCGTAGCGGTAGCCACTACGGTCGGCCTTGCAGGCGTACTGCCCCTCCGCCTCGGTGGGCAGCCGGTCACCGGCCGAAGACCGGTCGAAGATGACCTCGCCGGTCCCTTCGTCGCGGGCGTACGCCCGGTACAAGCCCGCCCGGTCCGAGAATTGGTTGCAGACCTCGATGGCATCGAGCCAGCTGACGTTCACCGTCGGCGAAGCGCCCCTCCCGCCGGGATCCAGCTGTCCTGTCACGGTGCGCAGGAGGTGCACCGTCACCGGCAGGTCAGCGGTCGGTGAGGGCACGCGGCACCGCATTCAGCACGATAGACGCGGCCGCGTGCCCGATGGCCACCGCCGACCCCAGCAAAGCCGGGTCAGTGGCGATCCGGGACACCGACGGCGAGCCGAGCGGCGGGCGGATCTGCACCACCGTGGGCAGGACGGCGAGGAACCGCTCGTCCTCGACCGTGCGGGCCGGACGCGAGTTCCAGGCCGGCAGCGCGCCCGGCGCGTGCTTGCGGAACCAGCGGGTGGTCACCCGGTCGGCCAGCGCGCCCGGCGGTTCCGACGGCTCGTCGAGGCGTCTGGTCCGCAGCACCAGGGCATGGGTGGCGCCGTCGGCCAGCGCGGTGCGGATCGGAACCGGCTGGACGACCCCGCCGTCCAGAAACCGGCGACCCCCGTCGAGCTCGACCGGCGGACCCGCCATCACCGGCAGGCAGGACGTCGCCCGCAGGGCGTCCTTCAACGTGCCGACGTCACGGATCAGCGGGGCCAGGTCGACGGACCGACCGTCCGCGGCGTCGGTGCCGAGCGGGTGCAGGCTCACCGGATTGGCCAGCACGGCGGCGAAGTCGATCGGTAACAGGTGGGTGTACAGCTCGTTGATCAGGTAATCCAGGTCGACGACCGGAAGCCCACGGACGGCTCGGCGGGAGTCCATCACCCGGCGCATCACACCGGGCGCGGTCCACCCCGCCATCGCCTCGGACGCCCGCCCGCACAACAGCCAGGCACCGTTCAACGCACCCGCCGACGAGCCGTAAACGGCGTCGAAACTGCCGGTGAGACCGAGTTCGTGGATGACGCCGATCATGCCCGTGGAGTACGTCGCCCGGCTGCCGCCGCCCTCGATGACCAAAGCGACGCGGTGGTCGTCCGCCCGGGCGCCCGGGGTACTGCCGTGCGCGCGACGGTGCGCCAGGATGTCCAGAACGGCGGCGGGCATGGTCGTCGCTGCTTCCCTTCCCCGCGCGCGGTGCTTGACCTGTCAGGCGCTGCAGCGGCTGCTGGCGGAGCCTAGCTCACCGCCGTGGCCACAGTGATTCGCCACCCGCGGATTCGCCACCCGCGGATTCGCCACTCACGGAATCCGCCACTCACGGACCCGCCACTCACGGAATCCGCCACTCACGCAGTGGGACGCGGTCGCGCCGGGGCAGGATCGCAAGCGTCAGTACGACGCGAGGTCCGGCACCCGCAGGTGCGGCATCACCAGGTCGAAGTCCCGCACCACCATGATGTCCGGGCCGAACTGATGCTTGCCGTCGGACCGGGCGATCCGCCGTTCCGCCGCCTCGGGGCTGTCGTAGGCGACGGACACCGCGGCCCGACCCCATTCCCGATTCACCAGCAGGCTGGCGCTGCAGAAGCCCCGAACCTCGTTCAGCGCCGGCAGGGTCACCGAGCTGAAGTCGTCGATCAGCCGGTCGGCGCCACCGGATTCCACCCGCAGCCAGGTGACCCGGGCACAATCGGCGGTTGCCGAGCCGTGCTGGCGGTGCATGGCGGCGACCTCCCATTCCTCGACCTCGGCGACGCCGCCGCCCAGGATCTTGGCGGTGCGCTCCCGGATCGGCCGGATCTGCCGGATGCTCGAGTGCATGGCCGCCCGCGACGGCCAGGCCGATGTCACGATGCACATGCCTGATGTCCGGTCGGCGAGCACGGACATTCCGATGCACCAAGGCGCGCCCAGAATTGTCGGTACCCCGTCGCTCCGAAGGAAGGCGACTCCCGCCTGGATGGTGTCGGGGCGTCCCTGGAACGTGGCGGTACGCGCGAAGACGGTCACTGGTCCACACTCCCTGTTGCGGGCACTGGTTGGGTGTTCGTTGTAGGGACTCGGCGGGAGCCGGGAGACGGCCTGGAGCGGT
>Ga0208588_1000070_pt1 | contig 31365 bp, 32 predicted proteins | sample NGESurshal092012_8_FD_184483 | JGI IMG/M metagenome (GOLD analysis project Ga0208588, IMG submission 184483) | Arctic peat soil microbial communities from Barrow, Alaska - NGEE Surface sample 415-3 shallow-092012 (SPAdes) | ecosystem: Environmental > Terrestrial > Soil > Wetlands > Peat ...
CCCGAACATGACCAGTAGTAGATCCGCCATCACCAAAATCCACAACATGAATGGCATACCATGAGTCAGTCTCCCTCTGCTTAACTTAGCGGTAAAGTTTGATCAAAGTCCTGAGGTCAGGCAGGTCCATAATTCGAGCATCGGCTGGATTGACCCTCAAAAGATGGTGCATCAAAAGCAGCCCCGTAATCGTCCAGGTTTGGTTGAGGCGAGCCTGTTGTCCCGTCCACAACCCCGTGGGCCCATCAAAGTATTCTGCCCAGCCTTGCTGGGGCAAACGTTGTAAAAGCAGCTCGTAGGAAGACTGCAAAACTTCTAAAATCGCCATCTCCCGGAGGGGACTATGCCGCTGTTGATGACGTAGCACGGCAATGGCCAAGAACCATAACAGACAGGGCCAATGGCCTCCGTTGTGATAGCACCAGGGCAAGTTTTTCCGGTCATAGCCTGTTTTCTTGCGCCAGTCCGTATCTTCCAAAGGGGGATGACAAATACGCATGGGCATCTGGCCAATCAAGTCCACCCGATTTTGGGATATGAGCTGGAAAAGTGACTGCTGCTGAAAAGGACTTAGGACATCAAAAATGGCGCCAAGGCAATTCCCTAGCGTAAAGAAACGGAAGTCCGGTCGTCCCGTGCGAATGTTGCCAATCAAGTAGCCACCCTCATTGCCCATCCAATTTTGCAACCAATGAGGAATGGTTTCCACCTGAATATTGTGTTCGTTGACAATGCTATCGCCGTACTGCTCCGTAGGGCGTCTGCGTAGGACTTGTACGGACTTAGTATTGACCCAGTAGTGCTTCAGCAAGTAGTTTCGTAAGCGTTTGACCCAGCTGATCGTCTGTCGGAATTGAACAACCTGTTGTTCCGTAAAATCATCTAGCTTTGGACGTTCGGTACAGCTCTGGCCTAGGAGTCCACAGCAGCCTTTAGCCTCCAAGTCTATCTGGATGAGTCCAGCAGAACTGAGTAGGGCTCCGTGCAAAAGAGTCTGAATCTCTAAGGGAGCGCCCCAAACATCCAGCGGACGGTCAATCATGAATGCACCATCCGGCACTTGCAGGGTTGGAGCATCCCGAAACCAGGGGTGGAGAATCAAACCGAGAAATCTGCGCAGACCGAGCTGAACTCGTGGTTGACAAGCCCAAGCCCGGTCGCCTGAGCGCTGCACGTAGATATAAGCCAAAATTGGCCACCAGAGGCTGGCATCCACAGAAGCAACCCGCCCAATCGCCCGCTGACCGTAATCAGCGACCAAAGAGCCCTGATGTTCTGTAAAACTGGTGGGGAAAACCCCGGCAGTTTCGAACGTATCACTCTGCAAACTCAAACAGGTATCAAGAAAATCCCGTACAATTTCCGCTTTCCCATCGACCAAAAAATAGATCATCACCGGAACATTGTCACGAATGAAGACCTCTGTGTAGTTCAAATCAAGTGTGGAAGCAGCCCCTTTTTCAAAACGGGAAGGCCTTTGTGGAATAGCAGCTACGGCACCAATTGGTTTTCCTTCGTAGTAGACCAACGCTTGTTCATAAAGCAGGGCACGAGCAGATTCAATAACTGATTTCTCGTGGGATGTAGCTTTTTTTTGGGATTTGATCATTGGGATAAACAAGCACAGAGTCTGGTATACAACGATTTTAAATAGATTTCATAGAGATCTGTACTATCAAATGATGAATTCATATTCTCTAGCATGAATGTTTGGGATCAAATTTCTCCTGGAATGCAGCTTTTTCTAAAATTCTTGAACCGGGATAAACAAGCTTGGGCTCTGGTTTATAACGATTGGAGCGAGAACTTATAGATATTTGTGATACCAAATTATGAATTCTTAGTGTTTATTATAGAAATATGACGTCTCTAAGGAGGTCGGTGCTTACGATGCCTACCCCACACAAGAAGTCCTCTGCGCCGCCTAGTTTGGCAAGTTCTACTATGCAGAGGGACTTAAAATCTACGTATGCTTTGATTTCTGTTCATGGTGATCCAGCTGCTCTGATCGGAGAAGAAGGCTCTGGAGGCCAGAACGTCTATGTCCGTGAAGTTGGCATAGCCCTTGCTCATTTGGGCTGTCAGGTAGATATGTTTACCCGTAGACAGCACCCTGACCAAGCAGCCATCGTCCACCATGCCCCTGGGTGTCGGACCATTCGCCTCGATGCAGGACCGGCAGAATACATTCACAGAAACGAGTTATTCCAATATCTTCCTGCCTATGTGGAAGCCTGGTTAGACTTCCAGCAAAAAGAAGGAAGGACCTATGAACTTCTGCATACTAACTACTGGCTCTCTTCCTGGGTCGGCATGCAACTGAAGGCTCGTCTCAAGATCCCTCAAGTGCATACCTATCACTCCATTGGTGCGGTTAAGTTTCAAACCACCGGCGAATGGCCTGAAATTGCCCAAACCCGCTTGAATGTTGAAAAGAATCTCTTGGAACAAGCCGATTGCGTGGTTTCCACCAGCCCTCATGAGGAAGCGGACCTCCGCCAGTTGGTTTCCAAGAAAGGAAATGTTCGCATTATTCCCTGCGGTACCGATATCCAACGCTATGGTTTGGTAGATCGAGCACAAGCCCGTGAGCAACTGGGACTTGACCCCGATATGCCGATGGTGGCCTATGTTGGTCGTTTTGACCCACGTAAAGGAATTGATACCTTGATTCGGGCTTGGGCAAAGCTGAGTGCCCTTTCTGCTCCCTCAGAATTAGATCAAATCCCTAAGGGTCAGGTTTACATCGTTGGCGGTAGTCGTCCAGGGTCTGCCGATGACGAGGAAACCACACGGCTCAAGTCCCTTGTTCAAGAACTGAGACTGGAAAAAACCATTATTTTCACCGGTCGTGTATCGGATGCAGACCTGCTTCTTTATTACACAGCGGCGAATGTATGCGTAATCCCCAGTCACTATGAACCCTTCGGCTTAGTTGCCTTGGAGGCCATGGCCTCCGGCACACCCGTCATCGCCAGTGATGTTGGTGGGTTGAAATTCACTGTTCTGCCAAAAAAGACAGGACTTTTGGTTCCTCCTAAAGACCCAGATGCGCTGGCAGAAGCGCTGACTCAAGTCTTTGCACAGCCCAAACAGTGGCAAAGATATGGAGTCGCGGCCCAAAAGCATGTGCAGAAGGTCTTCAGTTGGTCAGGGGTTGCCGTTCAGCTCAAGGAACTCTATACATCCCTAGAGACATCCGTAAAGCCCAGCCTAGAGACCAGTCGCAAATCATCGATGGTGAGATGAGCTTACTTCTCGTTACAGACCTCGATAACACCCTCGTCGGGGATGATGACGGCACAGCCAAGCTGAATCAATGGTTATCCGATGCACGGGAGCAGGTCTATCTGGCCTATTCGACGGGTCGATCCTATGATTCGGCCCGTCATCTGATGGCAGAACGGTCTCTCTTGGAACCGGACTATTGGATTACAGCAGTGGGGACTGAGATTTACACCCAAAAATCTCTGGACCCCACCTGGGCTGACCAACTTTCTACGGATTGGGACCGTAAAGCGGTTGCGTCTATGGCAGAAGGTTTCAAGGCCTTGGAACGTCAACCGGAACCCGATCAAGGACGCTGGAAAGTCAGCTTTTATCTAGAGAATCTTGCCGAGGCTCCTGCTCTAGAAGACCTTCAAGAACAATTGAACACAGCCGGACTATCTGCGCAAGTAATCTTCAGTGGTAGCCGTGATGTAGATATCGTTCCAGCAGCAGGCAATAAAGGAAACGCCACCACCTATCTGCGCGAGCACCTCAGCATCAAACCTGAGGAAACCTTAGTCTGTGGCGATTCTGGCAATGATATCAGCCTCTATCAGCAACAGGAACGGGGAGTGATCGTCGGCAATGCCCTCCCTGAATTATTAAGTTGGTATGAGCAACAAGGGCAGCCCCATCACTACTTGGCCCGTGCCACCTATGCTTGGGGCATTCTAGAAGGCCTGGCCTACTTCCAGTTTTTACGTCATCTCTGAAGCGTGATAAGAGCTGCGTACCAAAGGACCGGAACGCACTTGCGCAAAGCCTAAATCACGGGCAACCTTCCCTAGATGATCAAATTCTTCTGGCGTCCAGTATTGCTGGACGGGCAAGTGATCTTGAGAAGGCTGGAGATATTGGCCTAAAGTCAAGCGGTCACAGCCTACCGCGCGCAGGTCTTGCAGGGTCTCGATGATTTCCGTTTCCGTTTCGCCATGTCCTAGCATTAAGCCTGATTTGGTAGGGAGCTGAGCGTCTAAGCTCTTCACATGGCGCAACACGGATAAAGTTCGCTCATAGGTAGCCCCTCGGCGCACATGAGGAGAGAGCCTGCGAACGGTTTCAATATTGTGGTTAAAACAAACAGGTTTTGCTTCTACGATTTTCTGGAGGCACGCAAAATTAGCCCGAAAATCAGGGGTTAGCACTTCAATCTGAACGTGCGGCGTCCGCGCCCGAATCGCCGTCATCGTCTGACAGAACCAGCCTGCTCCTTGATCCGGCAGGTCATCACGGGCCACAGAAGTCAAAACAACATAATCGAGTCCTAAGAGCTGTATCGACTCTGCAACTTTTTCCGGTTCTTGGGGGTCTAGAGGAAGAGCCTTGCCTGAAGTCACCTGACAAAAAGCACACGCCCTCGTACACACGGGACCCATCAGTAGAAACGTCGCAGTCTTCTGGCTATAACATTCTGCGCGATTAGGACAGCGCCCCTCTTCACAGATAGTGTGAATCCCTCGCTCCCGAATGATCTTTTGAACCGTTGAGACCTGGGAGGCAGTACCGATAGAGCGACGAACCCAATCAGGCAAGCGTGCGGCTGGAGCTTCGGTAGACATAGGCATAGGAATACGAATGGCAGTATCTAACAGTGTACTGGCCAATTTATCAAGGAAGTTTTGTTCTATCTACAGGACCAAGACCATTAATTTTGTTTGCATCCCGACATTCTGACCTGAGATATGTCATTCTGGAAAAAGGTATACCAGGCTACATCCTGATCTGTATAGCGCTTACTTTATGACCATGATTAACCTCACTTAGTCTAATTTCTATGAATTTTCAAAAGATTATCAGCACCTTAAATCAATTTTGGGCTGACCAAGGTTGTTTAATTGCGCAACCCTACGATACAGAAAAAGGGGCAGGCACGATGAGCCCCCATACTTTTCTACGGGCGATTGGACCAGAACCTTGGAAAGTAGCCTATGTAGAGCCTTCTCGCAGACCTACCGATGGTCGCTACGGCGAAAATCCTAATCGCCTCCAGCACTACTTTCAGTACCAAGTCCTTTTAAAACCTTCTCCCGATGGAATTCAAGAAACCTATCTCCGTTCATTAGAAGCTTTGGGCATTCACATTCAAGAACACGATATCCGATTTGTAGAAGACAATTGGGAATCTCCTACCCTTGGCGCTTGGGGCGTTGGTTGGGAAGTCTGGCTAGATGGCATGGAAGTTACCCAATTCACCTATTTCCAACAGTGTGGCGGCCTAGATTGCAAACCCGTTTCTGTAGAAATTACCTACGGGCTTGAACGTTTAGCCATGTATCTGCAAGGGGTTGATTCTGTCTATGAACTCAAGTGGAATGACCAAATTTCCTATGGACAGGTTTACCACCAAGCAGAAGTAGAACACAGTACCTATAACTTTGAAAAATCAGATCCCCAATTTCTGTTTGAACTCTTCAATCGCTATGAGAAAGAAGCAGAACGCGTGATCCAAGAAGGAATTGTTTTGCCTGCCTTCGATTACGTACTCAAATGTTCCCATACGTTTAATTTGCTGGATGCGCGCGGGGTGATTGCTGTTACGGAGCGTACCCGCTTCATCCGTAGAGTCCGAGCTTTAGCTTGTCTTGTCGCTAAAGCTTATGCCCAACAGCGCGCGGACTTAAACTATCCACTCCTTCCCGCAGGTGAACCAACCCATAAGAATGCTCAACCTGTTACTGCTCAATAAATAAATCACATCTACTTATCGCCCCGAGGTTATTTCATGTCACGTTATGCTCAGCAAGAACGATTTTCTCTCTTTATAGATGGGAACAATATGTATTACGCCCAGCAAAAGAATGGCTGGTTCTTTGATCCTAGGAAAATTCTTGAATACTTTTCTGATCAAGGCGAGCTTCTCGTCAATGCTTTCTGGTACCAAGGGGTTGAACATACAGGGGATAAAAGAGGTTTTCTCGACGCTCTAATCAACATTGGTTATACCGTACGCACCAAAATGACCAAGCAATTCATGGATCAAGATTCGGGCCGCACCACTCAGAAAGCGAACTTGGATGTGGAAATCGTGATCGACATGTTTAATACCGTAGACATGTATGACCACGTCATTCTATTTAGTGGGGATGGTGATTTTGAACGGGCCGTAGAATTACTGCGCTCTCGGAATACTCGTGTCACCGTAGTAGCTACCGATGGCATGATTGCTCGGGAATTACGCAATGCCGCCGACCAATACATTGACCTCAATGATCTAAGAGCCTACATCATCAAGACCGATAACTATTCTAGTAATCCGGGCACTATTTATGCACCAACTCCAGCCTATGGAGTGCCTGATGCCCGCTGATGGAGACGGGTTCGGTAAGAATATAATTCAGGGGGTATGAAGCAACATACCCCCTTGTAGGCGTTGGCGTTAGCTTCGCTATACTGCGTAAATGCACAGCGCTCTGCAAGAGACAGCCTTTTCGTTGGCACAGAGTGGGGGACACAATGACTTTTGCAAGCAGTCTAATGTTCAATCTTCTCCTTTATGCATAGCGCAGTGTGGGCAACAGACATTCTCTTGATAGCATGCAGATGCTTTATCCTCTGCCGATATGGGGTGTCCACAGGCTTGGCATGCAGTATAAGAACCGACGGCGAGGCTGTGGTCAATTGCTACCCGTTGATCAAAAACAAAACATTCACCTTGCCAAAGGCTCTCCTCTAAGGGGACCTCCTCCAGATATTTAAGGATGCCTCCTTGTAGGTGATATACCTCATGAAAACCTTGCTCCAAGAGGAAAGATGAGGCCTTTTCACATCGGATACCGCCTGTGCAGAAAAGGGCTACTTTTTTATGCTGATTAGGGTCCAGATGAGTACGCACATACTCTGGAAATTCTCGGAATGATTCTGTGTGTGGGTTTTCTGCCCTTTTAAAGCTCCCAATCTTCACTTCCAGCTGATTACGCGTATCAATGACGAGTACATCCGGGTCCGTAATTAAAGTATTCCAATCTTTAGGCTGGACATAGGAGCCAACTTTTCTTTCAGCGTCAATTCCCGGCAGCCCTAAGGTAACAATTTCTTTTTTCAAGCGCACCTTCATCCTTTGAAATGGAGGGGTGTCAGCATAGGACTCTTTATGCTCAAGGTCTGCTAATCGCGAATCAGAACGCAAAAAAAATAACAGCGCATCGATGGCCTGACGTGGCCCACTTATTGTTGCATTAATTCCCTCTTCAGCTAGCAGAATAGTGCCTTTGATGCCTTGTTCTTGGCAGTACATTAGCAAATTTTCTCGCTTTTCTATATAGTCCGAGAGGTGTACAAACTTATAAAATGTTGCAACGACTTGAGGGTCTGTCTTCATCACACTTGCTTTAATCGATATAGCTAGGAAACACTTTACAACACCATCCTAGACTTGGACAGCGGTCGCACCCCAGAAATTGATAGGCTCTGTGGATCGGTTCGCCTGTCGTGCTCTATCTAAAACTACCCCGACCTCAACTAACGAATGAGGATAACGGACACGCCCAAATTTAGACTCTTCCAAACTTGATCGGCCGTATATGCTGGGAGCTTCAGACTTAGGGCAAGCGCGAGACAGGCGCGGTCCCCCAGTGAAAGTCCAACAGACCGGGACAAGGGAGACAGTTCAGCGATGACCTGGGCTAGCTCTTGATCCAGGGGGTAAATTTGAATCGCCTCACCTAATAGCCCCAAATCCCGAAGTTGTTTAGCGACCTCTTCAGGCACTTTGCCACGCTCTGCCAGCTTAGATAGTACCTCCGCCCAGTTCACGGCACTAAGCGCAACTCCCCGTGTTAGGGCAGTGGCCACTTGGTCAGCCCCAATTTCCCCTTGCAAGTACGCCAACAAAGCGGAGGCATCAAGAACCGAAGTTGGAGCTAGGCTCACCGCTCTAACTCTCGCTGTGCTTCCGCTCGACGCTCCTGAATTAACTCCTCAGCCAAACTGACACCAGGAGCAATATCTTTAAATATCCCTTGTAGCCGCCGGATCTGATCGGTAAGACTCACCAGTCGGAGACTGTTGTCAGGTTCAACCCTAACCACAAGGCGATCACCTTCTTGCAGCCCAATGCGCTTTCGCAACGATGCAGGCAGAACCAATCGCCCCCGCTCTCCAGCCCGAATCGTGTATTGCTCAGGGGGCAGCGATGTATTTTGTCCCATAGCTTATAATTGTGGATTTAGCTCTAAGTCTACCACTTAAGTATGAGGTGGCACGCTTCGATGACGTACATCACCGGGTTCGTTCTTCAGGGTTCATCGTCATCCTTCCTTGCTTAGAGAACAAGAGAGAACAAGAAGGATAGACTATCGGGCCAGGGATGGTGAACCCAGTCGTGCTTCTAATAACGATGCAAGTGCTTCGGAAACGTCCCCTAAGATTAATTTGGCTGCCGTGAGTTCTCGGTTGCCAACTGAAATATTTGGGCAGCAATTCTCTGGCTTGCCCCGGCAATGCCCATCCGTTCTAAGCCGTTGTCTCTGAAGAGTGCTAGCTTTTCAGGATTTTCTAAAGTTGTCCAAAGCTTATGTTTCAGTTCTTCTGAATTTTGGCAGAGAAATATGGAGGGACCCAAGAGCCTGGTTTGGGCTTCTGCGAAGGCATAGGTGAACTGAGGACCCTCTCCGGCAAAGCTAAAAATGGGTTTACCCATGCCCACACACTGTTCTGTTGCCGTCCCCGCCATTGCTATGGCAAAATCTGCACGCTTTAGCGCATCGGCAAAAAGCCCACGGACCAGACGGACGATTAAACTTCCTTTCTCCAGATAGCCACCGATGGCGGTCGGGGTAAATCGCCAATCTAATTGAGCCAGTTCCTGGTCTTCTAAGGCTCCCGCTAAAGCACAAAGGTAGTGCAATTTGGAGGGGGTCTGTCCTCCAAGTTGGACCAACTGGTTCAGGAGGAGCTGTAAATTACGGTAGGCTTCCGGGGGGCGGGAGCCTGGCAAAATGAGGCCGACGCGGTCTCCTTGAGGGATGCCTAGCGTTTCAAAGTTAAATCCTTTCGGTTCTAAGCCATCCATCATCGGATTTCCCAGATAGTAGGCCCGTTCTATCTTTTTCTCTTTGAGATTGTTGGTGGTGATTTGATCACGGATAAAGACACCCCGACACTTCCCCGAATTCATCAGCCAGCGGTCCCAAGGGTCGAAAACCGTTGGTTGCCCTCCGAGGTAGTAATCAGACTTAGCGGTAGCCACAAAGGCATAAGGCAAGCCTGAAGCCCAAGCAAACAGTTGGACAACAATATCTCCCACCGCCAGAATAAAGTCTCCTGTTTTTTGCCAGGTCTTGATGGTTTTCCACTGCTGAACCGTCAGTCCACCCAAGCCTCCTTGGAGATCTTTGAGCAGTTCCTTGCTATCCATATAGACAAATCCACCGGAGGGCAGCACTTTCGTAGGGCCAAGAACCGGAATCCCTAGTTTTTCATAGGCTTCCCCTAGTCCCACAATCGGTAGAGCACAAAGGGTAAGTGGGTAGTGACGCAGATGCTCCAAGATACGCACGGCTACTTGATCTTCGCCGTGACCATTACTGATACAAAGGACTTTGGTCTGCATCGCGCTATTTTAGAACCTATGCGCTATATTTATCTGCACGGTTTTGCTTCGGGCCCAGGGACGGCCAAAGGTCAGTACTATCGCACTCGGTTTGCTGAGTATGGCATCTCTTTAATTTTGCCAGACCTCAACGACGGCGATTTTGAACATATCAATCTCACCCGACAACTCGTCGTTGTTCAGAAAGCGCTGGGGAATAGCCCAGAGCCCGTAACGCTTTTAGGGTCTAGCCTTGGGGGGCTACTAGCTACCTTAACCGCTATTCAAGATGAGCGCGTGCAGCAGCTTGTGTTGTTAGCTCCTGCCTTTCAGTTCTTCTCCCGTTGGTTTGCTAGTGCTCCTCCTGAATTTCTGCTGAGATGGAAAGAAGCAGAGTACACCGAAGTGTTTCATTATGGATATCGGAAAACTTGCCGTTTGCACTATGACATCTTGACGGATGCTGTTCAATATGACGAAGAATCTTTGACCCGCTCCGTTCCAACCCTTATTTTTCATGGAACAAAAGATAATGTGGTGCCTTATGGGTTGAGTGAAAAATTTAGCGCAACTAGACCTTGGGTTGAACTGGTTCTTATGGATAGTGATCATCAGTTAACAGACGTGCTGGAGACGCTGTGGCAAAAAACTGCTTCCTTCTTAAAGGTGTCGCATTAAGTGTCTAGCTGACTTTCAGATATAGAGACAGCAAACAGTACAGAGATCTCTATAGGTTGCCAAAATCATCTGCCGCCACTTATCTTGGACGTTATACGACAATCCGAGGGCCAACGTCCGTCTGATATCGGCAAGTTGTAGACTCAGGGGCATCGAAGTGACCGTATGCACGTCAGTATCATCACCGCATCCAAATGATTGAAAATCAAATGCTCTCTATGCTGGGGACGGTCCTGTTCTGGCTGGTTCACCTTGGTTTCTTCGCGCGGGCCATTCTACGGCCGCACCGGGACCCGGAGTCGCGGATCGCCTGGGTGGTGGTCATGGCCGTTCTACCGGTGGTCGGTATCATTGCTTACCTCTTACTGGGTGAAACCAACGTTGGCCGCCGCCGCGTGGACAGAATGCGTGAAGTGCTGGCGCAGCTGCCGGATGTGGCGGAAACCCCAGGTGCGAACGCGGTGGATTTTCAACCGGAGATTCCGGAGCGCTACCCCCACGTTTTCCAGGTGGGGCATTCGGTGAATGGCTTTCAACCGGTGGGCGGCAATCAGGCCCGACTGTTGCCAGATTCCAATGCGACGATCGAGTCCATGGTCGCAGACATCGATGCAGCCACAGAGCATGTGCATCTGATGTTCTACATCTGGCTCCCTGATAACAACGGACTGAAGATGGTCGAGGCGCTGATGCGGGCTGCCGTGCGCAAAGTCTCCTGTAGGGCAATGGCCGATCGACTGGGCTCCCGCACGATGATTGCCTCGGAACATTGGCGGGCCATGCGAGACGCAGGGGTCCATGTCGCCACTGCGTTGCCGATTGGCAATCCATTCTTGCGTTCGTTGCGCGGACGCATCGATCTGCGTAACCATCGCAAAATCATGGTGATCGACAACCACATTACCTATTGCGGCAGCCAGAACTGCGCGGACCCCGAGTTCCTCGTTAAGGCAAAGTTCGCCCCCTGGGTGGATGCCATGATTCGTTTCGAAGGCCCGATCGCCCGGCAGAACCAGCACCTGTTCGCCAGCGATTGGATGGCCCAAGTAGATGAAGACATCACCGCGCTTCTGCGGCAACCGCTGTTGCCTGGTGAACTCGGACTTACGGCGCAAGTGATCGGCACCGGACCGACTGCGCGCTATTCCGCCATGCCGGAGGTGTTCGCGACTCTGATGTTTGCCGCCCGGCGGGAACTCTTCATCACAACTCCCTACTACGTGCCCGACGAGGCGATGCAGGGCGCCCTCTGCGCGAGCGCCCTCCGTGGCGTTGCGACCACGATCATATTCCCGGCGCGAAATGATTCATGGATTGTCGGTGCGGCAAGCCGAAGCTACTATGCTGATCTGCTCGCTGCCGGAGTCCGAATCTTCGAATACCAAGGCGGCCTGCTGCACACCAAGTCATTGACCTTGGACGGAGCTATCACCTTGATTGGATCTGCCAACATGGACCGCCGCAGTTTCGAGCTGAATTACGAGAACAACATCTTGTTCTACGACCCTGCTTTGACTGCCGAGGTGCGTCGGCGCCAAGACACCTACCTGGCGCAGTCCCGCCCGGTGACTGCCGAGATGGTGAGCCAATGGTCCATGACTCGCCGGCTTTGGAACAACACCATCGCCATGCTTGGCCCAGTATTGTGAGCAGACTAAATCGCTCCAGCACTCCTAGACACAGTTGTATGCTGGTATCCCGTGCCATCCTTCCGAAGTTTCTGGAAAAGGTATATTGACCGCAAATCCTCAAGTGCTAACGGGGCAGGACATCGTTTAGGCGGAGTTGGAGATCGCGGGCAGAAGAGGAGAGGCAATCAGTTGTTCCAGGCTGTACTGCTGCTGGGTATATTCCTCCCTCAACAGTTGGCAAACAGTAAAGGTAGGTTGCTTGGGTTTGCCGATAAAGGCAACGCCGCCTAGCCCTCGAAAATCGACAATCCAATATTCAGGAATGCCCAGAAGCGCATATTCTTCAACTTTTCGGGCGTAATCATCTTGCCAGTTTGTGCTAACCACTTCCACGACTAGCTTAATTGTGCTGCCGTTAGTAATAATCGGCTCTCGCTGCCAGCGGGGTTCCTGGCTGAGTTGGTCCTCATCCAACACAATCACGTCAGGGCGTAGTGCGGTGGCTTCGGTGGCAGAGGGTTTGATCAGGCAATTTTTGGGAATGAACCAATTCAAATTAGAACGGAGCATTGCAGTGAAAATTTGGCCTGCGATCTTGCCAGCCACCGCTTCATGCGGCCCTGTTGGTTCCATGTCACGCAGCTCTCCGTCGATGAGTTCATAGCGAGGGTCATCAGCGTATTGAGTGATGTATTCTTCGAAGGTCAGTTTTTGGGTAGTGGTAATCATGGAAATGGCCCTGAGCTAGAGTGCAATCGCGGTTACAGTTTGCCTGCCAATATCTGATGGGCTCTCAGGTTGAGGTCTGGAAACGTCGGCGATTGAATCAGGTCATCGCCTCGGAATTCTGTGGAGTCATAGAATTCATGGTCGAGTATGCAGAGGGTGATTTTCTCGTCTGCGGGGTCTACGATCCAGTACTCAGGGATTTCTAGAAGTCCGTACTCAGCGCGTTTTGAGCGGTAGTCATCCGTTTTGGTGGAAGGGCTGACCACTTCAACGACAAGGAACGGCGGTGGCTCGTGTAGGTCAATGACGGCTTCTCGATCTGTCATCCCCTCCCATTGAGCCATAGACAGAATCGTGACATCGGGAATGCGGCAGGTGTCCCAGCGTTTGCCACGGGGAGAGCGCACACCAACAAGGGCAGGAAGTGGCACCCAGAGTTTCCCTGATTGAGCGAGTGCATCCTCAAACTGACGCACAATAAGACGGATGACGGCTCCATGCTTTCCGGTTCCCAAGCTCATAGGTACAAGCTCTCCATCCACCAGTTCGTAGCGGTTGTCTGTGCCGTCGTCATAGGTGAGGTATTCTTCAAAGGTCAGTTTTTGGGTGGCGGTGGTCATCGGTTTGGCTCGTGGTTAGGATTCGCCTGGCTCTAGTGTATTCCAGGGGTACTTCATGTCCTCAGAATTCAACCAAAAAGGGCTAGATCCCTTTAGAACCAATCCGAGTTTCAACGATTTGTTCGATTGGCGTAGAACTTGGGCCGCCCATTGCAACTTTGGCAGAACCTTTGCTCTGAATGCCAATTTGACTCAAGAAAATACCAGCTAGAATTACGCTGCCACCAATATATTGAGCCTGGGTCGGGACTTCGCCTAGGATGAAATAGGCAGCCAGAATGCCTGTGATCGGCGTAAAGGAAGCCACTAAGGAAGCCGTAGACACCGTGGAAACCCTCAGTCCTGCGATCCAAAAGGACTGCCCTATAACCACAATCAAGATACTGTATACGAGCATCCACTGCCACAAAAAGGGTGAAAACGCATCCATGAAATGATTGCTACCATAGAGCACTAAGGCGGCGACGAAGAAAACCACTGTTCCCAGCGCGGTGCGAAAAATACTGTAGATACCCAAGGGAACACGGGAGAGTAGTTTTTTGCTGATGATAGTAGCCGTCGCTAGTGCGATCGCGCCAGCGGCGGCTAGAAGTTCGCCAACTCCAATGCCGATGCTGAACACTCCCATCCCCATCGTCATCAGAGTGGGAGAGGGCGGTTGAAGGACAATGGTTAGCGTTACGCCAATAAAGGCGGCGACCGCCCCCACAACCTCCCAAACATTGACCCGTTCCCGCAGAGCCCAAACCGACAAAGCAAGCGCGAGCGGCGGTTCCAAACGCCCCACCAGAACAACATTGTTCACCCCCGTTTGCGCGAGCGCCTGAAAAATCAAACCAGGGGCAAGGGCACCCGACAGAATCGCAACTATGACCAAACCAAACCATTCTCTGCTCGATAACTGTCTCAGCGTTTCGCGGCTTAATTGTCGCCAGTGGATGATCATGAAAACCAGTAGGGCGCAGAGATTCCCCACAAACAAAACATTGCACAGCGAAATCGGATTGCGCCCACCCATAGCGTGCTGTGCACCAATCTCTATCAGCTTCCGAGTCACAGCGCTGGACGCACCGAAAATAGCAATGGCTAGCCAAAGAAATGTTTGTCCTGGAATTTTGCGGGTAAAAGAACGAGGGTTTTCGGGGTGGGTCACTATTAAGCGCTTACAGAAAGGGACTCCTTCCTTAGATTAGGGCTTTCTGGTTTAGCTCAGACCGCAACTCTGCTGACAGATTGCTGACAAATTGTTGACAAATTGCTGAAGGGAGGCTGAAATCTAACTTCGCCGTGCTTATCTGAGAAATCAATAAGTTTTAGCTGAGTGTTCTGTAGGAATAAATTTAGATGACTATCAGCTTGGCTTCAGATGAGCTTTATCCTTCAGGGTGAGACTCAGGTAAGTTTCTAGAACAGGACACAAAATGAAAATCACGTCTCTTCTTACCAGTGTTGCCCTACTCGGTTTAGTGACAGTTTGGGATGCGCCGATTAAAGCCATCAATCCTGATCTCGTTCAGGCATCTGCTCAAGAGATGAAGGAGATGAAAGAAATGAAAGGTCCGACAGGTTTAGCTCCAGAGAAGGAAATTGAACTCGTAATCAAGAATAAAGGACAGATTGGTGGTGGCGACCAACTTCGTCGGTTTTTCTTTGGAGATCTGTTGCCGCTTTCTGTGCAACCCGGTGGAGCTGGAATGGTGGTTAACCTCTACAACAAAGCCAACGACCTTACATTTTCATACTGTGCAACCTATGATGTCGTCGTTGCCGTAAAGAAGGGTAAGGTGACTCAGTTTCCTGCCAGTGAAGTGAAGTAACGATTTACAAATCTCCAAAACCTAGGATTCACAAAACCATTCAGAGCGGTAGGGAACTGGTTTGGTCAAGCTTGGAATGATGAACTCAAGATTGTACTGTACAACCAGTTCCTGCCTACCTTTGGAGTAACTTTTACCCATTTCCTAATGGTATTTTATGGAACTTAGCGATGTAATTTTGCTACTGCACCCAGTGATCGCCATCATTGTTGTCTTTCCGTTGCTGGGTGTAGTGCTTAATCGAGCACTACAGGTGCGTCAGCGTCGCCTTACGGGGAGCCAGAGTAAGATTCCCGCGGGGGTCGGACAAGAACATGTCCAACTGGGTCGCTGGCTAACGGGAAGTGTTGTCGGCATAGTGCTGTTGGCGCTGGCGAATGATGTGCTTGGTAATATTGTGCAGAATAATATCTGGAGCCAGGAGCCGTTTAAGGTCGTCTTGATCGGGATGACGTTTGGGGCGGCGATGGCGTCTCTCATTCTGCTCTATCAGGCAAAGTCGCGTCTCTGGCGAGGGGCGTTTGCGACCTTGAGCAGTGTGAGCCTCCTTGTTTTGGGTTCTCAAGATGGGGTCTATCGCAAAACGGAACAGTGGTACTTCTCTCATTACTACTACGGCGTAACGGCTGCGGTATTAATGATTGTTTCGCTGGCGATTTTGCTAGAAATTTACCAAGATAAAACCCATCGCTGGCGCACGATTCACATTGTGCTCAATAGCATTGCGTTCGTGCTTTTTATTGGGCAAGGCATTACAGGAACACAGTCTTTGCTGGAAGTTCCTCTCCATTGGCAAGAACCCTATGTGCAAAAGCTATATGAACAACAGTGCGATAAAAAGCCCTGCACTATTCAAACTCCTTCCATGCCTCAAAAGCCTTAGTAAATCGGCTCGTATCAAGGACTAGAAATTATTCCTCCTCAATCCTAAGGAGACTATTGTGGTAGAGAGTTTGGGACGTATTCAAAATCCATGGGTTAGAAGCTTGACTGCTGCTGTGACGGCTTGTTCAGTCGCAACTTTGGCAAGCGCGATCGCCATTGGCACCATCAACCCCAAAGATAAATCCGCTTACCAGTGGGGTGTCTACGCTGCTCTGCTGGCAGCGGGTGGTGGAGCAGCATTGGGTTTAGCCTATCCAGGAAAGACGCAAGCAAAGCGATCGCTCCAAAGCTCTAGCCCCATCCCAAGGCCGAACGTTGCTAAGCAGGTCTGGAAAGATTGGCGCAATTTTGTTGTGGTTCGCAAGGTCAAAGAAAGCGAAGAAATAACTTCGTTCTACCTAAAACCTGAAGATGGAGGAGAACTTCCCGATTTCCTACCGGGACAATTCCTGACCATTAAACTGGATATTCCGGGTCAACCCAGACCCACGATCCGCACCTACTCACTCTCCGATTATCCCGAACCCCGCGACTATTATCGACTATCGATTAAACGCGAACCTTCGCCCAAAGGCTTGGATGTGCCGCCGGGACTTTCCTCTAACTTCATGCATGATCAGGTTCATGAAGGTTCCGTCATTCCGGCCAAGCCACCGAGCGGAAAGTTTGTTCTGGATGTCCACCAATCTATCCCAGTAGTCTTGATTAGCAACGGGGTCGGAATTACACCCATGATTAGCATGGTGAAAGCCTGTAGCCGCCTTAACCCCAAACGGCCGATCTGGTTTTTACATGGTGCGCGAGATGGGCAATACCATGCATTCCGCAAGGAAGTGCTGAATATTGTTGAACAGAACCCCAAGGTACAGGTTCATTTTGCCTACAGTCGCCCCCGCCCTGAAGATGAAGGCCACTTCCAAAGCGCGGGTTATATTGATTCGGCGCTGATTCAAACCTTAGTGCGTCGAGATGCAGAGTTTTTTCTGTGCGGTTCACCGCCTTTTTTGCAATCGATTAGGGAAGGACTTCAGACCTGGGGAGTGCCTGAAGATCGAGTCTTCTTTGAATCGTTCATGAAGGCAGGTAGTGTTTCCTCTGAGACTATTTCTCCCGCTCCCACCGGAGGCAAGGTGGCTGAAATTATCTTTACCCTGTCTGGCAAAACCCTAACCTGGCAGGCTGAATACGACAGCATTTAGGAATTTGCTGAAGCGAATGATCTGGAGCCTGACTACAGTTGTCGTCAGGGAATCTGTGGGACTTGTATGTGCAAAATCCGTGAAGGGGAGGTTGCTTATCAAAGCGAACCGACGGCTGCGATCGCAGAAGGGTCGGTGCTGATCTGCATTGCTAAGCCCAAAACTGCGCGCGTTGTTCTTGAACTATAATCTCGCTCACTCAAACCACCGCCCATACATTCCCAGAGGAGACAGTATGTCCGAACACTACGACATCATTATTATCGGGACGGGAGCTGGAGGCGGCACTTTAGCCTATAAATTAGCGTCCAGCGGCAAAAAAATCCTGATCTTGGAGCGGGGACCATTTCTCCCCAGAGAGAAAGCCAATTGGGACACCGTGGAAGTTGTTCAAAAGGATCGATACCACACAACAGAAGTTTGGACCGACAGCCAAGGGCAAGACATTCATCCGGGAGTCGGCTACTTTGTGGGGGGCAATACCAAAGTCTATGGTGGGGCCTTATTCCGCTGGCGGGAACGAGATTTTGAACAAGTCGTTCATAAAGGCGGTATTTCGCCGGAATGGCCTCTGAAATATCGCGATTTTGAGCCATACTACACTCAGGCCGAAAAGCTGTACGAAGTTCATGGTCAGCATGGCCTTGACCCGACGGAACCTGCGGCTAGCGAAAACTATCCCTTTGCTCCCATTGCCCATGAGCCGCGCATTCAAGAAATCCACAATGAACTGCAAGGGAAGGGGTTTCACCCATTTTATTTGCCCCTTGCGATTAAGCTGAACGAAGTCAATCGTCGTTTGAGCGCTTGCATTCGATGTAACACTTGCGACGGCTTCCCCTGTGTAGTCGATGCCAAAGCCGATGCCGATATCAATTGTGTACGTCCGGCAGAAGCCTATGACAATCTCACCCTCATCACTGAGGCCAAGGTTCTTCGGTTACTGACCAGTGCATCCGGTCGTGAGGTCACTGCCGTGGAGGCTGAAGTGGCGGGGGAGCGATGCCAATTCTCTGGCGAACTTGTGGTGGTAGCCTGTGGTGCCATCAACTCCGCTGCTCTGCTCTTGCGCTCTGCGAACGATCGACACCCCAATGGATTGGCGAACCGTTCCGATCAGGTTGGCCGAAATCTCATGAAGCATCAAAATGGAGCCATCATCGGCATCAGTAAGAAACCCAATCCTACGGTCTTTCAGAAGACGCTGGCACTCAATGACTTTTATTGGGGCGAGGAAGGGTTTGATTATCCCATGGGCCATGTGCAGTTACTCGGCAAGGTCAATGCCGACATGATTGCCATGGAGTCCCCCTCAATCGCTGGAATTTCCTTTCAGGAAAAGAATGCCTTCACCGCGATGGCGAACCATTCAGTGGATTGGTGGCTGACCACCGAAGATTTGCCTGACCCCAATAATCAAGTTCGATTGAAGGGTGAAACGATTCAACTTGACTACACCGAAAACAATACTGAAGCCTATGATCGTCTACTTAACCGATGGATTCAGGTGCTGAAGTCGATTGACTGTGGCGATCGGATTGTGCCGTGCTCTTTCTATTTTCGGAAGAAGCTTCCGCTACAGGGCGTGGCCCATCAATGCGGTACCTGTCGGTTTGGCGAAGATCCTTCCACATCGGTACTTGATTTGAACTGCCAGACCCATGATGTTGATAACCTCTACGTCGTCGATGGCAGCTTCTTTCGTTCCAGCGCTGCGGTCAACCCCACTCTTACGATCATGGCCAATGCACTGCGAGTGGGCGATCACCTCCTTGAGCGGATGTGATAACAGTTAGTTCAACTATCGAATAACAATCGTAATACACCGGAAGGCACACCAGCTTGTTTAATCGTATTGGAGATGGGTACTCTATGGAGAGCCTATTCGCGGGGTTTGATTAGCAGCCGCGCCAAAAACAACCCAGCTCTCCAATATGCTGGAGGTGAAGATCAACACAATAACCTCTTGCGTGAATCATGGATAGGTAAGCTCCAAGTTGATGATTGCCGCAATCAGGTTGAACCTTAACCCATAGCGCCTCCAGCATCTGACGACGCTTTTCGGCTCTGCCAAAGCCTTGTGTCATAATTCCAACTTATGCTAGGTCCAGTGAGGTCTCTATTTTCTAGCTCCATCTGGGCTGTGCAGCAATTTCTACATTAAATCTTTCTATTTTTCGAAGTGCTCTTAACTCAGCAATACCAAATCGACCACTGTTAAAGTTTGCGTCACCGCGATCGCATAAATGACAGGTCGATCGTTTTGACAAGATAGTACAACGCAGTAATTCCAAGAAATAGGAAGATCATTACTTCCAGCGGCTTAGTACTTGTGAAATCCTGAACGGTTTGGTGAAATACTTTTTCCGATGCTGTAACAATATTCCAACTATTTAAACGTTGAAACCGTCCTAGATAAATGCCAACTGCGCTAAGAGCGTGGAGGCATAATTCGATGGGCAAAATCCAGTTCCCTAAACGATGTTGCCGTAAGTAATCACCTAAGTTGATCAGTGATAAGACATAGGCTTGAAATCCGATTAGAAAATATAAGCCAAACTCAATGACCAGTAGAATAACAGCCCACGCAGGTAAGGGAGGTTGAATTTGCACCTTAGCCAGGAAATGGATGATATCGGTCAGGGTGTATGGCGCATTAGGCAAAAAAGCAATAAATGCAACCAAACCAAACCACCAGACCAAGCTGCGTCTAAGATTTTCTTGAAACAAGACATAACTTAAAACTAGCGGCACAAGGGCAAGAAACAGATCCAATCCAACATGAAAGTTTGGCCGAATTACGTCCCAGACTGATACTGATGAGTCCATTCATTCTCCTGTTATGCTGGTGTTTTCATACTTGCAAAGTATGCAATTTCTGTGCTGGTATCGGTGGGTTGACTTAGAATGTGGTTAATCCTGAATTGGCAAAGACCTTATGCCCAAAGCGATTTGGAATGGTGTGACTCTGGCCCAGAGTGGTCAATGTGAGCAGGTAGAAGGGAACTACTACTTCCCTCCAGACTCGATCAACTCTGAGTATTTCAAGGAAAGTGCGACCCATACGACGTGCCCGTGGAAAGGGGTTGCCAGCTACTACAACGTGGCAGTAAATGGTCAGGTCAACAAAGATGCGGCGTGGTACTACCCCGTGACTAAAGATGCCGCCAAGAATATCACGGGCTATGTCGCTTTCTGGAAAGGGGTAAAAGTAGAGGCCTGAAAGTTTTTGCAGGCTTATCGCAGGACCCTGGATCTCCCGTAAGGGCACACGGCTGTGTGCTCTTACATTGCTTATCTGTATCCCTATCTTTCTATCGTGTCTGTCGCTTCTTTCGTGTGCCTGCTGCATTAGGTAGAGGTGCCATCGATCTGGCGAAAGATCTAGAAATTCTAAGCATTTCGAAAAATGAGCAAAAATTCAATAGTGAACAGCTATTCTCAAAGTATTTTTAAGGTTTTAGGCATTCTTTTTACTATTTTGCTTACGCTTTATTTTGCGGCTTGCGTTTTCCTCTATTTTCGACAGGCACACTTTATTTTCGCCACAGAAAGAGCTATCAAAGTTACGCCCGCAGATTTTCAGCTCAACTATCAAAATGTCTATATACCTGTTACCAACCGGAGAGGTGAAACAGAAAAGATTCATGGATGGTGGATTCCTCATCCGAACAAAGAGGCCAAACCCCTTCTCTATCTTCATGGGAATGGCATTACGGTCGGGGAGAATGCGGAACATGCCAATCGTTTACATAAACTTGGGTTTTCTGTTCTTTTGATTGACTATCGAGGTTTTGGCCGCAGTGAGGGAGAATTCCCCTCTGAATCTCAAGTTTATGAAGATGCCCAGGCTGCTTGGAACTATTTAGTCAAGCAGCAGACCCAGAACATATTCATCTACGGTCATTCCCTGGGAGGAGCCGTTGCTGTGGATCTCGCGATACATCATCCAGAAGCTGCAGGACTGATTGTGGAAAGTTCATTCACTTCAATCTTGGATCTGGCAGCCGGCTATCCTTGGACTCAGTTCTTTCCAATGCCCCTACTGCTGACTCAGCGATTTGACTCCCTCGCTAAGGTTAAGGACCTAAAAGTTCCAGTTTTATTTATTCACGGGACCTCTGACCGGACCATTCCTTTTCAAATGAGTCAGCGTTTATTTGCCGCTGCTGCCGCACCTAAACAGTTAGAACTCGTTCCTAAGGCTGACCATGGGAATGATGCCATCGTGGCGGGCCCTCGGTACTTGGAAGTTATCCGTAATTTTGTACATCAGGTCGATACTTCTTCTCTCGATACTTCTTCTCATGAACTGATGGATCACAGGAATAAATAACTGTTTGGACCCCTGATACAGATTCTCAATCAGCCCTCAACTCGCATCATTTACAGCTTACAGAAGGCTTGCAGCGCGAAGAAGAAATGGGTTTTCTGGGGAGCTGAAGTCGGGGCAGCGGTTAGCTAAGTGGAGGATTCGAGATGCAGGTGTTGTGAATTCACTAGTTTACCGGGTGGTACTCTTCTCCATCCTGTAAACTGAATGGGTCTTCAGGCCGTATTTTATGACCCTGCACATTGCTTGGTTAGGTAAAAAATCTCCCTTTTGTGGCAATGTCACCTACAGTCGAGAAGTGACCAATCATCTGACACAGAGGGGCCATCGCGTTAGTTTTCTCCACTTTGCACAAGAAGAGGAAGTAGAAGTACAAACGTTCTTACCGCGGACCGTTCGTAACGACGGTCCACCCCTAGAAGAAGTGCCCTTACCCTTTCTTTATCGCTCTCAGGTCTATACGCTGCCGAGTTTGAAAGCGCGTAAAGTACTTACTGACTCCTTAAGAGAGCTGCAACCTGACATTGTTCATGCCTCCCTCACGCTGTCTCCTCTAGATTTTGTGCTGCCAGAAATTTGTGATGAATTGGGGTTGCCGCTGGTCGCAACGTTCCATCCAGCCTTCGACCGTCGGCGCAATAACTTTGCGGCCAACACCCAATATCTGATGTATCAGTTCTACGCGCCCTGCCTGGCCGCGTACCAGCGGGTCGTCGTATTTTCTCAGTTGCAAAAAGAAATTTTGAGCAAGATGGGGGTTCCATCCTCACGGATTGGGGTGATTCCCAATGGCGTAGATGTTGACAAATATAGTCCAGGAGCTTCCAACGCCAAGTCACATTTTGAAGCAGACCGCTTATTTGTTTATATGGGTCGGGTCTCTGTGGAGAAAAACCTGGAACCAATGCTCAAGGCATGGAAATCCTGTAGAGATTTGATGGATGGCAGCTGTCCTAATTCGATGAATCTCCAGCACAAGTTGGTGATCATGGGAGATGGTCCACAGCGTCCCCTTTTGCAAAATTTTTATACCGAAGAAGATGGCATTGTTTGGCTCGGTTTTGTCGCTTCTGAAGAAGAACGTCTTTGGATTCTAAGAGGCGCGGATGTTTTCATCTTGCCTTCTTTGGTCGAAGGTCTTTCCATATCCCTCTTGGAAGCTATGGCCTGTGGTTTAGCCGTAGTTGCGACCGACGTAGGAGCCGATGGAGAAGTCGTGGGCGGAGGCGCTGGAATTATGGTTCAGCCTTATCAAGTAGAGGCTCAACTGCGGACCTTGATTCCCCTCTTTGTCGAGCATCCAGAGTTCAAAAAAATCTTGGGGGAAAAGGCTCGTGCTAGAGTCCTAGAGCGCTATACGCTCAGTAAAAATATTGAGACTTTGACAAAACTTTACGATGACGTTCTAGGCCGTGTCCCAGTGGAAACGAGTTTCTCTTAATCTATGCTTTTGCCCGATTCACCAGACCTCTATACCGCGAACTATGACTATCAACTGCCGCCCAGTTCCATTGCACAGAATCCCGTAGAACCTAGAGACCACAGTCGTCTATTGGTTTTTGGAAAGGAGGGATTGGAACACCGCTATTTCTATGAATTGAGCGACTTGCTGGAACCTGGCGACCTCTTAGTTCTCAACAATACCAAGGTGATCCCAGCACGACTCTTGGGGCATAAACGCACAGGAGCTGCGGTAGAACTCTTGTTGCTGGCTCCGCTGGCAGAAAACCGTTGGCAAGCCTTGGTTCGTCCTGGGAAAAGACTACGGCCTGGGACCAAAGTGGATTTTGGGAATGGCCTCTTGACGGCTGAGATTCTAGCAAAGGATAGTGCCACCGGTGGGCGAATCGTCCAGTTTGGCTACCCTGACGACCGCACCTTCTATGAAGTCTTAGATGAAGTCGGTCAAGTCCCTCTTCCTCCCTACATTACAGATTCTCAAGCTCCCGCTGATCGTTACCAGACTCTATGGGCCACCCAACCAGGAGCGGTGGCAGCTCCTACGGCAGGACTCCACTTTACCCAGGAATTACTGGACAAGCTTCCTGCTTCCATCGCTCAGATCACCCTACACGTTGGACTGGGCACTTTTCGTCCGGTATCGACGGAGTGCATTACCGACCATGTCATGCACCAAGAATGGGTGGAAATCCCCCAAGACACAGTAGAAGCTATTCAAAAAGCCAAACGAGTGATTGCCTGCGGGACCACGGCGGCTCGGGCTTTGGAAGCTTGGGCGCAGCAAACCAACGGTCAGTCGCCTTGGCAGGGCCAGGCCGATTTATTTATTTATCCGGGCTATCAGTGGCAGATCGTCGATGGGCTCATTACCAATTTTCATCTGCCCCGTTCTTCCCTCTTGATGCTGGTGAGTGCGCTGGTTGGTCGCGAAAATTTATTGGGGGCCTACCAAGAAGCGATTAACCGAGGCTATCGGTTTTATTCCTTCGGAGATGCTATGTTTATCCCGAGCGCCCTGATTTAAAGCCTATGTCCCTGGTTCATCCCCAAGAGCACCGAGACCGCCAACTGGTCAATCAATTACTGAGTAGCGAGCCTGAAGACCGGAATTTGGTGGAGCTCGCTCGCTTGACCATTCGCTATCAAGGGTTTGATGGGGCGGAAGATATTCAACGTCATCTCAAAGAGCTCATGGCTCGCTGGGGCTATTCCGAAGAAACGCTCTTTGCCAAGACCCTCCACATTCACTGGGAAACTCCGGTCTATCGAGGAGACTCATCCCGACAGGACGACTGGGCTTGATTTATCTATACTGGGGTCTGTGAGAGCGTCACAAATCCTTGAAAAGGAAGTCCGGGTGGAGTTTTTTCCGATACATTTAGGGCTGCAATCACCAGGTCCGATTATTTTTCAAGCGGGGCCTGTGACTATCCGCTGGTATAGCGTGATCATCATTACCGGGATTATTCTCGGCACGCTTTTAGCCCAGCGTTTAGCTAAACAAAGAGATGAAGACCCAGAAAAAATAGCCGACCTTGCCGTCTGGTTGGTGGTTGGAGCCATTCCCTTTGCTCGCTTGTACTATGTCCTTTTTGAGTGGGAACGCTACGCCCAAGGCCCTTGGTGGAAGGTCTTTGCCATCTGGGAAGGTGGTATTGCCATTCATGGAGCGATTTTAGGAGGGATAATTGCCGCTTATTTATTTGCCAAAAAGACAAAAAGTAATTTCTGGAAATTGGCTGATATCTGTGCGCCAGCCTTAGCGCTAGGACAAGCAATAGGGCGTTGGGGCAACTTTTTTAATTCAGAAGCGTTTGGGGTACCCACCGACTTGCCCTGGAAGCTCTATATCCCACCAGAGTGGCGTCCTACAGCCTTTATTGCCAATAATTATTTCCATCCCACCTTTCTCTACGAGTCCTTGTGGAATCTCATGGTGATGAGCATTCTTTTGTGGCTATTCAAGAAATTTCCGAACTGGGGCCAAGGGACGATTGCGGCCACCTATGCCGTCCTCTATGGCATCGGTCGATTCTGGATTGAAGGGCTACGCACCGATTCTCTCTATTTGGGCTCTCTCCGGATGGCGCAGGTAGTGAGTTTGCTGTTTCTGGCTTTGGGTTTATTTGGCTGGTGGTGGTTTAACCGCCAACCGAGTAAGGCTTCAGAACCTCTATGAGTCAAGAACTTTTTTATGCGATGTCAAATTTGAGGTTCGCTGGGTTGGGCGATCCCAAGGTAGAAGATCCTCGGACCTTGCGTCCTTGGTTCATGCGGGCCAAAAAACTCTGGCAACAACAGCCCTGGCAAAAAATTTCACCAGAACATGTGCTGACTGTGCTGTTACCCACGGGGACGTATCAGGTTTCGTTTCCTCACCAGCGCCAGGTCGAGATCACGGATGGGCATACCCACATTCTTCTAGCCTATGGATTCGAACCGGAGATCTATGCAGGGCTCCCGGAGTTTTTTCGGAGTCATCGTCTACCCCCTTCCGACCATGACCAAGGGCTCTATCCCTTGTTTGCGGTAGCTGAGCAAACAAATTATGTTCCGGTGGATCAATCAGGGCAAGAAACGCTACTCACCGTACTCAAGGCCGTCACTGAATTTTTAGATCTTTTAGCAGCGGTCCCTTCTATCCCGACCCAGGCAACCGTGAAAGTAGTCGTTGACAAAGACTCAACGCTCATGGTGCCTGTATCTTGGACATAGAGATAGCCCTGTCCAATTGGCACCTTAAACAAGCAAAGATTATCTACTGGCTAAACGATAGGGGATCATTATAGGTTGAATGTTCTAAGGAAGACTCCCCTTCTGGAGCAATTGGATTTATGCTAAGTCTTCAAATAGGGAAGACCGATGGGGCATTCTATGTTTTACGGTGTGCATGCGAGAAAGGATAGTATTCAGTGAAATTTTCGTCCCCTATCCTCAAGAGAAGTTTATTCAAGACCAACCTATTTATGCTGGCTGCTGGCGTTATGGGCTTATTTTCCGCTCCAGCTTTTGCCCGAGACCTCGCTCCCCTACAAGCGCAGCCGACGCCCTATTGTCGCGCTTCCGAACAAGTCACTGCCCAGAAAGAAATTTTTCGCAAAGCAGCCCTCCAAGGAGATCCCGCCGCCCAAAACCAATATCAAGCCGCCCTTGCTCAAGATGCAGAAGTCCTACGTCAGTGCCGCAACCAAACCTGGCCTGCCGTGCAAGCGATTTGGCTTAGGCTCTATCCCTGCGATATTAAGGCAGGCGTCCTTGATGAGCTGATGGACCGGATTGTCAACAAAGGCTACAACCGAGTGTACGTCGAAGTCTTTTATGACGGGCAGGTGCTACTACCCGGCACGAACAATCCAACGGTGTGGACACCGGTAGTCCGTTCAGGAGAAGATTTACTGGCTCAAGCGATTCAGAAAGGGCATGAGCGGGGTCTCAAGGTCTATGCCTGGCTCTTTTCCATGAATTTTGGGGCAAATTACGCTCAACGGACTGACCGGCAAACCGTATTAGCTCGTAATGGACGTGGTCAAACCAGCCTTGATATTGGTCAAGACATTAGTCTGAGTACAGACTTGAGTACCCTTGAGCTGGATAAAGCCTTTATCGACCCCTACAATCTTCAGGCCAGACAGGATTATCAGCAATTGGTCCAAGCAGTGGCGCAGAGAAGACCGGATGGAATGTTATTTGACTACATCCGTTATCCCCGCCAATCTGGCTCGGCTTCTATCACCACGAAAGTCAAAGACCTCTGGATCTATGGGGAGGCATCTAAGCAGACCCTATCCCAACGAGCCCTCAACTATAAAGGACTCGACCTCATTCGTCGCTTTGTTGAACAAGGAACGATAACGTCCAAGGATATAGCAGAGGTAGACCAGCTCTATCCCAATGAGTCAGAACCGCTATGGCAAAACCGGAAGAGTTCAGGTTCCGTTTCCCGTGCGCAACTCCTGCAAGAACTTTGGATTTTGAGTGTGGCCCATGCCTACCAGGGAGTCACAGATTTTCTGGCAGCGGCGGCACAACCAGCCCAACAACAAGGGATCGCTACAGGAGCAGTCTTTTTCTCTGACGGTAACCGGAGTGTAGGGAAGGGATTTGATTCTCGGATGCAACCTTGGCATTATTTCCCCGCTTCCCTGGAGTGGCATACGATGGCCTATGCGCTATGCGGGAATACCAACTGCATTGTCAAGCAGGTGCAAACAGTCCTCAAAGAAGCCCCTCAGGGTACGCAGGTAATCCCCGCGCTAGCAGGGCAATGGGGACAAGTAATGGCAGGAAATCGCCCGACGCTAGAAGCCCAGATGAATGCCATCCATGAAGCGGCTCCCCAAATCAACATGGTCAGCCATTTTGCCTTTTCTTGGCAGGATCCACAGTTTGATCAAACCCGGAGAGCTTGTTCTCTCCCTCAACAGTAGGGAGAAACGTCTTCTCCGCAGGTATCGGCTAAATAACACATCGCCCGGAAGCGTAGGCCCACCAATTGCTCATACAGCGGGTTGAGCTTACACATGGGGGGAATATGCAGTAGTTTATGACCGAATAGAACAACATCTCGTTCAAATGGACATTGAGAAGGAATCATTCGACATAAATACCGAGCCAGTTTTGGGTCATGGATCTCTAACTGGTCTAACCAAACCCGTATCGGGTTCAAGGGATCTAAAGGGGGATACTGAACGGTATCCACCGTAGAAGATACTATTTCTTTTTTGGTTTTAGTACTAGGTAACATCACATCCTCATCAACCAAAGTCATTCGCAACGCATCAATCGCTTCTATTTTTCGGCCTAAAGCCATACAAAATTCATGTAAAAGGTCATCTTCAGCCGAGGAGTAAATACCGTCTGCAAGTGCAACCATCACGGCCGTTCTCAAAAAGTTTTCTGCAATAGATTCGTCTTTTCCCAACGCGGCCGCTAGTTCAACAGGAGTAATAGTTTCTATGGTTTCATTGACTGGAATCAACTCCTCCTTCATCCAATCTTTAATTAACTCTTGCTCTTCATTGCTGAAACGTCCATCTATCCAGGCTATCGTTAGTAGCCCGCGTATCCAGGCAGTCATCTGTTCATGGGTATGGGGAGATTGAATTTGTTTATTCATATAATGCCCTCCACTAATTTACCCTAACTGATCCCCACTTAGGTTCAGCTACTCATCTTCCAAACTTCAGAATGTCTTAGCCTTTCCGTATAGCTTCATAATGAATTAAGATGGCTTTGGGGACATCTATGTTTCATGAATATTTCATGAATAAGTGATTAAGGAAAAAACAGGTGCTTTCGGTAATTGCTCACGGCCTTCTAGGGCTAGCAGCTCAATTACAAAGCCATACCCTGCCAGTTTTCCTCCCGCTTTCGCAAGCAAGGTTGCGGCAGCGCTTGCTGTACCCCCCGTAGCCAAAACATCATCAATCAAGAGGACCCGCTTTTGTCCTGAACCGCCAAAGGCATCCTGATGAATTTCCAACCCATCACTCCCGTATTCCAACGCATAATTCTGGCGATAGCTAGGGCCAGGAAGTTTTCCAGGCTTACGGATCGGGACAAACCCTGCATTGAGGCGGTCGGCCAAGGTCACTCCAAAGAGAAAGCCCCGTGCTTCGATGGCAGCCACATAGTCAATGACGTTGCCATCAAATTGCTCCGTGAGTGTATCCAGGGCAAACTGTAGGGCTTCTGGGGTGCCTAAAAGGGGCGTGATATCTCGGAAAATGATTCCAGGCTTAGGGAAGTCAGGAATAGTACGAACGTAGTGGGTTAAATCCATGGCCTATCTTTTTTTCTGATTCTCTGACAGAAAGGAGCATCCAGCTTAATTTATAACCTATGCCCCCGTTCTAAAAGAGGAGACCCCAATGGAATTGAAATCAGTCTCTATGGAAATTCCCGAAGGATGTAATCTCATCCTCGGTCATGCCCATTTCATCAAAACCGTAGAAGATCTGCACGAAATCATGGTCGGGACTTCCTCTCAAGTAAAATTTGGCCTTGCCTTCTGCGAAGCTTCTGGCCCCTGCCTAATCCGCATTTCAGGGAATGATGATACCCTCCAGACCGTGGCGACTAAAAATGCTCAAGCTCTCGGAGCAGGTCATAGTTTCATAATTTTGATGCAAGAAGCCTATCCAATTAATTTCTTGAACCATATCAAGCAATGCTCAGAAGTTTGTACGATTCACTGCGCCACGGCCAATCCAGTGGATGTAATCGTCGCTGAAACGGATCAAGGGCGGGGCATTTTGGGAGTGGTGGATGGTTTTTCTCCTAAAGGGATAGAAGGTCCTGAGGATGCAAGGGCCCGCAAGGATTTCCTCCGCAAGATTGGCTACAAACTTTAACAGCGGGAGTGAAAGATGAATCGCTCCCAACTTGCGGCACGATAGAAGCATGGGAATACGGAATCAACAAGCGATTGTCATTGGTGCGGGTATTGGCGGCTTAACGGCAGGAGCGCTCCTGGCCAAACGCGGATTTGATGTTTTTGTCTTGGAGCAAGCGATTATTCCCGGTGGTTGTGCTTCGACCTTTAAACGTCGGGGCTTTGCTTTTGACGTTGGGGCTACGCAGGTCGCAGGTTTAGAAGCGGGTGGAGTACACTACAAAATTTTTGAAGAATTGGGCGTGGAAATACCGGAAAGCACGCCCTGTGACCCCGCCTGTGCGGTCTATTTGCCGGATGAACCAGAGCCGATTTCGGTCTGGCGGAATCCTGCTCAGTGGAAGCAGGAACGCAGCCAAAAATTTCCTGGCAGTGAACCCTTCTGGGAAAAAATGGATGAACTTTTTGAAATCAGTTGGCGTTTCAATAGTCGAGACCCTATTTTGCCACCAACTGATTTCAAAGATCTGATAACCCTGGGCACGAAGCTCCGGCCAGAGACCTTGAGTACCATTCCCTACACCTGGAAAACGGTAACGGATGTCCTCAAGGACTACGACTTACAGGACAATAAGAAACTGCGCCGATTTCTAGATATGCAGCTCAAGCTCTACTCTCAAGTGGAAGCAGATGAAACCGCTGTGCTCTATGCGGCGGTGGCTTTAGGGCTATCAACAGAACCCCAGGGGTTGTACCACCTGCAAGGCAGTATGCAAGTGCTTGCGGACCGTTTGGTGGAAGGGCTGAACAAATATGGCGGGAGGCTATTGGTTCAGCAGCAGGTCCAACTTATTCTTCGAGAAAATGGCAAGGTTGTGGGTGTTCAGGTTTTTGACAAGCGCAAAGAGCAAGTTTGGCAGGTGCGGGCAGACCAAATTTTTGCCAATGTTACGCCTGATGCGCTGAGCCAAATGCTCGATGGAAAAGGAGACGAGCGGCCCTTCCGCCAACTCGCCCGGTTGGACAAACTGCCAGAGCCTTCTGGTGCTTTTGTTGTTTATCTGGGGGTTGATCGGGCAACGATTCCTGAAGACTGTCCTCTCCATCTTCAGTTCATCTACGACTTTAACGGCCCGATTGGAGAAAATAATTCTCTATTTGTCTCCGTTTCCAAACCAGGCGATGGAAGAGCCCCAGAAGGTAAGGCCACGATTATTGCTTCTTCGTTTACCGATGCAAAAGGTTGGTGGCAAATGGCTAAAGAAGAATATGAGAGTATGAAAAACCGTTACACAGAAGAAGCGATCGACCGTTTGGCTGGATTTTTTTCCAATTTGCGCGAACATATCCTTCATGTCGAAGCGGCAACTCCTCGAACCTTCCATCAATTCACAGCCCGGCCTTTAGGTGGTGTGGGCGGTCTGGGTCAACGGCCTGCCCAATTTGGACCGTTTTCCTTTTCGAATCGGACTCCCTATTCCAATCTTTGGTTGGTGGGAGATAGTACATACCCTGGAGAAGGAACTGCTGGTGTTAGTTATTCTGCGCTTAATGCGCTGACCTTGATGGAAAAAAGTTTGTAGGGCCGCCGGCCCCTCAACTACCGGGAAGCCTCGCTATGGGGGGAGAAGCAACCTTAGCGTATTCAAAAAGTAAAATGTTATAAGGTGCGGCAACAGACTGGGGCTGATGGTATTCTGCATCTTGAGATTCCCACAGGAATTCCAGAGGGTGAGGTGAAAGCCTCAACGGGTGACAACCTCGCCGCAACGCTTATTGAATAAGGGACAGAGCATAAAAGCCCCGCTGAAAATAGAGGTGTTTATGAGGTTTGAGCGCAATCAGATTCATTACCCAATCGGCCCATAATTCCATCCCA
>Ga0208588_1000072_pt1 | contig 31005 bp, 21 predicted proteins | sample NGESurshal092012_8_FD_184483 | JGI IMG/M metagenome (GOLD analysis project Ga0208588, IMG submission 184483) | Arctic peat soil microbial communities from Barrow, Alaska - NGEE Surface sample 415-3 shallow-092012 (SPAdes) | ecosystem: Environmental > Terrestrial > Soil > Wetlands > Peat ...
TATTGTCAGTAATATTGCAGGAGATCGGGTTGAAATCCAAGGAGTTATTCCAGAGGGAACTGATTCCCATACATTTGAACCTAGACCTTCAGACTCTGCACTTTTATCAAGCGCAGACTTAATTATTGTTAATGGTTTAAAACTAGAAGGCCCTACCGAAAAGCTAGCTAATTCTGTTAAGCCCAAGGACACGAAAATCTATGAATTGGGTAACAATACGATTACTGAGAATCAATGGCTCTTCGACTTCAGTTTTCCGAAATCTGGCGGTAAACCGAATCCACATCTCTGGGTCAATCCTAAGTATGCCGAGGCCTATGCCAAGTTAGCTACCCAGCAGTTAATTACTTTAGATCCAAAGGGCAAGCCCTATTACGAAGCCAATCTCAAGAACTACCTAAAACGCTTGGATAATTTGGATAAGGTAACTCGTTCTGTAGTAGCTAGCATTCCGGCCAAGAATCGCAAACTGCTTACCTATCATGATTCCTGGGCTTACTGGGCCAGGGAATACGGCTTTGAAGTGATTGGGGCGATCCAGCCTTCGGATTTTGCAGAGCCTTCTGCCAAAGAGGTCGCCCGTTTGATTGATCAGGTTCGGAAAGTAGGCGTTCCTGCGATTTTTGGTTCAGAAGTCTACCCTAGCAAAGTGGAAGAGCAAATCAGCCGAGAAGCTAAGGTTAAGACGGCCAACACGGCCGATGATGAATTGCCTGGGGAGGGGTCTGCCCTGGCTTTAGAAAATAAAAACCCCCAGCACACCTATATTGGGATGATGGCCAATAATCTCCGCATCATCGCCAGCAACCTGGGGGGCAATCCCAAACTGGTAGATTCCCTTGATCCCAGTAATGTAGTCGGTCCCTCTGTCGCTTCCAAACCTTCCAGAGAAACCTCTAAAAAGGAATAATGCCCCATGCAACCATTGCTTGAAGTGCATAATTTAGCCTGTGGCTATGCCCATGAGGTCACTTTCCAAGGAGTGGACCTGAAGCTTTACCCTGGTCAGCTCTCTGGGTTGATTGGCCCGTCGGGAAGTGGCAAAACCACTCTGATCAAGGCGATTTTGGGCCTGGTCGCTCCCTGGGAAGGAGAAGTCAGATTTCGCGGTAAGGCAATCAAGCCTGGTGCTCCTTTAGCTGGAGTGGGATATGTCCCGCAGATAGAGGACGTGGACTGGTCTTTCCCCGTAACAGCGGAGGAAGTCGTGATGATGGGTCGCTATCGGAAGCAGAAATTTTGGCCGTGGCCTTCTAGCAAAGACCGAGTAGCTGCCCGTGAATTACTAGACCGGATGGGGGTAGCCGATGTAGCCCGTCAGCATATTGGTACGCTTTCGGGTGGACAGCAGCAGCGGGTGTTTCTGGCTAGAGCTTTAGTGGGGGAGCCCGATATCGTTCTTTTGGACGAACCTACCGCGAGTTCAGACATGCATATTCAGCATGAACTTCTGCATCTTTTGGCAGACCTGAACCAGCAGGGATTGACGATTCTGCTTTCTACCCATGATCTGAATTCTGTGGCGACCCACCTGCCTTGGGTGGTCTGTTTCAATCATGGTTTGATTGCCCAGGGACAACCGTCGGACTTATTCACGGCAGAAAACTTGTCTAAAACCTTTGGCGCAGAAATGGTAGTTTTCCATCAAGGAGACCGGATTCTGATTGCCCAAGAAATGACCACGCTACGCCACAAGATGCAAACTAATTTGCCCAAAGTCTTGCGTCAGTCCCTTACTAGTCCATAACCAAGGACCGCTCATCAGTCAGGAATAGAGTTTATGACAGAAATTTTAGATCTCTTAGCGACACCGTTTCGGTACGAATTTTTTACCCGTGCCCTCGTGGTTGGTATCCTCTCGGGCCTCTTGTGTGGAGTGATGGGCGTCTATATCACCACACGGCGGATGAGCTATATTGCCCACGGTCTTTCCCATGCCATTTTGGGAGGAGCTGTCCTAAGCTATGTCTTGGGTTTGAATTTCTATATTGGCTCTGGAATTTGGGGCTTCGGAGCCGCTCTTCTGATCCAGTATCTAACGGCCAGGCGAGTCTACTCTGATGCTGCGATTGGTATTGTGACGACGGCTAGCTTTGCCCTCGGCGTGGCAGTGATTAGTACCTATCGCAAGTTTAGTCAAAATTTTGAAGCTGCTCTGTTTGGTAATGTTTTGGGCGTTTCCCCCAGTGATGTCTGGATTGTGGCAGGGGTTACCGTGGTTCTTATAAGCTTAGTCTTTGTCTTCTATAGGCCACTCTTATTTTGGTGTTTTGACCGAGAAGTTGCTCAAGTGCATGGAGTTCCTGTCTTTTTTATGGACACATTGTTTGCTCTGATGTTGGCGACTCTTTTGGTCTCTACGCTGCAAGTATTGGGGGTGACCTTGATCATCTCTGCCGTAGTTATTCCCGCTTCCATCGCTCGCCTATTAACGAATAAATTTGCCTACTTGATGATTATTTCTAGCTTCTTAGGGGCAGGAATTTCTTTTGTCGGCATCTATTTGAGCTACTACTTTGATGTCGCTTCTGGTGCCAGTATCGTTTTGCTCTCTACCCTGATATTTGGTTGCTCTCTTCTGTGGACAACCTATAAACAGCAAAAGCGCTTTGTTCCTATGTCTAAGACGGTGAACAGGATCCCTCTATATGGCGGCAACCATAGCTAATTTTAAGGCTAGACAATCTTGGACATGACGAGCCGTTCATCTTAGCTATTCATAAATGTTTACGATTTCAGCTCTGTCCTGTGACATCCTTAAGTTTTTGAGTCGTATTTCCTTTAGAGGTTGGAGAATTAATTAAGATGTGATGTCCTCACCCAGGCTGTTTCACGCGATGAAGTCTGATTTGATTTTGCGCATGCCTTATAATTTTTACCAATCGGTAGCTGGAGCCACCGAACTATGGACTGCGTCATCGTGCCTGCAGTGGAGTAGAATCCGGGACGTTAGAGAAAGTAGCATCAAAGAAAGTAGCGTCGAATTAGCCAAAATAAAATCTTCATCATGACAATCACCACATCCGCAGCAAAAGCGTTGCCTCTGTTGCCCGTTCCGGGCTCAACGCCTGCTAAGACACCCTTGGGACGTTGGTTGACCGAAGGAGGAGCGGCAGGGGGCGACCAGCACGAAGGTTCAACCCAACCCTGGTATTCCGTACTTTGGCTGACAGGGGTCGATTATTTCTCCACTCTCGGTTATCAGCCAGGAATTGCCCTACTCGCGGCTGGAGCGGTTTCTCCCTTAGCTACGCTTCTGCTGATCGTGGTCACGCTGGCTGGAGCCCTACCGATATACTCCCAGGTCGCCAAGCGTTCTTACATTGGCCAAGGCTCGATCGCCATGTTGGAGAAGCTCTTACCGGGCTGGTATGGAAAACTTTTTGTCCTGGCGTTGATTGGCTTTGCCACCACCGACTTTGTGATCACAATGACACTCTCGGCTTCTGATGCTGCCGAACACTTGGTCAGCAACCCGTTTGCTAAAGCTTTCTTTGAAGGGGCACAGATCCAGGTCACGGGTGTTCTCTTGGTGCTGCTTGCGATAGTCTTCTTATTCGGTTTCCGAGAGGCGATCAGTCTAGCGGTAGTCGTGGGTGTCCCCTACATTCTGCTCAACATTGTTGTGATTACGGTCAGTTTCCAGGAAGTCTTCAGACATCCAGAGCTATGGGCTAACTGGCAAAGAGGCCTTACCCTGCAGGGAGATTGGACAGGGATTTTGATTGCTGCTGGACTTACCTTTCCAAAACTTGCCTTGGGCTTGAGTGGTTTTGAGACAGGGGTCACCGTTATGCCCTTGATTAAAGGGGGAGCCGATGATGCTAGTAAACCAACTCCAGAGGGACGGATCAGGGCCAGTCAGAAACTTTTGACCTCAGCTGCCCTGCTGATGAGTATCTTGCTGATGACCTCCAGCTTTGTCACGACCCTCCTAATCTCACCTGAATCCTATGCCAAAGGAGGTGCAGCTTCTGGGCGTGCCCTTGCCTACTTGTGTCATAAGTTGCTGGGAGATGTTTGGGGGACTGTTTATGACATCTCAACGATTGCTATTCTCTGGTTCGCTGGAGCTTCGGCCATGGCTGGTTTGCTAAACCTCATTCCCCGTTACCTACCTCGTTTCGGGATGGCTCCTAACTGGGTGAGCTATACTCGTCCCCTTGTCTTAGCCCTATTGGCAATTGACTTAGTGATCGTAGCTATTTTCCGGGCAGATGTTAATGCCCAAGGGGGTGCCTATGCTACCGGCGTGTTGGCGCTGATTCTCTCTGCGGGGGTGGCGGTTGCTCTGGCCCTTGGCAGTGAGGCCAAAGCACTCAATTCTAAAAAGCTGCGGAACTTAAGCTATTACTTCTGGGCCATCGTCCTTGTTTTTACCTACACGCTGCTCGATAACATCCGAGAACGGCCTGATGGTTTGATCATTGCTAGCTGTTTTATCGCTTTCGTCTTGGTCATTGGTATTGGCACACGCCTAAGACGGGCCACGGAACTACGGGTTGAGCAGATAACCTTTATGGACGATCAGTCCGCTGAATTATGGCCTCAGCTCTGCCGTAAGCAGGTCTGCCTTGTCCCCTTGATCAGTAATGCCCCCGGTCCTCGTGAACGCAAGGCTAAACAGCTTCGTAGCCTTTATGCGACCAAACACCCCTACGCCTTCCTTCATGTATCTTTGCACGACGATTGCAGTGATTTCCTGAGTGGTCTGCGTTTGCAAATTCGCGAAGAGGGCGAAGATTTCTGTATCGAAGTGACGGGAGCCGTGGCCCTTGCCAACGCTATTGCATACATCAGTGAACTCATAGACCCAGTTTCGATCTTCCTCGGTCTGACCCGTAAAAACATGACGGAGCAGTCCATGAACTACATGCTCACGGGACAGGGAGAAACCGGACTGATGGTGTACCAGATTCTGGTGCGTTATTGGGAATGGACGGCTGAAGAGGATGTTCGACCTTTGATTTTCCTCCTTAGTGATTAAAGATTGGACTTTGGAAAAAAAGAGGTACTCAGAGGACTCTCAGGGTATTCACGGGCCCTCCAATTGTTCAAGTTCAGTGAGGGTACGCTTCTGCGCAACCCAACTCATCCGCTTTACTGTAGCTATGTGATTCGATACTGATTATGGTTAGTTGCTCTACCCCCCAAGACAAGAGTTCCATGGACGCCCAAAAATTGAAACTCTATCAAGACGGCAAACAATGGTCTGATTCTCTGAGCAATCTTTGCCAGTTCATGGATTGCGTTATAGAACCCATTGGCCGCGATGCATACATACTCAAAGGGGCTAATGAAGACGCTGCTTGGATGATAGCCGGTTATCTATCTCCAGTTCTGGGAGAGCACCAACCGAGAAGACTCGATTCTTATGTTTGGGAATTAGGAAAATGAATTACTCACGGCTGCTAAATTCTATGAGCTACAGGGAGCGCTACTCATATAGGTACAATGCAAGGGATCATTAGACATCTGTTGTGAAAGAATTCATTCTGCTTGGCTCTACGGGGTCTATCGGTACCCAGACTTTAGAAATTGTGGCTCAATACCCTGACCGCTTTCGGGTTACAGCGCTAAGCGCCAATCATAATATAGACCTTGTAGAGCAGCAAATCCGCCAGTTCAAGCCTGAATTGGTCTCCGTAGGTAGTGAAGCAGGACGCAAAGAACTTTTAGAAAGATTGGTCGATTTTCCCCAACGGCCTGAAGTCTTAGTCGGACCAGAAGGCGTGGTTCACGTAGCCGCTTATGGTAGTGCGCCAATGGTGATTACAGGCATTGTGGGGGTGGCTGGTCTCAAGCCGACGTTGGCGGCGATTGAAGCGGGAAAAGACTTGGGTTTAGCCAATAAGGAAACTTTAGTAGCGGGAGGGCCTGTGGTTTTTCCGCAGATTCAGGCCAAAGGGACGAAGCTCATCCCCGTAGACTCCGAACATTCCGCTATTTTCCAGTGTCTCCAAGGCGTACCCGCTGGGGGACTCAAAGGTATTATCCTGACCGCTTCTGGGGGCGCTTTTCGGGATTGGCCTACGGAGAGATTGGCTCAAGTCACCCCGAAAGATGCCCTCAAACATCCCAACTGGGTGATGGGACAAAAAATTACGGTGGATTCTGCAACGTTGATGAATAAAGGATTGGAAGTCATTGAAGCACACTGGCTTTTTGGTCAATTGAGCTATGACGATATCCGGATTGTGATCCATCCCCAGAGCATTATTCATTCCCTGATTGAGTTGAAAGATACTTCTGTTCTGGCTCAGTTGGGTTGGCCGGATATGCGTTTGCCGATTCTCTATGCCCTTGGCTACCCAGAGCGGATAGAGACGCCCTGGCGTCCTTTGGATTTGACTACCTGTGGTGATTTGACCTTCCGTGAGCCGGACCATCAAAAATATCCCTGTATGGATTTGGCTTTTGCGGCCGGAAGAGCGGCAGGGACGATGCCTGCGGTCTTGAATGCGGCCAATGAAGAAGTAGTTGGCCTGTTCTTAGAGGAAGCAGTATCTTTTCTCGATATTCCTCGCCTTTTGACCGCCACTTGTGAAGCCCACAACAACATCCACAACCCATCCTTGGAGGATATTGTGGAAGCAGACTTATGGGCTCGCCGCACTCTGAGAGACCTGGCCCAAAAACAAGCCGCTGTGGTTTAGGGGCTACTGCTCATGACACCCTTACCCCATCATCTTTGGGCTGATACCCTTCCCTGGCAGCCAGATCCAAGCCAAATTCTGCTTTTTGACCGTTTTTATAACTTAGTCATCCAAGCGAATGAACAGCTCAACCTCACTCGAATTGTTGAGCCGGAAGCCTATTGGGAGAAGCATCTTTGGGACTCGGTGCGGGGGGTAGTCCCGCTGATCAAGAATCAGGATATTGCGGTGCTGGATCTTGGGACGGGGGCTGGTTTTCCTGGAATGCCTATCGCTATCATGCAGCCTACGTGGTACGTGATGATGGCGGATAGCACCCGCAAGAAAACGGCCTTTATCAACAATGCGATTCAAAGCCTGGGGATTACCAACGCCCAGACAATTACAGGTCGTGCTGAAGATTTGGGCCATCAGCAACGGCATCGGGAAGGTTATGACCTTGTGGTGCTCAGAGCGGTAGCTCCTGCCAATGTCTGTGCTGAGTATGGACTGCCTTTTGCAAAGGTCGGTGGCCGGGTAATGCTTTACCGAGGCACTTGGGAAGAACGGGAAGCCCAGGAATTGGAGCGAGCTGCCTACGCCTTGGGCGCTAAAGTTGCCTATGTGGATGCCTTCACTTTGCCTATCAGCGGGGCTGTCCGTCACTGTATTCATCTTCTGAAAATCAAACCCACGCTGGAAGTCTTTCCAAGAGAAGTAGGTACACCGACTAAGTATCCTATTGGTGCTTTAGAGGACCCAAAACCTTCTAATGGGTCTGAAAAAACTGAAGAACCTTATTGAGTGCAGGGTTCAGGCTCTATCGTTGGGACTATGCAAGCTAAGGCTAGGGACGTACACGGTAGCCAACTTTGGGGGCCGGGGGGCGCTAGACGCCTTAAATACGCATAAACTTATCGGTTGCCTCAATCAGAGCACTACGGATTCCTGGTTCCATCATCGAATGTCCAGCATCTGGAACCACCACAAACTCAGCCTCCGGCCAGGCTTGATGCAATTCCCAGGCACTGGTCATCGGACAGACTACATCGTAACGGCCCTGCACAATCACTGCCGGGAGATGTCGAATCCGGTCTATATTGTGCAACAGTTGATCTTCGTTTTCTAAGAAGCCCTTGTTCATGAAGTAGTGACATTCAATACGGGCGAAAGCATCGGCAAAATTGTCTCGCCCAAAGTTTTCAGCAGCATTTGGGTCTGGATAAAGTCTGCTGGTACTCCCTTCCCAGATACTCCAGGCCTTAGCGGCCTCTATGCGAATGTTTCTGTCTGGGCTGCACAGTCTTTTGTAGTAGGCCGCAATAAAATCATGACGCTCTTCAACAGGAATAGGCTTGATAAATTGTTCCCAAGCATCGGGGAATATATAGCTAGTTCCTTCTTGATAGAACCACTTAAGTTCTTTTTGACGCAAGAGAAAAATACCGCGCAGAATTAGGCCCTTACAAGCCTCTGGATGGGTTTGGCTATAGGCTAGAGAAAGGGTACTGCCCCAACTCCCCCCAAAGACAACCCATTGGTCAATCTTTAAATGTTTGCGTAACGTCTCTATATCTTGAACCAGGTGCCAGGTCGTATTTTCTGCTAACTCTGCATGGGGCGTACTTTGTCCACAGCCGCGCTGGTCAAATAGAATGAGCCGCCACTGTTCAGGATTGAAATATTGACGGTAGGCCGCATTGATTCCCCCACCTGGCCCCCCGTGCAAGAAAATAGCGGGCTTCCCCTCGGGATTTCCGACTTCTTCATAGTAAATCGTATGTAGATCTGAAACGTTTAATTTGCCTGTTTTATAAGGCTGAATAGAGGGATAGAGTTCGGCCATAGCAGAAAATCAGCCTTGGTTGAGAGTTTGAACAAGGGAATCTCCTGACTATGACATAGTCTCTTCTTCCATAGACATGACTCAGTTTTACAATTCATGAGTCCAGCCCAATCAGGAAATTCTGTAGACGGGAAGACTCTTTCGAGCTTTTTGCTATACCTACCTCTGTCTGAGGCGCTAAAATATTAGCTCCCCATGGAAAAGCTACACCCCAAAACCATTGAAATGGTCCGCCAAAGGGCGGATATCGTTGAGGTGGTCGCCGATAAGGTGGTGTTACGCAAATCAGGCCGAGATTTCAAAGGCTTGTGCCCGTTCCATGATGATAAGAGCCCTAGCTTTTACGTTAGTGCCAGTAAGGGCATCTATAAGTGTTTTAGCTGTGGGGCGGCGGGCGATGTCTTTAAGTTCGTTGCTGAAATTAATAAAATTCCCTTTGCTGAAGCTGCCCTAGAGCTGGCCCAGCGCTATCAAGTCCCCGTCCATACGCTGCATCCAGAGAAAAAAGCAGAATTTGCACGGCAGCTTTCCCGCCAACAACAGTTGTTGGAAATTCTCCAGCAGGCCGCAGAGTTCTATAGCTATGCCCTGCATAGTAAACCTGGTCGCCCAGCCCTTGAGTATTTGCACCAACGCAACCTGAACGCAGGGACTATCCAACAGTTTCAACTAGGCTATGCGCCCCAAGGGTGGCAAGCACTTTATAGCTATCTAGTGGAGCAAAAGCGCTATCCTGTGCAACTGGTAGCGGAATGTGGCCTCCTTCGTTCTCGCAATACCGGAGGTGGCTGGTACGACTACTTCCGCAATCGATTGATGGTCCCTATTTGTAATGACCGGGGGCAGGTCGTAGCCTTTGGGGGGAGGAGCCTCGGAGAAGAACAGCCTAAATACCTGAATTCTCCTGAGACAGAACTATTTTCTAAGGGCCGTACCCTCTATGCGCTGCATCTCGCCAAGGATGGGATCAGCCGTAAAGATCAGGCGGTGGTGGTGGAAGGGTATTTTGATGCGATTGCCCTCCATCAAGCAGGCATCAAAAATGTGGTCGCTTCTCTTGGCACGGCCCTTACCCAAGACCAGGTCAAACTGCTTTTGCGCTATACCGCTTCCAACCGAGTCATTCTTAATTTTGATGGAGATGTGGCCGGTAATAAAGCTACTCATCGGGCCTTGGAATCGGTTAAATCGCTTGCCGCCAGTATGGCCGTGCAGTTTCGGATTCTGGTAGTTCCCGACGGCAAAGACCCCGATGAATTCCTCCGTCATCATGGTCCGGCTGAATACGAAGCCCTGGTAAGTCAGGCCAAACCGCTCCTGGATTGGCTTCTAGACCAAGCCTTTGCTGGTAAAAATCTCCGTTTGCCGGAGCATTTCAAAGCCTGTAGCGAACAAGTCGTAGCGCTCCTATCGGAACTGACGGACAACCTGAGCCGCGCTCAATATCTCCAGCACATGGCTGATCGTTTGGCGGAAGGGAACGGTCGTTTAGCCATACAGCTCGAAGAAGAATTACGTCGTCGGATTCGGGCGCTAAGGTGGGGAGGCAATAAACCCCAAAAGTCAAAGCGCGGCGTCGACCCATCTACAGGGGGTTTAAAGCTCTCACAAGCTGAGTTTCAACTGCTCCAAATCTTCTTGAACTATCCCGAATATCGAGCAGATATCTTCCGAGGGCTAGAAGAACGAGAACTGGAATTTTCAATCTCCCATCACCGTACGCTTTGGCAAATCATTCTAGAACTACAGGAAGAGCTAGAAGTTGATGCTGATTTATTGGAAGCACTACGAGGTCGATGTGATGATCCTCAACTCAACGGTCAATTGACGGAGCTTTTGTGGATTAGTGAACTGGGACGAGTAGCCTTGATGCGTCCAAGTATGGTAGTACGCGCAGCTCTAGCCAATATGGAATTGGAGATTTGCCAGCGCAGCTATCGCCAATGGGTGCGCTACTGGGAAGATTGTTTGGACCCCGAACAAGCTCGGTTCTATCAAGAAGAAATGCATACGGAATATGAACGCATCAAAGAATTAGAAATACAGACCTTCCTCAGCTACGAAGAAATGGCTGCCCTTGCCGATGATACGCCTATGCTGGATGACGAGATGGACGAGCACGAAGACATAGCGTTTTAAAGCTGACCATATTCCTTCGACCACCAGACACCCTTGGAAAGAAAAAAAGCTACGCCTTTGTGTTTGGGATTTTTTCTTTTTTCTGGATCAGAGCATCGCAGCATAGTTTTCTTTTCACCTTCTGCATTGACGTAGTGATACTCCTCCATCATCACTTTTTTGCATACGGGGCAAGGATATTCTGTTTTCAGAGAAGCAGGCTGTGGATTAGGATTAGATGTATCTTCTGTTCTTGGCCGTGGTTTCTGCCATTCACGTTTGAAATCATTCCAGAACAGCACGAGGTCACAAGCTTCGCATTTCAGAAAATACTTCTTCTTCATTTTTTGAGAAGGAATTTTAGCCATGGGTTTCGTGCAACTGGAGCAACGCACCCTGGATAATTCTGCGGGCACTTCTGAAGACCGGGACTTTCTGGGGAGTGCCACCACTTGTTGCTTTGCCCGAGCCAAAGCTGGGTCCAGGTAGGTTTCATTCCAGTGGATTAACCATCGTTCCCAAGCTTCTTTGCCCTCAGATATCCGGTCCAAGGTGGACTCCATCTGTGCCGTAAATTCAGCATCAACCAATCCAGGGAAGTATTCGGCCAAGAGGCTATCTGCTTGCAAGCCTAATTCGGTGGGAACCAGCACTTTCCCCTTAAGCGAGACATACCCTCGCTCCAGCAGGGTCTTGCCTGCGACAGCATAGGTAGAAGGCCTCCCTATCCCTTTGCGATCCATCTGTTGTACAAGTTTGGGTTCTGAATAACGAGAGGGGGGCTGAGTCTGTTTTTTCTCCCAAGCTGCATTGTGCAGCAAGAGGGCTTGCCCTTGACGGACTACGGGCAAACTCAGCTCCTGCGCTAAATCATCCCAATAACGGGTATGGCCAGCAAATTCTATAGCCATTCCCCGTGCTTCCCAGGTCACATCTCCTGAGCGGGTGAGAATGCGGGTCTTGCTCAAACGAGCGGAAGCGACCAAACTTGCCACAGCTCGCCGCCAAATTAAGGAGTAGACTGCGTGCTGCTCTTCTGTTAAACGGGATTGCAGTTGTTTGGGTGTCAAGTTCACATCGCAGGGACGAATTGCCTCGTGGGCTCCCTGGGTACCGGCTTTATTGCGATGAGCGGTACCTTTGCGCGGGGGAAGATTTTTGGGATCATGCTGTTCGAGCCATGCGCGCGTAGCTTCTACAAATTCGGAAGCCAGGGACACGCTATCTGTGCGCATATAGGTGATCAGGCCCTTGGGACCATCTCCTAAGTCAACTCCTTGGTAGAGCTTTTCGGCGATTTCCATCGTCCGTTCTGGCTTATATCCCAACTTGGCTCCTGCTACCTGCTGCAGACTGCTCGTGATCAGGGGCGGTGGGGGAGCTTTTGGCGTTATCTTTCCCTCCACCTGCATCACTTGATGACTTTGACTACGCGCCAAACGGACCAATCGTTCAGCCTCTTCCTGACTTAAGACCCTTGTCGATTCGGAGGTCTGACTGAGTTTTACTTCGGTGGTGTCATCGGGCTCATCCTCAGAGGCGATGCGCTCTTGAGCATCCTGTTTAAAGTAGGCCCGCCAGGATTGTTCACCCTCTAGGTAATCAACCCAGACGTTCCAATAGGTTTGCGGTTTAAATTCCTGAATTTCCCTTTCTCGTGCACACAAAATGTGGAGCGCAGCCGATTGCACTCTTCCAGCACTAGGGGCTTGAATGGTTTGCTGTAAAAGCGGGCTGAGCTTAAAGCCAACCAAACGGTCCAAGCATTGGCGGCCTTGCTGCGCTTTTACCTTGTTTTCATCAATCTTTCTGGGATGGGCAAGTGCCCTCTGCACTGCTTCTTGGGTGATTTCGGCAAAGGTAATTCGCTGTGGATTCCTCAGCCCCAGGGTCTGGGCTAGATGCCAGGAAATGGCTTCTCCTTCCCGGTCTGGGTCCGTGGCCAGATAGACCTTGTCAGCTCTTTTAACAGCGGTTTTAATGCGTTCTACAGCACTCTTTCCCCGTTCACCATTCCATTCATAATGGCAATCAATCATCTGTCCCTTGATCACAAAGCCCAAGTTTCCCGGCCCGTCTTTAGCCAGTTGCGTAACATGTCCTCCAGAAGCTTGAATCTCCCAGCCGGCCCCAAGTATCTTTTTAAGGGTCTCTTTTTTCCCTCCAGATTCGATAATCAGAAGATTACCCATAGACAGCCTCTGTATGCGGATGGGTCGTTTCAGAACAATTTCAATCGGGAGCAGCCACCGCTCCAGGTAAGGCTACGATCAGAGCTTCTAAAAGTTTAGTAACCGGGGTTAACTGCATGCCAAAGGATGGGCCCCCATAGCCTTTGGGCAATACTGCACGGGTAAAGCCTAGCTTGGCCGCTTCTTTCAGCCTCAATTCCACTTGGGAAACAGCCCGAACTTGTCCGCCTAACCCGACTTCACCAATCAACACGGTATTCGGATCTACTACTCGGTCGCGGAAGCTCGCCGCAATCGCCACCGCTACACCCAAGTCTGCAGCGGGTTCTGCCACATTCAGTCCTCCGGCTGAAGCAACATAGGCATCCAACTTTGACAGAGGAATGCCCACCCGCTTTTCTAAGACGGCCAGGATTTGCAAAAATCGGTTGCTTTCAATACCGGTACAAGTGCGGCGGGGCGAACCATAGCTCGTTGGGCTGACCAGCGCTTGTAGTTCTACCACCAGAGGCCGTGTGCCCTCACAAGCCACAATTGCAGCCGTCCCAGGGTTACTGTCCTCCCTTGAAGAAAGAAACAGCTCAGAAGGATTTTCTACTTCTATCAGCCCCCGATCGGCCATTTCGAAGACCCCAACTTCCTGAGTCGCCCCGAAACGGTTTTTGACCGAACGCAATAAGCGATGTGATTGGAACTGCTCCCCTTCGAAATAAAGCACCGTATCGACCAAGTGTTCTAAAACCCTAGGACCGGCGAGGGTTCCCTCTTTGGTGACATGACCGACGAGAAAAAGGGTGATATTTTCCCGTTTAGCTACCCGCATCAGGGCTGCCGTACACTCCCGCACCTGGGACACAGAGCCAGGCGCTGAAGACAAAGAGCCAAAATAGACTGCCTGGATACTATCAATCATCGCGACTTGGGGCCGTAGATGTTCTAGTTCCAGCAAAACCTGTTCTAAATCAGTTTCGGCCAAAAGATAAAGGGACGAACCTTCACTGAGTAAACGGTCTGCCCTCAGCTTGATTTGCCGAGCCGATTCCTCCGCTGAAACATAGAGTACTCGGTGCCGCTGACTGAGTAACTGGGCGGTTTGGAGCAGCAAGGTAGATTTGCCAATCCCAGGGTCACCCCCAATCAGCACCAAAGACCCAGGCACAATGCCACCCCCCAAAACTCGGTCTAGTTCTGCATAGCCGGAAGGTAGGCGAAACTCTGCCGTTTCTTCTACCAAACTAAGCGGAATCGATTGTAAAGGCTGGGCTGGAGCGTGAATCGTTGTTTTGCTGGTGCGCTGACCTGGGCGGGGAGCGGCGGAGACCGGCTCTGCAACTTGCTCCGTGAAGCTGTTCCAAGCTCCACACTCAGGACATTTGCCTAGCCATTTAGGAGAATCGGCACCACAGGTACTACAGGTGAAATGGGTCTTTAATTTGGCCATTTCCAGGGGATGACAGAGACCTCCCGATTGTAACCCTGGGCTTGATGGAACCCGTGGAACTATCCATTCGAAAACGAGCTTAGACGACTAGGTATTTATACTCTCTCTGGCAATATTGGACAAATCGATTAATCTAGATGCCTTTATCCAAGCACTTAAGTGTCCTGGGTTACAGTTCTAATGAACAAACCTGAAATATTCCCTCTAACCCTCTTTCTCTATGCCCTTGAGGCACTTGGCACAATCAAATAAGTTGTTATTTATGGACCTTCACAACAAAAAATGAGCTGTAAATTCTAAAAAAGAGAAGTGCCTATTGAAGAAGGGGATATGATCAAGAGTAATTTAAACAGATGAAATTGGGTCTTTGCCGTGAATTATTCTTCAACTGAAAGCGAACCACTCGTAACATTCACAGCAGAGCCGGAACCAATCCCCGCCCTACCTGCGGATTCTTCGGATGATCTGACAGCATCACATGCTGCTGAATTATCAGTAGTAGTTGTTGCTGAGGGCACAGACGTTCCTATCGAAGTCCAAGCTCCCGTTGCTTCAGAGTCCGTTGAATCCCCAAGAGAAGCAGATGTTGCGATAGTAGAAGCTACAAGCACTCCAGAAGCAGCTCCAGAGCCTGATAACACGGTTGTTGCAGTGGATCTAAGTTCAGAAGATGCTGTAGTCGCGGTAATGGAATCAGCCCCTTCTGAAGCGGTCGCAGAGACCAGCGAAGCCGATACCCCTGAAGTAAAGACCGAAGCGCCGAAGGCTAAAGCCAGAAAATCTAAACTTCCTCCGATCAATCCTGAAGAAGGAGCGGTTGTGGACGGGGTTGTGCGGAAATTGGTAGATTTTGGGGCTTTCGTGGATATTGGGGCAGAAATGGATGGCCTAATGCATATTTCAGAAATGTCCTGGGACCGAGTTGCCAAGCCGCAGGATGTCCTGAAAGTGGGTCAGAAGATTAAAGCAAAAATTATTAAGCTCGAGGCTGGGGATAAGAAGCGAATTGGTTTAAGTCTCAAGCAGGCCACAGAGAATCCTTGGGGCCTTGTCGGCACAGAATTCCAAGTGGGAGGTCGCTATAAAGGCAAGGTGACCCGGATTACGGACTTTGGCGCCTTTATAGAGCTGGTCACAGGGCTAGAAGGACTTCTTCATAGCAGTGAATTTTCTTGGGCACAGCGCAATGCAAATCCTAAGGATTTTGCCAAAGAAGGAGACGAAATCGAAGTAATCCTAATCTCTGCGGATCCCAACAAACGGCGTATGGCTTTGAGCCGCAAGCAATTACAAGCAGACCCTTGGGCTAGTTCCGAGGAACGCTACACCCCCGGACAGACCGTCGAAGTAACTGTCCAAGAAGTGGTGGACTTCGGTACCTTCTGTGAAGTTGAGGAAGGCATGGTAGCCCTCCTCCCTAACCCTGAATTGATGGACCGCAACGAACCCTTGAAGGCAGGAGAAAACCTGTCAGTCAAGGTTCTAGACGTAGATGCTAAACGTCGTCGGATGCGCTTAAGCCAACGGGCACTCACCCCTGGCTCCAGCAGCAGCACCCCATCCGCCGAAACCCGTGAGATGCACAGAGGTCCCAGCCGCTCGAAAAAGCCGCCAGCCCCAAGCCGTTCTGGTTCTGCATCTTCTGGAAAATCAAGGGGGCCGAAGTCTACGACCTCTGTCTCATCCCCTGGATTAGAAGGGCTGAGTGTTCTTGGTCAGGCCCTTAAACAAGCTGGCTTTGACGTCTCTGAATAACTGTGAGCTTGGGCTTATTGATACAGGGTCTCCGCAATCCTGCATATGTTTCGCGCGAGAAAAATCCCTTTCTCCTATACTTGATATGAAGGTTTGTATGTAACCTATGCAACCTTTCATAACAAACTTGAACTTACTGTGAAGCAGACCAACCTCAAGAAGCTCAAACGCTACGACCACAAAGCCATTGCTCGTTACTATCGTCAAAGGCCCTGGTTGCCTCTATTCCGCACCCTGCAAGTGTTTTGGTGGTTTGCAGGATTTGCGCTCGGGGTCTGGTTCGATTTAAGAAAAGGGAAAGAAGAACAAAATCGTCCCCGCCGAGCTATTCAACTCCGGGAGATTATTACCAAGTTAGGCCCAGGAACCATCAAAATCGGTCAAGCACTATCCACAAGGCCCGATCTGGTTCCTGCAGCCTATATGGAAGAATTGACCATTCTCCAAGACCAGCTACCTCCCTTTGACAATGCGATTGCCTTTGCCTGTATCAAGGAGCAGCTGGGGAAAGATCCCCAAGAAGTCTATGCCGAATTTAGTCCTGAGCCCGTAGCTGCTGCTTCGCTAGGTCAAGTCTATAAGGCCAAGCTTAAAAGTGGTGAAGTCGTCGCCGTTAAAGTCCAGCGGCCCAACCTAGTGCGTTCCCTCACCCTGGATTTGTTTGTTTTGCGCTGGGCTGCTGGATGGATTGCTCCCTATCTTCCCTTGAACCTTGGCCATGACCTTAGCCTGATTGTGGATGAGTTTGGCAGTAAGCTTTTTGAAGAGATTGACTATCAGCAAGAAGGGCGCAACTGCAATCGTTTTGCAGAATATTTCAAAAATGATCCCAGGATCTATGTCCCTAAAATTTATTGGGAATATTCTGCCCGTAGAGTGCTCACCCTAGAGTGGATTGATGGTATCAAACTCAATGATATAGAGGCCATCCGCAAAGCCGGGCTGAGTACCGACAACCTAATCCGCCTTGGCGTGGAATCAGGGCTTAAGCAACTATTAGAATTCGGCTTCTTCCATGCAGATCCCCATCCAGGCAACCTCTTTGCCTTGCGAGATGGGCGTATGGCTTATATTGACTTCGGGATGATGGATCAATTACCTGAAACTCTCAAAGAAGGCTTAATTGATGCCTTGGTTCATCTGCTGAATAAAGATTATGACGAGTTGGCCGAATCCTTTAAGGCGCTTGGTTTCCTCGCTCCTGAAGTGGATATCAGCCCAATTGTGCCAGCCTTGGAAAGAGTCTTAGGCGATATTTTAGGAGCGAAAGTTTCTGAATTTAATATCAAGACGATTACAGACCAATTTTCTGAATTAATGTTTGATTATCCCTTCCGAGTCCCCGCTCAGTTTGCCTTAATCATTCGTTCCCTAGTCACGCAAGAAGGGGTAGCCCTTTCCCTAGACTCTGAATTTAGCTTGGTCAGTATCGGTTATCCCTATGTAGCCCGTCGATTGCTAACAGATGAGTCTCCTCGTCTGCGTGAGCGGTTATTGAGAATCTTATTTAAGCATGGACGCTTCCAGTGGCATCGTTTGGAGAACCTGCTGCGTATTGCTGGAGAGGGTGCCGCTGATAATGAGATAGACCTTATACCCTCTGCCCAACTTGCCTTCCAGTATTTGACGAGCGAAGAAGGCCGATTCATCCTGGAGCAGGTCGTTAATGCCTTTACAGAAGGGGACCAGTTGCATACGCGCGAAGTGACCCGGCTATGGGAACTAATCCGTCCTCAAATTCAACCACAGCGTTTGGTCACGAGCCTCTTCACGGGCGTAGTTGAGCAAGCACGTAAACGAGTGACCGCTGCCGTTCTCCCTATTCCCTTGCGAAAGGCTCCCTAGACCAGTTCGCTTGGCCTTGCTCATTTTGCAGAACGTGGCAGCTTCGCCATTGTTGCCGGAAAGAGGGCAGGCAGACGCACGATGAACTCGCTTGCTTGCCCTAAGATTGAGTTCGTTCAAGAAGTCTTTACGCGCCTCCAGCATCTGACGACGCTTTTTGGCTCTGCCAAAGCCTTGTGGCATAATTCCAAGTAATGCTAGGTCTTATAAGGTCTCAATTTTCTAGTCCCCTATGGGCTGTGCAACGATTTCTTCATTAAATCTTTCTATTTTTCGAAGTGCCCTATAATTCGTTTAGCGTTGAAGCAGTAAACCAAGTATGTCAACCCTTTGATTTCGAGAAACTGAGACAGTGGTTTTCAGATGTAGCTTATCAGCGTTGGTAAGTTGTAGCTCTGTATAAAAACGCCAACGCACCTAGTAGTGTGAGAGTTATCTCTTTAGATCAAGTGGTCAATCGTGGTGGATGAGCTTGGTCATTTATGGGTTTACAAGTCTCTAATCTATTAGAAATAAATTAAGAATTAGTACCCAGAGGGGAAGCCCAGCTTTCGGGGATCGCTTGCTCCATAAAATTTCCCATCTTTAATTTGAATTACTTGCACAGCTCCAAGTTCATCCACTATCTTTATTTCATGGCCTCTTTGTTTAAGGCCATCAACTACATCTAGAGGGAACTCTTTTTCGATGGAGATTCTATTGGGTTGCCATTGGTGATGAATTCTTGGACTTTCTACGGCAGAGCGCACCTCTAGGCCATAGTCCACTACATTCAAAAAAGTCTGCAAAGTGGCCGTAATAATCATCGGTCCACCGGAAGCACCGAGGATGAGATAGGGTTTTCCTTGTTTGAAAACAAGGGTTGGAGACATGGAAGATAGAGGCCGTTTTCCTGGAGCAATGGCATTGGCTGCATTGCCCACTAAACCAAAGGCATTGGAAACTCCCGGTTGGGCGCTGAAATCATCCATTTCATCGTTGAGAAGGACTCCCGTGGAAGGACTGAGCAGTTTGCTCCCAAAGCTAAGGTTGATCGTATTGGTCATGGCTACGACATTGCCCTGACTATCAGCGACGGATAAGTGACTGGTTCCGTGGTCTGTCGTTGCAGCGGTAGCCTGATTAAATCCACCGTAGAACTCAGGGGCTTTGGTCTTTTGATCAATGCGCTTCCGTAAACTGGCCGCGTAGGCTTTGTCTGTCAGCTTTTCAAGGGGAACGTTGACAAAATCCATATCTCCCATCACCTGGGCTCGATCACTAAAGCTATGTTTCATCGCTTCCGCAATCAGATGCAAAGAAGCCGAAGAGTTCTGGCCCATGCTGCCGAGGTCATAGCCTTCCAAGATGTTCAGCATTTCTATGAGAATTGCTCCCCCAGAGCTGGGCGGCGGCATCGCATAAAGTTCTAAACCTCGATATTGGCCCTGAATCGGTTTGCGAATTTTGGCTTCATAACGGGCTAAGTCTTGTTCGCTTAGAACACCGCCTTTTTCCTGAATATCCTGAGCCAATCCTTGGGCCACTTTTCCCTGATAAAAACCGTCAGGACCTTTCTGCGCCACTAACGAAAGCGTTTTCCCTAACTTCGGTTGTTGCAAAAAATCGCCTTCGCTAAGCAGTTTCCCACGGGGAGCGAAGATGGGCAGCATCGTCGGAGAGGCCAGAATTGCCTTCTGGTTCGCTTTGAGAAATCTGGAGAGCAAGGGACCAACGGTTGCTCCCTGTTGTGCTAGACGCTGGGCTGGAGCTAGTAGCTTGGGCCAAGGCAATTTACCGTGTCGTTGGTGCGCTAAGTAAAATCCTTTAATCTCTCCAGGGATGGCAATCGCTAATCCTCCGGTCTGGGAAAGTTCCGGCACGACTTTTCCATTTCGGATAAACATATCTCGGCTGGCTTTGGCCGGAGCCGTCTCGCGATAGTCGATGACTTCTATATTCGGGATGTTCGCTTGTTCTTGTCTCGCAACATCTCTTACCAGCATGAAGCCACCGCCGCCAATTCCCGAGGCAAAGGGCTGGAGGACTCCGAGGGCTAAAGCAGTGGCAATGGCGGCATCGGTGGCATTGCCGCCTGCTTTGAGAATGTCTCTACCCACTGCACTGGCGATCGGGTTGTCCGAAGCAACCATGCCTTTGGTGGTCACTAAGGGTGGATAGTCGTAGGCGAGGGCCGGAAGGCAGAAAGAGGTTAGGAAAACAAAGCTTCCACAGAGCCAGAGGGAAAAGCTCTTTGCCCTAAAGTCCATCTACCGGAATATCCATAAAACGAGCAATCGCTGCCGCTTGGTCTTCCACCACAGCCAGGGCTGGGGGCTGTCCTACCCCTGAGAGCCGGATGTCATTTTTGCCCTTGACTTTCAAATAGAGCAATCGGCGGGGGTTTAGCCCTTCTTTGAGGACGACCCGTACCCCTTGAATGGACTTGAATGGGTATACCAGTTCGATTTCACGATTTTTACCAGGGAACCCATTCCGATAAACAGTCACTTTTTGGGTGCGTCGATTAAATTCGTTGTAGCCACTCCCGACATCCCAAACTACGGTAAGCCAGTAGTACAAGGCAAAGAGGCTTCCAAGTACCCCATAGAACCCCATGACAATGCCCTGAGGAAAAAAGAGAAGCTGGGTAGCATCGGTAAAGGGGAGGATATTGTTTTTGGTATAGCTGGAAATAGAGGCCAGGAAAAACCCTACCCCTCCAATCGTTAGGGCTGTAGCGGTTAGGTACGTGCTTAAACGCTTACACCCTATCACCTTAAACCGGAGAGCCTGTTCGGTCTCTGTAATTCCCAAAACCATAGTGTGTTACGCACGATCAATCTGCATCATAGTGTGATTTTAGCGCCAAGAGTGGATCTCGTCTGTAGGCTAGGACTAGATTTAACGTTACAAAACCCCTTTGCTGCTCGGAATAGCCCCTACCCGTCGAGGGTCCATTTCCGTAGCCATGCGTAAAGCGCGGGCAAAAGCTTTAAAGGAGGCTTCGATAATGTGGTGAGAATTGATGCCTGCCTGTTGCCGGAGATGTAAGGTGATCCCAGCATGATTGGCGAAGGCCTGGAAGAACTCTCTCGTCAATTGGGTGTCATAGGTACCTACCCGTTGGGTGGGAATTTCCAAACCATAGACCAGATAAGGCCTGCCAGAGAAGTCCAGCACTACTTCAATAAGGGCTTCATCCAAGGGCGCGGAAAAATGACCAAAGCGTACCAGACCTTTGCGGTCTCCCAACGCTTGGTTGAAGGCTTGACCAAGGGTAATGCCCACATCTTCATTGGTGTGGTGGTCATCGATTTCTAGATCACCCTCCGCCCGGATCTCCAGATCGAAAAGTCCGTGGGTACTCAGTTGGGCCAGCATATGGTCCAAGAAAGGGATGCCTGTATGGATGCGATGCTCCCCGGTGCCGTCTAAGCATAGACTAACGTTTACATCGGTCTCTCCCGTCGTGCGGGCAACATGGGCGCGGCGAGCAGTGGACGTAGGTTTTAGGGTTTGCATAGCATTAGGTCATTATTGAGGGTGGGCTTTAGGACTTTTAGCGCTTCTATTATTTATTCGTCCGTGAGCCAGAAACGCTCGGATAGATATTTGTCTGCACTATCGCAGAGAACAGAAACCACGACTCCATGAGTTAACTCACTTGCTACCTTCAAGGCTGCCACTACATTAGCGCCTGCCGAGATTCCTACGAGCAGACCTTCTTCTCTAGCCAGCCTTTTGACCATTTTCTGGGCAGCTTCGGTGGCTACTTCTATCTGTCTATCCGGCACTCCAGGATCGTAGATGGGAGGAATAATGGCCGTCTCCATGTGCTTTAAGCCTTCCAGACCGTGAAACGGAGAATCGGGCTGCATTGCTAAGATTTGGATCTGTGGGTTGTACTCTTTGAGGCGACGGCCTACGCCCATACAGGTGCCCGAAGTCCCCAAGCCCGTCACGAAATGAGTAATTCGCCCTTCGGTCTGCTCATACAGTTCTACACCTGTGGTCTTGTAGTGTGCTTTCCAGTTGTTGTCATTGCCATACTGGTCTGCGTAAAAATAGCGGTCTGGGTCACGGGCATAGATTTCTTGCACTTTCTCAATGGCTCCGTCTGACCCTTTGGCCGGGTCCGTGAGCACAAGCTCTACTCCGTAGGCGTGCAAGATGCGTTTGCGCTCTTCAGAAGCATTCTGGGGAAGGGTCAGCCGTACTTTGTAGCCACGCGTTGCCGCGATCCAGGCATAGGCGATGCCTGTGTTTCCGGAAGTAGCATCCAGAATGATTTTGTCAGGTGTTAATTTCCCAGAACGCTCCCCCTCTAAAATCATGTTGAGGGCTGGCCGGTCTTTCACCGAACCACCCGGATTGAAATATTCTGCCTTTCCATAAATCTCCACGCCAGGTGCTAAACCAGCTGTTACCCGATTCAGGCGAATCAGAGGAGTATTGCCTACCAATTCGGTGATGTCTTTGGTGGCAGGGCGATAGGTGGAACGCTTAGCAGCAGGGACGTACATGCTCTGATTGTACTGTTTGTCGGTTGATTCTGCCTTATGGTGATTTCTGAACCGTAATCCCAAAATGATGGATGGTATGTCGTGGTGGGATATGGAGGCTCAAACAGCTTTTAGCCTTGCATCTGGGCCTGTCATTAAATTGACAAAAGACTGCAAGAGCCTTATCTTTGTCTCCTTGGACTGCGCGCGTAATTTAGGAAGCAAGCTTTTTGGCCAACGTTATTGTGGTTGGGGCCCAGTGGGGCGATGAAGGGAAAGGCAAAATTACGGACCTCTTGAGCCGTTCTGCCGATGTCGTGGTTAGGTACCAAGGAGGCGTTAACGCAGGCCACACCGTGGTCGTTAACGACACAACCTTTAAGCTACACCTCATTCCCTCTGGTATTCTCTACCCGGAGACCAAGTGCCTGATCGCCTCAGGGACGGTGATTGACCCTAAGGTCTTAGTCCAAGAATTGGATAACTTGCAGGCTTTAGGGATCCCTGCCGACAATCTCAGAATTTCTCAGACCGCCCATGTCACCATGCCCTACCATCGGCTCATCGATTTGGCAGAAGAAGAGCGTAAGGGCGAAAACAAAATTGGGACTACTGGCCGAGGAATCGGGCCTACCTATGCCGATAAATCAGACCGTACAGGTTTTCGCGTCCTCGACTTAATGTGTCCAGACCGTTTCCGAGCCAAGCTCGATTGGGTTCTCCCCCTCAAGAATGTTCTTCTCGAAAAGTTGTACGGTCTTGAGGCCCTGGATGCTGAAGCGATTCAAGCAGAGTACATGCTCTATGCAGAGCGTTTGGGCCAGTACGTTGTCGATACGGCGCTATTCATCGATCAAGCAGTGCGTAGCCGCAAAAATATTCTTTTTGAAGGGGCTCAAGGTACGCTGCTCGACTTAGACCATGGTACCTATCCCTATGTAACCAGTTCCAACCCGATTTCCGGTGGTGCTTGTGTGGGCTCTGGCGTCGGACCAACCATTATTGACCGCGTGATTGGCGTCACCAAAGCCTATACGACTAGGGTTGGAGAAGGCCCGTTCCCTACTGAGCTGAAAGATGCGGTTGGACAACATTTGGGTGATGTAGGGGCTGAATTTGGGACTACGACGGGTAGAGCAAGACGCTGTGGATGGTTTGATGCCGTTATTGGTCGCTATGCCGTGCGTATTAATGGCCTAGATTGCCTGGCGATTACCAAACTGGATGTCCTTGATGAATTGGATGAGATCAAAGTTTGCGTCGCCTACAAAATTGATGGACAGAAAGTAACAGAGATCCCTCTGGATGTTCATCTTTTTGGTCGTTGTGAACCAATCTATGAAACTTTGCCCGGATGGAAAACGTTCACTAGCGATTGCCGCACAGTAGAAGAACTACCCAAAGCCGCCTATAACTACCTGAAGTTTCTGGCTGCTCAAACAGGCATTCCGGTTGCCATTGTTTCGCTGGGCGCCGCTCGAGGGCAGACCATCATCGTAGAAGACCCCATTCACGGACCAAAACGGGGACTCCTATACGATGGAGACTTGGCGGTTCATCCCTTAGGGGCTGAGTAGAGCTCTTTCTGTACTTTTAGGAGAAAGCTTTCCTCTGGGAACCTTTGGAAATTCTCGATTGAACATATCCTCTCTGCTTGGGTTGGCTTCGGCTCCCTTCGACAAGCTCACGTGCCGAGACCCCTAAGATATTTCCTCTCCACTGCTTAATTCTTTCACCGTAAGCAGGAGAATTCCTCCAGCCGTTACCACGAAGAGTGTGAATAGAATCACGCTGCCTGCGAAGGCTAAACTCCATACCCCAGATTCGATTTGGGTCGATAGGAACTTGTTGCTTTTCTCTTTCTTATCGAGATTGGCAGGAATAGTACGACTAGAGATTTCTTCCATCCGAGTATAGGTGTGCTGGAGCGGGAACCAAACGAAATAGGCACAGAGGGCGCTGACCAAAACACTTACAAGTCGGGAAAATACCTTTTTCATGGATTCATATTTTTGATGAGTGAGACGCCTGCTAGATAAGGATGGGCTTGGATCAAGAGCAAAATACCAATAGGGGTGGCTACCCAAGGCCCCCAACCCAGTTCTCCTAGAGAAAATTTTTGACGTCCTTGCAGGATAGCCAATCCAGGAATAAACGAAGTTTGAGCCAGAACTTCTTTATAGGCCTCTGGCGCTTCTCTAAGTTTTCGTTGTTCTTGGTGCCATGCTCCGAAAGGAGTGTAGAGGACCCATCCTCCCCAGAAGGCTAAGTCGCTGAGGTAACCATTGACATTTAAGTGGGCTAGTCCAAAACAGATAAAGGCAATGAACGCGGGATGACGGGTGATTTTGCTGATGCCGCGCACTGCCAGATTGCCCCCTCCTACTAAGGAGCCAGGGGGTGGGGAGATAAAGCTGGATGCCAAGAAAAATACAGTGAGGGCCATCAAAGTATAGGTGATCGGTCGAGGGCCATCCTCCCAAAGCAAGGGACCCAGATGTTTGTGGTCCCCGTAATAGACTGTCATCGGCAAAAACGTAATCAGGGCTACCGCTGAATACACCAGCAAATATTTTTGACCAAGCTTCTCCGTCAGGATAGGGCGTAACCATCCGGAAGAAAGCAAGGTATGACTTCCCGCAAAAGCGAGCCAAAAACCGAGAATGACTAAAGCTGATTCCATAGCACCCGTGTCAGATACTGCGTTTCTATAAGGTAGTTCTCTTTCAACATTAGACCAACTAGGGCTATCCATGCCATTTGCTAGCGTAGGTTCCTGGATCTGTGGATAAGATCAAGACAGAACGGTACGGCAAGGGCTGATGAAACGCATCGTCTTGATTGCGGGGTTTGAATCTTTTAATGCGGGGCTGTACCGCGAGTGTGCGCTGCTTGCTCAGAAACGCTGTCCAGAATTAGATATTCAAGTATTCAGTGACAGGGATATTGCCAGTAACCCAAAGGCTGTAGAAGCAGCCCTCCAGAGTGCTGAGGTCTTTTTTGGTAGCCTGATTTTTGACTATGACCAAGTGCTTTGGCTCAGAGAGCGGATCGCCCCAATTCCGATTCGTCTGATTTTTGAGTCTGCGCTGGAATTGATGAGCATGACTCAACTGGGTGCGTTTGCGATTGGAGAGCAACCCAAGGGCATGCCTGCGCCGATTAAATTTATTCTCGATAAATTCAGTCAGGGGAGAGAGGAAGACCGATTAGCAGGTTATCTCAGCTTCCTGAAAATTGGTCCAAAACTTCTCAAATTCATTCCCGGTAAAAAAGCCCATGACTTGCGGAATTGGCTGGTTATCTACGGCTACTGGAATGCCGGGGGGGCAAACAATGTAGCCGCTTTGTTCTGGACTTTAGCTGAAGAGTATTTAGGACTCAGAGTTGGTAACATTCCTGAGCCTGTAACCATTCCCAACATGGGATTGCTGCACCCCGATCACGCTGGCTATTTTGAATCACCCAAGCAGTATATCCAGTGGTATCACCAAAACAAGCCGGAAACTAAAGACTGGCCGGTAGCGGGAATTTTACTCTATCGCAAGCATGTGATTACCGAGCAACCCTATATTCCCCAATTAATTCGTCGTTTTGAACAGGATGGAATTATTCCGTTACCGATTTTTATCAATGGGGTGGAAGGACATGTGGCGGTAAGGGATTGGATGACCACTGACCATGAAATCGCTCAACGCAAGCAAGGGAATGCCGAGCTTAAATCCCTTTCCCCAGAAGCAACTAAAGTCCATGCCATCGTCTCTACGATTGGTTTTCCCTTGGTAGGAGGTCCGGCTGGTTCGATGGAAGCAGGTCGCCAGGTAGAAGTAGCGAAGCGGATTCTCTGTGCTAAGAATGTGCCTTATATAGTTTCTGCCCCGTTATTAATCCAAGATATTCATTCTTGGACGCGCCAGGGCATTGGTGGCTTGCAGAGTGTGGTTTTGTATGCCCTGCCAGAACTGGATGGGGCGATTGACCCGGTACCTTTAGGAGGGCTGGTCGGAGAGAAAATTTATCTTATTCCAGAACGGGCAGCGCGTCTGACGGGGCGACTCAAGCACTGGATGTCCCTCCGGCAAAAGCCCCTAGCTGAACGACGGATTGCTGTGGTGCTCTATGGATTTCCGCCGGGCTATGGGGCGACTGGAACGGCTGCCCTACTCAATGTCCCCCAATCCTTGGTGAAATTTCTTCAGGCCCTCAAAGAGCAGGGCTATAACGTGGGCGATATTCCTGCAGAGGGAGAGGACTTAATTCGGCGGATCAGAGAAGCCGATGAATCTACGGTGCCTTCGAGAGAAGGAGAACCGGATAGAGCTATGGTCAATGCCCGCACGTTGGAAAAATGGCTGGGCTATCTTCGCTCTCACCGCATCGAAAAGCATTGGGGAGCGCTGACGGCTTCAGGCATTAAAACCTATGGCGACCAATTCCTTTTGGGGGGTGTGCAGCTTGGCAATGTTTGGATTGGCGTACAGCCTCCGCTGGGCATTTTGGGTGACCCGATGCGTTTGATGTTTGAACGGGATCTCACGCCTCATCCTCAGTACGCTGCGTTCTACCAATGGCTACAGCACGGATTCAACGCCGATGCCGTGGTCCATTTCGGGATGCATGGCACTTTTGAGTGGCTACCCGGTGCTCCTTTGGGCAATACGGGTTATTCCTGGCCGGATATTCTCTTAGGGAATTTGCCGAATCTCTATATCTATGCCGCAAACAATCCATCAGAATCAATCTTGGCGAAACGGCGAGGCTACGGGGTTTTAATTTCCCACAATGTCCCTCCCTATGGACGAGCAGGGCTCTATAAAGAGTTAGTAACGCTTCGAGATTTGATAGCCGAATATCGTGAAGCCCCGGAGAAAAATTATGTTCTTAAAGAGGCGATTCTCAAGAAAATTCTGGATACTGGATTAGATACGGATTGCCCGTTTGAAGAGGCTCGGCATTTGGGCCTTGATTTCACTCCTGAAAATGCCAAACTCTTTAGTGCTAATGCGTTTAATCACTATTTAATCCAACTCTATGAATACCTACAGGTCTTAGAAGACCGCCTTTTCTCTTCAGGCTTACATGTCTTGGGTAAACAGCCCAATGCGGAGGAATTGACAGGCTATCTAAATGCCTATTTCGGGGAAGAACTGCCTGCCGACATAATGGCAGCGATTGTTGCGGGTACGGATAGTGAGCGCATCCATCAGCAGTTTAAACTCAATGGTAAAGCACCCAAAGTGGAAGAAGCCCTCCAGATTCGGGAACTCCTCGCTCAAACCACCGATGAATTGACGAACTTACTGCGGGGACTGAATGGAGAGTATATTCTTCCGGCTCCTGGAGGCGACCTGCTGCGCGACGGCCCTGGCGTGCTGCCGACAGGCCGAAATATTCATGCCCTAGACCCTTACCGCATGCCTTCGCCTGCTGCCTTTGAACGGGGCCGAGAAGTGGCTCGGAAAATTTTGGCCCAACATCAGCAAGAACAGGGCTCCTATCCTGAAACGGTGGCCGTGATGCTTTGGGGTTTGGATGCCATCAAGACGAAGGGCGAATCTTTGGGAATTCTCTTGGAGCTGGTGGGAGCTGAACCGATTAAAGAAGGCACGGGCCGGATTGTGCGCTATGGTCTGAAACCCCTGTCAGAAATGGACCATCCCCGCATTGATGTGCTGGCAAATCTATCAGGTATTTTCCGGGATAGTTTTGTCAATATTCTCGAACTTTTGGATGATCTATTCCAACGAGCGGCCGATGCCGATGAACCGGAAGCTCAGAACTTTATTCGCAAACATGCCCTCGCCCTCAAAGCCCAAGGCGTAGAAAATCCTACGGCCCGTCTATTTTCGAATCCTGCCGGGGACTTCGGATCTCTGGTGAATGACCAAGTAGTGTCTTCTAATTGGGAATCAGGCGAAGAATTAGGCCAGACCTGGCAAGGGCGCAATACATTTAGCTATGGCAGAAAAGATAAGGGCCAAGCCCGACCTGAGGTTTTGAAAACGCTGCTTCAAACTACGGAGCACATCGTCCAAGAAATCGACTCGGTAGAATATGGCCTCACCGATATCCAGGAGTACTACGCCAATACGGGTGGGCTCAAACGGGCTGCCGAAAAGCAACAAAGTTTGGTCAGGAGACATGGTCGTGCACCGATCACCACGAGCTTTGTCGAAAGCTTTTCCAAGGACACCACTCCGCGCAAACTGGATGACCTTCTCCGCCTTGAATACCGTTCAAAATTGCTGAATCCTAAATGGGCTGAAGCAATGGCCAATCAAGGTTCTGGTGGAGCCTTTGAAATCTCCCAACGGATGACCGCGTTGGTCGGCTGGGGGGGGACAGTCGATTTCACAGATAAATGGGTTTATGATCAGGCTTCCCAAACCTATGCCCTCGATCCTGAAATGGCAAAAAAGCTACAGAAGGCCAATCCAGAAGCATTTCGCAATATTGTCGGCAGAATGTTGGAAGCGCATGGTCGGGGGTTCTGGAAGCCGGATGATGAATGTTTGGAAAAATTGCAAAAACTTTATGAACAATCTGATGAGGTCTTGGAAGGAATTACGGTTGGATAGCCTATCGATTTTTCCTATTGGTAGATCGCTAGGAATATTTCATAATGACTAAGATGGCAGTCTATTGTTTGCCCAAAAAAAGCTCCTCAGGAGTAGCACTATGTCTATTGCACTAACACCTATTCAAGAACAGTTACTCGCTAAGTTGGTCAGCACAGGTCGATATGACAATACCGCTGAAGCCCTGAATGCAGCTCTGCAGCTCCTGGAAGAAAAGGAGCGTCACTACGAGCAATGGCTGGAGGAAACGCAACAGAAAATTCAGGTCGGGCTTGCTCAACTAGAGCGCGGTGAAAGTTTGGATGGTGAGGCCGTCGTAGAAAGGTTACGGGAGAAGCTGCGTACGGCTCGCGAGCAAGCTTCGTGAAACGCTACATCATTTCGTTAGCTGCGAGTAGAGACCTAGATGAAATCATCGATTATTTTACACAGAGAGATATTGAAGCTGGAGAAAGGTTCATCACAGAATTCAACAAAAAATGTCGAAATCTTGTACAGTTTCCAAACATAGGTCGCAGCTACGCTGACTTTGTGCCATTGTTGCGAGGAGTCCCTATAGATGGCCACATCATTTTTTATAAATACGCTGATGATGACATCGAGATTGTACGAGTTTTGAACGGTTACCGAGATTTGCCATCGTTGTTTGCACTACCAGATGAGCCATGAATGAAATTAGTTCTTTCTGTAATTGCTGAGTAACAGCACTTTGGAAAAACTGAAAGAACTTTATGAATAATCCGATGAGGTCCTAGAGAGAATTACATTAGGCTAACTGATATGGTGTAAACATGGGTGCAGCGAATACAGTCCAGGGAAGTCTAGAATGAAAGATTAGGAACTTTTAATAAATTTTTGTTGATTGCTAGTCGACTTTGAGGATATCTTTAAAAAAATAATTATATTTCTTTTCTAGTAGTCGATTACACCATGAGATTTTCTTTCCTAGTACTTTTGGCCCAAAGTCTTTCAAGAATTCTCTAAAATCATACTCATACCATTCTGGATTTTGCTCTTTTTGTCTTAAAAGCTCTCCTAGACTAACCTCCTCTAAATAACCAAATAAATTTTCAAGTTCCAGAATAGATACTATGTGATACTTAGGGGTAAGATCTTGCATTTCCAATAACTCAGGATCAATTAATTGTCGATAAAAAGGCGAATTGCAAAAGTAAGAATCGTCAGCAGTAACGATTAGATAATGGAAAGAAGTTATTTTTGATAATTCCTGCGGGATATATTGACTATCTTTCTCTGTTCTACAACAAGTTTTTATTCCTTTAATAATACGTTTTTTCAAGTTATCCAAAAGTTCTTTTTTGTCAGTAAATGATTTAGCTTCTTGAGTTAAATTTGAAGTTTTACATTCTACTAAAATACAAGTGTTATTCTCTACGATAATCCAATCACTTGTATCAAAAGAATCATTTCCTTTTCTGTAATTCTGCTCAGGCAATACTAAACCATGGCTATAAAGCTCTCTAAAGAGCATACCTACATAGCCTTCAAAAATATTCTTTCCAAAGAAGGTAGCGAACTTATTTGATTTGCCTCCTTCATTAAAGTGGTCACGAAGACCATAAAATATACCCTTGGTTATCCTCTCCAATAAAAAAAGTGGTATTGGAACTAGAAGCCTCTCTTGCTTCTCAGTTTGAATAATTGGATACTTGCGAAGACAGTTGAATTCATACTTCTCATATCCTGGACGACTTGGCTCTCTCTCCTGGCAATTGCGAAACTTCTTATAGTCAGCCATAGTGATTGATAAAAATTTCTCTATTTTTTTAGGAGTAAGATAGTCTGCGAGTCCTGGGACTTTGCTTTCAATTGGGAAATAAATCTCTCCTTGATCACATAACGCTAATGTGAATAGGCTAAATCCAATGACTATAAAATCTAATATTGATAAATCATAAATTTTTTTAAATTCCTGATCGATATTAAATTTATCAAAACCGACCTCCTCATTTATATCTAAATACATATATAGAGAACGCCCCAAATTATTCTTGTAATTGGTCAGAGCAATAAGAATCATTAATTGAGAATGGCTCAAATCCAGGTTTATGCAGTAGTTTGAGCATTATGGAAAAGCCTGAGCCACCTGT
>Ga0208588_1000073_pt1 | contig 30293 bp, 27 predicted proteins | sample NGESurshal092012_8_FD_184483 | JGI IMG/M metagenome (GOLD analysis project Ga0208588, IMG submission 184483) | Arctic peat soil microbial communities from Barrow, Alaska - NGEE Surface sample 415-3 shallow-092012 (SPAdes) | ecosystem: Environmental > Terrestrial > Soil > Wetlands > Peat ...
CGGCGCAGTAGCGATCGGCGCAGTAGCGATCGGCGCAGTAGCGATCGGCGCAGTAGCGATCGGCGCAGTAGCGATCGGCGCAATAGCGATCAGTGCGGTACCGATCGGCGCAGTAGCGCATTTCACAGCTTGACCGAACAGGGCCGTCACCACACCGGTGACGGCCTTGTTTGCGTCGGAAATCCCTGACACGCCGGTGAAGTCGGTGTTTCCCTGGCGGGGGGCGGTGGGTACGGACCGTTACGGTGGACCAATGCGACGTCACCTTGGGCTCGCCGCGGCAATTGCCGGGCTGCTCGTTGTTTCCGGATGTGGGTCCGACTCGGGAACCAAGCGCACCGTGACGGCGGTGGTCACCGAGTCCAGCGGCGCCGATGCCTCCGGTTCGGCAGCGGCGCCCAGTGGCGCGTCGGGCAGTGCGGACGGGTCCTCGGCGGCACCGTCGCCGAGCCCTTCCCCGACGCCCAGCAGCAGCGCGGCCGCCGCACCACCGCCGATCGTCACCATCGACCCGCTCAAGGTGGACTGCGGCGCCGTCACCAGCGCCGCGGACGTCAAGAAGATCCTCAACGCCGACATTCCCAATGATCGACTGAAGGTGAACGTCGCCGCGGTCAATGCCGACATCGGTCAAACCGGCCGGGTCCGGTGCTTCTACGGTCTCGCAGCCGACAAGAAGTCAGGTGCGGTGACCATCGCGCTGACGCAGTACACGGACGCCGCCGCAGCGCAGAAGCAGGTGGACGTCACCGTCCAGAACGAGTCCGACAACGGGGCTCAGATCACGCCGGCGACCGTGGGCGGGTACCCGGCCACGATTGCGCTGCGCGACGGCGGACTGATCGTCATGGCCTACGACACCTGGACCCTGGCCATCGCGACGACGGCGTCCAGCGACCCTGCCGCGTTGACGGCCGGGCTCCCGCAGCTCGCCGACGCCGCGCTGGCCCGAATCCTGAAGGGCTGAGGGCCGGCTCAGGCCGCGGCCGGTAGGTGAACCCGGCCGGGGTGGCTGCTGACCACTGGCGCCGTCGGGCCGTGGTGTCGTCCCGGTCGGAACCAGGAGCGGATCCAGCCGCGCCGGACCACCGTGACCAGCACGGTGACCGGGATCAGCCCGGGACGGCCGAGGCGATGCCGTCCGGCCGGACGCACCCTGTTCATGACGATGCTCACGGCTCTCCTCGTTTAGCGTGGTGCTGCACGCTGAGGCTACGGCCCGGGTCGTCCGGCGAACCGCAAGACCGGGCGCGTGTCGGGCCGGCCGGGTGGTCCGGGTGGCCGGGAACCTGGGGGAGTGATGATCACAGTCGCCATCACGGGTGGGATCGGGTCCGGGAAGTCCTCGGCCGCTGCCGCCCTGCGGGAGCGCGGCGCCGTCGTCATCGACTCCGACCAGCTGGCCCGCGAGGTGGTCGCGCCCGGCACCCCAGGGCTGGCCGCCATCGCGGCGGCGTTCGGACCGCAGACGATGACCCCCGACGGCGGTCTGGAGCGGGCCGCGCTCGCCGGACTGGTGTTCGCCGACCCGGACGCCAGGGCCCGGCTGGAGGCCATCACCCATCCGCTGGTGCGGGCCAGGTTCGCTGACCTGCGTGACCAGGCTTCGCCGGATGCCGTTGTGGTGAACGACATCCCGCTGCTCACCACGCTGGCGGTCGCGGCGTCCTTCCAGCTGGTGGTGGGTGTGCAGGCGGACGCCGAGTTGCGGGTGCGCCGGCTGATCGGCCGTGGCCTGGCCGAGCCCGATGCCAGGGCCAGGATGGCGGTGCAACTGACCGACGAGCAGCGGGCCGCGCTGTGTGACGTCGTGCTGGTCAACCACGGCGACCGTGCCGACCTGGCAACCTCCGTGGACGCGCTGTGGACGAACCGGCTGCTGCCGTTCGAGGCCAACGTGCGGGCCGGTCGACCGGCGGCCCGCAGCGGCCCACAGTTGACGGACCCGCAGCCGCGGTGGTCGGCCGACGGGGTCCGGCTGGCGGCCCGGGTGTCCGCCGCGGCCGGCGGGGCCCGAGTGGACCACATCGGGTCGACGGCGATCCCGGGGATGCCCGCGAAGAACGTGCTGGACCTGCAGTTGACGGTGGCCGACCTGGCACGGGCGGATGCGCTCTCCGATGCGTTGGCCGCCGCGGGCTTCCCGCGGTTGGCCGGCGGCGACAGCGATGTCCCGCACCCGGCCGGCGACGATCCGCAGCGCTGGCGGAAACGACTGCACGGTAACGCCGACCCGGGCCAAACAGTAAACCTCCACCTGAGGGTGAAAGATCTGCCGAACTGGCGCTGGGCGTTGCTCTTCCGGGATTGGCTGCGCGCCGACCAGCCAGTAGCCGCGGAGTATCTGCAGGTCAAACGGCAGCTCGCGGCCACCTACTGGGGCGACAGGAGCGCGGAGCGGTACGCCGAGGCAAAGGAGCCGTGGATGACGCAGGCCTACCCGCGCGGCCTGGCCTGGGCCGAGAAGACCGGCTGGGCGCCTGCGGAAAAAGGGACTGTCGGACCCTCCGCGTAGCCTTTGACTCGTGGCTTTCGCAACCGAACATCCCGTCCTCGCCGTCTCCGAACACCGGCCGGTAGGCGATATTCCGCGTGCCTCCGGCCGCTTCGAGGTGGTCAGTGACTACCAACCGTCCGGCGACCAGCCGACCGCCATCGCCGAGCTGGAACGGCGGCTGGAGGCCGGCGAGAAGGACGTGGTGCTGCTGGGTGCCACGGGTACCGGCAAGTCCGCGACGACGGCCTGGCTGATCGAGAAGCTGCAGCGGCCGACGCTGGTGATGGCGCCGAACAAGACGCTGGCCGCGCAGCTGGCCAACGAGCTGCGGGAGCTGTTCCCGCACAACGCCGTCGAGTACTTCGTGTCCTACTACGACTACTACCAGCCCGAGGCCTACGTCCCGCAGACGGACACCTACATCGAGAAGGATTCGTCGGTGAACTCCGACGTCGAGCGGCTGCGGCACTCGGCGACCATGTCGCTGCTGTCCCGGCGGGACGTCATCGTCGTCGCGTCGGTGTCCTGCATCTACGGCCTCGGCACCCCGCAGTCGTACATGGACCGGTCGCTACCGGTCGCCATCGGCGACAGTGTCGACCGGGATAGCCTGCTGCGGGCGTTGGTCGAGATCCAGTACGCCCGCAACGATGTCTCCTTCACCCGCGGGTCCTTCCGGGTCAGGGGCGACACCGTGGAGATCATCCCGGCGTACGAGGAGCTGGCGATCCGGATCGAGTTCTTCGGTGACGAAATCGAGCGGCTGTACTACCTGCACCCGCTCACCGGGGAGGTGGTTCGCGAGGTGCCGTCGCTGCGGATCTTCCCGGCCACCCACTACGTGGCGGGGCCGGAGCGGATGGCGAAGGCCATCGCGGCCATCGAGGACGAACTGGCCCAGCGGTTGGCCGAAATGGACAAGCAGGGCAAGCTTCTCGAGGCGCAACGGCTACGGATGCGGACCAGCTACGACGTGGAGATGATGCGGCAGGTCGGGTTCTGCTCCGGCATCGAGAACTACTCGCGGCATATAGACGGCCGGCCGCAGGGCTCGGCCCCGGCCACCCTGATCGACTACTTCCCCGAAGACTTCCTGATGGTGATCGACGAGTCGCACGTGACGGTGCCGCAGATCGGCGCCATGCACGAGGGTGACGCGTCGCGCAAGCGCACCCTGGTCGACCACGGTTTCCGGTTGCCGTCGGCGCTGGACAACCGGCCGCTGACCTGGGAGGAGTTCGCCGGCCGGGTCGGCCAGACGGTCTACCTGTCGGCGACCCCTGGGCCGTACGAGATGGGCCGGGCCGGCGGCGAATTCGTCGAGCAGGTCATCCGGCCCACCGGGCTGGTCGACCCGGAGATCGTGGTCAAGCCGACCAAGGGACAGATCGACGACCTCATCGGGGAGATCAGGGAGCGGACCGCGAAGAACGAGCGGGTGCTGGTCACCACGCTCACCAAGAAGATGTCCGAGGACCTGACCGATTACCTGCTGGAGCTCGGGATCCGGGTGCGGTACCTGCACTCGGAGGTCGACACACTGCGCCGGGTCGAGTTGCTCCGGGAGCTGCGCCTCGGCGAGTTCGACGTGCTGGTCGGCATCAACCTGCTCCGGGAAGGACTGGACCTGCCCGAGGTCTCGCTGGTGGCCATCCTGGACGCCGACAAGGAGGGCTTTCTGCGCTCGGAGACGTCGCTCATCCAGACGATCGGCCGGGCCGCCCGGAACGTCAACGGTCAGGTGCGCATGTACGCCGACAAGATCACCCCGTCGATGGCCAGGGCGATCGACGAGACCACCCGGCGACGGGAGAAGCAACGGCAGTACAACGCGGACAACGGCATCGACCCGACCCCGCTGCGGAAGAAGATCAACGACATCCTGGAGCGAGTGTACGCCGAGGCCGAAGACGCCGTCGACGGGGCCACCCCGATCCGGCCGGGTGGCTCGGGACGGAACTCGTCGCGCGGTCGCAAGGCGGCGGGCGAACCGGGCGGGTCCAGCTCGGGCGTGTACGCCGGGCACAGCACGGTTGGGATGGCCCGCAACGAGCTGGCGGACCTGGTGCAGCAGCTGACCAGTCAGATGATGAACGCCGCCCGCGATCTGCAGTTCGAGCTGGCCGGCCGGCTGCGGGACGAGATCACCGAGCTGAAGAAGGAAATCCGGGATATGGACTCGGCGGGGGTGGTCGCCGCCGCCCGCTGATCCGGGCAGCCTGGCCACAGGCCGGGGACCTGCGGGAGGGGAGCTCAATCAGCCCTCGACCACCCGTACACCGAGGGCGGCGAGGCCGGCCATGATCTCGTGCAGCAGCGGCGTGGGACCCGGTGGGTACTTGACCAGCGCGTCGTGATTCCGGCCGCGGGCAACGAGAACGCCGCCCTCGTAATAGGTTTCATACGGCGCCAGGGCAACCGTCCCGATTCGGTCCAGGGTCAGGCTGTCCGCTTCATCCGGCGCGTCGGCCCTGCCACGCTCCGCGAGATACCTGGTCCGCATCCAGCCGAAGACACTGCGCTGATCAGTCGGGGCCAGCACTTGAACGGACGCCTGCAGGCCGTTGGTGAAGGTGACCCGCCAGCCGTTCCTCTGCTGATCGCTGGCCAACCGCTGGGCCCTGGCCTGGGTCAGCCGGATCTGCTCGTCGGTCAGGCCGTCCGCACGCAGCCTGGTCTCCTGGTCCGCGTGTTGCTCCGGCACTCCGGTCGCGCCGGATGCGGGTCCACCGAGGCGCTCCACCTGCGCGACCGGCTGTCCCAGGTAGCGGCCCATCAGCGCGGGATCCACCGCGGCCAAACCGCCGGGGTCACCCACCGGCAGCGCCGGGAGATCGCTGAGATCTGCCGGGCCGCTGGGGGTGCGCGGTCGACGGTCGTGATTCCGGCCGACGACCGACTGCCTCCAGCGATCCCACATGGCGCACCCGTCCGAGGAGTGGCAGGCTCGTCAGGAAACGAACCGACAAATCGGATTTTAACCGCTGAGTCGGCACACCACTGGGTGTGGTCAGCTGGTGATGTCCTTCCGCCGGAACCGCAGCACCGCCAGCACGGTGAACAGCACCGCATAGGCCAGGCTGGCGAACCCGCCCCGGATCATGTCGTCCCAGCGGATCGGGTCAACCAGCGCACCGGTCCAGGCGAACGAGTAGTGCGTCGGCAGCCAGTTCCGGATGTCGCCGAGCGCGTCGATCTGGTTGAGGATCTGCGACAGGATCGAGATCAGCACAGCCCCGCCGACCGCACCCAACGGTGCGTCCGTGGACACGCTGAGCAGCAGCGCGAGCCCCGCTACCCAGGTCAGCTGGATCGCCACGTAGCCGACTATCAAGGCCAGCCGGATCAGCCCCTCGCCGAAGCTGAACTGCTCACCGACCGGGGTGGACAGCGGGTTCCAGCCGTACGCGAATCCGCCGATGATCAGCGCCGTGATCGGCAGGATGATCAGCGCGATGACCGACAGCAGCCCGGCCACCAGCACCTTCTGCCGGATCAGCCGGACCCGGGGGATCGGCATCGCCAGCAGATAGCGCAGCGACGACCAGGACGCCTCAGATGCGATGGTGTCGCCGAAGAACAGCGAGATCACCACGATCAGCAGGAAACTCGCCGAGAAGAACAGCGAGACCATTGCGAAGTTGATCGCGCCCGACGTCGCGAGGTCGACGAGCGACACCGCGCCTCGGCCGCCGCCGTTGCTGCCGAACGCGAACGAGATCACCAGGATGACGGGCAGCAGCGCCATGAAGCCGATGGCAAATTGGGTACGCCGGCGCCTCAACTGCCGGCTCAGTTCCACCCGCACCGGCAGGGTCCGGCCGGCCCGGAAACCGATCGGTGTGCCGTCGGCGGACACCGGAACGGCGCGGCTGACCGAGCTCATCGCGGCCACCGCGGCATCCGCCGAATGGTCCTGGTGGACGGGACTCATTCCGACCCTCCCTGCTGTGCGCTGCTGCTGACCGGGGTGCGGGGGCCCGCTGATCCGTCGTCCGAGCCGTCACCGGGTGGCGCCCCATCCGTGGGCGCCCGGTCGGGCCTGTCGACAGTGTCGATGGTGTCCCCGGCGTCGGTAGCGCCGGACCCGTCGGCCGCCGAGGCGCCGATCAGCGCCAGGAACACGTCCTCCAACCGGTTGCGCGGGGCGGCGGCGCTGACCGCGACACCGGCGGCGACCAGGGCGGCCACCGCCCTGGCGCCCGGGACGTCACCGAGGTCGGCCTGCACACCCGACTCGGTGAGTTCCACCTCGGACGCCATGGTGCGCAGGATCCGCGCCGCGGTGTTCTTGTCGTCGACCATGAAGACCATCTCGCCGGACGATGACACCAGGTCGGAGACCGTGCCGGCGGCGATCGTCCGGCCGAGGTGGACCACCACCACGTGGCTGCAGGTCTGCTCCACCTCGGACAGCAGATGGCTGGAAACCAGCACGGTGCGGCCGGTCGCCGCGTAGCGGCGCAGCACCTCGCGCATGGCGTGGATCTGCGGCGGGTCAAGGCCGTTGGTCGGCTCGTCCATCAACAGCAGGTCCGGCAGCCCGAGCATGGCCTGGGCGATCGCCAGCCGTTGCCGCATGCCTTGCGAGTAGGTCCGAACCCGCCGGTTGATCGCGCTGCCGAGCCCGGCGATTTCCAGCGCCTCGCCCAGGTGCGCGTCCGCCGCCGGGCGGCCGGTGGCCTTCCAGTACAGCTCCAGGTTGGCCTGGCCGGACAGGTGCGGCAGGAACCCGGACCCCTCGACGAAACTGCCTATGCGGGAAAGGATCTCGGACCCGGGGTGGATCTTGTGACCGAACACCCGGATCTCGCCCGAGGTGGGACTGATCAGGCCCATCACCATCCGCAGGGTGGTGGTCTTGCCGGCACCGTTCGGGCCAAGCAGGCCGAGCACCTGGCCGGCCTCGACCCGGAAGCTGACGTCCTTGACGGCCTTCACACCGCCCGGGTAGGCCTTCACCAGCCCGATGATGGACAGCGGAACGTCCACCAGCGCTGGGTCGACATCAGAGTGCCGGGACCGCACCCGGCCGCCGAGCACCAGACCGAGGATGGCGATCACGGCGAGCGTGATGAGGCCGATCAGTTGGGGCACCGGGATTTCCGACGCCGACACCCGCACGCCGCCGACCTCCGGAGTGCTGACGCCGTCCGCGGCACTGACCCCCTGCAGGGTTCCGCCGTTGTCGGCGAGGGCGATGCGGTAGGCGGCCGGCGCGGTGGGACCGGCGTAGGCCTGGTCGGTGGTGGACAGGCTGACCTCGATGGTGGACCCGGCCTCGACCTGCAACGCGGTAGCCGGCAGATTCACGGTCACGGTGACCGGGCTGCCGTCGGCCGGCATGGTGGTCAGCCGGATGGGCGCAACGGCGCCGCCGGCCAGCGTCCGGGTGCCGCCCTCGGAGACCTTGAGCAGCGATCCGTAGAGCACTGCCCCGTCGTCGACGGCCGATCCGCTGGCCGGGTCGACGTTGCCCGGGATCGGCAGCTTGGTCACGGTTACGGTGATCCGCGGAGTGCCGGTGATCAGGGTCAGCGCGCCGAACGGAGCGGAGTCGAAGCGTGCCGTCTGCCCCGGCAGGCCGCCGGCGAAGGTGGACAGCGCGGTCGACGCCAGCCCGGACAGGCCCGGCAGGCTGGAGATCGAAGCGGGTGACGCCCCCGGCGGGTTCACCACGAACTGCGGGTCTCCGGTCACCGCGACCGGTTGCCGGTCGGTGCTGGTGTCGTCGTTCAGTCCGGGGTAGGCGGGGGCTTCCAGGGTGCGGCTGCGGGCCGAGCCGGTGTCGCTGATCGGCCCGTCCACCGTGTACTGGAAGGCAGTCGACGGGACCGGTCCGCTGCCGGCCAGGTAGTGCTGGAACCAGCCGGTGATCCGGGCCTCGGTGGCCGCGTCCGGGCTGCCGCCGTCGTGCCCCCCGTTGTACCAGGTCATCGCCACGGTGGTGCCGTTCGCGGCGATCGCCCTGGCGTTCGCGTCGGCCTGGCTGAGCGGGAACAGAGTGTCGCGCTCGCCCTGCACGATCAGCGTCGGTGCGGTGATGTCACCGACGACCTCCTTGGGGCTGGAACGGTCCAGCAGTGCGGAGAACTGCGGCGTGATGCGCCCTGTCTGGGCGGCCAGCGCGTAACCGGCGCAGAGCTCGACCCGCATCCGTCCGCAGGTCGCGGACACCGCGGCCGCGGGCGGCGCATCGGCCGCTGCGCCAGAGGTGGCGTCCGGGGTCGGAGCCGACGACGTACTGGTACCGCCCCGCCGGACGAACCCGCTGTCCCCGCTGTCACCCTGCGCGACGCCGGTCGGGGATGCACCCAGTGCCGCGCCCGTCGTCACCGAGGCCATCAGGGTCGACGCCCAGAACTTCTTGAAGACACCGTCGCCGACGCCGTCGGCGGCCGCCGGGGTGGCGGACTGCAGGTCCGCCGAGGTGGCCTGCGCGTTCGGGAACAGGGATTGCTCGAGGTCGTTCCAGGTGATCAGCGGGACGGCGGCGTCGATCCGCGGGTCGGTGCCGGCCAGCATCAACGACAATGCACCGCCGTAGGACGCTCCGGTGACGCCGACCCGGGGGTCGCCGGGCCCATCCTGGGTGACCTCCGGTTGCTGCGCCAGCCAGTCGACGATGGCACGGGCGTCGGGCACCTCGTAGTCCAGGGAGTCCAGGCCGATCTCACCGGTCGACGCGCCGAACCCGCGGGCCGAGTACGCCAGCACGACGAACCCGTCCCGCGCCATCTGCTGCGCGTCGGCGGCTACCGAACGCTTCGACCCGCCGAAGCCGTGCGCCATGATCACCGCCGGTGCCGGGGTCTGTTGCGGCAGGTACAGGGTCGAGTCCAGCTGCACCGGCTCGGCCACGCCGGGTCCGCCGGGGGCGGTGATCGTCAGATCCCGGGAGGCGATCGGCGCCGGCGCCGGGGTCGGCCAGGCAATCCAGACCACCGCCGCAACCACCGCGACGACCAGGACAGCAGCGGTGATCTTCCGCTCACGGGAGTTGAACAGGCGGGTCAGACGGGTCCTCACGTGCTGGCACCGGGGGAGCGGGTCGCGGGCACGGCCTGTTCGATCATCACTCCAGGGTGCCAGACGGTGACGCCGGCCCCGGCTCCGGCGCGACTAGCCTGCGCAGGTGTGAAGCCCGCCGACCTCGCCCTGCTCCGCATCCCCAGCCGCCCCGCGATCCGCTCCGACGCCTCGCTCGTCGTCGCGGTCAGCTCCCCCGACCTCGAGAACAACATCTACCGCTCCACCCTGCTCCGGCTGAGCGGGGGCGCACAGGGCGGCGCGGGGCGGGACCGGTTCACCGAACTCACCCTGGGCCCCCGCGACTCAGAACCGGTGATCAGCCCGGACGGGACGGTGGTGGTGTTCCTCCGGGCCGCCGAGTCCGGTCCGGCCCAGCTTGCTGTGCTGCCGCTCGACGGCGGGGAACCCAGGAGCCGGACCGAGCATCCGTTCGGCGCCGGTCCCGCGGTGTTCTCGCCGGACGGCGCCCTGGTGGCCTACTGCGCGGCCGTCCCGGAACCGGGCCGGTACGGCACGGACGACGCGGTGCAGTCCGAGGCCGAACCACCGCGCCGGGTCTCCCGGCTTGCCTACCGGTTGGACGGCGAGGGATTCGTGCTGGACAAGCCGAAGCAGCTGTTTGTGCTGGACCCCAACGGATCCGGGCCGCCGGTGCAGTTGACCGACGAACCGTCCGGGGCCAGCGACCCGGCTTTCACCGGCGATGGCCGGCTGCTGTACGTGCGGAGCACCGGGGACGACGAGCTGACCAGCGAGATCGCCGTCATCGACCTGCCGGCACGCGATTCGACCGTGACCCCCACCAGGGGCGAGCGGTTGATCGCCACGGCCGGGTCCGCCGCCATGGTGACCGTCGACAGCGGGCAGGTCTTCTACCTCGGCGTGGACTTCACCGGGATCGATGCGGTCGGCCGGACGACCGGACTGTGGGCGGCCGCCATCGCCGGCGGCGAGCCGCGCCGGCTCACCGACGAGAACTCGGTCGAGGTGGACCGGGCGGCCGGGCCGCCGGTGGTCGTCGAGGGCACGGTGCTGTTCGGGGCGATCGACCGGGGCGCCACGGTATTGCTGTCCGCGCCGGTGCAGGCCGACCGCCTGCCGCTGGGCGGGCTGGGCTGGGTGCTCGGCGGCCCCCGGGTGGTGCGGTCGTTCGGCGTCAGCGGCCGGACGATCGCCGCGGTCGTGGCCGACGGCTCCTCCCCCGGGGAGGTGGTCACCGTCACGCTTGCCGATGACGGCACCGGCGCCGATGAGACAGCCCGGTCCGACTTCGGTCGGGAACTGGCCGACAGCGGGATCCGCCCGGCCACCGAGCTGACGGCGAACGCCCCGGACGGTTACCCGGTGCACGGCTGGCTGGTTGCGCCGGCCGGGGACGGGCCGCACCCGGTGCTGCTGCTGGTGCACGGCGGCCCGCACTCCGCGTACACCCCCGCGGTGTTCGACGAGGCCCAGCTGTACGCGGGCGCCGGCTACGCCGTGGTGATGGGCAATCCGCGCGGCTCGGCGGGGTACGGGCAGCAGCACGGCCGCGCGGTCGTCGGCGCGATGGGCACGGTGGATGTGGACGACGTGCTGGCGCTGCTCGACGTCGCGCTCACGCGGCCTGAGTGCGATGCCGGCCGGGTCGGCGTCATGGGCGGCTCCTATGGCGGCTTCATGACGTCTTGGCTCTGCGCGCACGCCCCCGACCGGTTCACCGCGGCCATCAGCGAGCGGGCGGTGAACGCCTGGGACTCGTTCGCAGGGTCCAGCGACATCGGCCACTACTTCGCCCGCGCCTATGTCGGGGACGATCGGGACGCCCAGTGGCGCGCGTCGCCGTTGGCCTACGCGGACGACATCGACGTCCCGCTGTTGATCATCCATTCCGAGCAGGACTGGCGATGCCCCGTCGAGCAGGCGCAGCGCCTCTTCGTCGCGCTGAAACGGCGCGGCGCCTCGGTGGAGATGCTGCTGTTCCCCGGGGAGGGACACGAGCTGTCCCGGTCCGGGCGACCACGGCACCGGCTGCAGCGGTGCGACGCGATCCTGGCCTGGTGGGACCGCTACCTGCCGGTCTGATCCTCCCGGGCGGCGGTGATCTGGGAGAGGTGACCGCTGGCGTCGTCCATCCGGCGGTCCAACAGCGATTCCTCCAGATCCAGGTCGTACTGCAGTTCGCGCAGCACGTCCTCGGAGATCCGGCCGGAGTTCCGCATGGTCACGAACACGTCGCGCTCGATCCCGACGAGTTCGTGACGCCACCCGGAGATGGCATCCAGCCGCTCCCGCGCGTCCACGCCGGCGCTGTCCAACCGTTCGGTGAGCCCGCGCATGTCCCGGCTGGCGGCCCAGGCGCGCATCATCTTCGCTTCCCGCTCGGGGAGCTGCTCGGTACGGATCGCCTCCTCGACGCGGGTGGCGATGGCCTGGTTGGCCTCCTGCCTGGCGGCCGCCCGCTCGCGTTGGGTCTCCTGCGCCGGGTCACCGGGCAGATGCAGCAGCCGGATCAGCATCGGCAGCGACAAGCCCTGCACCACAAGGGTTCCGAGGATGACGGCGATGGTGCAGGTGAGCAGCAGGGCGCGGTACGGGGTGTTCAGCGGCAGGGTCTGGGCGGCCGCCAGCGACACCACGCCGCGCATCCCCGCCCAGGAAACGGCCACCAGCGGCCCAAAGGACCCGATCATGCCCCGGCGCCCGAACAGCCGGGCCAGCGCGGCCAGCAGGAAGATCCAGACCGGCCGGATCACGATGACGGTGGCCAGGATGGCCGTCGCGGTCAGCAGCGTCGGCGCCCGGCCGATGTCCGGGGCGGTGACGATGTCCCAGAGTTGCAGGCCGATCAGCGCGAACACGGACCCCTCCAGCACGTAGCGGACGGCGTTCCAGGTCGCACCGTCCGTCAGCCGGACCTCCGGTGGCAGGTCCACTGGCTCCCGAACGCCCAGCACCAACCCGGTGATCACCACCGTCAGCACCCCGGAGGCGTTGGCGGACTCACCCACCAGATAGGCCAGAAACGGGGTGACGAGGGACAGCGCCGTCGCGGCCAGGGTGGAGCCGGCGGCCCGCCTGGCGTACGACAGGAGCAACCCGAGCACCGCCCCGATCAACACCGCCCCCGCGGCCGCCCAGGCGAACTGGACGATGGCGTCGCCCCAGGCGAGCGATCCCGCACCGATGCCGACGATCGCCACCCTGAGCAGCACCAACGACGTGGCGTCATTGAACAGCGACTCGCCCTCCAGCACGGTGACTACCGGCCGCGGCAACCCCGAACGCCGGGCGATGGCGACCGCGGCGACCGCGTCCGGTGGCGCGACGATGGCGCCGAGCGCGACGGCAGCCGCGAACGGGATCTGTGGGATCAGCGCATGCAGCACGACGGCAACGGCGAACGCTGTGACGAGGACCATGCCGACGGCCAGCTGGGTGATGGGCTGGAGCATCTTCCGGATCGCCACGATCGACGATTCCACCGCGGCGGCGTACAGCAGCGGCGGCAGCAGGACGGTCAGGATGATTTCCGGATTGACCTGATAACTGGGCACGCCGGGGATGAACGAAGCGCCGATACCCACGATGACCAGCAGAATCGGTGCGGGCACGCCGACCCGCCCCGCCAGCCCGTTGACGATCACAACTCCAACGATGAGGAAGACGACCGGTTGCAGCTCGGGCATGGTGTGCGCTCCCTCGGGGTGTGCGTGGGCGCTGGCGGAGGATGGCGGCGGGCCAATCGTGGCAGGTCGGACGTTCACGAACGGTGTGACGTTCCGCTGTGCGCTGAACAGGATTGACCCGCTGTCGGTGCCGTGGGTGATACTCGCAACCAGATGAAAACGGTGTGACGCCGTTGGCGCCGTCACACCGATTGATTCGGCGCCGCACCGGCGTCTACCACTCAGCCGCTCCAACCAGGTTCGGCCATGCCCCATCGCAGTAACCAGGAGCTGTCGTGTCAACACCACCCTCTGACCCGGTCGTGAACGCCGGCGCTGCCAAGGATCAAACGAACGGCCATCTCGACGATCCCGTCCTCGACCCGAAGCGGTGGCTCGCCCTCGGCGTGATCGCGATCTCCCAGTTGATGGTCATCCTCGACGCCACGATCGTGAACATCGCGCTGCCGCAAGCTCAGGCGGCGTTGGACATCTCTGACGCCAACCGGCAGTGGATTGTCACGGCCTACGCGCTGCCGTTCGGCGCGCTGCTGTTGCTGGGCGGCAGGATCGCCGACTATGTCGGACGGAAGAAGATCCTGATCATCGCGCTGTCCGGCTTCGCTCTCGCGTCCGCCGTCGGCGGGGCGGCGCAGGTCGGCTGGCAGCTGTTCATCGCCCGGGCATTCCAGGGCGCCTTCGCCGCGATGCTGGCGCCCGCCGCACTGTCGCTGGTGACGGTGACATTCTCCGCCGCAAAGGAACGCGCCAAGGCGTTCGCCGTGTTCGGTGCGATCGCCGGTGGCGGCGCCGCGATCGGGTTGCTGCTCGGTGGCGTGCTCACCGAGTACGCGTCCTGGCGCTGGTGCCTGTTCGTGAACATCCCGGTGGCCATCATCGCAGTCCTCCTGGCCATCCCGGTGCTGCGGGAATCTAAGGTCGAGGGCGGCACGCACTACGATATTCCAGGCGCGATCCTGGCAACCGCGGGCCTCGGGTCGCTGGTCTGGGCGTGCACCCAGCCCGCAGAACACGGCTGGGGGTCGCCCAACACGCTGGTCCCGATGGGCATCGCGGTCGTGCTGCTGATCGGCTTCGTGCTCGTCGAGATGCGCTCTCCGGCTCCGCTACTGCCGCTGCGGATCGTGGAGAACCGGAACCGGGCCGGCGCGTATGTGGTCGGGCTGCTGGTCGGGGCCGGGTTGTTCGCGGTGTTCCTGTTCCTGACCTACTACCTGCAGGGTGTGCTGCAGTACACCCCAATTCAGGCCGGCTTTGCCTTCCTGCCGTTCAGCGGCGGCGTGATCATCGGCGCCGGGGTCGGCTCCCAGCTGACCCTGCGGATCGGACCGCGCTTCGTGGTGCCGCTGGGCCTGCTGATGGGCACGGCCGGACTGCTGTGGTTGTCACAGCTCAGCCTGAACACGACCTACTTCGGCACCATCCTGCCCGCCCAGCTACTGATCTCCGTCGGGATGGGCTTCATCTTCATGTCCACCACCAACGTTGCCCTGGTCGGCGTCAACCACGACGACGCCGGCGTTGCCAGCGCCGTCGTCAACACCACCCAGCAGATCGGCGGCTCCATCGGGACCGCCCTGCTGAACACCATCGCCGCGACCGCGACCGCAACGTTCCTGCTCGGGAACCCGCCGGCCGGGCAAACCCCGGATGCGTTCCAGGCGGCCGGTATCGCCGCTCAGGTGCACGGTTTCGGCGTCGCGTTCATGTACTCGGCGATCATCTTCGGGATCGCCATCGTCGCGTCGTTGATCCTGATCAACGCGGGCAAGGACGAGGTCGCAGACCTGGTGGCCCAGCCGGGCACCTGACGGCCGCATCTGAGAAGAACGACTTCAGACCTGAGAAACGTCGTCGGCCGGCACTTGCCTGTCGGCCGACGACGCGGCCGTGGCATGCTCATCCCGACCGCCGATGCCCTGCAGGATTCGGAAGATCACCAGTTGCTGCACCGACCGAGCCAGCCGCAGCAAGGCGACGTTGACCACCGTGGCGTCAATGATGTTGATGAACATGGCGGCGACGAAAACGGTTGCCACGGCACTCTTCGGGGCGATTCGGACCATTGTCTCCCCGTCGTCAGCGATGTCCTTCGAACCTGACGGACCGATCGATGGACGCGTTGCGGTCGCGGTCGGGAGATCGCCGGCCGCCGGGTCGCCCGGCGTCCCTCGCCCTACCATGGGGGTTGCTCCGCGCACCGGAAAGGCAGCGCAGGGCACGATCCCGTCCACTCGAAGGAGTTCGTTCATGACCGACCTCGATCTCGGCTCTGGGGCCTCGACGCCGGGACGCCCGGCGGCTCCGGCCACCAGTGGCGCGTTGGTGCTCACCCCGCCGGCGCCGGTGCAGGTCGTCGAGCCGGAGCAGGCCGCCGGTGCGGTTCCCGTTGCTGACCCGCGGAAGGCCGAGCTGCAGGCCAGGGCCGCGTCCTTCGCGATGGAGCTGGCCACGCTGGACGTCAGGTCCCCGGAGTTCGCGAAGAAGGTCGAATCGATCACCGCACTGGGTGACCGGGAGATGCGCGAGTCGGCCAACGTCTCCAGCCGAATGCTGGAGCGGCCGGCGGCGGCGGTCAGCGCGGCGAAGGGCCGCGGCGGCAACGACGCGCAGATCAGGGTCGCCAGCACGCTGTCCGACCTGCGGCTGCAGATCACCGACCTCGACCCGAACCGGGCCGACCTGACCGGCATCAAGAAGGTGTTGAAGTGGATCCCCGGCGGCAACAAGATCGACAGCTATTTCGCGAAGTACCAATCGGCGCAGAGCCACCTGGATGCGATCGTCCGGGCGCTGGCGTCGGGCAAGGACGAGCTGGGCAAGGACAACGCGAGCATCGAGGTCGAGAAGGCCAACATGTGGACGCTGATGGGCAAGCTGGGGGAGTACAACGAGCTCGCCAGCGCACTGGACGCCGCGGTGGAGGACCAGGTGTCGATCCTGGAGTCCCAGGGCCGCACCGAGGACGCCAACACGCTGCGCGCCGATGCGCTGTTCCCGATCCGGCAACGGCGGCAGGACATCATGACGCAGATGGCGGTCGCCGTGCAGGGCTACATGGCGCTGGATCTGGTGCGCAAGAACAACCTCGAGCTGATGCGCGGCGTTGACCGGGCGCAGACCACCACCATCGCGGCGCTCCGGACGGCCGTCATCGTGTCCCAGGCGCTGGCCCGGCAGAAGCTGGTCCTGGATCAGATCACCGGGCTGAACGCGGCCACCGGCGACCTCATCCAGCGCACCTCGGAGCAGCTCAAGATCCAGGGCGCGCAGATCAACCAGCAGGCGGCCAGCGCCACCGTGTCGGTGGAGAAGCTGCAGGCGGCCTTCGACAACGTCTTCCAGACCATGGACGCTGTCGACACCTTCCGCGCGCAGGCGGTGGACAGCATGGCGACCACGGTGAATGCGTTGCAGGGCCAGATCGAGCGGGCCCAGCCGTACCTGGAGCGGGTGCGGCGGAATGAGCTCGGGTCTGGTTCATGACGAATGGCTAGCCGGGTGAGACGTTTCGGGGTCGGGAGGACACTGCCGGCGTGGTGAAGAACTGGCTGTTCGGTCGGCAGGAGGCCGAGCCCGCACCGCCGACGCCGACCGAGGTTCCGGACAGCCCGCCCGCGCTGGCCGCCGAACTGTTCCGGGTCAACCGGTTCATCAACGCCTCGGCGGGCCAGCTGCCGGGTGAGGGCGTTGTCGCCGCGCGCCGGATCACCGATACCGTCGGCACCGTGCTGCACACGACGCGCGATCGGGACCTGGACATTCACGCCAGGGTGTCGTTGAACGGGATCCTGCGGGACTACCTGCCGACGACGCTGCGGACCTTCCTCGCGCTGGATCCGGCGACCCGGGACGTCCCGCGCGCGGGCGGCAAGACGCCCAGCCAGGCGCTGGCCGAGCAGTTGGATTTCCTGTTGGACTCCGCGACCGAGGTGCTCGCCGCCGTCCGCAACGACGACGCCAACGCCCTGGTTGCGCAGGGCAGCTTCCTGCGCACCAAGTTCGCCCGGTCGGAACTCGATCTCTGATGGCCCCACCGATGAAGCGGGGGGCGAATGTCGCGCTGACCCAGGAGATTCCCTCCCTGACCGGGGTCGTCCTCGGCGTCCGCTGGAACGCCGGGTCCGAGCAAGCTCTCGCCGAGAACCTCGTCGCGGCAACAATTCTGTGCAACGAACAGAGCCGGGCACCATCGGAGGAGTACTTCGTCTTCTTCAACCAGCTGATCTCGCCGGACCTTTCGGTGGCGCAGCTGGCGCAGGCGTTGGGCGATGACCGCGAACAGATCGAGGTGGACCTCGGCGACGTGCCCGCCGACATCCACCGGATCGTGGTCGCGCTGTACATCAACGACGGCCCGGGGGCCAGGCGGACGCTCGGTCAGCTGCGGGAGTGCGGGATACGCGTGCTCAACCTGGCCGATGGGCAGGAACTGGTGCGCTCGGAGAACCTCGCCCCGGCGCTGCGGTCGGAGACCGCCATCTGCCTCGGTGAGCTGTACCGGCACCCCACCGGCTGGAAGTTCAAGGTCATCGGCCAGGGCTACGACAACGGCATCAAGGGCATCGCCGCCGACTACGGGGTGCCCCTATGAGGTCGGCACTATGACGATCGACGCGGCAGCGCCGGACCGGGCGGTCAAGCGGACCGACCTGCCGTTCCTGCGCCGCCGGTCCAAGCCGGTCGCGGCCGCGCACTCGAAGATCGCGGACTTCGTGACCGGGCGGGCCACCGCGCACGCCGGGCAGCCGGGCGCGCGACCCGGGCAGCCGAGTGCGCAGCCGCTGAACCCGTCTGTCGGTCAGCGGACGGCGCCGGTTCCGCCGCGGACCACGCCGGCCGCCCGCCCCCCGGTTCCGGCGGAACCCCGGCCGGCTCCTGCACCGCCCCCGACTGCGACGTCGTCACTGGATCTCTTTGCGCCGCAACCGGTGTCGCCGCAACCGGTGTCGCCGCAACCGGTGTCGCCACAACCGGTGCCGCCGCCGGCTCATCCGAGGGCGGCATCCGGTCCGCCGCGATCCGGTTCGACGTCGCTGGACCTGGGCAGCCCGCCGCCGGCGCCGGCCACGACGCAGTCTGCGTCACCAGCCCGGGTGGCCAGTTCGACATCGCTGGACTTGGGTGGCCCGATCTCCCTGCCGCCGCACGCCGCGCCCACCCGGCCGTCCGGCTCCACGTCGCTGGATCTGGCGCCCGCCCCGCCCGCTGCGCCGAGCCGTGTCCCGGCCGCATCGACGCCCCGGCGGGCAGCCCCCGCGTTCCCGGAACCCCGCACCCAGCAGGGGATCTCGACCATCCTGACCCCGTTCGCACCAACCGTGACGCTGACCAGGGTGCAGTCCGGCGTCGGTTCGCTGACCTTCGAGGCGGTGGTCGCCGCGGGGGTGGGGGACTTGCGACTCGGCGTCGCCTACCAGCTCCGGTCCGGCCGATCTTCGACAGTGCAGCACCACGCGGGCCGCCGCTTCGCCCCGCCCGGTGAGACCCGGCGGCCGATCATCATGGCCTCCCGACAGCAGTTCGAACGGCTGGCGCTCGACCTTCGGCAGGTCACCGAGCTGGAACGCTGTGTGGTCTATGCGTTCTCCGGCGACGGCGGCCGGCTGCGCTGGGGTGGCACCCTGGTGGCGACGACCTTCGGCGGCGATCGCATCGAGATGCCGATCGAGCTGCCACCGTCCGACGCGGTCGCCGTGCTGGCGTCGGTGTACAACATCCACGGACAACTGGTGCTGCGGTCGGAGATGGACCTGATCGGGCGGACCGTCCGGGAGGCGTGCCGGGGCTACGGGTTCGACCGGATCACCTGGCTGGACGAGATGAGCCCCGTCGACTGACGGCGCCCTCCGGGTCCGTCAGTAGGGTGGAAGAACGCGATGCTGCAGCCCGCAGTTGTCGCCGGGATCGGTGGAGAAGGAGATGCGATCGCAATGGGCGTCAGCCTGAGCAAGGGTGGCAATGTCAGTCTGACGAAGGCCGCGCCGAACCTGACGTCGATCGCGGTAGGCCTTGGCTGGGACGTGCGGTCGACGTCGGGGTCGGGATTCGATCTCGATGCCAGTGCGCTGGCGCTCGGCGACTCGCACAAGGTGCTGGGTGACGACTACTTCGTGTTCTTCAACAATCTGACGTCGCCGGACGGCTCCATCGAGCACCAGGGCGACAACCTGACCGGCGAGGGCGAGGGTGACGACGAGGTCGTCACCATCAAGCTGACGGAGGTTCCGCCGCAGGCCCTCTCGATCGTCTTCGCGGTGTCGATCTATGACGCCGAGAATCGTCAGCAGTCCTTCGGCCAGGTCCGCAATGCCTATATCCGCGTCGTGAATCTGGCCAACGACGTCGAGTTGGCACGGTACGACCTCACCGAGGACGCGTCGGTGGAGACCGCGATGGTCTTCGGCGAGGTCTACCGGTACGGCCCGGAATGGAAGTTCCGCGCGATCGGGCAGGGATACGCCAGCGGATTGGCCGGCATTGCCAGGGACTTCGGCGTCAACGTCGGGTGAGCGTGTCGATGGCATAGGGTCAGCACCGCTGGAGTGTCCGGGAATGACGGCGCATCGAAGGAGCTGCGGATGAGCATCAGTCTGGTCAAGGGTGGGAACCTTTCGCTGACAAAGGCTGCGCCTGACCTCGGGACGATCACCATGGGTCTGGGCTGGGACGCCCGGACCACCACCGGCGTCAAATTCGACCTGGATGCCAGTGCGCTCGGGGTGGGTGAGAACGGCCGGGTGCTGTCCGATCAGTACTTCATCTTTTTCAACCAGAAGCGTTCTCCCGAAGGAGCAATCGAGCACCGCGGTGACAACCGGGACGGCGAGGGCGCCGGTGACGACGAGGTGATCGCCATCGACCTCACGGTCGCCCCGGCCGAATTGGCCAAGGTTGTCTTTCTGGCCTCGATCTACGAGGCGGACACCAATGGGGTGAACTTCGGTCAGGTCCGCAACGCGTTCATCCGAGTGGTGAACAGCGCCGATCAGGCCGAACTGGCCCGTTACGACCTGACCGAGGATGCTTCGGTGGAGACCGCAATGGTGTTCGGTGAGCTGTACCGGCACGGCGAGGAATGGAAATTCCGGGCCATCGGACAGGGGTACTCCAGCGGGCTCGCCGGAATCGCAAAGGATTACGGCGTCAATCTCTAGCGTGTCTCCGGCACTACCGACCAGCAACGAAAGGCAGCATCATGGGTGTCAACCTGACCAAGGGGCAGACCGTCAGCCTGACCAAACAGGGCGGGGGCAGCCTCAGCCAGGTGCGGATGGGTCTCGGTTGGGACGCGATGAAGAAGAAGGGCCTGTTCGGTGGCATGAAAGAGGTCTCCGTCGACCTCGATGCCTCCGCGCTGTTGATGTCCGCCGAGCGGCAGGTGCTGGAAATCGTGTATTACGGCAACCTTCGGTCCGCCGACGGTTCGCTGATGCACACCGGCGACAACTTGACCGGGAAGGGCGACGGCGACGACGAGTCGATCATGGTCGACCTGCCGCGGGTGCCGCCGGCCGTTGCGCACATCATCTTCGTGGTGAATTCCTTCAGCGGGCAGAATTTCTCGCAGATCGAGAATGCCACCGCGCGGGTGGTCGATTCCGCCGACCGGGACCGCGAACTCGTGCGGTATGAATTGTCCGGCTCCGGTACGCACACTGCGATCGTGATGGCCAGGTTGTCCCGCACCGCAACCGGGTGGACCTTCACCGCCATCGGGACGCCGGGGAACGCCCGGACCGCGGAGCAGCTCGTTCCGCTTGCGCTGCAATCGCTCTAGACCAGCGAAAGGCACGAGCACCCCAATAAGGGAAGTGGGCGGGGCACAGCGATTGGGAGCCGTTCTCCTTTGTTTGTCGGTCGGGTCCAGCACATGGGTAGCGAGCAGTCCGGCGCCCGCACTCGAAGAATCAGGCGAACCGTCGGGGTGAGCGGGCGGGATCGTGGAACCCCTTGCGGTCCTGAGGCGTTGTTCCGATCGAGAGGTGTTCGACATTTTATCGACGCGCATCAGGCAACAGAGGGAGACAATTCATGGCATTCTGGGATTCACTCAAGGCCAAGACCCGCGAGATGAACAGCCAATTGACCAACAAGGCCGGCCAGTTCAAGAACAAGGAGTTCGCCAACGGCAGCATGGCCATGTGTGCCCTGATCGCGGCCGCGGACGGCTCCATCGACGCGGCCGAGCAGGCCAAGACGTCCGCACTCATCCGCGACAACACCGTGCTCGCGGTGTTCCCGGCCGACGAACTGAAGCAGAAGTTCGACTGGTACTGCAGCAAGCTGGCCGGTGATTTCGAGTTCGGCAAGGTTGAGGCGATCGCCACCATCGGCAAGCTCAGGAGCAAGCCGGATCAGGCCAGGGCGGTCATCCAGATCGGCATCATCATCGGCGGCGCGGACGGCGATTTCGACGCCAAGGAGCGGGCCGCCGTCCGCGATGCCTGCAACGCAGTGGGCATACCGGCCGCCGAGTTCGATCTGTAGTCGGCAGGCAGGCGGAAAGCCGAACTGCCGGAGCCTGTGTCGGCCTCCGGCAGTTCGGTCGGGCTACTTCCGCCCGCGGGCCCAGTTCATGCCCCAGCCGTAGGCCTTGTCCAGGGCCATCTGTCCGCCCTCGATGTAGCGAACCTCGCGCTGGAAGACCAGTTCACCGCCGGTTTCGACGAACTGTGCGACGGCGCACATCCGGACGGCCGCCTCGGTGGCGTCCAACCGAACCTCCACCTGCTGACCGCTCGCCGGCGTCAGCGTGACGACGCCGTCCACCGCCGCCCAGTTCGGCGCACCCTCGTAGATCATCGCGAACACCAGCACCCGGCGGAACCGGCCCGGCTCGCCGAGGTTGATCGACATGTTCTCGCCGCCGGCCACGCTCCCGGTCCGGTCGTCGCCGTCGAGCGAGATCCACGGCGCCGAATTCAGCGAGCCGAAACTGTTGCCCAGCGCCTGGATCACCCCCTTGCGTCCGTCCGCCAACTCGTACAGGCAGCCCAGGTCGAGGTCGACGCCCTTGGAGACCGACACCGCGGCGGCGGCCTTCATCCGGGAGAAAAGCCCGCCGCTCGTCGTCGGCGGCGGCGTCGGGGTCTGCGCCGACCAGTTCAGATTGACCCGGGCGATGCCGCCGACGGCGCCGGACTTCGTCAGCGACACCCGCGGGGCGCCCTTGGTCAGCAGCACCTTGCCGCCCCCCGTCGTCGGGGTGGCAGCAACCGGCGTGGAAACGGCCGGGGCGGCGGGAGGAGATGGCGCAACAGGCTCGGCCGCCGGTGCCGGGGTGGGTGGTCGTTTGGTGTAGTCGATCGCCATGGGCCGCTTGAAGTCCCTTCGGTGGATGGGGGAGCGCGAGTGCGCAGAACTGCCCGCCGGTCAGGCGTGCACAGTGCCGACTTCCGCGCCCTTGACCGCGAGCGTCCGGTTCCGCCGGATGCTGGTCAGGAACGAGGCGCCGATGAACGCGACACCGATCAGGCCGGTGATGAACTCGCTGATGTGCACGCCGATGGAGATCATCAAGATGAACGCGAGAGCACCGATGGCCCAGTGCGCGCCATGCTCCAGGTAGACGTACTCGGACAGGGTGCCCTGGCGGACCAGGTACACGGTCAGCGATCGGACGAACATCGCACCGATCAGACCGAGCCCCAACGCGATGAGAATCGGGTCCGCGGTGATCGCAAAGGCGCCGATCACGCCGTCGAACGAGAACGACGCGTCCAGCACCTCGAGGTAGAGGAACAGGAAGAAGCCGGCCTTGCCGGTCGCCCGAGCAAGCTTGGTCACACCGCTTCGCTGCGGTGCTGCCACCGCGTCCGGATGCTCGAAATCGATCGGCTCGGCGTCGGGTTCGGTGTTCTCGAACAAGGCGCCGAGGCCGTTGACGGCCAGGTAGGTCACCAGCCCGAGCAACCCGGAGAACAGCACGGTCTCCGGATCCGCGGCGAGCGTCTCCGACACCACCATCAGCACCACGCAGGCCACCAGAACGGCCATCGCGTCCAGCCGGCCGGCCTTGGCCAGCGGGCGTTCCAGCCAGGTGAGCCAGGTGTGCTCGCGCTCCTCGAAGAGCCAACTGAGGAACAGCATCAACAGGAACATCCCGCCGAACGCAGCGATCAGCGGATGCGCATCGGTGAGCAGCGTCTCGTAGCTCGGCGAACCGTCCGGGAAGTACGCCGCGCCGTCGGCCGGCGGGTTCAGCGCGAGTTCGAACGCCTGCAGCGGCGGCAATCCGGCCGCCAGCCAGACGATGATCAACGGCAGCAGCAACCGCATGCCGAACACCGCGATGACGATGCCGACGGTGAGGAAGATCTTCTGCCAGAAGTCGCTCATCCGTTCCAGGACGGTGGCGTTGATGACCGCATTGTCGAAGGACAGGGACACTTCGAGGACGCCGAGGATCATGCACAGAACGACGGCTTCCCAACTGCCGTAGATGAACGCCGCCACCAGTGAGATCGCGGTGACGATGTAGGACCACATGAAAATCTTCAGGTGCACAGCGGGCCTTCCCCGGGCGCCGGTGGGCCACCGGCCGGCCCCCGTGACGGGCAGGTCCGGTGGTCCCGGGTCGTGAGACGACCGATCAGATGTTGACGCCGAAATCGCGGGCGATGCCCGCAAGGCCCGACGCGTAGCCCTGGCCGATGGCCCGGAACTTCCACTCCGCACCGTTGCGGTACAGCTCACCGAACACCATGGCGGTCTCGGTCGACGCGTCCTCGGACAGGTCGTACCTCGCCAGTTCGGTCCCGTTAGCCTGATCGACCACCCGGATGAAGGCATTGCGGACCTGGCCGAAAGACTGGCCGCGGGCGTCACCCTCGTAGATGGAAACCGGGAAGACGATCGACCCGACCGTCTGCGGAACGGCCGCCAGGTCGACGTTGATCACCTCATCGTCGCCTTCGCCCTCGCCGGTCAGGTTGTCGCCCTGGTGCACGATCGCACCCTCCGGCGAACTGGTGTTGTTGAAGAACACGAAATACTCGTCGGCGAGGATCTTGTGGTTCTCCGCCAGGCCCAGGGCGCTGGCGTCCAGGTCGAAGTCCGAGCCCGTTGTCGATCGCACGTCCCACCCCAGGCCCACCGAGACGGCCTTCAGTCCGGGCGCCGCCTTTGTCAGCGAAACGTTGCCGCCCTTGGAGAGGCTCACACTCATTGCTGTTCCTTTCACCATCGACCGGTCGGCTCCAGTGTCCGATCCTGATCAGTTGTCCGGCCAGTACTGTCCGGATGTGGTCGCCGTTCCGGTGAGCTCACCGGACGCTGCGTCAAACCCTATCCAGACCACAACTGACACCATCGACGTTCCCTGGGCGAACTCCCCGCGGGATGGCAGAGTTCCCGGTGAAGCCCAACGCGACCCGTGAGGAGGGCGAATGCGGCATTTCGACCAGTTGGCCGATAACGTCCGCGAAAAACTGTTTCACCAACCTCCACAGTCCTTCGATCGGGACAGCGAGCGATCGATCCTGGCCCACGCGCTCGGCGCGACGCTGTACGTGCCGGCCACCAAGGAGAACCTTGCCCGAGCCGTCCGCCGGCAGTCGGCGGCCGGCGCGAAGTCGATGGTCATCGACCTGGAGGATGCGATCTCCGACGATTCGGTCGAGGTCGCCCTCACCTCGACCGAGCACACCCTGCGCGACCTGAACGACGATCCGCCGGAATGCCTGCTGTTCGTCCGGGTGCGGTCGGCCGAGCAGATCAGGCAACTGGTGGACGCGCTCGGCCCGGCAATGGGCATCATCAGCGGCTTCGTGCTGCCGAAGTTCTCCGTCGAGACCGGACCGGGCTACCTGCGGGCGGTCGCCGCCGCGGACGAGAAGTCCGAGCACCCGTTGTACGCCATGCCGGTCCTGGAATCACCCCGGGTGCTGTACCGGGAATCCCGGGAGGCCGAACTGATCGGCATCCGGGAGTTGCTGGACGTACACCGGGAGCGGGTGCTCACCATCCGGATCGGCGCGACGGACCTGTGTGGATTGTTCGGCATCCGTCGGGACCGCGACCTGTCCATCTATGACGTCGGGGTGGCCGCCGATCTCATCACCCAGGTCGTCAACCATCTCGGCCGCAGCGACGGAACCGGGTTTGCCATCACCGGTCCGGTCTGGGAGTACTTCGCGAATCACGAGCGGATCCTGCGCCCGCAGTTGCGGCAGACCCCGTTCGAGGAACGCCACGCCGTCGGCCTGCGGCGCCAACTGATGAGCAGTGACCTGGACGGGCTGATGCGAGAAACCATGCTGGACAGGGCGAATGGGCTGACCGGAAAGTCGGTGATCCACCCGCTGCACATTGCCCCCGTGCATGCGCTGGCCGTGGTACCGCACGAGGAGTACCTCGACGCGTCAGACGTCGCGCACCCCGAGTCGGTGGCCGGCGGCGTCCGGCGCTCCGAGTACCGGAACAAGATGAACGAGATGCGCCCGCACCGGACCTGGGCTGCCCGAACCCTGCTCAGAGCAACGGTTTTCGGTGTCGCCGCGCAGGGGATCTCGCACATCGACATCATGAGCGCGCAGCAGGAGAACTGATGCCGGGTCAGCAGCCCCGGGTGCGGATGCCCGTCGGTTCCTGGGCCGCCGACGAATTCGGCATCGTCGTTGTGGACCGGGGATCGCCGGTCGGGCTGACCATGGCCCAGCTGATCGAGGTGGGCCTGCGCCGCAACCCGAAACGCGCCCAGTTGCTGGTGTCCACCGTGCTGGGCAAGCACATCCCCGCGGATCCGCGGGTGATCGCCGGTACCGGCGCCTTGCTCGGTGCGCTGGCCGGCAGAGCCCTGGCCGGACGCGCGGACCCGCCGCCGGCTTCCTGGTCCGCGGCGGCCGCGGCGACGCTGTCCGGTGAGCGGCCGGCAGCGCTGCTCGACCTTCTCGGCTCGCCGGACGTGCCCGGTTCGCCCGACGTGCCCGGTTCGCCCCACCTGCACGGTTCGCCCCACCTGCACGGTTCGCCCCACCCACCGGAACCTCGGCGGGCAGTGCTGACCCTGGGTTTCGCCGAAACCGCAACCGCGGTCGGTCATCTCGTCGCGGACCAGCTGCGGTCGGCGTACCTGCACTCCACCCGGCGCCGTGATGGGTCGGTGCCGATCGCGGCCGAGTTCTCCGAACCGCACTCGCACGCCACCGGCCACCTGCTCCGCCCGGAATCGGCCGGCCTGCTGGCCGGCACAGGTCCGCTGGTGCTGGTCGACGACGAACTGTCCACCGGCCGGACCGCGCTGAACGTGATCGAGGTGCTGCACACCCGCGCGCCGCGCGAGCGGTACCTGCTGGCCGGCCTGGTCGACGTCCGATCGGCCGACGACGACGCGCGGCGGGCTGCCATGGCGGCGCGGCTCGGCTGTCGCATCGACGTGGTCTCGCTGGTGACGGGGTCGGTGACCGTCCCGAACGGGGTCGTCGAAGCTGTTGCCGCGGCACTGCTTCCGCAGCGGGACGTTTCGGCCGCCGAACAGCCGGACGCATTCGCGGCGAGTCACTCTCACGTCGAGCTGCCCTGGCCCGCCCAGTTGCCGACGGGTGGCCGGCACGGGTTCCGTCCCGAGGATCGCACCGGCTTCGGCGACGCGGCAACGCGGGCAGCAGCTGTGTTGGCGACGGCCTGCGGGACCGCCAGCCGGGTGCTGGTCGTCGGCACCGAGGAATTCATGTACCTGCCGCTCGGGCTGGCGCTGCAGCTCGCGGCGGATCCCTTGCGCCAGGTCATGTTCCAGTCGACCACCCGTTCGCCGGTGCATGCCGTCGACCGCGCCGGCTACCCGATCAGGCGGCGCATCGATTTTTCGAGCGCGGATCTGGACGACGGCGGATCGCCGGTTGTCCGGCACCTGTACAACGCCAGCCGGCCGTCGAGGGGTGACGAGCCGGGCCGGGCGGAGCTGATCGTGGTGGTCGACGACGGCCACGCGCTGGACAGTGCCGCTGGGGTGGCCGACTCCGTCTCGGCCGCTACGGGGGTCCCGGTGCTGCTCGCCCGGGTGCGGCCGGCGGGCGCCCCGCGATGACCGACCGCTTGCCGGAACCTTTGCACGGTCCGATGTTCGGCAGTTTCCGGGCGGACGAGGTGTCCTGGCTGCTGACCGATCTGTCGGGGCTGACGCTCGAGGCAGACACCCACCAGCGGGAGTCGGCGATCCAGGCCGGCCGCGCGCACTACGCGGAATCGCTGCCCATCGAGTACCAGCCGGACCCGGACTACCAGGCGCTGTTCGATCAGGTCCTCGCCGAGACGGCGACCCGGCTGGCCCTTGCGGTGGGCGCGGTGACCGAGCTGGTGCTGGCCGAGCGAGGGGAGCGGGTGGTGCTCGCCTCCCTGGCCAGGGCCGGCACGCCCGTCGGCATCCTGATCCGCCGGTGGGCCCGCCAGCTGCACGGTGTGGATCTGGACCATTACGCCGTTTCCATCGTCCGGGGCCGCGGGATCGACCGGGTGGCGCTGAAATACCTTGCCGCTCATCATGATCCGGCGTCGGTCGTGTTCGTCGACGGCTGGACGGGGAAGGGGGCGATCGCCAAGGAACTCACCGCGGCACTGACAACCGTTGCGGCACAGGACGGCGTGACGTTCTCCGACGACCTCGCGGTGCTGGCGGACCCGGGGCACAGCGTGCGAACGTTCGGCACCCGGGACGACTTCCTCATCGCGTCGGCCTGCCTGAACTCGACCGTGTCCGGTCTGGTGTCCCGCACCGTGCTGAATCCGGCGTGCCTCGGCCCGGGGGATTTCCACGGCGCAAAGTTCTACTCCGAACTGGTCGCCAGCGACGTGTCCGCGGTGCTGCTGGACGCGGTCACCGCGCAGTTCGCCGTGGTCGCGCCGCAGGTGCTGGCGGGCGCCGCCGCGCTGGCCGCATCGGACCGCCGGGTGACTTTCGCCGGGTGGGCAGCGGTGGAGGAGATCCGCGCCCGGTACGGCATCGAGTCGGTGAACTTCGTCAAACCGGGAGTGGGGGAGGCGACCAGGGTGCTGCTGCGCCGGGTGCCGTGGAAGATTCTGGTCCGCACGCCGGATCACCCCGACCACGGTCATCTCCGGCTGCTCGCCGAGCGGCGGGGCGTGCCGATCGAGGTGGTCCCCGACCTGGCCTACTCGTGCATGGGCCTGGTCCGTCGGCTGTCCGCTGCCGACACCGGGGAGGGCTGAGCCGTGACCACCGTGGTGGCCACCGACCTCGACCGGACCCTGATCTACTCGGCGGCGGCCATCGCCGATGCCCATGCCGGACAACAAGTCCCGCCGCTGCTCTGCGTTGAGGTGCTCGATGGTCGGCAGCAGTCGTTCATGACGGTGGCGGCTGCCGAGTTGCTGGCAGGTCTCCGCTCGCACGCGCTGCTGGTGCCGACCACCACCCGGACCATCGCCCAGTACCACCGGGTCACCTTGCCAGGCGGCCCCACGGCGTTCGCGGTGACCAGCAACGGTGGGCACATCCTGGTGGACGGTGCCCCCGACCAGCGGTGGCGAAGGTCGGTCGAAACCCGGATCGCCGGTGACGGGGCACCGCTCGGCGAGATCGTGGATGAACTGCGCCGCGCCGCGACCGCCGGCTGGGTGCTCACCCGGAAGGTCGCCGACAACTTCTTCTGTTACCTGGTGGTCGATCTCGCCGAGCTGCCGGCCGATTTCCTGCCCACGCTGACCGACTGGTGCGCGGCCCGCGGCTGGGTGGTGTCCTTCCAGGGACGGAAGATCTATACGCTGCCAAGCGCGCTCACCAAGGAGGCCGCGCTGGCGGAGGTGATGGTCCGCACCGGCGCCGATCGGTTGCTCGCAGCCGGTGACGGCGCCCTGGACGCCGGTTTCTTGCGCATAGCCGACGCCGCGATCCGCCCCGCGCACGGTGAACTCGCCGAGAGCGGTTGGGCGGCAGCACATGTCCAGGTGGCGACGGCACCCGGGGTGCTCGCCGGCGAGGAGATCAGCCGCTGGCTGGCCGGCCAGGTCGGTCGGGCAGGTTCGTCGCCGGTCAGTTGATACAGAACTCGTTGCCTTCCGGGTCGGCCAGCGTGACCCAGCCGTGCGGTCCCTGCTGGCCGCGGTGCAGGAAGGTCGCGCCGGCCGCGGTCAGCCGGGCGAGCTCGTCCTCGACCTTGTCCGCGCCGATCCGCACGTCCAGGTGCACCCGGTTCTTCACGGTCTTGCCCTCGGGGACGAGTTGGAACAGGATCCGCCGGCGGAGGCCGCCGGCCGGCTCATCGGGGTGCAGGATTGCCGCACCTTCCTTCCAGACCAACACCCCGCGGTGGGTTGTGGTCTGCTCCTGAGTTGCGTACCCCTCGGCGATCATCCGCCTGATGAAGGCCTCGTCGCTCGGCTCCACGACCCAACCGAGCGCGTCTGCCCACCAGTCGGCGAGCACATGCGGATCGGCACAGTCGGCGGTCACCTGAAAGTCATATGCCATGCCGGACACCTTACGAAACACCCCCGACAGTGACCGTCCCGCCGGCTCAGATCCAGCCGCGATCGGTGGCGATCCGTACCGCGTCGGCCCGGGTCCGGGCCCCCGTCTTGCCGATCACCGAGGAGAGGTGGTTGCGTACCGTGCCCTCGGACAGGAACAGCCGGGCCGCGATCTCCGCGACCGTGCCGCCGGCGGTGGTGGCCGACAGCACGTCGCGTTCGCGGTTGGTCAGCGGTGATTCACCCAGGCTCAGACTCTCGGCTGCAACGTTGGATCGACAACGCGGATCGCGTCGATCAGCGTCTCCGGCGGCGCGTCCTTCACCAGAAGGCCCGCCGCGCGGGCCGCCGCTGGGTCCGAGGAACGCGACCACCTCACCGGGGGCGATCACCAGGTCGACCCCCCGGACTGCCTGCGGCCGGCCGAGACTCTTGCGCAGACCGGGCAACCGGACGGCGGCACCGTCGGGAGCCGGTTGTTGGTCCCGCAGCGGAAGGGTGCTGGTTGCCATGCCAGTTAACACTACAACCGCAGGACGTGACCTGATCTGACTGGCCGGGCATGGGCGCCAGGGCCCCGGCGTTGTCGGTTTCTGATTTCCTGACCTGCGGGAATGCGCTGCGACACGCCGGTGAGGGCGGTTTGCTGGGTGGGCATGGCCCTGGTG
>Ga0208588_1000074_pt1 | contig 29968 bp, 26 predicted proteins | sample NGESurshal092012_8_FD_184483 | JGI IMG/M metagenome (GOLD analysis project Ga0208588, IMG submission 184483) | Arctic peat soil microbial communities from Barrow, Alaska - NGEE Surface sample 415-3 shallow-092012 (SPAdes) | ecosystem: Environmental > Terrestrial > Soil > Wetlands > Peat ...
GATTTTCTCGTCCATGGTAAACCCTTAAAATCACGACCTCATCCTCGATCATGGCGTAATGAATCGTAAATCCGACTTTGCCGAAAGTGACTTGCAGCTTCCGCAACCCTGCGGCTTCATGAACAATCGCACCTCGTCGAGGAAAAGCTTCTAAACTATCTCCCGCTTTGCGAATGGCTTGGATCGCTCGAAGCGCAACATCCGCATTCATCAGCGCTAGCGCCTCGTAGTGCCGTTGGATGTCTGTGAAAGCTGCGTCAGTCCAAGATACTTGGGTCATGAGTGCGGCTGATCGGTTCCCAAACCATCGAGCCACTCACTGAACTGCTCATGAGATACTCCATTGCCTGTCTGCTTGTATTCCTCTAATACATGCAAGCTGCTCTCAACCATTTCTGCGTCGGTCATCGGCTGGAACGTTAGTGTTTCGTCGAGCTGACCATACTCTAGAGCCGCTATATCCGCATTTTGGGGTTCGCTCTCCAGCAGGCGCTCGAAATCGCTCAGACTTCCACTAGTCTTCGAAAGCCAGTCCAAAACGAGTGCTTTGACTCGCTCACTGTCTAGCGCCTCTATATGATGTGCAATTGTTTGCTGATGAGTCATGGTTATTTCTCAAAGTGCGTAAAATAAACATTTCATCGTTCTATAAACTTAACACTTTGGGTTCTGCTGTAAAAAGTGGCCTGCTTCGCTTAAGTTAGCTAACATTCATATTTTCTCTAAGGCTGCAGTACGAGGATCTAAAATCTTTTTACCCAAGCCAGGAAAGTTGACAGCAATGTAGAGCTTTTCTCCCGTTCCCAGAACATGGGTAATTTTTCCTTGGCCAAAAGAGGGGTGAAGCACTACTTCTCCCACCTCCCACGTTTGATTAGGAGCAGGTTTTAGAGCGGTTTTGGCCGCTGGGGTCCGATAGCCTGGGGAAAAGGACTTGCGGGGACTATCCCCGGAGAGAAGATCCGATACTTCTTCTAAAAATTGAGAAGTGATTGCCGGTTCCCGCTCACCGTAGAGTCTTCGTTCTTGAGCATGGCTGAGGAATAACCGCTCTTGCGCACGAGTAACACCCACATAACAAAGCCGTCTTTCTTCTTCTAAGGATTTTGGATCATCCAAGGAACGGAAATGAGGAAGCAATCCTTGCTCCATGCCACATAGAAATACCACCGGAAATTCTAACCCTTTGGCGGAGTGAAGCGTCATCAAAGAAACTCGGTCGCCTTGTTCTCCAAGCTCGTCTAAATCAGAAGCTAGCGCAATATTGGTGAGGAAAGCATCGAGGCTTGGGTCATCGGTTTGCTCTTCAAATTGACGGGCTACCGAAAGCAATTCATGAACATTTTCCGCGCGATTAAGCGATTCATCTGTCCCCTCTTCTACCAGGCTACGCGCATATCCTGATTCTTCAATCACCTGTTCTAATAGTTCGGCAACGGTTAACTTGGTGCTGGCTTCTTGCCATTGCTGAAGCAATGCAACAAATTCTAAAATTGGGCGAGCGGTACGTCCGGCAATAGTCTTTACGCTCTCTGGTGAACTCAAGACTTGCCACAAAGACATCTGGGCACCATTGGCCACTTCCATGAGCTTGGTCAACGTGGAGTTGCCAATTCCCCGGCGGGGTGTGTTGATGATCCGTTGGATACTCATCCCATCGTCAGTGTTATGAATCGCTTTCAGGTAGCAGAGAATATCTTTTACTTCTCGGCGGTCATAGAATTTCAGCCCCCCGATTACGGTATAGGGAATACCCCAACGCATCAGCGTTTCTTCTACAACCCTAGATTGGACGTTTGTTCGGTAAAGTACGGCAAAATCTTTCCAGGAACGTTTGGCTTCCGTTTGTTCCTGATGGCGAATTTGGCCGACAATAAATTCAGCTTCTTTGATTTCATCTTCAGCTTTCTTGCTATAAACCGGAGCGCCATTATCTCGGGTAGGCTTCAAAACCTTGTCTAAGCGGTCCGAATTATGTTCAATGAGGGTATTTGCCACCGAAAGGATATTGGCACAGGAGCGATAATTCTCTTCCAGCTTGATCATCGTCTTGGTTTGGGGATCGGTCAGACCATCCCCAAAATCCCGCTGAAAATCGAGGATGATTTGGACGTCTGCTCCCCGAAAAGCGTAGATAGACTGGTCACCATCGCCCACGACAAAAAGCGAACGATTTTTCCAGTCTATATCACGGGCCGTCAAACTGTTGGTAGCCAGTAATCGAATCAGTTGATATTGAGCACGATTTGTATCCTGATATTCATCTACTAAAATGTGATTAAAACGGTTGTACCAATAATTTAAAAGATCAGGATTTTGTTGGAATAAAAGCACAGGAACCCAGATCAAATCATCAAAATCCAGCGTGTTATTTTGGGAAAGGCGCGTTTGATAGCGCTCGTATACTTCTGCAATTCGCTGAGAACGAATCGTTCCTCCTTCTTGCATTTTGAACTGTTCAGGAGTAAGCCCTTGGTTTTTGGCTCCACTAATCGTGGATCGCACCGCGCGGGGATTATACCGTTTGTCATCCAGGTTCAATTCTTTAGTGAGGATTTCTTTGATGAGACTCTGCACATCCCCTTCGTCGGCGATGTTGAAATTTTTGTGCCAACTACGCCCTTGCCAGTCTTTATAACGCTCGATATCAAACCGGAGAATTCGACCGCACAGCGCATGAAAGGTTCCGACCCAGAGGGGTTGGGTAATTGTTTTACTGACCATGGCTCTCAGCGCATATTGGCGCTGGGGGGGAAGCTCTTCATACTTCCGTTGGTCCATCTCCAAGGCCCGACGTTCCACAAAAAATTGCTGGATACGCTCTTTCATCTCACCGGCCGCTTTATTGGTAAACGTGACTGCGAAAATCTGAGAAGGGTCTATTCCGTGGCGCAGGATGAGATTTGCAATGCGCAGGGTCAAGGTCCGGGTCTTACCTGATCCCGCCCCAGCCACTACAAGCATTGGGCCTTCTTGATGCTCGATGGCTCTGCGTTGCTGGTTGTTAATGAGAGGAAATAAAAGGGGTGTTGTCATGGCCTATGGGAAGACGAAGTGCCTGGGCACTCCACGGTACCATCATAGGGGTAATCGCATGGGCGCCAATACGTTTCCCTAACTGAATCTAAGGACTAACGCGCACCGACCAAGGCATCGCACTATAATGAATGTTGGTACAAAAGGAGTGGCTCAGTGAGCAATCCCTTAATTCGCGCATTTTTTGTAGGTAGGGCTACGGCAGACCTATTGGTGGAGCGTCTGGAAGATGTTGTCACAGACGTTTTGAGTGAGATCGGTAAATTCGAATCAGAACAGCGGGAAAACCTCAAGGAATTCACAGAGCAGGTTCTGACACGAGCTAATGAAGAAGAAGCACGCGTAATGGATGAATTGGGCCGCACAGGGAGCAGTTATTCCCGCCCAGCCAACGACGTCCAAGCTACGGTCGACGATATTAGGGCTGAGGTAGCTCAGTTGCGTTCAGCATTGCAACAGCACCGTAACGTAGACAATTAAACTAAACGCAGATTTTTGTCCTACAACCCATAGAACCTGTGTCACCTCCACCCGCCCAAAGTTCCTATCGCTGGAGCAGAGAAAACTATTCCCGTCTGGGTCGCGCTATAGACGTCTGGCGTTTCGTTTTTCTCTTTTTGTTCTACCGTTGGTTGGATGGCAAAGCTTGGTCTTATAAAAATGGGGCGACCGAGGCCCACCGCATAGAGCGTCGTAGAAATCGCGCTATCTGGATCCGTGAGACTATGTTGGACTTGGGGCCTACCTTCATCAAAGTAGGGCAGTTGTTTTCTACGCGGGCTGACCTGTTTCCGAAAGAGTATGTAGAAGAGCTTTCTAAGCTCCAGGATGAGGTTCCTGCGTTTGAGTACAGCAAGGTTGTTGCGATCATTGAAGCTGAATTCGGCAAATCTTTAAAGGAGATTTTCCAGTTTTTTGACCCTACTCCAATGGCAGCAGCTTCGTTGGGACAGGTCCACCGGGCTCAATTGAACACCCAAGAAGAAGTAGTCGTTAAAATTCAGCGTCCCGGTCTGAAAAAGCTTTTTGATATTGATCTCCAGATTCTTAGAGGGGTGACCAATTATCTGCAAAATCATCCTCGTTATGGGAAAGGCCGGGAATGGCTACCGATCTACGATGAATGCGCCAAAATTCTTTACGAAGAGATTGATTATCTGAACGAAGGGCGCAACGCCGATACCTTCCGCAGAAATTTCCGTAACGATGATTTGATTCACGTCCCTAAAATCTATTGGCGCTACTCTTCGCCTAAAGTTTTGACGTTGGAATATTCGCCGGGGATCAAGATCAGTAACTATGAGGCGATTGAGGCCGCAGGTCTGGACCGCAAGGTGATAGCCCAAATTGGCGCTCGTTCCTATCTACAGCAACTCTTGGAAGACGGCTTTTTTCATGCAGACCCCCACCCAGGTAATTTAGCGGTTAGACCGGACGGAGTCGTTATTTTCTATGACTTCGGGATGATGGGATCGATTAAGCCGGGGACTAAAGAAAAGCTGATGGATACTTTCCTGGGAGTAGCCCAGAAAGATACCGATAAAGTGATTGCCGCTTTGACCGATCTAGGGGCGATCAAGCCAGGAGCGGATCAAGCACCCATTCGTCGCTCCGTCGAATTCCTGCTGACCAACTTTGCAGACCAGCCTTTTGAACAGCCGCAGAACTTTTCCATCGGCGATCTTTCTGATGACATTTATGAAATGGCCTACGACCAGCCTTTTCGATTCCCCGCTACCTTTACCTTTGTGCTGAGAGCGCTCTCTACGCTTGAAGGCTTGGGCAAGGGACTAGACCCTGGATTCAATTTTATGGAAGTCGCACAGCCCTTTGCCACACAGTTTGTGTCAGATGCTTCCCGAAATTTTGGGGGTCCGGTAGGGATCATTAATGAATTCGGTCGCCAAGCAGTACAAGCAGGCTCTACGGCGGCCAATCTCCCCAAGCGTATTGAAGAAACCCTCAATCGAGTAGAGAAAGGGGATATTCGCATCCGGGTGCGCGCCAATGAAACGGACCGTCTGTTGCGCCGCTTAAACATTGCCGCTTTTGGCTTGATGTACGCCATTCTCCTGTCAGGACTTTTGGTTTCTACGTCAGTACTCTTCGGCACGGGGCACCCGGTAGAAGCTTCTGGAGGATTAGCTCTTTCTGGATTCACGGCTCTGGCGATGGGCAGAGTGCTCTTTAAGCTACAACGCGCTGTTTTGTAGAGAAACATTACATCTAGTGATAAAAATCATTAGATCAGTGTCTGAAGAACTAGATATAGTAGATGGGTTAATACAAAACCGACAGGCATCCTTGATTGCTCTTTATCCGGGAAGCTTTGACCCGCTGACCTACGGCCATTTAGACATCATTGAACGTGCTACCCATCTTTTTGAGAAGGTAGTGGTTTCCGTAGTCCGCAATCCTCGTAAAACCCCTCTGTTTACTACCGAGGAACGCATGGAGCATATCCGTAAAGCTGTAGCCCATCTAAATAACGTAGAAGTACATTTTTTTGATGGATTGACCTATCAGTATGCTCACACTCTAGGTGCCAAGTTTTTGATCCGTGGTTTGCGGGCTGTATCTGATTTTGAATTGGAACTACAGATGGCACAAACCAACCGCACCCTGGACCAAGAACTTGAAACCATTTTTCTAGCCACCGCGACTGAGTACAGTTTCTTGAGCAGTTCTGTAGTCCGTGAAATCGCTCAATTCGGGGGACCTGTGGATCATTTGGTCCCAGCCCATATTGCCCAAGATTTAGCCCACCAATTTTCACTTAAGGCCGTTGCCGAGGAGGAGCAATGATCATGGACCTCAAACAGGAACTTGACCGTCTGGAGAACTTGATTCTGGACAGTGCCCGTGTTCCGATTACCGGGAAAGTTCTGGTTTCTGAAGATCAAGTGCTGGATCTATTGGACCGCGTTCGCGTGAGCCTACCGGATGTAGTCACAGAAGCCACCTCTTTGGTAGCTCGCAAACAAACCTATCTAGCTCAGGCGCAGCAGGATGCGGACCGAATCTTGATGCAAGCCCAACAAGAGGCTGACCGCAGGGTTACCCAAGCCCAACAGGAACGGGAACGCTATCTCAACGAATCAGACCTGATTCGCACCGCTCAAGCACAGGCTCAAGCGATACGGGAGCAGGCCGACCAGGAATTAGACCATCTGCGTCAGGAGGCTGCTCGACTAGAACAGCAAACCCGTCAACAGGTGGAGAAATTACGCCAAGATGTATTTGCTGAGATGCAGACTATTCGGGAAACAGGATTAAACGAAGCCCAATCCATCCAGCAAAAGGCAATGGCCGAGGCGCAATCGATCCAAGCTGAAGCAGACCGCTATGTGGGTGAGATTCTGGGGAATCTAGAGAGCAACCTACTCAACCTGCTCCAAATTGTGCGGAATGGCAAACAAAAGCTACAGTAACGACGACGCTGAGGCTCCTACGGCCCAAGATATCCAGGCCCTCTTTAACCGTATCGCTCCGGTATACGACCGCGTGAATGGCCTCATGAGTTGGGGCCGTCATCTTGCTTGGAAAAAAATAGCCGTGGATTGGGCTACCCCTCCAGAAGGAGGCTATGTCCTGGATGTTTGTTGTGGGACGGGCGACTTGGCCCGCCTCTTAGCCCGTCGTACAGGTCCTAGGGGCAAGGTCGTTGGTTTGGATTTTTCAGAACAGATGTTGGAGTATGCCCGGCGTAAAACGTACGAGCCCCTCCAACGCCAAATAGACTGGGTCCAGGGTGATGCACTGGCGCTACCATTTGGGGATCAGACTTTTGATGCAACCACCATGAGCTTTGGTTTGAGGAACCTTACCGATATTGCCAAAGCCTTCCAAGAACTCCATCGCGTACTCAAGCCAAGGGCAAAGGCCGTGATCCTGGACCTCAACCGCACGGATAATCCGAGCCAAGAGCATTTTCAGCAATGGTATCTCACGACCGTAGTGCCCCAATTGGGCCGTTGGCTAAAGCTGGAAGCGGAATACACCTATATTGCGCCGAGCTTAGAGCGCTTTCCTAAGGGAGCAGAACAAATACAGATCGCGCTTGGGCAGGGCTTTAAACGGGCTATTCACCGTACAGTAGAGCAAGGGGCGATTGGTTTCTTGATTGTGGAAGCCTAGAAAATATTTATGTCTGCTCCTTTTCCCTGGAAAGCGGCCCTCAATCCAGCTATTTATACGGCGGCAGTCATCCCTGTCTTGGTGGGAACGGCCATCGCTTGGTATGAGCTAGGACGGATAGATATCCTGCGCTTTGTGCTCTGTCTGATCGGTCTCATCTTGGTCCAGATATGGATCAACTTTACCAATGATGTTTTTGATGCTCAAACAGGAGTAGACCGTAATAAAGCAGATTCCTTAGTAAACCTAACGGGCAATCCTTCGTTAGTATTTTGGTTGGGCACGTTGTCTTTGGGGTTAGGCTATCTCTGTTTCGTGGGGATCAATAGCTTTTTCCCAAGCTACGAACTCTTAATTGCAGGGACCATAGGCATTTTCCTGGGTTATAGCTATCAGGGGCCACCCTTCCGTCTGGCCTATCGTGGGTGGGGAGAGTTGGTTTCTTTTATTTGTTTTGGTCCAATCGCCGTTTTGGTCGCAGACTATAGCCAACGCGGAAATTGGTCTCTAACGGCGTTCAAGGCCTCTTTAATCGTCGGTTTTTTCACCAGCTTGATTCTCTATATCCATCATTTCCCTCAAGTAGAAGATGATCGGGCCTTTGGCAAGCGTACCCCTGTTGTCCGCTGGGGGACCCTTAGAGCAGCACGGAGAGTGATCTTCTTGGTAGCGATCCCCTATCTGCTGAGTATGTGGTTCGGGCTCCAGGGAGATTTTCCGCGGTGGACGGGATTAGTCTTTTTCACCTTGCCGTTAACGGTGCAGTTAGTTCAGCGAGTGAATGATTTTCATGACCAGCCTTCTGAAGTAGCAAAGGCTCTTCCGATGGCTGTGCGTATCCATTTTTTGAGTGGAGTTTTGCTGGCTCTAGGATTTGTGCTATCTAGTTGATAACTTCCATATCCAAATGCTTTACATCCTCGCCAAATTGGGGAACGCTAGAGCTGTAGGGTGTCCTCCTCGTGCAATGCATACTTCTCCAATTCTCAAAGAAATTCAGGCCATAACTCCTCAAGTTGCCATTCAAGCCAACAACCTGAGTAAGGAATTTCGTACAGGCTTCTGGTTAAATCAGCGGGTATATTCTCTCAAAGATTGTAGTCTTCGTGTGGAAGAAGGACAGACCTTTGGTTTGCTAGGTCCCAATGGGGCAGGCAAAACCACCCTCCTCAAAATCTTGCTGGGGATCATCCGTCCTTCTGGGGGAGAAGCCTACATTCTAGGAAAACCCTTAAGCGATCAGACCGTCAAGCAACACATCGGTTATTTGCCTGAAAATCCTTATTTCTATGACTACCTGACGGGCTTCGAGATCCTAACTTTGATGGCTCGGATCTTTGAAGTCCCCGCAGAGGTAACACGCACACGGATTCCACAGCTCCTCGAGATCGTGGGACTTACCGAAGAAGCAGCGCGCAAGCCCTTGCGAAAATACTCTAAAGGGATGCTCCAACGCATTGGTTTAGCCCAAGCCCTGATCAACGATCCGTCGTTGGTTTTCCTGGACGAACCGATGTCCGGCTTAGATCCCACAGGTCGCTATCAAATGCGGGAATTGATTCTTTCCCTCAAAGCTCAGGGCAAGACCGTATTTTTTAATAGCCACATCCTCTCTGACGTGGAATTGGTTTGTGACCAAGTAGGCATTCTCGTTAAGGGAGAACTGGTCTGTTGCGGGACCCTAGAACAGCTCTTGGGTACGTCCAGTCAGTATGTTGCTCAAGTACAAAGTTCTAGTCCAGAACCTCTGACCAATTGGTTACGGGAGCTCAGAGGTGAGGGCGAGCAATGGACTGGAATCCTTCAGAAGGATCCGGCGCAATTTATTGCTTACTTAGAAAGCCAGAAAATTCGTCTATTATCCTTAAATCTAGAGCGAAAGAGCCTGGAAAGGCTCTTTTTAGAAAAAGTTCAACCGAGGCCAGAAGCTTAAACTTATTAATTTTGCGGTTTACCCCTAGCCTAGATTACCCATTGCAGTAGAGTATTGAATGCAGTCATGGTGTGAGGGCCATGTTGAAGCGGGTATTGACACTACTGCTAGTGTTTTTCTGGGGGTGGAGCCACCCTCTCTTTCCTGTGTGGGCTGCTCCTGGAGGCATAGAACGTCCGCGATTGCTCTCCTGGACCTATGATCCTAATCGACAAGTTTTAGAAATCACGACCAGGGGCGTTACTGTTCCGATTCTTTCCACGAAAGCGGGACCAAGTCGGTTGGTTATGGACTTACCCGCAGCCACCCTGGAACGTCCCAATAGTCGAAAATTTCCAACTGGCCCAGTGGAGGAAATCCGCACCGCACAGTTTACCCCGGAAATAGTGCGCCTTGTCATACAGCTACGCGTAGCCGAAGAGCTTCGTCCAGACCAATACGAACTTGGCTATCGAGGGTTTAATAACTGGCAGGTTCAATTGGGTCAGGGGGCTCCGATTGCCGTTTCGCCGCAAACTCCCATCCCTGCCCCAGTTCCCAATCCGAATCCAGTTCCGAATCCGAATCCGAATCCAGTTCCGAATCCGAATCCTACTCCCAATCAACCCCCACCTGAGCCAGCTTCTCCACCGCTTACTCGCCAAGAGCTAAGAGGTATGGTCCGCTTTGAGAGCATTGATAACACTGCTCAAGGTTTTATTATCCACACCAGTGGGCCGACTGATGCTTCGGTGCGTCGGGTGGATAGTCCAGATCGTTTGATCGTAGACCTCCCTGGAACCATCATCTCCACAGCCACTAAAGAGCGATCTTTTCCGGCTGATCGCCTCGGAGTCAAGCAAATTCGTTTTGGACAATTCCAGAATCGCCCCCCGATAACGCGCATCGTCTTGGATATAGACCAAGAGGTGTCTGATTGGGAAACTGCCTATGATCCTGCGGTAAAAGGCGTACGCTTGGTTCCGGCAGGTCAATTAGCCGTAATTCAAAAAAGAGCAGGTAATTTGCTCGCCGTTCGCTTAATCGGCAATCGTTTAATATTTGTTGGCGATGGTCCTTTACAGGCTAAGGCTGAATCCACCGGCAACGACTATAAGGTAACGTTCCCTGGAGTCGCTCTGCCTGCACAGCCCCTCAGCGGCCCTAAATTGACCAATACAGGGCCTTTAGATCGTCTTAGGTTATTACAAGACCCCGGCAGCGAAGTCTCAGCTATTTTGGCTTTAGGGCCGGGCATTCAGGTGATCAAAACTGAATCCAAGAAAAATCAGTTCATCATCCAGTTCAATAAGGGGCAAATTGGTCAGTCCACAGGAGAAGGACCCTTAGTAGTCATTGACCCAGGCCACGGAGGCACGGACCCAGGTGCCATGGCCGGAGGCCGTAATGAAAAGACGCTGAATTTCCAAGTATCCCGATATCTAGGGCAAATTCTGTCCCAAAAAGGATACCGGGTAGTATTTACGCGCGAGGATGATCGATTTATTCCGCTACAGGGCAGAGTAGATATAGCGGAGCAAGTTAACGCCAATATTTTTGTTAGTATTCACCATAATGCTAGTGAGAATACTGCAACCGACGGCCTGCAAACTTACTATATAAGGGAAAATAGCCGTACGTTAGCCAAAATCGTCCACCGTAGCCTGATCAGCAGAGCGGGCCAGCCAGACCGTGGTCTACGGACTGCCCGTTTCTACGTAATCCGCAAAACCACGATGCCTGCTATCCTTGTGGAAATGGGCTACATGACCAACCCGGCCGAACTAGCTCTTGTCTCCCAGGCTCCTCACCAACGTCTCGCTGCAGAATCCATAGCCCGTGCTTTGGATGAATACTTCCGAAAGTAAGAAAGGACTTGAGCCTGTGTCTGAACCTATTGGTATTTTTGATAGTGGTGTTGGGGGTTTAACCTTTTTAAACCAGCTCCAACGGTTGCTCCCCAAAGAGAATAAAACCTACTTTGGCGATACAGCTCGAGTCCCTTACGGGAACCGCTCCTCTGAAGAAATACAACAATTTATGCGGCAGACCATGACCTGGATGGAGCACCAGGAGGTCAAATTGGTAGTTGCTGCCTGTAATACGAGCTGTGCTCTGGCCTTGGAAATAGTGCGCAAGGAATTTCAAACCCCAATTGTGGGATTAATCCTCCCCGGCGCCAAGGCAGCAGTCCAGCGAGGCCGCAGGATTGGGGTAATCGCTACCCAAGCCACCGTGCGCAGCCAAGCTTATACCAGCGCCATGAAAGAATTGGACCCTACCGTAAAAGTTTTCGAAGTAGCCTGTCCAGAATTCGTTCCCCTGGTAGAGTCAGGGCAGGTTAACAGCCATCAAGCGAGAAAAATAGCGATCCACTATCTGCAGCCTCTACTCAACGAAAGAATTGATACCTTGGTCTATGGCTGTACGCATTACCCCCACCTCGAACCCATATTCAAAAGTTTTTTACCAGACTACATTAGCCTAGTAGATCCTTCCGTGGAAACAGCATTAGCAGTGAATCGGGAACTTCAACTTTTGGGGTTATTAAGTAACAGCATTAAACCAGGAAAAACTAACTTCTATGTGTCTGGCGATCCCGCTTCTTTCTCTCGTTTAGCTAAACGCTGGTCAAGCACTGCTGCTGCCATAGAAACTGTCCAAATCGACCCTCAAGCAGTCCCTTCTCCTTTAGAAGAGTCTTCATCTACTAGCTAAGGCGCGATGTATCGCGCCTGTCCAAGCCCTAGTTCTGCAACTTTTAAAAAACTGGGCGAGGTCAGACTCGAACTGACATGGTATCTCTACCGCCACATTTTGAGTGTGGTGCGTCTACCATTTCGCCACTCGCCCAAGAGCCTAACGATTATACCCTAGGGTTTCCCCCTTCTTGAATAAGCAGACTAGGTAAATCGCTGACCAAGTTGAACAGGATCGCGCACCGTGATCTTTTTCTTGTGGATGGAGATCAGATTTTTCTTCTTCAACTCACCGAGCAAGCGAGTAATCGTGACCCGTGTAGAGCCAATGGCTTCCGCAATCGCTTGGTGAGAAAGCCTGAGGTCAATGGTGATCCCCTCGCGTCCAGGAACCCCAAAATCCCGACAAAGGATCAAGATGAAGCTCTCTAAACGAGAACCCATATCTCGGTGAGCCAAGGTTTCAATCATCATCTCTGTTTGCAGAATACGGGAAGCCAATCCCTTGAGCAGAATGGAAGAAAGCTCTGCATCATTACGAAGCGCCTTCTCGACTTGGTCAATATTGGCAGCCAACAATTCAACCGGAGTAATAGCTACGGCATGGTAAAAACGGTCCGATCGATGCCCTGTAATGATGGAGAGAACCCCAAAGACACTGTTCTCTCTGAGCAAAGAAACCGTAATTTCTTCGCCATTATCAAACACTCTAGAAAGCTTCACCGCTCCCTTGACTAAGAAATAGACCCGCTCTGCAGGATCCCCAGGGAAGAAGATGGTCTTTCCTCGGTCGTAATGTTCCACAACGGGTGGAGCTTGTCCGCTTTCAAGCTTTTGAAATAGGACACCTAATCGATGATCAGTGGTTAGGACCAATAGTTCGCCCCGAACTTTTTAATTTATTAATACGTTCCGTTGGTATTAATTATGTATTTTTTAATACAGAATCACAGAGTTTTTGAAAATAAGGGGCTCGATGGGTGTACTGGCCCAGTCTTCAACCCCATAGGGAATAAGGTTTTGATACCTGAATATTGCTTTTATGGCAATTCCCAGGAGGTTTGGAGGGTTTGGTAGGTCGTTTTCGGAAGTTGGATGAGCAGTGGTTGAGCTTTTGGATCGAGCCACAACAGAACTTTCTCTAAATCTTTCTGAGCCATCGCCGTGCATCCCACGGTGGGACTGGTCTCCCCTCGCCAGACATGCAGAAAAATACAACTGCCTTTTCCTGGAGTTGCTGGCTGCTTGTTGTGCTCTACATCCAACACCCAGGTATAGAGGACATCTGAACGGCGCATGACTTCTGCCGAGTCCCACAGTTTGGGTTTTTCAGGCAAAATCTGGTTGTAGAAACTAGATTTTGGATCATCCACACAGCGTAAGTCTTGGGCGCTAACTTGATAAGGCCATTTCATCCGGGATAAAGGGCTCGCAGCATAACCATAGGCTGACCCTAGTTTGAATATTCCTGCCGGAGATTTGCCATCACCTTCCTGCTTAATCGGCTCTGTGCCCTCAGGAGTGCCTAATGCCTCTAGGGATGCGTTGGGCACTCCTATCCCCCAACCCAGTCCCCCTTTACCCAAGACTACGACTATAGGCCTACCTACAGGCTTCCACAAGCTTTTTCCTTTTGGTCTACCTAGGTCAGCCATCTTGGTATAACGCTGCAAGGTTGCCTGAGTGCTATCCCAAGTTTCGGCCTGAACCACGAGGGCTTGACGGCTTTGGGGCGGAATGGGGGAAGCATGGCCCCCCTCAGGGGTTAGCAAGATAGCCACCGTTCCCACCAGAAGAGTCTTGAGACTCTTCAACACAGAGCCCATTATTTTTGTCATGGTTAGTCGTCGCATGAGGTCGCTCTAGTTTGTAGCATATAGAGAAGAACTTCAAATAGATCAATAATGGCAGATGACAACTCAAGAGCGGGTCTAGGCTATGCTACTCCCGCCATAAAAACCTATCTCGAGGGGCTATTCAGTCCTCATGATTCAGCCTTAGAAGATGCCGTCCATCAGCTCGATGTAATGGGGATGCCGCGCATCCAAATTGCCCCTACAGAAGGAAAAATTTTACAGGTCTTACTGTCCATGATTGGAGCGCAAAAAGTAGTGGAGTTTGGCACGCTCTCTGGTTATTCTGCTCTGTGGATGCTTAAGGCTTTGGGTAAAACAGGTCATCTATGGACCTGTGAGTACAGTCCAAAACATGCCAAAGTCGCCCAAGCTGTTTTTGAGCGAGCCGGACTGGATCAACAAGTCACCGTGCTAGAAGGCCCTGCTCTGCGCTCTCTCGAAAAACTGTCGACCGAAGCGCCTTTTGATGCCGTGTTTATTGACGCAGACAAAAAAAACTATATTCACTATGCTCGCTGGGCCTTTGAACATCTGCGCCCAGGCGGTTTAATTATCGGAGACAACACCTATCTATTCGGCTATCTGAAGGGCCGAGCCCCAGACGAAAACTGGGATCAAGAAGCCATAGAAGGGATGACTCAGTTTCATGAATTCCTGGCTGAGCATTGTTTGGCCGTGTGCTTGCCTACTCCTGATGGCCTGAGTGTAGGTATAAAGCCTTAATGCCGAGACCAAAGCATTCCTGCACTCTTTTTTGTGCTTATTTACTAATAATTCGTATGTACAGGCGGGATATCTCGAGCCTCTCATAGAACTGACCAATGCATAAATTGAAATCTATGTAAAGTATTTATTTACAAAAATTTGCAATTCTTTAAAAACTTGTTACATTGTGAGTATCCCTCACTCCTGAGAAGTTCCATGAAAAAGTTTCTAGGCTTGTTTCCCGTACCTCCTGCCTTGCAAGACCAGTCTCATGTTTCTGACCTGAAGGCCCGCTTAGACTGGGGTGAACCTGCGCTGACCATTGTTGACGTTCGCAGTTGGATTGTGTTTGATCAGGGTCGGATTCAGGGTGCCGTTTCTATTCCTGAACCTGGTTTGATAGAGTATGCACTCGCCAACCTTGAGCCTATCCGTGACTTATACATTTATGGTGAGACAGATAAAGAAACCTATGCTGCTGCGGCTAAACTCCGTGCGGCTGGCTTCCAACATGTTTCTGTACTAGAGGGTGGCTTCGAAGCATGGAAAGCCGCTAAATACCCAGTCGAGGCTGTCGCCGCTTAACCTTAACTTATAAACGCAAAAAGGCCCCCGAATTCGGGGGCCTTAATCTAGCTCTTAGCTCATTGCTGAACTGATTTGCTATCCACTGGATAATCCTGCCGTTGAGGCAATGACAAAGGCCGCATAAGTAAGGACATACCCCACTGTGAAGTGAGCTAGACCAATCAAACGACCTTGGACAATGGACATCGCCACAGGCTTATCTTTCCAACGGACCAACTTAGCCAAAGGGGTGCGTTCATGAGCCCATACCAGGGTCTCAATCAGCTCCTGCCAGTAACCACGCCAAGCGATGAGGAACATGAAACCTGTTGCCCACACCAGGTGACCAAACAGGAACATCCAAGACCACACAGACAGGTTATTGGTCCCCGTACCAGGGGTATAGCCATTGATCAGGGTATTTGAGTAGGCCCACAGATAATTGTTAAGCCAACCCATAATCGTCACAGACTTTTCATTGAAGACCGACTCCGTACCTGTCCAGATCGACAGATGCTTCCAATGCCAGTAGAAGGTAACCCAACCAATGGTGTTGAGCATCCAGAACATAGCCAAGTAGAAGCTATCCCAAGCAGAGATGTCGCAAGTACCACCACGGCCAGGACCATCGCAAGGGAAGGCAAAGCCGAAGTCTTTCTTGTCGGGCATCAACTTGGAACCACGAGCATCCAACGCCCCTTTCACGCCAATCAGAACGGTGGTGTGAATCCCTAGGGCAATCGCATGATGGACCAGGAAGTCACCAGGACCGATGTTCAAGAAGGGATTGGCATCCCCTACCGAATTCACCGTCTGAGTCCAACCATTCACAAAGGCACCTGGAGCTGTGGCAGCAAGGCCGCCAAAGATAGCAGGAATACCAGCAATAATCTTCCCGGACTGGGCCTGAACGAACTGTGCGAACACAGGCTCAATCAGGATTTGGTCTTCAGGACGACCGAAGGCTTGCATGACATCGTTGTGTACATACAAACCAAGGGTATGGAACCCAAGGAACAGAGAGACCCAAGACAGGTGAGAGATAATCGCTTCTTTGTGCTCCAAAACCCGAGCCAGAACGTTGTCCTTGTTCGCCTCAGGGTCGTAATCCCGTACGAAGAAGATAGCACCGTGCGCGAAAGCCCCTACCATCAGGAATCCAGCAATGTACTGGTGATGGGTATAGAGCGCTGCCATGGTGGTATGGTCTTCATGCATATAGAAGTACGGCGGGAGCGCATACATCTGCTGTGCTACCAGAGAAGTCACCGTTCCTAAGGACGCCAAGGCCAAACCCAACTGGAAATGCAGTGAGTTGTTCACGGTGTCATAGAGATTGCGGTGGCCTGCGCCCAAGCGACCGCTGGGTGGACTATGGGCATCCAAGATTTCCCGGATGCTGTGTCCAATTCCCCAGTTGGTCTTGTACATATGGCCCGCAATGATGAAAATCACGGCAATGGCCAAATGATGGTGGGCAATATCCGATAGCCACAGTGAGTTGGTAGCAGGATTCAATCCCCCGTAAAAGGTCAGAATCGGCCAACCAGTCCCATCAGCAGCAGGTTGCGCATATACCCCCCAGTTCCCTGTAAAGAAGGGTAGAAGCCCTGCTGGGTGGGGAGCAAACCGAGCTTGGGTGAAGTTGGACCAGTTGACGTCCACACCGTTCAAACGGGGGATCGCCACGTGGACCAGGTGTCCTGTCCAAGCCAGGGAAGAAACCCCGAACAGTGCAGACAAGTGATGGTTCAAACGAGATTCAGCGTTCTTGAACCAGGCCAAAGAAGGACGGAAACGAGGTTGTAGGTGCAGCCAGCCTGCCGCGAGGAACAGAGTAGCCAGCACAATCAAGAAAATTGCGCCCTCGAAAAGCTCCGAGTTATAGCGCATACCGATGGTGTACCAGAAGTAATAGAGACCGGAGTACATAAAGTTCACCGGACCGGCTGCTCCTTCTGGGGTGAAAGCTTTCATCGCTCCTGGGCCGAAATGGGGGTCCCAAATCGCGTGAGCAATTGGCTTTACCTTCGTGGGATCTAAAATCCACTGTTCAAAGTTACCCTGCCAGGCCACATGGAATAGGTTGCCCGAAGCCCAGAGAAAGATGATGGCGATGTGACCGAAGTGAGAAGCGAAGATCTTTTGATACAACACTTCTTCAGTCATGCCATCGTGGCTTTCAAAGTCATGGGCCGTAGCTATCCCATACCAGATCCGACGAGTAGTCGGATCATTGGCGAGATCCTGGCTGAATTTCGGAAAACGAGTTGCCATTGATTGCTATCTCCTTTACTGAATCGCCAGGAAGCGAGCCAAGAAGAACGCCCACGTAGTGACGATTCCTCCAAGCAGGTAGTGGGCAACACCCACTGCACGACCTTGGGTAATGCTCAATGCACGAGGCTGAATAGCAGGAGCAACTCTCAGTTTGCTGTGAGCCCAAACAATGGACTCAATCAGTTCTTGCCAGTAACCACGGCCACTGAACAGGAACATCAAGCTAAACGCCCAGACGAAGTGAGCACCTAAGAATGCCAAACCATAAGCAGAAGCAGAAGTTCCATAAGAGTTAATTACGGGGGCTGCTTGTGCCCACAGGAAATCGCGCAACCAACCATTGATGTCTACAGAGCTAGCTGCAAACTGGTTGAAAGGTGCGGTAGCGCCTGTGATGCTGTTGGTGATGACATTGATTTGGTCAACGATATGCGTGACCTTTCCAGAAGCATCTACTGTGCCGTAGACGTCTGATTGCATCTTCCACGAAAAGTGGAAAATGACGATGGAGATGCAGTTATACATCCAGAACAAGCCTAGGAACACATGGTCCCAAGCAGAAGATTGGCACGTACCACCACGACCAGGACCATCGCAAGGGAATCTGAATCCCAGGTTAGCCTTGTCAGGGATCAAGCGGGAAGAGCGAGCAAAAAGCACACCCTTCAACAAGATCAAGACCGTGACGTGGATAGTAAGCGCATGAATGTGGTGGATCATAAAGTCTGCGGTTCCCAAAGGAATAGCAGACATCGAGACTTTACCAGCCACCGCCAAGGTCTGTCCGCCCCATACAGGAGAGGTTGCACTGCTAAGCCAAGGAGCGGTAGAACCTGCTCCAAAAGCTGCAGCATTAATGGCCTGTACTCCTTGCGCAAAGATAGGCTGCAGGTTGATTGCCCAATCCGCAAACATATCTTGAGGACGGCCCAAAGCTTGCATGGTGTCGTTGTGGACATATAGACCAAAGCTATGGAAGCCAAGGAACAAACATACCCAGTTTAAATGGGAAATAATGGCATCCCGATGCCGAAGCATCCGGTCCAGTAGGTTGTTCTGGTTCATTACAGGGTCGTAGTCCCGCACCATGAAGATAGCGGCATGGGCCCCTGCCCCCACGATCAAAAAGCCACCAATCCACATGTGATGGGTAAACAGGTTGATTTGGGTCAGGTAATCAATCCCCATATATGGATAGGGATTCATGGCGTACATATGGTGCGCCACGATGATAGAGAGGGAACCCACCATGGCCAGGTTAATAGCCAGTTGGGCATGCCAGGAATTGGTGAGCACCTCGTAGAGTCCCTTGTGGCCTTCGCCCGTGAGAGGACCCTTGTGGGCTTCCAGCATTTCCTTAATGGAGTGACCAATGCCCCAGTTCGTGCGGTACATATGTCCCGCAATGATGAACAGGGTGGCAATGGCCAAGTGATGATGGGCAATATCCGTCATCCACAGAGAACCTGTTTGAGGGTCTATGCCTCCCTTAAAGGTAAGGAAGTCTTTATAGACGCCCCAGTTCAGCGTGAAGAAAGGAGTAAGTCCCTGCTTGAAGCTCGGGAAGAACTTAGCCATCGCTTCAGTGCTGAAAGCGTACTCATGAGGCAAGGGAATTTCAGAAGGCTTCATGCCACTGTTTAGCATTTGGTTCACAGGCAAAGCCACGTGAATTTGGTGCCCAGCCCAAGAGAGAGAGCCTAAGCCTAAAAGCCCAGCCAAGTGATGGTTGAGCATCGATTCCGCATTTTGGAACCACTCCAGCTTAGGAGCTCGGACGTGGTAATGGAACCAGCCAGCGAACACCATCAAACCAGCCATTGCCAGACCTGCCACGGCAGAAGACATAAGCTGAGCTGAATTGGTATAGCCAGCAGCCCGCCAAACATAGAACAGTCCAGAGGTGATTTGAATCCCTCCTTCAAAGCTTTTTGTGACGGTGCCAGGATCTCTAAGGATCTCCTGACCAAAAATTGGCCAGATAGCGTGAGCGGAAGGTCTCACCTTTGTGGGGTCAGCCAACCAATCAATGTAGTTGGAAAACTGCGCACCATGGAAGAACATCCCACTAGCCCAAACAAAAACAACGGCCAAGTGGCCGAAGTGGGCAGCAAAGATTTTGCGAGCGATGTCTTCCCGGTCGCTGGTATGTGTTTCAAAGTCATGGGCGAGAGCATGAAGGTCCCAAATCCAGGTGGTGGTTTTGGGCCCACGGGCCAAAGAACGCTCAAACCAACCCGGCTTAAACCACTTCTCAGTAGAAGTAGGAACCGGATTGTTATCAGTCGTTACTTTGACCTTATCCTCTCGCTCCTGCGGCGTGATGGTCATAGAGACGATCTCCTCTAGACGTAGACGCACATCTTTCGCAAAATGCACGTAGGCTACATACAACGGAACGAGAACACATCTGAGACGCTACCGCTAAACGAATGATGAAATAATGGCGTAGCTGCATGACTCAGAGTTACGGAGCATTATAGGCCAGAGTTTTAAGTAAATAGAGTACTCTGTAACAGTTATTAAAAATTCGCAAAACAAGCTAGAGGCATGGCGTACAAGAACTCAGAGATTATTCTGAGCTACATAAGTTATGCATTTTCCTGAGAAAACTTAACATATATCAACAATTACGCCCAATGGTTAATCTTTAGCTAGCCCCTAGGGCTAGTCCGGTGACCAGCATGCCGATGACAAGGAAGGGTTGAGAACTAGCTTGGTACTTAACATCATTGGCAATTGGATCTTTCAAAAGCTGCATTTGGAAAAACATCTGCGGCAAAATCAGGCCAGCAAGTATAGCTCCATACCAGTAAAACTTACCTATATAGATAAGGTAAGCAAGGATGCCCAGCTGAAAGAAATCGATCATGAATACGCAAATCCATGCGGCCTTCTGCACACCGAAAACAACGGGTAAAGACTGAAGCCCCAGGGCCCGGTCTCCTTCAATGCTCTTAAAGTCATTGACAATAGCGATTCCCAAACCGGCAAAGCTATAGAACAAGGTCAGAATGACAATCGTGGGATTCAGCGTGCCGAAGAGGGCATGACCACAACACCAAGGCAGCGCAATATAGGAAGCGCCCAGAGCATAGTTTCCCAACCAACCGTTCTGCTTAAGCTTGAGGGGAGGAGCTGAGTAAATATAAGCGAGGAAGCTTCCACCCAAGGCTAGACAGAAAATTATGGGAAAGGTATGGCCAGCCCATCGATCTAGGGTGTAGGAAACAGCTAAACCTAAAAACAAAAGCAGATAGATCTGCTGTTCGACTTGAGGAAGAGAGATGGCCCCTGAAGGAATCGGTCGATAGGGTTCATTGATCGCATCGATATCCCGGTCATAATAATCATTAATAGTCTGTGTAAAGCCTGCTAAGAGCGGCCCAGACATCAGCATCGCCAAAAGCACCATCAATACATTCGACAGCGACCAGGTAAAACCACCGGAAGCAGCTCCACAGATTACGCCCCACATCAGAGGAATCCAGGTAACCGGCTTCATGAGCTGCACCCGAATTTGGAGGAGCGAGCGCTCTTTAACATCGCCTCCCTTCATACCCAAAATTTGGCGTTTACGACGGTTACTCTCTGAAGTTTCGGATGCCATAGCCAGCTCAAATATGAATAGGGGGATGAGACATAGCCGGATTATACGGCTCCAAAGACACGCTCATTTCTAGCAGCTATCTGATGGATAATCAGAAAGAGCCAAACTAGGCAGATCAATTTGGACCTCTCTGAGCGGCTATCTTCGGTCATCACTCAGCTGCAGCAGTATGCTGCCATAGATATACTTCCCTTCTGGCAACAGCAGGTCGGGGACTGTTGGCAGCCGATCCTCCTGAATGAGGGACCTGTTTTTACGTGGGGAAAAGGTGGGGTCACAGTCCATCTTAGGCAGATATGGCAAGTCCCCACCACGCCCATTGAAAGCGCTTCTCTATCACTGGTAGGGAGTACCCAGCGACTACAGCTAACCTGGTGGGCTTCTGCGGCAGAAGTATTTATTGATGGACAAAAGGTCCAAGAGGGGGATTTATTCGACCCGAAGTGCCGTTTGCTGCTGGGGGAAAAGCTCCAACCGGGTAAGACTTTTACACTAGAACTCAAACTCAACAGCCCAAAGCATGATCTTGGAGCGCTACAGACCTCCAGAATATTGATCGAGTATCCTCTAGAGCCCTGTGACCCAGGAAAATTGGCAGATCAGCTAGCGATTATTCATACCTATCTACCGGAGCTTGCTAAAGCAGGATTTAGGCTAGAACCGATTATTGTAAATTTGGAAAAACAATTAGAAGTTCCTATAAGTCAGCAGTCTTTAGGAGCGCTCCGCGAAACCAAAGGCTTACTGCTCCCCCTTAAAGCTTTTTTCAAAGAGCGAACCATCCATATATTAGGCAATGCCCATATCGATATTGCTTGGCTTTGGCCCATTAAGGAAACCAAAGAAGTATTGAAAAGAACTTTTCAATCTGCTTTGAAGCTTCAGAAACACTATCCAAGTTTAATATTTAATCAGAGTAGTGCCCTGACCTATGAATGGATCGAGCAAGAAGAACCAGAGTTATTTTCGAAAATCCAAGATGCCGTCAAACATAATCATTGGGAATTGACCGGGGGAATGTGGATTGAGCCAGACCTGAACCTGCCCAGCGGTGAGTCCCTAATTCGGCAAATCCTCTACGGCAAAAGATATTTTCAAGAAAAATTCAATAAAGATATAGAAATTGCCTGGAATCCAGATAGCTTTGGATTTTCTTGGCAGCTACCCCAAATCCTTACAAAAAGTGGATTTGAGGCATTTATTACCCAGAAATTAGCCTGGAATGACACCAATATATTTCCTTATAAAACCTTCCAATGGCAAGGACTTGATGGCAGTCAAATACTGACCTATTTTTCCAACGAGATCGGTCAAGGTTTTGAAACACTTGCTGTTGCTAAGGATGCGAGGGATCTAGAACAAAAGCATGGATTGAAAAATTCACTCTGGCTCTATGGGGTCGGTGATCACGGAGGAGGGCCTACTGCTGACATGCTTGATCTGATTGAGGAATGGCAACAATCAGATTTATTTTTTCAGGTAGCGCCGCAAACAGCCGAAGGCTTTATTCAAACACTCAAAGAAGAAATTTCCAATCAACCGATCCCGATCTGGAAGGATGAGCTTTATCTTGAATTTCATCGTGGGACTTTCACCAGTAAAGCGGATCAGAAAAGAAGAAATCGAAAAATGGAAGGGCTTATATCGAATACGGAAAAGTTTTGCTCGACGGCAACTCTTAGCCAAAGTGCGAATTACCCGAAGTTCAAATTGGAAGGGGCTTGGAAAAACCTCCTCCTTAATCAGTTCCACGATATTTTCCCGGGTTCCTCTATCCCTGAAGTCTTTGAGGATGCTAATTTAGCTTGGGCCCAAGCAGAGAACTCTTGCCGAGAAATTATCCAAGAAATTGAGGCTCGGGTATCTAATGCTATGGATTTATGGAACTTCCATAGTTTTCCTTATCACGGAATCGTAGAACTTCCAAAGAGTGCCTTAGGAGAAGAAAACGGTCTATGCCTACGAGGTGATACTTCACAGAAAAATATACCGATCCAAAAAACAGATACAGGAATTATTTTCTATACAGATATCGTCCCCAGTTTGGGATATATTCGATACAAACTCATCGATACTCAAGTGCCTCCCGTAGAAGTTCCTTTTTTAGAGGTAGAGATTGATAGATTAGAAAATAAATATCTCAAAGTGATGCTTGATCCAGCAACCGGAGATATTCACCAAATTCTGGATAAACGAACCCATAAAACTCTATTGAATAGCCCTAGTAATCTACAATTTTTTGAAGATGGTGGCCAATATTGGGATGCATGGAATATTGATCCTCAGTATGAACAAAAGCAGTTATCTGGTCTGGCGCTGCAGTCGTGGTCTATTCAAGAACAAGGTCCCTTGCGAGCCTCCCTAAAGAGCATTCGGAGATTTAGGGGCTCAGCCTTTCATCAAGAGATTCTATTAGACGCTTATAGCCCCAATATCACGGTTAAAAACTGGGTAGACTGGCAAGAAGAACATATTTTGCTCAAGGCTTGCTTTCCACTTAGTTTTTCAGCATCTTTTGCTACCTACGAAATTCCGATGGGGGTTATCTGTAGGAGTACGGAAGGTGAGGAAGCAAAAGTAAAATTTGAAGTGCCTGCTCAAACTTGGGCTGATCTGAGTGGAGAAGGGCTCGGACTGAGCATTCTTAATGACTGTAAGTATGGTTATGATGCCAAACCTAGCCAACTTAGACTTACTTTATTACGCAGTCCAACCTGGCCCGCCCCAAATTCAGACCGAGGTTTTCATGAATTCACCTATCAGCTCGTGCCCCATCAGGGAGATTGGAAAGAAGCAGATATTATCCAGCAAGCTCATTTTTTGAATAATCCCGTTCAGGTCTACCCCTCTATCGATGCTGCGGTTAATAGAAGCTTTCTATCCACTGCATCTAAGAAAACTATCCTGACTGCTTTCAAAAAAGCCGAAGATGGGAAAAGCTGGATTATTCGATTGTACGAGTCCCTAGGAAGAGAATTTCAGGAGACTATTTACTTTCCCTTTAGACTCAGCTCAGTCCATGAATGTGATCTCATGGAACATAATTGCCAGTCCCTTTCTCATCATGAAAAACATTTTGCTTGCCACTTCAAACCTTATGAGATCAAAACATTCAGTGTGGTTTTCCAAGCTCGTTAGTTCTGTATTCTTGGGATTAGCCGTTCTTTTACCTTTCCCAGTGCAGGCAGAACCTGTAAGGGAACCATTTTGTCCTATTTCTCAAGAAATAGCTGAGCGTTTGACCACTGTTAGGAACCTAGCCCTGCCTGAGCTAAAAGCCAAGCAACTTCCTTTGTCTAAGTTACCGGAACTAATCAACGAAAATCCTGGAAATATTGCTCAATACCGAGCAGCACTCCAGCAGTCCATAGCATCCGTTAACTTAGCCTGTCAGGGCAATAGCATCCCTAAAGAGCGGGGAATGTGGATCCGAGCCTATCCGAATGACGGTAAAAGCTTTGAGGTCTTGGGTGTTCTTGATCAGATGCTTGTGTCAGGCGTCACTGATATTTATCTTGAAGCATTTTATGAAGGAAAGACCTTTTTCCCGATCGAGCATGCCACTTTTTCGACTTGGCTCAATCCTGATCAGGGAAACCTCCTCAAAATCTATACGGAGCTGGCGCATCAGCGGGGTATGCGGGTACATGCTTGGATTCGAGGGACTGACTTTGGACCAGAATACGCTGTCAGATTTCCTGAAAGGCTTATCCGTAATGCATTTGGGCAAATTTCTAACCTAAAAGTGTCCACTAAAGACACAAAGCCTGACTTCATCCCTACCATAAGTATTCCTGATTTTAAGGTTTCAGAGGCTACTCATTGGTTTGTCGACCCTTCCCATCCCCAAGTTCAGCAAGACCTACAAATCATTGTGAGAGGAGCCCTCGATCAAGGAGTTGATGGAATTGCCTTAGATTACATCCGCTATCCTGTTACCCAATGCACTGAAGAGAAAGGGTGTTTACAAAAGGATCCCCGCTTGCTCTGGCTTTTTGCAGAGGATAAAGGATTTGCTCGATTTCTCTCTTTCGCCCAAAAGCAGGGAATCGAACCCAAAGTGGTAGACCAATGGATCAATAAAAGAAACACCTTGGATCTCCAAACTATAGAAAACCTCTCACGTCTTGCTTATCAATATCTGCGGAGCAATATCTTAAATTTGGTCCAGCAGACGGCCCGGAATATGCCCAACACTAAAGTCCTCACAGCAGCGGTTTGGAGTGAGGGGAATCAAGCAAACGATAGTCGCATGCAGCCTTATGACCAATTTCCTCTTTCTAGAGGTCCCAATTTTATGAACTATAGCTATGATCCCGTGTGTAATCCAGCAACTCCAGAACGAAGCTGTATTACCGGAGAATACGATCGAGCGTTGAGTTTCTTTCCTAATGGAAAATTTTGTACGATCCTGGCTCCCGATCCTCCTTATCGAGTGGGACAACCCGGCGGAGACCATCATCTGGCCTTAAGTGAACAAGTCAAAGCCTTGAAAGAACATTCCCAACAAAAAGCGCAAAAAATTGATTGTTTGAATTATTTTGCTTTTGGTTGGATCTATCCAGAAAATGACCAGCGCCGAAAGGTAGAAAAATAAAAAAAACACCTAATTCGGATTTTTTCCGATTAGGTGCTAGCGCATTAACTTTCTTGGAAAATTTTCTATTAGACCTGGCTAATGGCCTGTGTCTCAGTTTTGCAAATGGTGAACTTAGAATACATATCAGCTAAGGTTAAAGATTTCTCTACTTCAGGGCAAAGACCAAAAAGGGTCAAGATTCTGCCAAAGGAACGACTCATCCGTAATCCAGTATTCAGGATGCTAATTCCATCACTATCGATAGAAGTTACACCCGTGAAGTCAATAATCAGATTTATTTTTTTGCGTGCAATACCGCCTAATATCTTCTCTTCAATAGAGCGTCTACTCTTATGTGTAATCGCGCCCTTTAACCTAATAACATCTCTAGAAGAGCTATAGGTATAATTACCTTTTTTCAAAAAGTTAACTTGTTTGAATTGAAGAACTTCTGACTTAGGTTTTTCAAAGGACACCACCACGGCGTTCCCCCTCGTGTTTGACTTTTAGCTTATAACCTAACTATAAATTTGGATGCAAGATGTTACATCAGTACGTATACGGGAAATACCTCTTGGTCCCCTCAGTGATTTTCACGGACCAAAGCGTGGTAGATCGGCATTGGTCTTGAGTATCACTGCATGTTAACGTGGATAGGCTGTTTTCCCACCCTGACTTAGGTTCAGCGTTTATCTTATGCTGCGTGCTGGAATCGTCGGTTTACCCAATGTGGGTAAATCCACCCTATTTAATGCCATTGCGGACAATGCGAAAGCCGAGGCGGCTAATTTTCCTTTTTGTACCATTGAACCAAATACGGGCTTGGTATCCGTCCCGGATGAGCGGATGGACAAGCTCCAGAAGATTGTGAATACTAAGGTAGTCATCCCTACCCGCATTGAATTTGTAGATATTGCAGGATTGGTGCGGGGAGCTTCCCAAGGAGAAGGCCTGGGGAATCAATTTCTTTCCCATATTCGGCAAGTGGATGCCATTGTTCATGTGGTGCGCTGCTTTGAAGACCCGAACATTACCCATGTGGAGGGTTCTATTGACCCAGAGCGGGACATTAGCACGATTAATCTGGAACTGGCCCTATCCGACCTTACCCAAATAGAAAAGCGCCAGCAGAAGATTGCGAAGCAAGCCCGGACCGATAAGGCTTATCAAGAGGAGCTGAAAGTCTTAGAACGGCTAACCGAAGCGCTAGACCAAGGTACTCCCGTACGTCTGGTCCCGCTGACGGCAGAAGAGCAAGCCATTCTTGATAATAGCAATCTAGGGCTGCTCACGGGTAAGCCTGTGATTTACGCTACCAATGTCAGTGAGACGGACTTAGCGAAGGGCAATGCTTTTGTGGAGAAAGTGAAGGCCATCGCTCAACAGGAGCATGCAGGGGTGGTTGTGATGTCAGCTCAGGTTGAATCAGAATTGGTTGAACTGCCCCCAGAAGACAGAACAGATTTTCTGGCTTCCCTTGGTGTCCAAGAAGGAGGGCTCCAATCCCTGATCAGAGAAACCTATAGCCTCTTGGAACTGATCACCTACTTCACTGCAGGGGAAAAAGAAGTGCGGGCTTGGACCATTCGCAGAGGTACGCTCGCCCCTCAAGCCGCAGGCGTAATTCACTCAGACTTTGAAAAGGGATTTATTCGCTCTGAAACCATTGCCTATGAGGACTTGGTAGCAGCGGGCTCCTACGCAGCAGCGCGGGAAAAAGGAACCTATCGCTCTGAAGGCAAAGAATACCTCGTGAAAGACGGAGATGTACTGCACTTCCGCTTCAATGTGTGAACTCCTCGACTTTAGATCAGTTTGGTGAGGACTTACTCCGTTTTTAAGTCAGATATGTTGCAAAAGATTAAGCTATTTGACGGAGCAAGGCGTCGACCTGGTTCACTCGGTATAATTAGGCGTGATTTATATTCCTTAAAGCACGAGGGGCACAATGTTAATAGGTAATCTGCACGTGTTTGTTGCCGCGCTCATTGGCAATTTTGAAGTGGCCGTCGCGTTCGTAGTTGCTTTAATCGCTGGGGTCTTTGCGCTGATGCTAAGTACTACCTTAGCCAAGTAGCTAGGCCAAACCTCGACTCTACGGAGGATCTGAGCGGTGTCGGATGTTTTGCTCTATGTCGATAGTCCCTATTCGGTGCTGAACATTGAGGAATTTTTGGACTGGGTGGAATGTCAAACCCAGGAATCCTTGCGTGCCTTTAATGAGCTTTTACCTTTGGTAGTCCTCCAGCTAGAAATACGCGCTAACTTGCTGCCCAGAGGACTTGGCCGTAGGATGAAACCTATACTTTGTCAACTTAAATCTCTCTGCGAATGAACCGCATTCCTACTACTCCCGCCATCACCAAACCTTTTCAGGTCCTAAGATCTTTCTCTTGGGAAGCCTTGCGGCAGGTCTACCTTCAATTAGGGTTAGTAATGCTGCTTGTAGGATTATGTACCTGGGCGTTTTATAGCCTTTGGCATTTGATCCAACTCAGCAGTCTCCAATCACAGCGTTCACAGGCCCTAACCCAAGAGTTGGTGGTGGCCAAAAGAACCTATGCGAAGGCACGGGAACGCTTTACCTATGCGTTTGACCCCCAACAAATTGAGCCGATGCTCAAGAAATCCTATGGGTGGACGGACCCTGAAGATATCCAGATTCGCTTTGTAGGTTCTGATCAACTAGCAGAAATAGCGCAGCTTAAAAAGCGCACTATTTCTGTTCGTTAAATAAGTCCCCATGATTGCTTTTGTCCAGGGGATGTTGGTCTCAGTTTCCACCCGCGAAAGTCAGCAATGGGTTGTCATCGATGTGCAAGGAATAGGCTATCAAGTCTGGACCCATAGTCGGGCCTTAGCTCAACTTCCTAACCTCGGCAGCCTGCTTAAAATGCATACAGTTCTGGTTCCTCGCGAAGACAGCATGACGCTATATGGTTTTCTGGAAGAGCAGGAACGAGAACTATTCACCTTACTGACCTCCGTCTCAGGGGTAGGTCCCCGGCTAGCCCTCGCGCTCCTAGATACCCTCGGAGCGATAGAATTGGTCCAGGCAGTGATCCGTGAGAATTTTCGAGCCTTAGCCTTGACTCCAGGGGTGGGCAGCAAAACGGCACAGCGGATTACCTTAGAACTGAAGAGCAAAATGGAAAAGTTCCGCCAAGAAGCGGGGCTAGGAGTAGCCTCAGGGGTTTCTGTTCAGCCCCAAATCTATGAGGAGGCCCAAATGGCACTTTTGGCTCTTGGTTTTTCGCCCAAGGAAGTAGCGCAAGCTTTGCAACAGGTCAGTGGTCAAAATCCCGGTTCTGCGGCAGAAGAGTGGATTCGCTCAGCGATTGCCTGGTTGTCCAGTCGGTAGGGTAGGCTTGTTAGGGCCTTCTAGAGAGCATTGTGGGACAAGATAATCGAGGACATTTTCTGACGGAGCAGCGCAATCCTCTGAGTATGGACCTGGACAAACTATCCGCTTTGGAACTGGTCCAGCTCATGAACCAGCAGGATTCAGCAGTGGTGCGAGCGGTCCAAGACGCCCAGGAATCCATTGCCCAAGGCATACTCCTCGTCGCGGAAGCGCTTGCTCAAGGAGGACGCCTGTTTTATGTAGGAGCGGGCACCAGTGGTCGCCTAGGGGTTCTTGATGCTTCGGAGTGTCCTCCAACCTTTAGAACAGACCCAACCATGGTGCAGGGATTGATTGCTGGAGGTCCAGAAGCCTTAGTGCGCAGCATAGAAGGAGCAGAAGATAGCCCTAGCGTAGGAGCGGCAGACCTTACAGAACGGGGAATTGGTCCTAGGGATGTGGTGGTCGGCATTGCCGCAGGAGGAACCACGCCCTATATTCATGGAGCTTTGGCTGAAGCCCGCACACAAGGAGCAAAGACTATCTTTTTCTGCTGTGTGTCTAAGGAGCAAGTGCCCGATGATTATGACCTTTCAATCCGAGTCTTGGTTGGGCCTGAGGTTTTAACAGGGTCCACTCGACTGAAAGCAGGCACGGCCACCAAGATGGTACTCAACATGCTTTCCACCGGAGCCATGGTCCGCCTGGGTAAGGTCTATCAAAATCTGATGGTGGATGTATCAGTTACCAACCGTAAACTCGAAGCTCGTGCTTTACGCATTCTCGGTGAATTGGCTAAGGTTTCCCCGGCTGAAGCACAGGACTTACTCAAGAAAGCGGATAACAAAGTAAAACTAGCCCTAGTCATGCACCATAGGCAATTAGATAAAGGACAAGCCGAAGCCATTTTGGAAGAACATCAAGGACATCTCAGCAAAATTTTGCGGTCCTAATATGACAGAAATTTCTCTAGAGCAAAAATGTCGCATCGATCTAAGCCCCCGCCGTCCTGCAAAAATGAGTGATGAACGCTGGTTTGGCGAAGAATTAGATCTGCGAATTTTAAAGTTAGAAGATGAAATAGGACGTTTAAAACAAGACCCTGTAGATTGGGATTTTGATGAGCAGAAGAATAGCCTCTTTCGAATCTTGACCAAGGAAGAAGCCCAGCAATTAGCAACAGGGCTAACTAAATTTCCCGTTGATATTAGCATCAAAGAACTAAACCCATCGAGTCTGGATTA
>Ga0208588_1000075_pt1 | contig 29479 bp, 27 predicted proteins | sample NGESurshal092012_8_FD_184483 | JGI IMG/M metagenome (GOLD analysis project Ga0208588, IMG submission 184483) | Arctic peat soil microbial communities from Barrow, Alaska - NGEE Surface sample 415-3 shallow-092012 (SPAdes) | ecosystem: Environmental > Terrestrial > Soil > Wetlands > Peat ...
CGACCACGCGGGTGCCCGAGGCGGCGGCCGCGAAGCTCGCCGCGGCGGGCAAGCTGCACCCGCGCCAGCGCATCGCCCTGCTCATGGACCCGGGGTCGTTCGTCGAGGACGGCCAGTTCGCGAACGCCCTCGCGAGCGGGCTCCCGGCCGACGGGGTCGTCACCGGGCGCGGCACCGTCGACGGCCGACCCGCGCTCGTGGTCGCGAACGACCCGACGGTGAAGGCGGGATCGTGGGGTGCCCGCACGGTCGAGAAGATCGTGCGGGTCACCGAGTCGGCGCTGCGCGACGAGCTCCCGGTGTTCTGGTTCATCGACTCCGCCGGCGCCCGCATCACCGACCAGGTCGACCTGTTCCCGGGTCGACGCGGCGCGGGGCGCATCTTCCACAACCAGGTCGCGCTGTCGGGGAAGGTCCCGCAGATCTGCTGCCTGTTCGGCCCGTCCGCCGCCGGTGGGGCGTACATCCCGGCGTTCTGCGACGTCGTGATCATGGTCGAGGGCAACGCCTCGATGTACCTCGGCAGCCCGCGGATGGCGGAGATGGTGGTGGGGGAGAAGGTCAGCCTCGAGGAGATGGGCGGCGCGCGCATGCACGCGACGGTCTCCGGCTGCGGCGACAACCTCGCCCACGACGACCACGACGCCATCGAGCAGGCCCGGCTCGTGTTCTCCTACCTCCCGGGTTCCTGGCGCCAGTCGCCGCCGGAGTACGCCGCGGAGCCCGCGGCGCGGGAGTTCACGCCGGACCTCGTCCCGATGCCGGAGAGCAAGCCGTTCGACGTGCGCGACGTGGTCGAGGCGCTCGTCGACCACGAGTCCTTCTTCGAGATCAAGCCGCTGTTCGCCGGCGAGCTCGTCACCGGGTTCGCGCGGCTCGAGGGCAAGGCGGTCGGGATCGTGGCGAACAACAGCGCGGTGCGGGGCGGCGTGCTCTTCGGCGACAGCGCAGACAAGGCGGCCCGCTTCATCTGGTGGTGCGACGCGTTCAACGTCCCGCTCGTCTACCTCGCCGACGTCCCCGGCTTCATGATCGGCTCCCACGTCGAGCGCGAGGGCATCATCCGACACGGAGCCAAGATGATCACCGCCGTCAGCGAGGCGACCGTGCCGCAGGTCTCCGTCGTCCTGCGCAAGGCCTACGGCGCCGGGCTCTACGCCATGGCCGGTCCCGGCTTCGGCCCGGACGCGTGCCTCGCGCTCCCGACGGCGCGCATCGCGGTGATGGGACCCGAGGCAGCGGTGAACGCGGTCTACGCCAACAAGATCGAGGCGATCGAGGACGCCGGGGAGCGCGCCGCCTTCGTCGCGGCCCGGCGTACCGAGTACGAGGCCGACGTCGACCTGCTGCGCCTCGCCAGCGACCTGGTCATCGACGCCATCGTGGAACCGGCCGACCTGCGCCGCGAGATCGCGCTGCGGCTGACCGCCGCCGCCGGCCGCGACCGGCACTTCTCGACCCGGCGCCACGGCGTGCCGCCGGTCTGACCACGGTCACGGTGGCCGTCCGGGCGCTATCGGCTCAGTCCGGCGGCGCGGCACCGACCTGACGGCGCAGGAAGTGCTCGTCCACGCACTCCCAGTCCTCGGCGATCGCGCCGTCCTCGAACCGGTAGAGCGTGATGCCGGGGACCGCGACCTCGGCGGCGGTCGGCGCCTCCCCGAACAGCGAGCCCGTGTGGCGCCCGCGCCCGGTGAACCGCACGACGACCTTCTCGCCCTCGGACACGATGTCGTCGATCTCGACCCGGAACCCCTCGAGCCCGGAGCGGATCCACTCCGCGCCGCGGTAGAACTGCTCGGACGTGAGCGCCAGGTCGTTGGTGTGGTGCCGGTAGTCCGCCGTGCAGAAGTCGGCGAGGTCGTCCCACTCGCCGGCGTTGTACGCGGCGAGGTACTCCCGCAGGATCGCCTTGCGCACCTCGGACATCCGACCTCCCCTGGTCGTCGCTCTCCTGGTCACGGTAGTGACGGCGGGCGCGTGAGGCTCGGTCGGCGACGAACGTCACACGCGGGTGCGGCTAGCGTGGTGGCGTGACACCGACGCCGAGCCCCTCACCCTCACCCGCACCCGAGGAGCCGCGCGTGCTGTCCGTGAACCTCGCGCACGTGCGGCCGAACCCGTACAAGGACGCCGCCGACACCGGCATCGACAAGCGACCCACCGAACAGCCGGTCCTGGTGCGTGCCCCTGGACCGAGGGAGGGCGGTGCCGGCAGCGGGCTCGTGGGCGACTCCATCGGAGACCGCTCCGTGCACGGCGGCGACGACCAGGCCGTCTACGCCTATGCGCGGGAGGACCTCGACCGCTGGGCTGCCTATCTCGGCCGAGAGCTGGGCAACGGGTCCTTCGGGGAGAACCTCACGACGCGCGGGGTCGACGTCAACGGCGCGCGCATCGGTGAGCGCTGGCGCATCGGCGACGAGCTCGAGCTCGAGGTGACCGATCCGCGCGTCCCCTGCGCGACCTTCCGGGGCTGGATCGACCGTCGGGGCTGGTTGCGCGAGTTCACCCTCGCCGCCGTCCCGGGCACCTACCTGCGGGTCGTGGCGCCCGGCACGGTCCGCGCGGGCGACCGCGTAGTCGTCTCGCACCGCCCCGAGCCCGGTGCCACGGTCGCCGAGGTGTTCCGGTCGATCATGCGCGTCTCCGACGACGACGTGTCACCCCTCGACGTCTGACCCGCGGTGGCGATAGCAGCATCGCGCTGCAGACGACACGTGCCTGCTATCGCCTCGCGGGTCGCCGCGATCCGTCGGCCCAGAGCGAGGTCCAGCCGACGCCGACATCGGCGAGCAGGTGGCGCAGCAGCGGCAGGGACAGGCCGACGACGTTGGCCGGGTCGCCGTCGACGCCCTCGACGAACGGCCCGCCGAGGCCGTCGAGGGTGAAGGCGCCCGCCACGTTCAGCGGCTCGCCCGTCGCGACGTAGGCCGTGACGGTGTCGTCGTCGAGGTCGGCGAAGCGCACCAGCGTCGATGCCACCGACGACACCTCGACGTCGTCGGCCCGGCTCGCGCCGAGCCGCACCACGGTGTGGCCCGTCCGCAGCACGCCGTCCCGGCCGCGCATCGCCTGCCAGCGCAGGACCGCCTCTGCTGGGTCGGCCGGCTTCCCGAGCGCGACGCCGTCGAGGTCGAGCACCGAGTCGCAGGCGACGACGACCGCGCCGGGCAGCTCGCGTCGTACGTCGTCGGCGACGGCCTCCGCCTTCGCGACGGCGAGCGCCGCGCAGACCTCGGCGGGCGAGGTGCGACCCTCCGCGGCGAGCCCGGCCTCGATCGCGCTCTCGTCGACCCCGCTGACCCGGATCACGGGGTCGACCCCGGCGGCGCGCAGCAGGGCGCGTCGCGCAGGGGACGCCGAGGCGAGCACGAGCGTGACGGTCACCGGACGCCGATCAGCGCGGGGCGAACGAGGTGCGCCAGCCACCGGGCGCCAGCGGCCGGCGCACCATGCGGTGCGGTGCCGACCAGGACGACCGGGGCCGCTCGGCGCCGGGGTCGTCGCCGCCCGCCATGGCCGTCACGACGGCGACGAGCGCGGCGAGCTCGGGCGGGTTCGGGGCGCCGTGCACGACCCGCAGGACCGGCCGGTCGACGGTGACCTCCTGGTCGCTCACAGCGGGATGTTCCCGTGCTTCTTGGGCGGCAGCGACGCCCGCTTGGTCCTCAACGCGCGCAGTGCGCGAGTGATCGCTGCCCTCGTCTCGCTCGGCCGGATGACCGCGTCGATGTAACCGCGCTCCGCCGCGATGTAGGGGTTGGCCAGCGTGTGCTCATAGTCGGCGATGAGCTCGGCGCGCTGCGCGTCGGGGTCGTCGGACTTCGCGAGCTCGCGGCGGTAGAGGATGTTGACCGCGCCCTGCGCGCCCATCACGGCGATCTGACCGGTCGGCCAGGCGAGGTTGACGTCGGCGCCGAGGTGCTTGGAGCCCATGACGTCGTAGGCGCCGCCATAGGCCTTGCGCGTGATCACGGTGACGAGGGGCACGGTGGCCTCGGCGTAGGCGTAGATCAGCTTGGCGCCGCGGCGGATGATCCCGTTCCACTCCTGGTCCGTGCCAGGCAGGAAGCCGGGCACGTCGACGAACGTGAGCACCGGGACGTTGAACGCGTCGCAGGTGCGCACGAAGCGGGCCGCCTTCTCCGACGCCTCGATGTCGAGGGTGCCGGCGAACTGCATGGGCTGGTTCGCGACCACGCCGACCGAGCGGCCCTCGACGCGGCCGAAGCCCACGATGATGTTCGGCGCCCAGAGCGGCTGGATCTCGAGGAAGTCGCCGTCGTCGAGCACCGACTCGATCACCGTGTGCATGTCGTACGGCTGGTTCGGCGAGTCGGGCACGAGGGTGTCGAGGGCGAGATCGGTCTCGGACGGGTCGAGGTCCGCGTCGATGTCGAACGCGGGGGCGTCGTCGAGGTTGTTGCTCGGCAGGAACCCGAGCAGGGCCTTGACGAACTCCATGCCCTCGTTCTCGTCGGCCGTCATCGCGTGCGCGACGCCGCTCTTGCTGTTGTGCGTGCGTGCGCCGCCGAGCTCGTCGAAGCCGACGTCCTCACCGGTGACCGTCTTGATGACGTCGGGGCCGGTGATGAACATGTGCGAGGTCTTGTCGACCATGATCGTGAAGTCGGTGATGGCGGGGGAGTAGACCGCGCCGCCGGCGCACGGGCCCATGATGAGCGAGATCTGCGGGATCACCCCGGAGCAGAGCACGTTGCGGCGGAAGATCTCGCCGTAGAGCCCGAGGGAGACGACGCCCTCCTGGATGCGCGCGCCGCCGGAGTCGTTGATCCCGATCATGGGCACGCCGGTCTTCATCGCGAGGTCCATGACCTTCACGATCTTCTCGCCGTAGACCTCGCCGAGGCTGCCGCCGAAGATGGTGAAGTCCTGGGCGAAGACGCAGACGGGCCGACCGTCGACGGTGCCGTAGCCGGTGACGACGCCGTCGCCGTAGGGGCGGTTGTCGGGGAGGTCGAAGGCGTTGGAGCGATGCCGCGCCAGGGCGTCGAGCTCCACGAACGAGCCCTCGTCGAGCAGCAGGTCGATGCGCTCGCGGGCCGTCGCCTTGCCACGGGAGTGCTGCTTCTCGACCGCCTTCTCCGACGCCGCGTGGGCTGCCGCCTCGCGGCGCTTCTCGAAGTCGGCGATCTTGCCGGCGGTGGTCTTGGGGTCGTCCACGAGCGGGGTGCCGATCTCGGGCGCTGCACTCACGGCGCGTCCTCCACTGCCGATGCCGACCCAGATGGTCGTGCCTCTCTCGTTACCTTAGCCAGGTGACCTCCTCCGTCTCAGGGCAGTTCGGCAGCCCGCAGCATGACCCTCGCCACTGGGACGACGCCGCGCTGCAGGCCGCCCTCGACCGGGCGGGTGACGGTGTCTGGGGGCCGGTCGCCGTGCTCCCGTCGACCGGGTCGACCAACGCAGACGCCGCCGACCAGGTGCGGGAGGGCGCGCCCGAGGGCTTCACGGTCACGGCTGACGAGCAGACCCAGGGACGTGGCCGCCTCGACCGCAGGTGGACCTCTCCCTCGGGCGCCGGCCTCGCGATGTCGGTCGTGCTGCGACCGGTCGTCCCGAACGCGTCGTGGGGCTGGATCCCGTTGCTCTCCGGCCTCGCCGCGGTCGAGGCGCTGGAGCGCCAGGGTCTCGGTGCCGCGCTCAAGTGGCCCAACGACGTCGTGGTCGACGGCCCCGCGCGCGACGGCGGTCCCGGGCCGCGCAAGCTCGGCGGGCTGCTCGTCGAACGGGTCGGCGCGGCGCTCGTGGTGGGCATCGGCGTCAACGTCGACCTCGCGGAGGACGAGCTGCCGGTGCCCCGCGCGACCTCCACACGGCTCGAGGGTGCGGACGTCGGTCGTGAGCGGCTCCTCGTCGACGTGCTCGACCACCTGCGCCGGCACTACCTGCGCTGGCAGCTCGCCGACGGCGACGCCCGCCGTTCCGGGGCCGCCGAGGCCTACGCCGCTCGCTGCCTCACCCTCGGCCGCGAGGTCCGCGTCCACCTGCCCGGAGGCGATGTCGTCGACGGCACCGGGTGGGGGCTGGACGAGGACGGCCGGCTCGTGGTGCGGCTCGGCGACGGCACCTCACGCGTGGTCTCGGCCGGCGACGTCGAGCACGTGCGCTGACGACGCGGCCGACCATCGTGGCATCGGTTGCCCGCGCGCCGCTGCGGCGTGGAACGATGCCGCCATGGGCTACCCGAAGAAGCTGCTGGCCGACGACGAGAACATCATCTACGAGCTGCGCCCGCACTGGCGTGCGCTGATCTCGCCGGTGATCGTGTTCCTGCTCACCGTCGGGGTCGGGACCTACCTGCTGGCGAAGCTGGCGGGTTCGGACGGCGCGGCCGCGCCGGCCGCTCGTTGGATCATCGTCATCGTCATGCTGGTCGCGCTCGTCATCTGGGTGGTCCGCCCGTTCGTCTACTGGTACTCCACCCAGTACGTATTCACCGACCACCGGATCATCGTGCGCACCGGGGTGGTGGCCCGGAAGGGTCGCGACATGCCGCTCTCCCGGGTCAACGACGTGTCGTTCTCGCACTCGTTCATCGAGCGCTTCCTCAACTGCGGGACGCTCCTGGTGGAGTCGGCGGGCACCCAGGGCCAGCTCGTCATCAAGAGCGTCCCCGACGTCGAGCAGATCCAGCGCGACATCTACCGGCTGCACGACGAGGACGACATGCGCCGTCGTCAGCAGTTCGACCAGCCGCCGGGGGATGCGAACGCATGACGGGCGGCCCTGCGTGAGCGAGCCGGGCGCGGAGACGGGCCGCGCCGGGCAGGTCGTCGACGACCTGGTCGATGTCGTCCTCGGCGGCCCTCGCCGGCTGCGGCGCGGCGAGGTCGCGCACCGGGCCGGGGTCCCCCTGGACGAGGCTCGCCGGCTGTGGCGTGCGATGGGCTTCGCCGACGTCGGTGACGCCGTGGCCTTCACCGACGAGGACGTCGACGCCCTGCGGCTGCTCGGCACCCTCCTCGACCGCGGGATCCTGAACCAGTCGACGGCCGTGGATGTGGCCCGCAGCCTCGGCCAGACCATGTCGCGGCTCGCGGACTGGCAGACCGACACGTTCGGTCGGCTGCTCGTCGAGCGTGGCGTGATCGACCTGCACGACCCGCTCTCGGACGCGTCGACCGCGGGGTTGTTCCGCGAGCTCGAGACCCTTCTGCCGGCCCTCGAGCGGCTGCTCGTGCACGGCTGGCGCCGTCAGCTCGCAGCGGCGTTCGAGCGTGGTCTCGGCGATGCCGAGCAGACGGGTGAGGCGGAGACCGGTCACCTGACGGTGGGATTCGCCGACCAGGTGGGGTTCACCCGGCTCGCCCGCCGGATGGAGGAGGCGGAGCTCGCCGCGCTCGTGGAGCGGTTCGAGTCGCGCTCCGCCGATGTCGTGGCCAAGCACGGGGGCCGGGTCATCAAGACCCTCGGCGACGAGATCTTCTTCGTCGCCTCGACCCCCGAGTCGGCGGCCGAGGTGAGCCTGCACCTGCTCAGCGAGCACGAGAAGGACGACACGATCCCGCGCCTGCGCATCGGGCTGGCGACCGGCACCGTGGTCACGCGGCGTGGCGACGTGTTCGGCACGACGGTGAACCTGGCGAGTCGGCTGACCGCGCTCGCCCGGCCGGACAGCGTGCTGGTCGACGACGTCACGGCAGTCGGTCTGAGCCCCGCGGCGCTCGGCGTCGACACGCGCGACGAGCTCGCGCCCTACGCGCTGACCCCGCTCCCCGCTCGGGCGGTCCGCGGCCTCGGCACGGTCCGTCCTGTCGCCCTGCGGCGCGGGTGACGGCGTGACCGGGATTCCGGAGCGCTCGCGACCCGCCGAGGTCCCCGTCACGCCGTCCGCAGACGACGGGCCACGGTCCGTGACGAGGGCATCCCCCGTCCGGCTGCCGGAACCACCCCGTTGGAGGAGCGGGAACCGCCGAGGGATGCCGATACACAGCCCGTGCAGGCAGGGGCGGACGTCGAGCCCGCGGTGGGTGAGGTGGATCTCGGGTCCGCCACCGACCTCGGGTTCCGCCTGCAGTCCCTCATCGAGTTCGTGTCCCTCGTGTCCGCAGCCCGGGGCTACGCCGACCTGCTGCGCGTGATGGCCGCGGAGGGCCGCAAGGCGCTCGAGGCGTCGACCGCGTCGCTCTCGGTCTGGGAACGCGACAGCGGTCGGATGCGCACGCTGGTCAACCACGGCGACCTCGGACCGCACGAGGTGCCCGACCCGGTCGACGAGGTCTACGCCCTCTCGGACCACCCGCTCGCCCGGCGCATGCTGACCGAGGGCATCGGCTACGCGCAGACGCTCGGCGACGCCGACAGCGACCCCAAGGTGGAGTGCATCCTGCGCCGGGAGGAGAAGCACTCCTGCGTGGCGCTCCCGATCATGTTCGAAGGCCGGGTGTGGGGGGAGTTCTGGGCCACCCGTCGCGCCGACCTGCCCCCGTTCACCGAGGCCGACCTGGAGTTCGCGACCGTCGTCGCGTCGCAGGTGAGCGCTGGCATCGCGCAGGCGGAGCACCTCAAGCGGGTCGAGCGGATGGCCTACACCGACGACCTGACTGGTCTGGCGAACCGTCGTGCGTTCGAGGACCGCCTCGACGAGGCGCTCGTGCTGCACCGGACCCTGGGCACTGGGGTCGGCGTCGTCGTGCTGGACGTGAACGGCCTGAAGCGCATCAACGACCGCCTGGGCCATGTCGCCGGCGACACGTCGCTCGTGACGTTCGGCTCGGAGCTCGCGGCGTCGGCCTCGACGTTGCCCGACGCGCTGGCGGCCCGGCTCGGCGGCGACGAGTTCTGCCTGCTCGTCGTGGGAGCCACGGGAGACGACGTCGTGTCCGTCGCGCACGACATCTGCGACCGTGCCGCGTCCGTGCTCGAGGAGGGCGTCGCCTGCGGCGTCGCGACGACCGACCACCTGCCGGAGGTCGGCGTCACGCCGTCGCGGCTGCTGCGTGCCGCCGACGCCGCGCAGTACCGCGCGAAACGCTCGGGGGCAGCCACGCCGGTCGTGGCCGGGAGGACGGGTCCGGCTTCCGCGGCCGACGACAGGGTCCCGGAGCGCCGCCAGTTCCGGGGTCGGGGCAGTGCGGACCCGGGGCAGGCGCTCGACGAGGTGCTGCGTCGGCTCGACGCCGCCGAGGACCGCGACCCGTGCGGCCGGCTCCGGGTCGTCGCGGAGCTGCTCGCGGAGACGATCGACGCCGCGAGCTGGTTCGTGTCGGTCCTGCGCGCCGGGACCTCGGTGGTCGAGACGATGGCCCACACGGTGGTCCGTCGTACCAAGGGCCACGACTACTACGTGATCGACACCTACGACATCGTCGACTACCCCGCGACGTACGCCGCGCTCACCGGCCACCTCGTGGTGGTCGACGTCGACGACCCGCGCAGCGACCCGGCGGAGGCGTCCCTGCTCATGCTGGGCGGCCTCGCGGAGATGGTGATGAACGGTGGCTCGTCCGCCGACGGCGACCGCTGGGTCGTCGAGGTCGTAGGCGACGAGCTGTCCGCTCCCGTGCGCCCGTACGCGTCGGTGCTGCGCGCCGGGGTCGCGCTCGCCCTGGCGCACTGACGGCGACCTATCCTGTCGGCATGAGTCGCGTGCTGGTGGCCGAGGACGACCCGGACATCAGCGAGCCCCTTGTCCGTGCCCTGCGTCGCGAGGGGTACGACGTCACGCTCGTGACCACCGGCCCGGCGGCCCTCACCGGCGCCCTCGGGGGGCAGGTCGACCTGCTCCTCCTCGACCTCGGGCTGCCCGGCATGGACGGCCTCGAGGTCTGCCGGTCGCTGCGCGGCCGAGGCTCGTCCTTGCCGGTCCTCGTGCTGACGGCGCGCACCGACGAGGCCGACCTCGTCGTCGGCCTCGATGCCGGCGCCGACGACTACGTCGGCAAGCCGTTCCGTGTCGCCGAGCTCCTCGCCCGCGTGCGCGCCCAGCTGCGCCGCTCGGGCGGTCCGGAGCCCGACGTGCTCTCGGTCGGGGAGATCACGTTCGACCAGCGGTCGCGCCGCGTCACGGTCGAGGGGTCCGTCGCTCCGCTCACCCCGAAGGAGTACGAGGTCCTCCTCATGCTGATGCGCCGGGTCGGCACCGTCGTTGGTCGCGACGAGCTGATGCGCGAGGTCTGGCGGACCGAATGGCTCGGTGCCACCAAGACGCTGGACATGCACGTGTCGACGCTGCGCCGCAAGCTGGGCGATGCCGGCTCCCTCATCACCACAGTGCGCGGCGTGGGGTTCAGGCTCGAGAAGGCGCTCTGACGTGCGCCGCCGGCTGATCCTGCTGGTCTTCACGACCACGCTGTTCGCGCTCGTGCTCCTCGGTGTCATCCTCGTGGCGGTCATCTGGACGTCCACGTCGGCGGCGCAGCAGCCGCGCGCCGCCGCCACGGCACGCGTCGCCGCCGCCGGCATCGAGGACGTCGTCGAGGCGGGGACGCCGGTGACCGTCGAGATGGTGCGCGGCTACGTCCGCGACGACGCGGTCCTCACTGTGATCCTCCCCGACGGCAGCACGGTGGCGAGCGGCCCGCGCCCGACCGGCGGCGTCTACTCGGCCGAGGCCACCGCGGGGGAGCTCCGGGTCCTCGCGGAGATCCCGACGTCCTACATCCAGGAGAAGCTGGTCCAGCAGACGCTGCTCGTCATCGCCACCTCGGTCCTCGCCCTCGGCGTGGCGATGGTCGTCGCGCTGTTCTACGCCCGTCGGATCACCCGGCCGTTGGAGGACTTCGCGGAGGTGGCGGGACGCATCGCGACCGGCGACCGTCGACCGCTCGGCCGTCGCTACGGCGTGCCCGAGCTCGACGCCGTCGCCGAGGTGCTCGACGCGGGAGTGAGCGGCTTCAACGACCTGCTCGAGAACGAGCGTCGGGTCACGACCGAGGCGTCGCACCAGCTGCGCACGCCGCTGACGGCGCTGTCGCTGCGGCTCGAGGAGATCCTCGCGTCCGACGACCTCGCCGAGGTGCACGCGGAGGCGACGGCGGCGCTCGGCCAGGTCGAGCGGCTCAGCGGGGTGGTCGACGAGGTCGTCGGGGTGAGCCGTGGGACGAGGGTCGCGGCCCAGGATCCGATCGACCTCGACGCCCTCGTGGCCTCGCAGTCGACCGAGTGGTGGCCTGCGTTCCAGGCCGAGCACCGCTCGCTCGTGCGCCTGGGCGCTACGGGTCTCGTCGCCCGTGGACTGCGCGGGGCGCAGAGCCAGGTCCTGGCCACGCTCATCGAGAACTCCCTCGTGCACGGTGCAGGTGCCACGACGCTGCGGCTGCGGGCGTCCGGGACCTGGGTGGTGCTCGAGGTGTCCGACGAGGGCCCGGGCGTCCCCGCGGAGCTCGAGGCACGCGTCTTCGAGCGCAGCGTGAGCGGCGCGGACTCCTCGGGGCTCGGGCTCGCGCTCGCGCGCACGCTCGTGATGGCCGACGGGGGACGCCTCGAGATGCTGTCGTCACGACCGGCGGTGTTCGCAATGTTCCTGCCGGCCTACCGTCCCGTCGCCGTGGAGCCGTCGGCGCGGGGCGGTGAGAGGGATCGGGCGGAGGAACCTCGGACCGACGAGCTCTCGACGGTCACGACTCAGGCGGTCGTGGCGAGAGTCTCGTCGCCTGCGGCGACCGCGTCGTCGGGGAACACCCAGCGACGGTAGGACCAGAAGCGGAACAGCGTGCCGAGCCCGAGGCCGATCACGTTGGCGCTGATGTTGTCCGCGAGGGCGCTGGTGAGACCGAGCGCGTAGTGGGAGAACCACAGGCAGCCCACCGAGATCGCGAGACCGACCGCGTTGAGGACGAAGAACAGGACGTACTCGCGGCCGAAGCTCGTGCGGCCGCGGTGCCGGAAGGTCCAGTAGCGGTTGCCGAAGTAGGCGACGGTGGTCGCGGCGCAGACGCTGACGATCTTCGCCGTGAGCACCTTGCCGTGCAGCGGCCCGGCGCCGTAGCACAGCAGGTTGAACAGGCCGACGTCGACGACGAGCGCGACGAGCCCGACGACGCCGAACTTCGCCGCCTCGTGCACGAGGTGCTCGACGCGCCCGTAGAGGGAACGGATCAGCGAGATGTCGCTGGTCCCGGGCGCGGAGGTCACCGGAAGATCGTACGCGCCGTGCGAGGCGGATCGCGCCGCCAGACGTGCGCCGAGGAGTGACTCCCCTCACCGTGAGCGCGGACGCACACCGAACTCTCAGTCCGAACTCCCGGGCGCGCTCCCACGGGCGCCCGGGTGCCGCCGGTAGCCTCGGCGCTCGACCCCGACCGGAGGAGCGCCGTGCAGCACATCCCCTCATGCCGTCGGGCGCGCCCGTGACGCACGCGCGTCGGGGCCCCGACCTCGAGGTCCCGACGCTCGAACGGGTGACGCTCGTGTCCGACGACGGCGTCGAGGCCGCGTTCGTGCCGGGCGCCGGCATGGTCGGCGTCTCGCTCACCCTCGACGGCGTCGAGCTCCTCGCGCACCGCCACGGGCTCGAGGGCTACCTCGGCCGGGGATCCACCTTCGGCATCCCCCTGCTCGCCCCGTGGGCCAACCGCCTCGCCTCGCCGCACCAGGTGGTGGGCGACGTCGCGTGGGAGGTCGTGGTCGGTGCGCCCGGCGTGCACGCCGACGACGCGGGTCAGCCGATTCACGGACTGCTCGCCTACGCCGGGGACTGGGAGCTCGAGCACGTCGGGGCCGACGAGGGCTCGGCGCGGCTGCGGTCCCGGCTGCGCGTCGACGACGGGCTCGACCGGTTCGCGTCGTTCCCCTTCGCCCACGAACTGGTGGTCGACGTGTCCCTGGCCGGGCGCACGCTCCGGGTCGCCACGTCGCTGACGGCGACCGGCGACCGGGCGGTCCCGATCGCGTTCGGCTGGCACCCGTGGTTCGAGTTCCCCGAAGTGCCGCGTGCCGAGTGGGAGCTCACGACGCCGTTCGTGCGTCGAGCCGTGCTCAGCGACCTGATGATTCCGACCGGCGAGGTGGTCGACGACCCGACACCGTCCGGGCCCCTCGGCTCGCTCGTGCTCGACGACGTCTACCTCGACGTCGCCGACGGTGCGGTGGCCTCGGTGCGGGCGGGGGACCGAGGTGTCGCCGTCCGGTACGTCTCTGGCTACGACGTCGGCGTGGTGTTCGCGCCGGCCCAGTCCGACGTGGTCTGCATCGAGCCCATGACGGCACCGACCGACCCGTTCTCGGGGCGCTTCCCGCTGAGGCTCGCCCAGACCGGCGAGACCGTGGCGGCGGTCTTCGAGGTCACCGCCGAACGGCACTAGGCTCGCCGCGTGCCCTCCGCAGACGCCCACGTCGCACCGGGGTTCCCCGTTGCAGGCGTCGTCGGCGGCGGGCAGCTGGCCAGGATGATGCAGCAGCCGGCCATCGCCCTCGGCGTCGGTCTGCGGGTGCTGGCGACTTCCGTCGAGGACAGCGCGGCCCAGGCGGTCCGCGACGTCCGGCTCGGTCGTCACGACGACCTCGAGGCGCTGCGCTCGTTCGCGGCGGGCTGCGACGTGGTCACCTTCGACCACGAGCACGTGCCGCCGGCGTACCTCGAGGTGCTCGAGTCGGAGGGCGTCGCTGTGCGTCCCGGACCGCGGGCGCTGGTCCACGCGCAGGACAAGATCGTCATGCGCGAGGCGCTCACTGCCGCAGGCGTCCCGTGCCCGCAGTGGGCCGAGGTCGAGACTGCCGCGGAGGTCGCCGGCTTCGCCGCGGGCGCCGGCTGGCCGGTCGTGCTCAAGACCTCGCGCGGCGGCTACGACGGCCGCGGCGTGTGGGTGCTCGACGACGTCGAGGCGGTGCACGACCTCATGACGTCGACGAGCCTGGCCCCTGGTGCCCGCTGGCTGGCCGAGGAGCGCGTCGACTTCGTGCAGGAGCTCTCCGCGCAGGTCGCCCGCAGCCCGCACGGCCAGGCGGTGGCCTACCCGGTCGTGCGGACGGTCCAGACCGACGGCATCTGCACCGAGGTCGTGTCTCCCGCTCCGGGGCTCACCGACGACGAGGTGATGGCTGCCCAGCACGCCGCGCTGACCGTCGCGGGCGCCCTCGACGTCGTGGGCATGCTGGCGGTCGAGATGTTCGAGACCCGCGATGGCCGCGTGCTGGTCAACGAGCTCGCGATGCGGCCGCACAACTCCGGGCACTGGTCCATCGACGGCGCGGTGACGTCGCAGTTCGAGAACCACCTGCGCGCGGTTCTCGACCTCCCGCTGGGCGATCCCACCGCGATCGCGCCGTACGCCGTGATGGTCAACGTGCTCGGTGGCGACAAGGGCGACCTGTACCACGCGTTCCTGCACTGCATGGCGCGCGATCCCGGGCTGAAGGTCCACATGTACGGCAAGGACGTGCGGCCGGGGCGCAAGATCGGTCACGTCACCGTCGTCGGGGACGACCTCGACGACCTGCTCGCCCGCGCGCACCACGCGGCCGACTACCTCACCGGAGTCATCGATGAGTGACAGCGCAGCGATCGTCGGCATCGTCATGGGCTCCGACTCGGACTGGCCGGTCATGTGCGAGGCCGCCAACGCCCTCGACGAGTTCGACGTCGCGTACGAGGTCGGCGTCGTCTCCGCCCACCGCATGCCCGAGGAGATGGTCGACTACGGCAGGACGGCGGTCGACCGCGGACTCCGCGTGGTGATCGCCGGCGCCGGTGGGGCCGCGCACCTGCCGGGGATGCTCGCCTCGCTCACCCCGCTCCCGGTCATCGGCGTCCCCGTGCCGCTCGCGAACCTCGACGGTCTCGACTCGCTGATGTCCATCGTGCAGATGCCCGCGGGCGTCCCGGTGGCGACGGTCGCCATCGGAAACGCGCGCAACGCCGGTCTGCTCGCCGTGCGCATCCTCGCGGCGGCCGACGACGCTCGGGGTGCCTCCCTGCGCGGCAGGATGCAGCGGTTCCAGGCCGAGCTCCGCGACTCCGCGACCGCCAAGGGCGAGGCCCTGCGCGCGTCGCTGCCGCCGCGGGCGTGAGCGGCGCCGCGCTCGCCGCGGCCGAGGCGTCGGACGCCTCCGGCGGGAGGGCGACCGCCGTACGACGTACCCTCGCCGCGTCGGTGGCGGTCTACGTCGTCGTGCGCACCACGACCCTCCTGGCGGTGGTCGTCTCGGCGCAGGGCTCGCCGGTCCCGGTGCTCGACCTGCTGACCAAGGCCGACGGTCTGCGCTACCTCGCGATCGCCGCCGACGGCTACGGCAGCCCGCCGCCGATCGGTCCGGACGGCGTCTACACCGAGACGACGAACCTCGCGTTCTTCCCGCTCTACCCGGCGACGATCCGGCTGCTGTCGTGGGCCATGGACCCCCGGGTCGCGGCGGTGCTCGCCGCGCTCGTGGCGGGGCTCGTCGCCGCCGTCCTCATGACCTTGTGGGCGGTGCCGCGCGTCGGACGGACCGGTGCGGTCGTCCTGGTCGCGCTGTGGAGCCTGTGGCCCTCCGCCGTCGTCTACGGCATGGGCTACTCCGAGTCGCTGTTCGTCGCGACGGTCGCGGGGTGCCTCCTCGCGCTCCAGCGGCAGAGGTGGGCCTGGGCGGCCGTGGCCTGCGCCTTGGCGGGACTCACCCGACCCACGGGTGCGGCCCTGCTCGCGGCGGTCCTGGTCGCGCTCGTCGTGCACCGCCCGCCGGTGCGGGTGTGGCTCCCCGCCGCAGCGATCGCCCCTGTCGGCCTGCTCGTGTCTGTGGGACACGTCGCGCTCGCCACGGGGCGGTGGGACGGCTGGTTCTGGATCGAGCGCACGGTGTGGCGCAGCGGCTTCGACGGTGGCCGCTCGACGCTGGCCAACGCCGTCGGCGCGGTGACGGGGACACGCGGCCAGACCCTTGCGCCCTACGTCGTCGCTGCCGTGACGTGCGTTGTGGCGGTGGTGCTGCTCGTCGCGCTGCTCGTGGAGCGACCTCCGGTGCAGGAGGCGGTCTACGCCGTCCTCGCCACCGTGATGGCCCTCGGCGGTGTCGGCTACTTCCACTGCAAGCCGCGGTTCCTCGGTGTCGTGCTGCCGATCCTGGTCCCGCCCTCGCGGTGGCTCTCGCGGTTGCCCAGGTGGCTGCTCGTGGCGCTCGGCATCGTTGCGCTCGCGCTGTCGATGCGCTGGAGCGCGTGGTTCGTCGTGACCTGGCGCTTCTCGGTCTGAGCGGCTCTCAGGCCATCTCGGGGCGGCGCCACTCGATCGCCGGGCAGCGGTCCATGACCACCTGGAGCCCGCCCTCGCGGGCCCGCTGCGCGGCTGCCTCGTCGACGACGTCGAGCTGCATCCACACGGCCTTGGCGCCGACCGCGATCGCCTGGTCGACGACGGCCCCGACCCGGCTCGAGTTCACGAAGCAGTCGACCACGTCGATCTCGCCGATCTCGAACACGGCGTCGGCCAGCGTCGCGTAGCCGCGCTCCCCGTGCACCGTGCGGGCCGTGAGGTGGATCGGCACGATCCGCTTGCCCTTCGACTGGAGCACGCGGGCCACGCCGTAGGCAGGTCGGATCCGGCTGTCCGAGAGGCCGACCACCGCCCACACCGAGGTGTCGCGCAGGAGCGACCGGACACGCGCGTCGTCGCCGTACAGGTCGGGGTCACGCGTCATGCGACGAGGCTACGTCGCGCTCGACGTGCGGCGCGATCAGCCGCGCACGTGCGGTCGTCCGAGTGCGCGGACGTCCCAGCCGGCGCGCACGTAGGCTCCCGAGTCGAGCACGTTGCGGGCGTCGAGGATGCGGCGGTGCGCGACGACCTCGCCGAGCGCCACCGGGTCGAGCTCGCGGTACTCCGCCCACTCCGTGAGGTGCAGGACGGCGTCGGCCTCGCGGCAGGCCTCGAGGGCGGTGTCGACGTACGTCGGGCCGGGGAAGGCCAGGCGGGCGTTCTCGAGCGCCTTGGGGTCGTGGACCCGGACGTCTGCGCCGAGCCGGTGCAGGGTGCTGGCGACGTCGAGGGCCGGCGAGTCACGGATGTCGTCACTGTCGGGCTTGAACGCCGCGCCCAGCACGGCGATGCGCGCCCCGGCCACGGCAGCCTCCCCGCCCAGCAGGTCGAGGGTGACCTCGACCGCGCGGCGGCGACGGCGCAGGTTGATGTCGTCGACGTCGCGGAGGAAGGCCAGCGCCTGGTCGACGCCGAGCTCCTCGGCGCGGGCCATGAACCCGCGCAGGTCCTTGGGCAGGCAGCCGCCCCCGAACCCGAGTCCTGCCTGCAGGAACCGACGGCCGATGCGGACGTCGTGCCCGAGCGCGTCGGCGAGCTGCACGACGTCGGCCCCGGTGGCCTCGCAGAGCTCGGCCATCGCGTTGATGAACGAGATCTTCGTGGCGAGGAAGGCGTTGGCGGCGCTCTTGACCAGCTGGGCCGTCGCGAGGTCGACCACGACGTAGGGCATACCGTGCGCCAGGACCGGTGCGAGTACCGCTGCGAGGTCGTCGGCGTCCTCGGCGCGGTCGACGCCCGCGACGATGCGATCGGGCTCCAGCGCGTCCTGGACGGCGAAGCCCTCGCGGGTGAACTCGGGGCTCCACACGACATGGACGCCGTCCTCCGCGGGGGCGATCTCGACGAGACGGTCCCGCACCTTCTCGGCCGTGCCCACCGGGACGGTGGACTTGCCCACCACAAGGCAGGGTCGGGTCAGGAGCGGCCCCAGCCCTTCGACGACGGACTCGACGTAGGTCGTGTCGGCCGCGTTGGAGTCGGCGCGCTGAGGGGTGCCCACGCAGAGGAAGTGGACGTCGCCGTGCTCGGCGGCATCGGCGTACGACGTCGTGAAGCGCAGCCTGCCGGTCGAGAGGGCCTCGGTCAGGAGCTCGTCGAGGCCCGGCTCGTAGAACGGCGTCTCGCCACGGAGGAGGACGTCGATCCGCGCGGCGTCGACGTCGAAGCCGAGCACGTCGTGACCGACGACCGCCATCGCCGCCGCGTGGACGGCGCCGAGGTAGCCGCAGCCCACCACGGTGATCCGTCGTGGCATGAACGCGGGGTCGGCGATGGTCTGAGTCACGCCCGGGAGCCTAGACGAGCCGCCGCCGCGGACACGCTCTGCCGCTCGCCGGTGAGATGGAGGTCATGCGGCGCGTCCGAGGGCCTGGGCGGCGCTCGAGGCTGCGCGCGGACGGGGGAGTACCCGTGGGTAACGTGGCGGGCGACCGCTCCACCTGCGTCACGAAGGGCCTCCGCCATGGCCAGCCTTGGCAACCCCGGCTTCGACCTGTTCCGTCCGTCGGAGGAGCACGACCTGCTCCGCGAGGCGGTCCGGTCGCTGACCGCCGACAAGATCGCGCCGTACGCCGCCGAGGTCGACGAGGAGGGCAGGTTCCCCCAGGAGGCGCACGACGCGCTCGTGGCCGCCGACCTGCACGCGATCCACGTGCCCGAGGAGTACGGCGGCCAGGGCGGCGACGCGCTCGCCACGTGCATCGTCATCGAGGAGGTGGCGCGGGCCTGCGCGTCGAGCTCGCTGATCCCAGCGGTCAACAAGCTCGGTTCCCTCCCGCTGCTCGTCGGTGGGTCCGAGGAGGTCAAGTGCGCCTATTTCCCGCCGCTCGCGCGGGGCGAGGGGATGTTCTCCTACGCACTGTCCGAGCCCGAGGCGGGCAGCGACGCCGGTGGCATGCGGACCCGTGCCGTGCGCGACGGCGACGACTGGGTGATCGATGGCGCCAAGCGCTGGATCACCAACGCCGGCGTCTCGAAGTTCTACACGGTGATGGCGGTCACCGACCCGGACAAGCGCACGCGCGGTGGCATCACGGCGTTCGTTGTCGAGGACGGCGACGAGGGCTTCTCCTACGGCGCACCCGAGAAGAAGCTCGGGATCAAGGGTTCCCCGACGCGCGAGCTGTACTTCGACAAGGTTCGCATCCCCGACTCCCGCCGGGTGGGCGAGGTCGGCGCCGGCTTCGCGGTGGCGATGGCCACCCTCGACCACACCCGCATCACCATCGGGGCGCAGGCCGTCGGCATCGCTGCGGGGGCGCTGGACTACGCCGCGTCCTACGCGAAGGAGCGCAAGCAGTTCGGCAAGGCGATCGCGGAGTTCCAGGGTCTTCAGTTCATGCTCGCGGACATGGCGATCAAGCTCGAGGCGGCGCGGCAGCTGGTCTACGTCGCCGCGGCCAAGAGCGAGCGCGGCGACGACGACCTCACCTTCTTCGGGGCCGCGGCCAAGTGCTTCGCGTCCGACGTCGCCATGGAGATCACGACCGACGCGGTGCAGGTCCTCGGCGGCTACGGCTACGTGAAGGACTACCCGGTCGAGCGGATGATGCGCGACGCCAAGATCACCCAGATCTACGAGGGCACCAACCAGGTCCAGCGGATCGTGGCCGCGAGAGCGCTGCTGGCCTAGCACTGATCGGCGCATCGCACCCGCGTGGCGGACGGCGTTGCGCTGGATACGGGACGGGTGAGTGCCTAACGTCAGCCCCGACAGGGGTGGTCATGACCGGCGCTTGGGAGTACGAGCTGCCCGGTTCGAGCACCCGCCCGACCTCGGTGGAGGAGGGCGAGGCGCTCTACCGCGCCGCCCTCACCGCCCTGGGCGAGGGCGTCATCATCCAGGACGCCGACAGCACGATCGTGGCGGCGAACGCGGCTGCCCCGCGCATCCTCGGCCTCACGATGGACCAGCTGCTCGGCCGGACCTCGCTCGACCCCGGCTGGCGGGTCGTGCATCGCGACGGCTCGCCGTTTCGGGGCGACACCCACCCGGTGCCGGTGGCGCTGCGCGAGCACCGAGCGGTCCGTGACGTCGTCATGGGGGTGCCGAGGCCGGACGGCACGATCGGCTGGATCATGGTCAACGTCGAGCCGATCCGCGGCGTCGACGGCGTCGACACCGGCTCGGTCGTCTGCTCCTACACCGACATCACCGCGCAGACCGAGGCCGACGACCGCTACCGCCTGCTCGCCGAGAACTCGCGTGACGTGATCCTGCTGCTCGGCCCCGACCGGCGGATCGAGTTCGCCTCACCGTCGGTGACTCCGACGCTGGGCTGGCAGCTCGAGGACATCGTCGGCGAGGACATCACCGGCCTTGTGCACCCCGACGACCTCCCCGACCTCCAGCGACGACAGGGCGACGCGCTGCTGGCCGGTGAGGACCGTGCGCACGCCGAGTTCCGGCTCCGCACGGCCGACGGGAGCTGGAAGTGGATGGGCGTGTCGGGCCGGGTCCTCCTCGGGCCTGCCGGCGACAGCGTCGGGGACCTGTCGACCATGCGTGACATCCAGGCCGAGGTGGAGGCGCGCTGCGAGGTCGACGCTGCTCGCGCCGAGCTCGAGGCGGCTTACCGGCTGCTGACCGACAACAGCACGGGAGTCGTCTTCCGAGGCGACAACAGAGGGATCTTCAGCTGGATCTCCGAGACCGTCGTCGACCTCGTCGGGTGGACCGCGTCGGAGATCGTGGACCGCCCGTTCCTCGAGCTGGTCCATCCCGACGACGCCCCCCTGGTCCGGTCCACGCAGGCCGCGATCCTGCGCGCAGAGCCGCGGTCCATGCGCGTCCGCCTGCTGCTCAAGGGCGGGGGCTACCGCTGGGTCGAACCGAGCGTGCGGCCCGTGCTCGACCCCCGGGGCGCCGTCGTCGGCCGGATGGGCAGCTGGCGCGACATCGACGCGGAGATGCGTGCCCGCGCGGCTCAGGCGGGTTCCGACACCCTCCTGCGCACTGCGGTGCGCGCCGCGGCCATCGGCATGGCGCTCACCGGCGTGAGCGGGGCCTTCCAGCTCGTGAACCCCGCGCTGGCCCGCATGCTCGGGCGGGACGAGGACTGTCTGCTGAGCCACCGGGTCGACGACGTGATCGACTCTCTGCACCAGCAGCTGGTCGACGGCATCCGCGACAGCCTCGCGGGCGGCGAGACCGAGAAGTTCGAGGGCCAGCTCCGCCTGGCGCGTTCGGACGGCGCTGCGCTGTGGGCACGGGTGGCCGCCGTGATGGTGGGCGGGGAGGGTGGTACGCCGAGCTCCTTCCTGATCCAGGTCGTCGACGTCACCGCGGAGCGCGAGGCCCGGCAACAGCTGAGCTACCAGGCGTTCCACGACGCGCTGACGGGGCTGCGCAACCGGGCGTGGATCCTCGACATGCTCGAGGTCGACCTGCGGACGGCGCGACGCACCAGCTCGAGCATCGGTGTGTTCTTCATCGATCTGGACAACTTCAAGCTGGTCAACGACTCCCTCGGGCACGCGGCCGGCGACGAGGTCCTGGCGACGGTCGCCGACCGCATCTCGTCGGTCCTCCGCCCCGCCGACCGGGTCGGGCGCGTGGGCGGCGACGAGTTCGTCGTGGTGGTCCCCGACGTGCTGGGTCCTGCGGACGTGGAACGGGTCGCCGAGCGTCTCAGCGCCGCAATCGCGACCGAGCTGGCCGTGCAGGGGCACCGCATCGTGCCGACGGCGTCGATGGGGATCGCGGTCTCGAGCGCGACCTCGACGCCCGCGGAGCTCCTGCGCGACACGGACCTCGCGCTCTTGCGGGCCAAGGACGCCGGACGGGCCCGCTGCCAGTTCTTCGACGACGACATGCACGCGCAGGCGGTTGCCCGCCTCACGACCGAGGACGAGCTGCGTCGAGCCGTGGCCGAGCGGCAGTTCGTCCTGCACTACCAGCCGATCGTGCGCCTGACCGACGGCGCGGTGGTCGGGCACGAGGCACTGGTCCGCTGGCAGCACCCGCGACGTGGGTTGCTCCACCCCGGGGACTTCCTCCAGGTCGCGGAGGACTCCGGGCTCATCGTCGGCGTCGGGCGTGAGGTGCTCGACCACGTGTGTGCGCTGCTCGCCGCGGACCCCGCCCTGCCCGGCCCGTCAGCGTGAACGTCTCCGCGGTCGAGCTCTCGGCGCGGGACTGGTCGACCATCGTCGTCGACACGATGCAACGGCATGGGGTCGACCCGCGCCGGCTCGTCGTGGAGGTCACGGAGACGGCGGTCCTGTCGCTGCTCGACGCGACCCACTCGGGCCTCGTCGCCCTGCGCGAGCTGGGTGTCGGCGTCCAGGTCGACGACTTCGGCACGGGGTACTCCTCCATCTCGCTGCTGCGCGACCTGCCGGTCACCGGCATCAAGCTCGACCGCTCGTTCGTCGCGGACCTCACCGGTGGGGACAGCCCCGCCAACGCCCTCGCCGCGGGCGTCGCCGGCCTGGCCGCCGGGCTCTCCCTCGACGCCGTGGCCGAGGGTGTGGAGACGATCGATCAGGCGGCGACGCTGCGCGCCCAGCGCTGGACGCACGGGCAGGGCTACCTGTTCGGCCGACCGGAGCCCGTGCCCCGGGTCGCGGCGCTGGTCCGACCGCCTTTCTGAGCCGGCGGCCGGCGCTGCGTAGGCTCCCCGGCGTACGCCGTGCGCGCGTGCCGAGCGAGGGAGACAGCGACCGTGACACCCGAGGAGTTCCGCGCCGCGGCGCACGAGCTGGTCGACTGGGTCGCCGACTTCAGGCTGCGCGTCCCGGACCTCCCGGTCCGCGCCGAGGTGGCGCCCGGACAGGTGCGCAGAGCGCTCGAGGGTCCTGCACCGGAGCGACCGGAACCGTTCGCGTCGGTGCTCGCGGACCTCGACCGGGTCGTCGTCCCGGGGATCACCCAGGTCCAGAGCCCGGGCTACTTCGCCTGGTTCCCGTCCAACGCGTCCCTCGCATCGGTGCTCGGAGACATGGCGTCGTCCGGCCTGGGCGCGCTCGGCATCACGTGGCAGTCGGCGCCCGCCCTGACCGAGGTCGAGGAGGTCGTCACCGAGTGGCTCCGCGAGCTGTGCGGGCTCGCGCCGCAGTGGCGCGGCGCCATCCACGACGCCGCGTCGAGCGCCTGCTTCGTCGCGATGCTCGTGGCGCGCGAGCGGGCGACCGACCTCGGGGAGACCCGGGGAGGGATGCAGGCCGAGCCCGCACCGCTCGTCGTCTACGCCTCGCCGCAGGCCCACTCCTCGGTGCCGAAGGCGGTGCTGCTCGCCGGGTTCGGCCGCGACAACCTGCGCCTCGTCGACGTCGACCCGATCACCTACGCCATGGATCCCGCCGCGCTGCGCGAGGCCATGGCCGCCGACGTCGCGGCCGGTCGACGCCCGGCCGCCGTGGTCGCCTCCGTGGGCACGACCGGCACGACCGCGGTCGACCCGGTGGAGCAGATCGTCGCGATCGCCGCGGAGCACGGTGCCTGGGTGCACGTGGACGCCGCGATGGCCGGGTCGGCGATGCTGCTGCCGGAGTGCCGCGGCATGTTCGCCGGTGTCGACGGCGCCGACTCGCTGTCGTGGAACCCGCACAAGTGGATGGGGACCGTGCTCGACACCTCGCTGCTCTACGTGCGCGACGTCGACCACCTCACCGCCGTGATGTCGACGAACCCGTCGTACCTGCGGTCGGCGGTGGACGGGGAGGTCACGCAGTACAAGGACTGGGGGATCCCGCTCGGTCGCCGGTTCCGCGCCCTCAAGCTGTGGTTCCACCTGCGGCTCGACGGGGCCGAGGCCATCAGGGTCAGGCTGCGGCGGGACCTCGAGAACGCGCGCTGGCTCTCCGAGCAGGCGGAGGCCGAGCCGGGGTGGGAGGTCCTGGCCCCGGTGGTCCTGCAGACGGTCTGCCTGCGCCACGTCCCCGAGCGGCTGCGCGGCCCCTCCGGGGCCGTCGCCGACCTCGACGGGCTCGACCGGCACACCCTCGACTGGGTCGAACGGGTGAACGCCACCGGCCGCGCGCTCGTCACGGCCGCGCTGCTCGACGGCCGGTGGATGGTGCGGGTCTCGATCGGGGCCGAGGCGACGGAGCGGGCCGACGTCGAGGCGCTGTGGGCGCTCGCCCGGGACGCCGCGGCCAAGGCCGACTAATTTGTTGTGCGCCTGTCGAAATCCCCCCATCTGGCGGAGTGTGACGGATTCCGACGGAAACTGGTGAGATCCCAGGACGCCTTGCAGCCCAAGCAGTTTCAGAGGCGATTGATCCTACAACTGCCTCGTGCCGGAGAAAACTTCCATTTGTTGCCCCGAATTCAGGTAACAGGCTGGAAACGGCATGCAACACCGGGTTACCTTTGTCTCGCGAGGAGGTGGGTCGGCCTCGCGGAAGCCGCGTCGAAGGGGAGAGCGACATGAGCGTCCGAGTCGAGCACGAGCACTGGTTCGTGGACCACGAGGATCCTCGCTGGCTGATCTGCGACTGCGGGCAGTACGCCGTCCGCGCGCGCAACATCGCGGGCGACCGCATCGTGCGGCTGATCGACCCGCCGAAGCCGGTGTTCCCCGCGGTCGGCTCCGCGGACGTCACTGAGATCTGCCCGGCCGCGGCAGCGGCGGACGCCGACCTCGCCAGGCTCGCCTGACCCCGGGCACGGGCCCGACGCGCCACTGACTCCCCAGACGGCGCGCGCCACGGACCTCTCTCGGGCGCGGGTACCCGACCGCGCGGCCTGGCAGGATGCGCGCATGACGACCAGTCCCGACGTGCGCTCGCGCTTCCCCGGCCTCTCCGACGGCTGGGTGCGCCTCGACGGCCCCGCCGGCACGCTCCCGGTCGACACCAGCGTCGATGCGATCGCCGACTACATGCGCTCACCGGCGCCGGCCAACCTCGGCGGCGAGTTCGACGCCAGCCGGGCCAGCGACGCCGTCGTGCTCGGGGCGCGCGAGGCGGTGGCGCGGCTCGTCGGCGCCGAGGCCGACGAGATCGTCTTCGGCCCCAGCACCACCAACCTCATGTTCTCCTTCACCCGGGCGCTCGCGCGCCACTGGGAGCCCGGCGACCGCATCGTCTGCACTCGGCTCGACCACGACTCCAACGTCGCTCCCTGGATGCTCGCGGCCCGCGACGCCGGCGCGACCGTCGAGCTGCTCGAGGTCGACCCGGTCGACGGCACGCTCGACGTCGAGCCGCTCAAGGGGCTCTGCGCCGACGGCCGCACGAGGTGGGTCGCGATCTCGGGTGCCTCCAACCTCACCGGCCACGCCCCTGACCTCGGACGCGCGGTGGCCATCGCCCACGAGTACGGGGCGCGCATCCTCGTCGACGGCGTCGCGCGCGTGCCGCACCTGCCCACGAGCGCCGCGGCTCTCGGGGTCGACGTGCTCTCGACGTCGCCGTACAAGTGGTACGGACCGCACGCCGGCGTGCTCGCGGTCCGAGGCGGTCTGCTCGGCGAGATCGAGCCCTACCGGGTGCGGCCGGCCGACTACGTCGGACCGCTGCGCTGGGAGACAGGCACCACGCAGATTGAGGTGCTCGCGGGCGTCACCGCCGCGGCCGAGTTCATGACCGCGACGTCCCTCGTCGACGAGGCGGCTCGCGAGACGCGCCTGCTCGCGCTCCTGCAGGAGGGTCTGCACGACCTGCCCGGAGTCACCGTCCACGGCCCGTCGGTCACGCCCGACCGGGCCCCGACGGTCGTGTTCACGATGGCCGGCCGCACCCCGCAGGAGGTCGACCGGTTCCTCGCGGCCCGCCGCATCGCCGTGTGGCACGGCGACAACTACGCCTGCGAGCTCGTCGACGCGCTCGGGCTGCGCGAGTCCGGGGGACTCGTGCGGGCCGGAATCGTGCGCTACACGACCGAGGACGACGTCGGCGCGCTGCTGGCCGCCCTGACCGAGCTCGGTCCGGCGTAGCGAACGCAGCCGGCCCGGTTCGTGCCGGTACCGTGACGGACGTGTCGACGGAGGCGGGCGCAGTGCAGACGTCGCTTCGCGCCCGACTGCACGACGACCTTCGTCGCGTCCCCGCGTGGGCCTGGGACGTCGTGCTCGCGATCACGGCTCTCGCGATGGTGGTGAGCAGCGGAGCCGCCACCAAGACCGACTGGAGCTACTACGACGCCGGCCAGCGGCTGCTGTTCGGCGACGACGGTCTGCGCATCTACGCGCTCCATCCGGTCTACCAGATCGGTCCTCTCGGCCTCGGCCTCGCGAAGGTCATCGCCGCCGTCCCCGGCGATGGACGGCTATGGGACGCCGCCGTACTGTCCGCGCTGCTGGTCCCCGTGCTGGCCCTGACCCGTCGCCTCGTCTCGATCGCGCGTCCCGAGGGCCTGGCTACGTCGACGTACGTCCTGGGCTGGCTCGTGATCGGCTTCGGCTGGTTCCCCCTGGTGGCGATCGGTCAGCTCGGTGACGCGCTCGCGCTGCTGGGTGCGCTGGGAGCGATGCTGCTGCTCGTGCGCCATCGGCCCGAGCTGGCCGGAGTCGCGTTCGGGCTCGGCTGCGCGGCCAAGCCGTGGATCCTCGTGCTTCTTCCGCTCCTGCTGTTCGCGCGCTCGCGGGACCTGGTGCGAGCAGTGGCCGCGGCCACTGTCGTCGGCGTCCTGACGTGGGGCCCCTTCGTGCTGGCGGCTCCGGGCACGCTCAGAGCCGCCCGGCCGACGTTCTTCGTGCCGACGAACGACTGGCAGCGATTAGCCGGCGTCGGGGACGGCGCGCCCTCGTGGTGGCGTACCGCGCAGCTGCTCGTGTGCTGGGGCGTGGGCCTCGCCATGTGGGCCCGGACCCGCGGGGAGCCCGACCAGCTCGTGGGCCTGCTGGCCACGGCTGGGGTGCTGTCCCTCGTCCGGCTGCTCACCGACCTCGGTACCTGGCCCTACTACGTGACCGTCGCCCTACCCCTCGTCCTGCTCGCCGACGTGGCGACGCGCGCACGCCGCGTGCCGTGGCCGACGCTCGTGGCCTTCCTCCCGATCCTGGCGCTCGGAGCGCTCATGGGCGACGTCGGCGAGGCGGCCTACCGCGTGCTCAGTCTGCTGGTCGCACTCGTGCTGCTCGGGCGTGCCTGGTGGGTGACGACCTCGCCCGTCGCGGGCACGGGACGAGGTGGCGGGCGCATCGTCCCGGAGGGGTCGGCCTCGGGCAGCCCGTGACCTGGGCTCAGCGCCAGTTCCAGGTTCCCTCAACGTCGGTTCAGCTGATTCGGCACGGGTGCGGATGCGATCGCACCCTGGGCTGACCACAGTGCCCGGATCCCGAACCGGGCCGACCTATTCGAGGAGCTCTCGTGACCGCCGTTCTCGATGCCGCTGCAGACGCCGTCGTCTTCCGTGCCGCACGCCAGGACAAGCCGTGGGGCCACGAGGTCATCTTCGCCGCAGGAGAGGCCGGCTACGTCGGCAAGGTCATCCACGTGACCACCGGCCAGGCGCTGAGCCTCCAGTACCACGAGCGGAACGCCAACAAGGCAGGCACGCTCTACCAGGACCTGGCCACGATCCCCGGCACAACGATGCGATGGCACCTCAAGCACCGCGGTCGTGCCGGCGTGGACACGATGCGCGTCATGGTCGGCCCCCCGGGTGGCACGCTCAAGCAGAGCGGGGCGAACATCTCGACCGGCAACACCGCCTGGCAGCAGTACACCGGCACCTACACCGTGCCCGCTGTGACGCGGTTCGCCTTCCAGGCGGTCACTGCAGGCTCGTACGGCAACGTCATCGACGACATCGTCTTCACCCCGGAGGGCTGCCAGTAGGGGTCGTCGAACCCCCCGTCTCAGGTCACGATGGGTCGAGTCGGTCGGACCATACGAACCATCCACAGGCCCCCTCCGTGGTGGGCCGGCCCTTCGGCGTCCGGGCAGGCTTCCCGCGCAGTCGGGCCGAGTGCCTACCCGCCTGCGAGTCGACGGTGAGCGGGCCCGACATCCAGGATTCCGTCGGGTTGACTTCCGCGGCGGTGAGGTATGGCTACGCTGTCCGGACCATTCCGAGTCCAGGGGGATCCCGTGCCGCAGGACAAGCCGAACATCCTCGTCATCTGGGGCGACGACATCGGCATCTCGAACCTGAGCTGCTACAGCGACGGACTGATGGGGTACCGGACCCCGAACATCGACCGGATCGCCGACGAGGGCGTCCGGTTCACCGACTACTACGGCGAGCAGAGCTGCACCGCGGGGCGCGCGGCGTTCATCTGCGGCCAGAACCCGGTGCGCACCGGGCTGACCAAGGTGGGCCTCCCCGGGGCCGAGCTCGGTCTCAAGGCCGAGGACCCGACGATCGCCACGGCGCTCAGGGCGCAGGGCTACGCCACCGGGCAGTTCGGCAAGAACCACCTCGGCGACCGTGACGAGCACCTGCCGACGATGCACGGCTTCGACGAGTTCTTCGGCAACCTCTACCACCTCAACGCGGAGGAGGAGCCCGAGCTCGACGACTACCCGACGCCCGAGGACTTCCCGAACTTCCGCGACAACTTCGGACCGCGCGGCGTCCTGCACTGCTGGGCCAACGGCGACGGCACCCAGCGGATCGAGGACACCGGGCCGCTCACGAAGAAGCGGATGGAGACCGTCGACGGCGAGTTCCGCGACGCGGCCGCGACGTTCATCCGCGACAAGGCGGAGTCCGACACGCCCTTCTTCGTGTGGTTCAACGCCACGCACATGCACTTCCGCACCCACGTGCAGCCGGAGAGCAAGGGCCAGGCCGGGCGGTGGCAGTCGGAGTACCACGACGTGATGATCGACCACGACCGGCTGGTCGGCTCGCTGCTCGACCTGCTCGACGAGCTCGGCCTGGCCGAGGACACGATCGTCATCTACTCGACCGACAACGGTCCGCACATGAACTCCTGGCCCGACGCCGGCACGACGCCTTTCCGCGGGGAGAAGAACACCAACTGGGAGGGCGCCTACCGGGTGCCCGCGGTGGTGCGCTGGCCGGGCCGCATCCCCGAGCGCACCGTGCTCAACGGGATCATGAGCCACAACGACTGGTTCCCCACCCTGCTGGCCGCGGCCGGAGCTCCGGACATCGTGACCGAGCTGCGCGCCGGCACCGAGCTGGGCGGTACGGCGTTCAAGGTCCACCTCGACGGGCACAACCAGCTGCCCTACCTCACCGGTGAGACGGACCGCAGCCCGCGCAACTTCTTCTTCTACGTCAACGACGACGGCGATCTGGTGGCTGTGCGCTACGACAACTGGAAGATGGTGTTCCTCGAGCAGCGGATCGCGGGCACGCTGCAGGTGTGGGCCGAGCCGTTCGTGCAGCTGCGCGTCCCGAAGATCTTCAACCTGCGCACCGATCCCTTCGAGCGTGCGGACTTCACGTCGAACACCTACTGGGACTGGATGCTCGACCACGCGTTCCTGCTGGTCCCCGCGCAGGCGTTCGTCGGGCAGATGGTGGCGTCGTTCATGGAGTTCCCGCCTCGTCAGGAATCGGCCACGTTCAGCATCACCGACGCGCTGAACAAGCTGAAGGCGGGTCTGCCGAGCGCATGACCGGGCTGCTCGACCTGGTGCGGATCCCCGCCGGCACGTTCCGGATGGGGTCCGACGCGCACTACGCCGAGGAGGCACCGGCTCGCGAAGTCGAGGTGGGCGGCTTCCTGATCTCGCGCACCACCGTGACGAACGCCCAGTACGCGGCGTTCGTCACGGCCACCGGCTACGCCACGGTGGCGGAACGGCCACTCGATCCGGGCGAGTTCCCGGGGGCGCCGGCGGAGAACCTGGTGCCCGGGTCGATGGTGTTCACCCCGACCCCGGGCCCGGTCGACCTGCGGCACCTGAGCCAG
>Ga0208588_1000076_pt1 | contig 29458 bp, 28 predicted proteins | sample NGESurshal092012_8_FD_184483 | JGI IMG/M metagenome (GOLD analysis project Ga0208588, IMG submission 184483) | Arctic peat soil microbial communities from Barrow, Alaska - NGEE Surface sample 415-3 shallow-092012 (SPAdes) | ecosystem: Environmental > Terrestrial > Soil > Wetlands > Peat ...
CATCCAGGCAATCAATTCTTCCAGGTCTTCATGGTGGGCTAGTTCTTCTACTTCTTCCAGGGTCCTGACCGTAACCGATTGGCGGCGTTGCGTCGCTTGCGTCCGCACGACTTGGCGTTCTAAGGTTTCCATTTCCTTGAGTTGGGAAATGAGGTCCATTAAGGTCAAGGGGCGCTGCACGTAAGCTGGGACCGAAGGACGACGACGGATACTTCTTTCCAAATGAATCGGGAGTTGGACCCAGTGCGAAGTATCGAGTTCTTCTTGCTGTTCTACTTCTTGGGGCGCATCCCAAGGAAGTGTAGCTTGTTCTGCCAAAGCTTCTGCTTTCATCCGCACCAAAACGGAAGCATAGAAAATAGCCTGTGCGGAACGTCCCAGGTCTTGGATGTCCCCCAAAGATTCTAAGAAGCGGTCAGTGAGATGGACTACGTCCAAATCCCAAGGGTCTATTTCTCCCTTGCGTGCGAGATCAATGAGCAAACCGATTGCATCTTTCTGCATGTTGAAAGATTAACATTAAGTGCTACTTTGTTAACTGCTATTTGCCTATTTTGGGTACGGTCCATCACTGGTTCCACCCCCAGGATATACGTATCTTATTTTTAAAACGCTTGCTGGACACAGGTTCCGCGCATTAGTTGAATTTTGGAACGAAAAACTCAAAGCCTTGCTGGGCAAAGCTTTCAGAATTTAGAGGCGTTTTCCCTGAAGAACACGATAGTTCTGGCAAGATCTAGAAAGACTGGAAAAGAAATGTGTTTTTCTTTAATAAGAAATGTATAACAGAGCACTGCAAGTTTGGTTTACCCAAGGCATCATCAGTTTTATGAAAAAGGGTACCAGAGCACGATGAAAAATTCTTCTCCATCCAGACAAGCCATGCCTTTTGGGGTTGGTGAACGCATCTCTCAAGTGCGTTTTCCCTTCCCTCAAACTAAGTTTGCTGGTTCTCTTGGCATTCCTGAAAATACTCTGATGCAGTATGAGAAAGAAGAAAAGCCACCTGATTCAGAATTTCTCACGCGTATTTACGAAGTCTATAGAGTCGATCCTATATGGTTACTCACCGGTGAATCAGCTAAGGTCTCCACGCCCAAAGAAAATATAATCTTCCTCCGCAGTGACCACCCAGCCTACGCATCGTGTACGTTTGCAGTCCATGACGAGGGCAAGAGTTTAAGAAATGACCTTTCCTTATTCTGAGCAGCCATTACTCAGCAGATACAGGTTGCCCCTGGGCCGCTTTGCTCTGACGACCAACCAGGGAATTGAAGAGAAGTTTGCCAATCGCCAAAATTAGATTGCCTTCCAATTCCTTGAAAAGGTCCATATTTTTACGAAATGCATCATTCGCTTCGTCCACAATCGCTTGAGCTGTAGCCTGATCGATAGGGAGTTGATTCATGGCCTCGCGGTATTCATTTTTGAAGACCTTTTCATCAGGAATGGCATCGAAGGCGTAGAAAGCTACCCCTTGGCCATCATTCAAACCCATAGCCTTCACCGCAATATTCTTCAGGATTTGGCCTCCAGAGAGGTCCCCAAGATAGCGGGTATAGAAATGGGCTATCAGCAGGGTTGGATTTTCTCGGGATAACCGACGAATCCTATCGACATAGGCAGTCGTCGCCGGAGACATCTCGATTTCATTGCGCCAGTTAGGACCAAAATAATAGCTAAGATCTCTTTCCAGAGAGGACTTGCGGAATAGTTGCGGATAGTAAAACTTGCCCACAAGAGGGTGATTCCGATGCTCTTCTATCGCTTCTTCCATAGCGCTGTAGACAAAGTACAGGCTGGACACCAACTTCCGGTAGGAGTTTTTCTCAACAGTCCCTTTTAGAAAACAGGCAACAAAACCGGTGTTTTCCGCCATTGTGTGAGACTTCTTAGTGCCCTCACGTAGCATCTGTGCAAGCTGGACGCCCATGCAACCCCCTAAGCTGTATTTTGGAACTCTTCCAATTTTCTTTAGACACGCATTAATGAAGGTACCGTAAGGTTCCTGTTTCGTAGGTTAAAAATCCTTACGGAGACCTGTAATCCTGTCCCTGTCATTATGTCAGGGGATAGGAAATCAGCCCAAACTAAGCCTCAGATAACGCTTTGAGAGACTTTTATTGGAAACACTCGCCTTACTAAAACGTTACTCTCAACAGCAAGGCTTCTGCCAACCGTTCTAAATATTCTTCCAAGGGAATTTCTACGGGATGGAACTGTTCCAAAAAGGGATTGACATACTGGATATCGAATAAAATAAAGCCTTGCTTTTTTAAGTGGCTGATAGTGTGGCAGAGAACGATTTTGGAAGCATCGGTAGCCCGATGAAACATAGATTCACCAAAAAAAGCGCCTCCTAAAGCCACTCCATACAGTCCTCCAACCAACTCATCTCCTTCCCAAGCTTCGATACTATGTCCGAAACCTCGGTTATAGAGGTCTAGATAAACGCGCTCGATATCCTCAGAAATCCAAGTAGTTTCACGGGCTGCACAGCCCTTCACAACCCCTGCAAAATTTTTATCGATGGTCAAGCGGTAGGGATTTTTATGGAGGGTCTCTGCCAATCGGCGCGGGATATGAAAGGTATCCAATTCAAAAACAGCTCTCGGATCTGGTGCGTACCAGCGGATGAGACCGGCCTCATCGGCCATAGGAAAAACGCCCTGTACATATCCTGAAATGAGTATCCGCCAGTCGAGATTCATCTCCATAGTCTATTAGCGTAACTTTTCAGCCAGAAATGTCATCATCTCATTCCAGGCTGCGCGGGACTCTTTGTACTCTACAGAATCTGTGCCATGGCGTTTGATTTCCCGTTCTTGATAAATCAAGAAACCATGTCCACTGTTGGGATAGGTTTTCAAGACCGAGGCTTTGTGGAGTTCCGTGAGCTTAGTTTGGAGAATTTGACCTTGCTCCAGAGGAACGATTTTGTCCTTGTCTCCTTGCAGGATCAGGACAGGAACGCGGAGGTTAGGAAGAACGGTGAGGGCATGACGGATTCTAAAGTTTTCTGGCTTGTCCTCAGGACCTTTGCCATAGACCTGTTGGGTAAGGGCATCATCCCCTAACTGCTTGCTTTCTTTGAGATAGTCAAACCAACTGTAGATATCTGCCACGCCATAGCCAAACACAAGAGCCTTGACTTTATCGGTCTTGGTCGCCGCAAGAAGGCTGACTAAGGCTCCATGACTGGTACCGACAAAGGCTACGCGCTTAGCATCCACACGGGGTAGTTTACCGAACACTTTCAACGCATTCAAAACGTCATTCACTTCTCCCTGAGCTACTTCAACCGTCCCCTCAGAACCATCTTCCCCTCGATAGGTAGGAGCGATGACGGCATAACCTTGCTGGGCCAATTCTTGACAGCGCGCAATCGTGGACGCAGATAAACCCTTTACACCATCATGGTTATAGACCACCCCAGGAAATGGACCCTTCCCTTCAGGCCAAAAAAGCTTGGCTTTGACCTTGAGACCATCACTGACATAGGTAATGCTTTGTTCTTCAAGGGCTATGGCCGGTTGCATGGAGTGCAGGGGTTGCATAATCACTACGAGCAGAAGAAAGAAAAGAGAAGAGAAACGAGAGAACTTCGGAAGGTACTTATTCAAAGCGGATACCTGCTTCTTGCATACGGTTTAGGGCTTCTGTCATCCGTTCTTCGTTACAAATCAAACTGATCCGCATATATCCTTCTCCTCCCTTTCCAAAAGCGCTCCCTGGGGTAACGACCACTCCTGTTTTTTCCAATAGCCTCAGGGCAAAATCGGTTGAGGTTTCCCCCGCTGGTACAGGCAACCAAAGATACATGGTAGCCCGAGGGACAAAGCGTTCCACGGGCCATCCGAGTTCCCCAAGGCCCTTGAGCATAAAGTCCCGGCGACTGCGGTAGCGGTCCTGGACGGCCACAATCTCCGTATCTGGCAGTTGAAGAGCGGTTTCAGCCGCTTTCTGAATAGCGGCAAACAGACCGTAGTCCAAATTGGTTTTGAGGGTCCGCAGATTTTGAATAATTTCGCGGTTACCCACCACAAAACCGACCCGCCAGCCCGCCATACTATAGGTCTTACTCAGCGTGTGGAACTCCACCCCTATGGCACGCGCTCCGGGGATTTGAAGCATGCTGACGGGCCGATAACCGTCAAAGGCCAATTCTGCATAACAGAGATCATGAACCAAGAGAACATGATGACGTAGACCAAAATCCACTACTTTTTCAAAAAACTCACGAGGGGCCGTGGCTGCAGTTGGGTTATTCGGATAATTAAAATAAAGGACCTTGGCCTTCTCCGCAATTTCTGTAGGAACGGCATCCAGATCAAAAAGCCAGTTATTGGCTTCTGTCAGCGGCAGAGGATAAATTTCTCCTCCCGCAATCAGGGGACCTCGAAAATGGGCGGGATAGGCTGGACTGGGCACCAGGACTACATCGCCAGGGTCAATGTACGCCAGAGCCAAATGGGTCAAGCCTTCCTTGGAACCTAAGAGGGGCAAGGCCTCTTTTTCTGGGTCCAAGTCTACTTGATAACGCCGCTTGTACCACTCCGCAATCGTTTTTCGGAAGCTAGGAGTGCCTTCAAAAGGAGGATATCGGTGGTTAGCCGGGTCTTTCATCGCCGCTATCCCAGCATCGACAATCGCTTTCGGGACAGGACCATCCGGATTGCCCATACCCAAATCAATCAAGTCAATGCCCTGCTCGCGTGCCTGAGCTTTGAGTTCATCAAGGCGGGCAAAGACGTAGGGAGGGAGTTTTTGTAAGCGGTGGGCTGGGGTCAGAAATTCCATGCCAGTAGATAGAAACAATGAGTCAGTTTTTGGACGGGAGCAAAGCTGATAGATCTTAACAAAGCCTGGGGACTAGCGATAGGGAAATCGGGATCAGATTCCAGGTCTAGTAGACTTGGAAAAACCGATCCCCTCCTTTGCAAAGGTTGCTTGCACCCGACGACGCAATTCCCGTAGCACCATCCATTGCTTACCGGGAGCCGTTTTACACAAGCTCCTGACAATCATGGAATTTTCATCAAAGCTTTCCACTCCTAGAACATGGAGATCTTCAAACATGAGCTCTTTCCAAGGATCTTCCTGTCTCATTGTTTCACCAATGCTTTGCAATAGCTGAGTCACATGTTCCAAATCACTATTTTGAGCTATGGGCACATCCAAAACCACACGAGACCACCCTTCTGTTTGGACAGTAACTATATTGATTTGGCCATTGGGAATAATGTGGACATTGCCGTCTAAAGAACGTAGGACAGTAGTCCGCCAATTCATCTTTTCTACAGTTCCAGAAAAATTATTAATGGTAACTACATCACCAACATCAAACTGATTTTCAACAAGAATAAAAGATCCCGTAATCAGATCTTTAACAAGATTTTGAGTACCTAGTGTAAGGACAATACCTACTATTCCAGCACCAGCCACTAAAGGACCAATATCGATCTTAAAAATGCTTAAGGCCGAGATTAGTGCCAAAACAGAAACAACAGCTCTGACAAGGCTATTTAAGACAGAGGCTAAAGTATCCGTCCGATTCTTAAAGTTATTACTACTGATACGAATAAAATTCGGCTTCATAACTTGAGCTTGCTGAAGGAGCACTTCCTTAGCTTTTCGTATGCTAAAGTCAGACAGCCAGACTAAAAGAATGCTAAAGAAAAAAATAGCCAGTAACTTTACACCACTTTCTATGAATATAGAAACAGTATCTTCAGAAGTAATAGCCATCTTAAGGAATCTAAGCATGCGGTCGAGTTTTATCTCAGTTTATAGCATTTTATAGAGACCAAGAGTTGAGTCTTGAGATAACAGAATACTCAAAATCAACTAGTGGAGAGGCTATCGGTACCTTACCAACTCTTTTTTTCGCGATAGGAATTGGCAGAAAATCAATGCATCACGGGATAATGTCCCTGAACCTTGATGGAGGGGCTAAAGCTTTACGTAGTTGCAACCGATTGCCCTTTACGGTTTATCAGCAGACCCCCCTCACCTTGGGCACGAGACCATACTGCACTGGTTGGCAAACCATGTTGACCTGACTTTTGTGTGGGCCGTCGATAACCCCCTTAAGCCCAGGCAGACCAGTCTAGAGCACCGAGCGGCGATGCTTCAAAAAATTCTGCCTCCCTCCGATACCATCCGCTACCGTCCAGATTTGAGTCGCCCCTACACGCTTGAGTCCGTGGAGCTCGTTGAGCAAGAATACCCGCAAGCCCCCCTATGGCTCGTGGTTGGCGCTGACCTTCTATCCCAAGTCGATCAATGGCACCAAGCCCTTGTGCTCGCCCAAAAAGTAGAACTGCTCGTCTTTCCTCGTCCCCATACGCCCCTGGTTCCCCCTCAGGGAAACTTTCGTTGGCATCTGGCTTCTTGCATACCCCCCGCAGTTTCCTCGTCTCAGATTCGCCAGGAACTAAGGAACCGAGCCCCTGGACAAGAAATCAAAACAGCCAATATCCCTAGCGCCGTTCAGGAATATATCACGGCCCATCAGCTCTATCTAGGAAGGCTTTCGGTTGCGCCGGATTAACTCTCCTTGAGTCTTGCGTCGCGCTCGTCTACGTTCACGGATAGCTCGTGAGGGCGAATATACAGGAATAGCTCCAGCAACTGGAGCGTAGACTGGAGCCATAGGGGCTTGCTGTTCTTTCGTTTCCTGCTGTTTCTTGAACCGCTCTGCAGCCTCTAATAGTGGAGCAGCGCAGACTTCTCTAACCGCACGCACCAGTAAACCAGCGGTGAGCAAGGTCGCCACCAAACCACTTCCGCCATAACTCACGAGCGGTAAGGGCATCCCTGTAGGAGGAATCGCTCCCACTACTACCGCGATATGAATAGCGGACTGAATAACCATCATCAACGTAGCGCCTGCAGCTACCATACGGACTCGTTTGGGTGCGGAGAGTTGCAAAACGAATCGGAGGCCTGACCAGAGGAACAACAATAGGAAACACAAGAAAGCCAAACAACCGATCAAACCGAATTCTTCGGCAAATACAGCAAAGATAAAATCTGAGTACGGATAGGGTAGGAAATTAGCTTTTTGTTGTGAGAGGCCAAACCCCGTCCCCCACCAGCCGCCAGAGCCAACGGCCAGCAAGCTCTGGACCAACTGATATCCCCCCGTTTGAGCTTGGGCAAACGGGTCTGAAAAAGCCTCGAAGCGGCTTAATTGGTACGTCGTAGTACTGACTTTATAGACCGCCAAAGCAGTTCCCGCCCCAAGTCCCGTAAGGAGCAGACTCAAGGGAAGCCCCCCCAGGAAAGCCATTAACCACAGGACAACGGACAACAGAACCGCCATACTGAGGTTGGGCTGAACCAGTACAGCCCCGATCATCGCCAGGGTTGTGACCGCCCAGAGCAGTCGGTTAGATAGATCTAGCTTTGGCCATCTTTCTAAGAGCAAAGCGGTATGAATGACCAAGGCCGGTTTCGCAAATTCTGAAGGCTGGATAGAAATCGGTCCAAGGTACAACCAGCGAGAAGCTCCATTCAGCTCTATGCCAATGAAACGGGTTGCAACGACTAAGGCCAAGACCGAAAAGAAAAACAGAGGGCTCCAACGAAACCAGAAGGAAAGGGGAACTCTACAAGTAAAAAAGAAAACCCCAAGGCCAAGCACAATACCCAAGAGCTGGCGAAAAACAAAATAAAGCGGGTTCCCATAAGCCATGGTGCCGAGGGGAACGGAAGAAGTAAAGAGGAGAACTAAACCAAACGCAAGCCAGAGATAGACCAAAAGAGCAATGAACCTAGCTTCCCCTGCCCAATCCTTGGCAGAGGCGACGGAAATGTTCTCCCCGTTCTTCGAAGTTTTGGTATTGGTCGTAGCTTGCACAGGCAGGAGAAAGTAGGACAACAGAACAGGAAGACTTTTGGGCATGGGCAAGAGCAAGAGGCACTGCCGCCGTTAAATCTTCGCAGGATTGCACGTTAGTATATCCAATCCCATGCAAAAAATCGCTAAATAAAGGGGCAGCTTCACCAAATAACACTACAGCCAGTGTTTTGTCTTGAATTTTGGAAAGCCAAGCCGAGGGATCCCCCGCCTTCGATTGCCCACCGGCTAAGAGAATGACCGGTTTATCCATCGCCTCTAGGGCCACGAGGGCCGCATCATAGTTCGTCGCTTTGCTGTCATTGATAAAGGTGACCCCCTCTACCTGGGCTACGGTTTCTAGGCGATGGGGAACTCCCTTGAAATTCCGAATTGCTGTTCTGATCACCGCAGGATCGATCCCCTTTGCTTGAGCCGCCGCTACCGCCATGAGGACGTTCTGTAGATTGTGATGGCCAGGTAGTTGAATTTCTGATATCGGCAATATTGGTTTTCCTTGGACTTGTATCCAGCCGTCCCGCACGCCTACCGGCGCTTCATGATCATGAATACTAGTCACGAGGGCCTTTGGCCAGCGGGACTGCAAACTACAAACATAGGGATCATCTCCATTCAGCACGACCTGTTTAGCTCGGTCTGACAATCCTTCTTTAATTTGGCTGTAGCGCTCCAGAGTTCCATGCCGATTTAAATGATCCGGGGTAAAGGTAGTCCAGATCGATAGATCAGGCTCGATCGTGGGGGCTGCTTCAATTTGAAAACTGCTGAGTTCAGCGACGATCAAGTCTGGTGTGCCTTCCCAAAAGATTTCCGTAGCGGGTCTACCGATGTTGCCCACGGCAGGAGCCTGTAGTCCTGCTTCCTTGAATATGGCGGACAACAAACTCGTGGTCGTTGTCTTGCCATTTGTGCCGGTTACACAGACCCAAGGACAGCGGGGCAAAATCCGCCAGGCAAATTCCACATCCCCATAAACCTCGATCCCTTGTTCACGGGCCTTAACCAAACCAGGATGATCCCAAGGAACCCCTGGGCTGACCACCACAAGGTCTAAGGGTCCTATAGGATTGAACTCTTGCCCTAAATTAACCGTCACCGCGCTGTCTAAAGCTTGAATAGCAGACCGCAGGCAGGAAGAATCATTTCCATCCCACAAACTAACTGACCATCCCTTCGCTAGCAGCACCTTTGCTGCGGAGAACCCAGATTTTCCTAGCCCGACTACCGCTGCTTTTTGCATGGCCCCAAAAAATGCTTCTCCATAGACTAATGCCTGTTGGTACCTTACGGAAGAGGGGTGAAGTCCTTGTGCCTTTAAGATATCCCGGTATGGACGGTTTTTATCCAGACTAATTTTTTGGGTTTCACCACCATCTTGAGCAGGGTCACCACCATGACAGGGAGCCAGTGTAAGAAATATATCCCTCCCAGCAACGAACGGCTGACGGCTTTAGCAAGAGGCGTTTTTTCATAGCGGATTTGGCCCAGCGTCATGCCTAACGTGGGGATCAGCAAGCCCGGGATCACCAATGCCGTCAGCCGAGGTCCATGTCCCAAGAGGATCCCCAGTAGCAAGTCTGGAAGAGCCGCCAGGGGTAAAAGGTATTGAACGATAACGAAGTAGGAGAGCTGATCCCAGGTTTTAGACCAGCCCATAGCATTGCCCAATAGCGGTCGATAGTAATCCAAATAGCGTTGGGCTCCCCCTTCCGCCCAACGGCTTCTCTGTCGCCAGAGTCCCTTCCAAGTCGTCACCCCTTCTTCATAAACAGGCGGGGAGTCAACAAAGGCAATATCCCAGCCTGCCATATGCAATCTCAGCGTTTGGTCCAAGTCATCCGTGATCGTTTCTTCATTCCAGTTGCCAATCGCTTCCAAAGCTGTTCGACGGACAATTTGACCATTGCCTCTGAGTTCAGCTGCTCCTCCCACTGCCAAGCGTGCGGACTGAAAATAGGCATCCAGCATCATTTCCACCGCCTGTCCCTGGGTCCAAAAATTTTCCGAAGCATTACTAATCGCCTTACGGACCTGGAGGGCACCCACGGTAGGCTCTTTAAAGGCAGGAATCGTTTGACGAAAAAAGGACGGGTCTATCTGAGCATCGGCATCAAAAACGGCAATCAATTCTCCATGGGTCTGGGGAAGGATTTCATTCAAGGCCGCTGATTTTCCAGGTTTACTCTCTAGTTCCCGCAGGTGAACGTGGAGCTGCGGATATTGCTTTTGGTAGGCCTGTAAAATTTCTAGCGTGCGGTCTGTACCCCGGTCATCAATAACCCAGACTTCATAATCGGGATAATCCAAAGTACAAAGGTTTTCGACCAGTCGCCCGATCACTTGTTCTTCATTCTTAGCGGGAACCAGAATAGAAAGCTTGGGCCAGGGATTGGAGGTCTCGACGCTACGGCTGGGCGCAGGGATGAGGATCAGTTTCAGGATATAACCCAACAGGATGATTCCTAATCCCAGCGCACCCCAGAAGCCCTGCTCAAGAACATGAAGCAAGACGAGACAAGCCATTAATCCTAAAAGGGCAATCGCCATGCGCTTCTGACGAGAGCCCTGGGCTAATTGCTCAAAATCTGGAGTTCGTGGTGGAATCTCTGAAAGAGGAGGAGGGAATACCATGAAAGTACGCTACCACGACCACCAACGAAGACCCTAAGCGGGCATGTCATCCCAAAGCCTAGCAAGTTTCTTGCGCCATTGTTCGAGGACCAAAGCTCTCTGTTCCCCAGAAGCCTCTAGAGAACCAATCACCCCTTCTTCATAGAATCGATTGAGCGCTTGTATAGCGTCGTCCAGCGTTTTATTCTGATTCTTCAGTACTTGGACAATCTGTTCCATTCGGGTTTGAATTAATCCTTCAAAACACAAGTGGTACAACTCTTCTTTACACTCCTTGAGCTGAACCATGGCCGCAGAAAAATCTTCAGCCGTCAGGGTAGAAAAATGATGTTGAAACACTGCCCATAAAGCCTGTTCTTGAAAAGCGAATCGGACGGCCCCCGTCCAATCAAAGTTTGCTTCGAGCAGCTGCACCATGAGGGGTAAAGCGTCTAACTGAGGAACAACAGGGAGGAGAATGCGCACCCAGTCCTGAGGCTTATTGAGCAAGACCAAGAAGCGTAGGCCTTCAGAGTCAACCTGCCATTGGTCTACTTGAACTTGTTTAACCTGGCCTAACCTGGCAAGTAGCAATGTCATCTGTTCTAGCTTCATAAAAAACCTAAGCCTCTCAAGCCAGAGCTGGCCTCTAGTACTTTATGGTAGGCATTATCCAACTGATATTTTATAATTTTCTGAATTCTTGATAACTTTTAAAGTTTTGGACGTTCTATATGTATAGAAATCTAACATTTTATATTCTTCTCACTTTGTTAAAGACTGAACTCTTTTTATCTGCGGCTGATTAAAATCCGCCTCCACCAGACGATTGATATAGCTCGTCTGAGAATATCCAGCATCCAATCCAAGCGCTTTAGAATAGGCTTTTCGCGCCTCTTTTTTTTGTCCTAAAGCATCATAACCAATCGCCTGAGCAATCAGGGGATGGGGGTTTCGAGGTTCAAAGCGATGAGCTTGCTCCTGAGACGCTACCGCTTCTTGATAGCGTCCTTGACGGTCTAAACTAAGCCCTAGATTGAAATAAGCCGTACCATTTTTGGGATCCAAGTCCAATACTTTACGAGTACTGACTTCCGCCCTTTTTGGGTCTTCCAGAAAAAGGTACACCACTCCCAAAGCATTATGAGCTTCCAGATTATTCTTATCAAGCAAAACAGCTCTCTGCAAGGAGGTAGCTCCGGCTCGATGGTTTCCACTACGATGTTCGGCCCAACCTCGTAAGACCCAACCAGGAGCATACTCATTTTGCAGATCCGTCGCTTTTTCCTGGGCTTTAGCCGCTTCTGTCCACTGATTCTGTTTACCTAGGGCGACGCCTAATCCACGCCATGCTGCCCCCATTTGGGGATTAAGCTGTACCGCCTTTCGAAAGTTCGTTACGGCTTGAGCAGAGCGTTTTTTGGATAATGCCTGGCTACCTTGCTGAAAATACTGACTGGCGGTGGTGGGTGCCGCCATGGATACCATTTCAGGAGAACAGAGACTAACAAAAACCATAATCACCAGCAGACTACGCATAGCGGCAGCAGCCCTAATGATAGATAAATCCAGAAATGACAATACTCAAAGCCCAGAGCACCGCGATAGCCCCCAAAACAATACCTGCATTGGGACTACCTTTCCAGGAATAACTTTTCTCTTTCTTTTTCACTGCTCGTTCCCTAGGGGATGGTTTCCAGCTTAAATTATCTAAGTAGTATTCACAAAACCACTGTGCCCCCTCTCCTGATTCATAACGCCCGGATCGCTCTCCCTAATGGCGCATCTTGCGAGACGTGGACAAGTTAATTGCCGTTCATGCTGAGAATGAAGCTCGGATCAATGCACGCAAGGCTTTGTTTGCAGGACGAGAAGAACTGTTATCTCGCTGCGGTTGGAGTCCCTTTGATGGTTGGTCTGGGTTGGCCCCTGGTGACGATTGTGGCGGGTCAGCTTGCCTGGAAAGATGGAGCGATTCAGCCTGAGGTGCGGGATCAAGAATTGACGTTTAATGCTTAGCACTATTCAGGGTCTTTGGAGCGCTTGCGTCCTTTTGGAGGACGGCATAAATTCCTCCGACCTATGTGATATTGAGGGCATTACCCCTCTCTAGCAAACCCATATGCCTGTTTACCTCTACTACGGGGAAGATGCCTACGCTTTAGAAAACGCAGCCCATGCCCTGCGAAAGAAATGGGTGGATGCGGCTTGGGAGGCCTTTAACTATCAGCGGTTAGGAGCGGAAGCCGGACAAGAAGCCCTGAACATGGCGCTCACACCGGCTTTTGGACAAGGCGACCGCCTAATATGGCTAGAAAATGCCCAGATCTTACAGGGCTGTTCTGATGAGTTATACAAAGAATTGGAGCGTACCCTTCCCTTGCTGCCTCCAGAAAATCATTTGCTCTTTAGCATCGTTGGCAAACCAGACAAGCGGCTGAAGTCAACCAAGTTCATTGAGAAAATTGCTAAGACCCAAGAATTCACCTTAATTGCTAGTTGGAATGAAGAAGCCATTTTGCATCAAGTACAAGCGAAGGCCCAAGCAAAAGGATTAAGATTGAGCGCTGAGGCATCTGTTCTCTTAGCCGATGCCGTAGGTAATGATACTCGGTGCTTAGAAAATGAACTAGAGAAGCTTGCTTTATACACCAAAGATAGTGCAATCAATGGCTCCAATGAAGCCATTGTAGAAAAAGAAATAATAGAAAATTTGGTTCCTTCTACAGCACACAATAGTTTCCAACTCGCTTCCAGTATTCTTCAGGCAAAAACAGGGAGAGCCTTAGATATTTTACATGAGCTTTTAGGCCGAAATGAGCCTGCACTAAAGGTCAGCGCTGTATTAATCAGCCAGTTTAGAACCTGGACTTGGATCAAAGTCTTGAGTGAAAAAGGAGGAAAAGATCCCAAGGAAATTGCAGAAATGGCGGAGATTGGGAACCCTAAAAGAGTCTTCTTTCTACAGAAAGAAGTGAAGAGAGTCCAAACGAGGCAGCTGCTGAATACCCTTGAGGTACTCGTAGATTTAGAAGTCGCTCTTAAATCAGGGAATACTGCTAGAGAAGCTTTGGAAATTGCAGTAATTAGGCTCTGTAAAATATTGCAATAAACACCACCACTTTCGAAGAAGCCGCTATGATAAATCATGATTTAAGATGGTGAGGATATGAAAGAGTTGAAAGAAATAGAGTTTAATCAGCCTGTTGTCCCTCTTCATGTTTATCGTGAGTTGGCGACAGAAACCCAGTATCTTCGCAGACAGAACCAAAAATTGACGATTACCCAAGAGGAGTTAGAAGAGCAGAACCAAGCCTTTATGGATGAAATTCTTCGCCAAGAACAAGAAATCAGTCAGCTTAGTACTTATCAAAATTCCAGCAGCACGCCTCCTCAGCGTTCAGAGTCCTTTTTGCCAGCCTTGTGTCTGAAAGGTAAAAAGTCTCCGCCACAGGGACAGACGATGCGCACTGAATGGTTTATCCTTGTCGCGACCGTGCTTTTCTCTGGAGCATCAGGCTACGGAACCTTTTACTTTGTCCGAAATCTAGTTAATCCACTGCTCATGCGGTAGGCATTCTGTAAATTCCCTTACAGCCATTTGGTTTTTTTTGAAAGGGATGCTATTCTTCTTTAAGATTTTTGTAGTGTTCACTACATGAACTAAAAAGGGAGTGTCAGCGCTCAGAACATATAGAAGAGGAGGCCCAAGTTGGCCAGAAGAAAAAGAAAAAGCCCTAGTCGTCTGCAGGGGAAGAGATTACTCGATTTAGTGCCCCGTTTCAAGTTGGATTGCGGTGAGGAGAAGTCTGTCACTGCGGCAAGACAATACATTCAGGAACGAGGGATTATTCCCCCCGCCCTCCTCTTGGTTCGCCGCAATGAACACACGATTGACCGATATTTTTGGGCGCAAAAGGGTTTATTTTCTGCACAATACGTAGAAGAGAACCATTTTTTGTTCCCTAGCCTTCACGATTTCGTGAACGAGGAGCTTTCTAAGGCTGGTTAGTCTTTATTTTGTTGATTGGGGGAGAGTATATTTCCCCCGTTTTCCTGTGTTTACTCTTAGCAGTATTCGTACTCAACGCTTTCATTGATGAGCACAGAGAATATCTTATATATGTAATTTTTAAAAACTGGGAGTGGCGGGACTTGAACCCGCACGTCTCTTACGAAACTTCAGATTTTAAGTCTGATGCGTCTACCATTCCGCCACACTCCCGAGGTAGACGATTCATTATAAGACGCGCTGTCCTCTTCCTCTCATCTCCAAGTAAGAGATTTTTGACTGAGCAGCAGAGAAGCCCAGAAGACTATTCAGGAGGGGCTACATCTTCAGCTTCTGGTCCTTTCGCCTGTACGACTAACCGACGGTCCGGCTCACGGCCTCGACTTTCCGTTTGCACATCTTCATGGACACTCAAAATCGTATGCACATAGCGCCGTTCCGCAGAAGACATCGGTTCAAAGACGTACTCCTGTCTCATGGAGCGCACGTAGTCTAGGGCTGCGTCCGCCAAGTCCCGCAACTCTTGCTGCCTACGCTGACGATAGCCAGCAAATTCAATAGTGTAGGAATGTTGTTCCTCGGGAGCGGCATGGATATTGAGCAGCGTATTGGCCAAGAACTGAATCGCATCCAAAGAAGAGCCGCCCGCACCAACCATTACCTGCTGTTGTTCAGGGCTAAAATTGTGCTCATCGATGCGCAACCAAAGCGATTCGGCCTGCTCTTCTTCAAGAGCCTGTACCTCTGTAGGCAAACCCATCAAAGTCAATACCTCTTCCACCCATTGCTTCCCCCGGTCCTGTGCAGTCATATTGCTTTTCTCTGAGGTTAATCTGGTTTCTTTCGGTCTTTGCGTTGCTTACGATTATTGCTGCTATTGTCGCCCTTTTCTGTAGCCTGAACATCTATCGTTTTCCTCGCACGACGAGAGTTACCTTCAAACGGAATTTCCATACCCGTTCCTGCTTCTTTCATCTGCTGCTGCTGTTGCAACTGTTCTTTGATTTTTTGAAGATTCTCGGGCAAGGGCTCACGATAGAGAATAAAGGTCTGGGCAATTTGGAAGATATTGGAAATAACCATGTATAACAGGACCCCAGCCGGTAAGGGGAAAAAGATAAACATCGCCGTTAGCAAAGGAGGCGTTATCTTTTGGGTCAACTGCTGTTGCTCATTCTGAACAACCATATTTTTGGAAGTAATAGCCTGGGAGACGAACAGGGAAAGACCAAAGAAAACAACGAGCAATAGGGTATCCCAATGGATTTTGTTTTCCGTGAAAACGCCCACATGGCCAATTTTTTCAATGAATAAGAAACCCTTGTCTGCAGCAATACCTTTCACATGGGCTTCCAGCATGACATCGCCTTCAGCCTTGGCTGTCAGGAGACCATTATCTGAAAGGGCGACTTTATCCTTACCGTTTTTGATCACCCAGGTAACGGGAAGTTTGGTAAAAGGTTGACCGTTTGGATCTTTGACTTTGATCTGCAAAGACTTGCCAACAGGCACTTTCCCGCCAGCAGGTTCAACCGTTACCGGTTCATGAGTGGAAGTATTTAGGTAGATATTGTGTGGACCGACTTTTCCCTCCACCTGTAGTTGTTCTGTGGCGGGAACCACTTTCAGATTCACGTTGTAAATCTGGTCTGAGAAGGGCGAACCCCTCAAAGTGGCGAATAGCGCAAATAGAATCGGCATCTGCACAAGCACAGGCAAGCAGCCTGCCAGAGGATTACCAAATTCTTTAAAGAGTTCTGCCTGGGCTTGCTGCAGCGCTGCCGGGTCATTCTTATACTTCTGCTGAATCTCTTTTTGCCGCTCTTGCATAATGGGCTGAGAGACCTGCATCCGACGCATGCTTTGGATACTCTTGGCGGTAAGAGGCCAAAGAGCGAATTTCACAACGAGCGTGAGTAAAACAATGGACCAGCCGTAATCCTGAACAATCTTGAAGAAAAAATCCAAGATCGGTAACATCACATTGTTTGTTAAAAAGCCAACTCCAAAATCCATAACGTGGGCAAGCCCCGCGACATCTCACTCATCTTAACGTTTCGTAGCAGTCTTGTTGCTAATGGTTGATGGACCAGCGTTAACCATCCGCTCTCGAATCCGCTCAGCAATTTCCCGGAACTTAGGCACAGCCTTCAATTCCAGACGCGCACCATCCTTCAAGACCAAAAGAAGGGTGCCATACCCAAACAAGCCACCCACGACAGAAGCGGGAACGTCTTTGACTTCTACAATTTCTTTGTAGGTCACATCAGTGCGATCACGCCCCATCCATCCCCCTTCTACACTCAGACGCAAATTGGTGAACCGATAGCGGACAAAAATCCAACGGACGAGGGAACCAATCCAGATCGGTAACCAAATAACCGTCACCAGCAGAAAGGTATTTGTTATCAGATCACCTGGGTGAATGCGTCCTTCATAAATCACCTCTTCCTGAATCGCCATACAGTACTCCAGCCTTCATAAGCAGATTATTTAATTCTGACTTAATAACTGCAAATGAGCTACCTACAGCCTCAGTTCGTAAAACGACGACCATATCAACGGGGGCAATTGTGGGTAAAAATTCTCTAAATGCTTCTCGAACCAGTCGCTTGAGACGGTTACGCACTACAGCTTTTCCCACCTTAGTGCTTATGGAAATACCCACCCTTGGCTCAGACACTTCATTCTTCAAGACGAGAAGAACTATGGAAGGACAACTGAACCTACGGGCTTTTTCATAAACTCGCTTAAACTGCCAGGATTTACGCAAGCGATAGGGCTTTGGAAGCACTTAATTGCCGATATAAAGCACTAAATAGCCAAACGGTGACGTCCCTTTTTGCGACGAGCATTCAAGACCCGGCGACCGCCCACGGTGAGCATGCGGGCGCGAAAACCGGAGGTGCGCTTGCGCTTGCGATTGGTGCCCCCAAGGGTACGCTTCATAACCGTTCCTCAATTCCTAATCAATGTGGGGGCATCAAAAATACCCAAGTCCAAGATCATACGTCAAAACCTGCACTTAAGAATAGAGATTCCCTTTGGGTAGAGGACGGTTAGAATGAAACACCCTAACCAATAAGCGTCTTCAAGCGTCTTCTTCTCTGGATACTCCACTACCGATAGGGTTTTGCCCTTTCTAGAACACTATTTGTGGTCAGTAGTGCTGGACGCACGTTCAGATCATGAGTAGAATTGCCGCAAATTGCTGTTAGATTTTCCCCCTCGGCGGAGTGTAGTAGGTGCAACTCACCATCGAAAGCCTTTGGTCTGAAATTCTAGAGCGTCTACGGATGCGTCTGACGCGCCCAGCTTACGAAACCTGGCTTAAGCCCGCCAGTGTGGAAGCTTTTGACGAAAATAAGCTCACTATCCAAACTTCTACCCCTTTTGCGCGTAACTGGTTGCAGAAACACTACGCAGCAGCGATCGCAGAGGCGGCGCACGAAGTTCTCGGTAAGTCTGTAGAAGTATCTTTTACCTCCAGCGAATCCTCCGAGGACGAACTCAGAACAGAGGCGATCGAGAATATCTCGCCGAAAGCTGCTCCAGCTCCTAAATCAGACTTTATTATTGGGACCCTAAACTCCAAGTATGTTTTTTCACGCTTTGTGGTGGGCGCAACTAACCGTATGGCCCATGCGGCTTCTCTAGCCGTAGCGGAAGTGCCAGGGAAAGATTTCAATCCTCTTTTTCTATGTGGTGGCGTGGGCTTGGGCAAAACCCATCTCATGCAAGCTATTGGCCACTATCGCCTGGAAGTCAACCCAGAGAGCAAAATCTGCTATATCAGTACCGAACGATTCACCAATGACCTGATCGAAGCGATTAACCGAAATGCAATGCAAGCTTTTCGAGACCGCTATCGGAAAGTAGACCTCCTAATGATTGATGACGTGCAGTTTTTGGAAGGGAAAGAATACACACAAGAAGAGTTTTTCCACACTTTTAACGTGCTTCACGAAGATGGAAAGCAGCTTGTTCTGGCAGCAGACCGTCCACCCCATATGATTTCCAGGCTGCAAGATCGGTTAAGTTCTCGCTTCTCTATGGGCCTGATTGCTGATATTCAGGCGCCTGATTTAGAAACCCGCATGGCTATTCTGCAAAAAAAAGCAGAAGACGAAGGAAATTACATTCCCAAAGAAGTTATTCAATTTATTGCCACTACCTATACCAACAACATCAGAGAACTCGAAGGAGCACTCATTCGTGCCATAGCCTATGTCTCCATCTCAGGGTTACCGATGCGGGTGGAAACGATTCGGCCCATTCTTTCCCCTCCACAACCGAAGGGAGAGGTCACCCCGAATTCGGTACTGGATATAGTTAGCGAAGAGATGGGCATTGACCTAGAAGAACTGCGCGGTAATTCCCGTAAGCGAGAAATCTCCACCGCTAGACAAATCTGTATGTATCTTTTGCGCAGTCACACAGACTTGAGTCTGCCTAAGATTGGTGGGATTTTGGGAGGCAAAGACCATACTACGGTGCTCTACGCTATCGATAAAATCAGCGAACTAAAGAGCCGTGATGCCCAGACGACACGGCTACTCCAGCGCATTTCTCAACGGTTGATTTCAGAGACAGATTGAGTAGCTGCTAAAAATAGGGACAAAAAGACACAAAAGGGAGTAAATACTATCAAATACCTGTGGATAACTTGTGGAAAGCCTGTGGATAACCTGGGGAGAAAGGGCCTATTTATCCACAGGTAAATATACCCTGTGGATAACTTCAAACTTATGCACAGATCAATCCACAGGCCTGTGGATTTTATAATCCTTACCCAGAGAGAGTTTCATGAGTTTTCCACATTTTCCACACCCCCTACTACTACTACTAAATAAAATATTTAAAAAAGACAGAAGAATACTTCTAGAAGGAACGATGAGAAATTTCAGATCTGTGAACCCACAAAATCTAGGTCTTTCTCCTCGAATACTTAGACCTTGAAAACCAAAAAGACAAGAGCAACCTCTTGCTAAAATCATCGCCATGTAAGGACCATCCGATAGTCCACTGAAAATACCGAAAACACAGGGCTCTTCCTCATGAAATTAGTTTGTGGTCAAGAACAGCTAAATCAGAACTTAAATCTCATCAGTAGGGCCGTAGCCACCCGGCCGACCCACCCGATCTTGTCCAATATTTTGGTGGAGGCAACTGATGATGGCTTCATGACCCTTACCGCCTACGACCTAGACCTGGGGATTGTCAGTCGTTTTCCAGCAGAGGTGGAGGTCCCTGGCCGCACCACCCTCCCAGCCAAGTACCTCAGCGATATTGTCTCCAAACTTCCCGCCAAGGCTCCGATTACCTTTGCCCTGCAAGGGGACGACCTGGTGATGCTGGAATGTGGGTTTAGTGAATATCAGGTCCGGGCTATGGACCCAGTGGATTTCCCGGCTATTCCTCAGCTTCCTGAGGCTGATTCCTTCCATGTGGCAGTTCAAGATTTGCTTCTGGGTTTAGATTTCACGCTCTTTTCAGCCTCAGCTGATGAGACCAAGCAGGTTCTTACTGGGGTGCATATCAAAACAGCGAAGGATAATGCAGAATTTGCGGCCACGGATGGGCATCGTCTGGCGGTGATCCGCACCCCTCCCGTAGCCGCAAATGGCACAAAAACCGCTCCCGTCTTGGATGTGACTATTCCAGTGCGCGCCCTTCGGGAACTGCAGAAAATGCTCAGTGCGCATACGGCAGAAACGGTAGAGGTCAGTCTGGACCGGGGACAAGTTATTTTCCAGTTGCCTGACCAGCGGCTTACAACTCGCCTTTTGGATGGTCAGTACCCCAACTACGGGCAGCTAATTCCTGAAAGTTTTATTCGGACCGCAGACTTGGAACGCAAGTCCTTCTTAAATGCCCTAGAACGCATCTCAGTCCTGGCCGACCAGAAAAACCACATTGTCCGCATGGATTTCTCCTCTACGGGCATCCTGACCCTCTCTGTGGACGCTCCTGATGTGGGAAGTGGTCGGGAACAACTAGAGATCCGCTATACCGGCGAAGACCTCACGATTGCCTTCAATGTGAAATATCTTCTGGAAGGGCTCAGAGTCATTCAGGCCAGCGATATCAAGCTCCAGTTCAATGGCCCCGTCAATCCAGCGGTACTCAAACCGATTGATGGCAGCGATTTTTCCTATTTGGTCATGCCGGTGCATCTGCGCAATTAAACGCAACTCTTTCTACAAAGTTAAGCAGACAAATTTTTCAATCGACTTTGTAACGTCTCCATTTGTAAATAAAGCTCTGCTAGTTCCTCTTGGCTTTTCTGGACAATCTCTTTCGGAGCCCGCTCCACGTAACTCTTATTATCCAAGCGGCCTTTTAGTCCTTGAACATCTTTCTCCAGTTTTTCCAGACGCTTTTGAATACTTTCCTTAAGCGCCTTTATATCTACTACGCCCGTTAGAGGCAGCAGAACTTGGACCGTTTCCACTACCCCAGGAAAAGCTTGGGCCACAGGCTGTTCTAGCTTTTCTGTAATGGTTAATGTTTCCACTCTGGCTAGATTGCAGATGTAAGCCTGCGCTCCTTCAAGAAGCTGTTTTTGAGCATTTTCACTTTGTAGAATTACATCTACTTTCTGAACAGGCTCGATCGAAGCATCGTTTCTGAGTCCCCGAATACAGCGAATCACACCTTGAATCAGACCGAACTGTTTCTCGATATCACTATCCAAGAAGCTCACTTCGTAGGGATAGGGTTGAACAGAGATGGATGATTCTTGATTGTTATGGGTGAGTACTTGCCAGATCCCTTCCGTTAGATGGGGCATCCAGGGATGTAGGAGCTTCAAGGTTCCTTCTAGGACGTAGGCCAAGACTTGTTGTGCGGTTTGCTTCGCCTGGGGATCATCTCCTCTTAGGCGAGGTTTCACTAACTCGATATACCAATCACAGTAGTCATCCCATAAGAAAGCATAGATAGACTTTGCGGCGGCACCCAATTCATATTTTGGAAAGGCGTAGTTAGTCTCTTGAACCAAACCTGCATAGCGGTTTAGGATCCAGCGATCGGCTAACTCTAAGTTTTCGAGATCAGGAAGTCCTAATTCATCAGGGGTTTTACCTTCTAAATTAGTCAGCACAAATCGAGAAGCATTCCATACTTTATTGGCAAAGTTGCGAGAGGCTTCTACGGAGGGAGATTCTCCTGTAGAACGCTGGTAATCCATCCGGATATCTTGACCTGCTCCTGCTACTTGAGAAACCAGAGTAAAACGTAGAGCATCGGTTCCATAACGACCCATTAGTTCTAGGGGATCAATGCCATTACCTTTACTTTTAGACATTTTCTGGCCTTTTTCATCCAGCACAAGGCCATTAATATATACGTCTTTAAATGGAATTTTCCCTGTGAATTCATGAGCCATCATCGTCATTCTGGCCACCCAAAAAAAGATAATGTCGAATCCGGTCACGAGTACGGAGGTGGGATAAAACATTTTAAAATCAGTAGTTGCTTCCGGCCAACCTAAAGTGGAAAAAGGCCACAATCCAGCAGAGAACCAAGTGTCTAAAACATCTTCATCTCGTTCAAGTTGAATGTCTGGACCAAATTGTTCACGGGCTTTGAGATAAGCCTCTTCTTCCATCCGGGCAACGATAATCGGATCATTCTTACCTTTTTGAACAATCCCATCTTTGACTAAATACCAAGCTGGAATTTGATGTCCCCACCATAACTGACGTGAAATACACCAATCTTGGATATTTTCTAACCAGTCTCGATATACCTTGGCCCATCGTTCTGGCACAAAATGAGGTTGATTTTTATCGTCTAAAGCCGCTAAAGCACTTTGCGCCAAAGGCTCCATTTTTGCGAACCATTGCGTTGAAAGCAGCGGTTCAATAGGAACTCCCCCCCGCTGGGAGAAAGGGACTGAATGCCTATAGGGATCAACTTTCTCTAGAAGTCCGTGTTCTTCAAACCAGGCCACCACATTCTTGCGGGCTTCAAAGCGATCCTGTCCTGCAAAAGGACCTCCATTTTCATTAATCGTTCCATCAATGTTGAGAATATTGATAAAGGGGAGATCATGCCGTTTACCTGTAGCAAAATCATTGGGATCATGAGCTGGCGTAACTTTGACGCATCCGGTTCCCACTTCGGGATCAACGAGAATTTCATCTCCGATAATCGGGATTGCTCTATTTTGAATCGGTAACAGAATCGTTTTTCCGATCAAATCTTTGTACCGCTCATCTTTAGGATTAACTGCTACCGCCGTATCTCCCAGCATGGTTTCCGGTCTGGTGGTGGCGACGACTAGATAACGGTCAGGCTCATCTTTGATCGGATAGCGGAAATACCACAGGCTTCCATCGACTTCTTTGTTCTCCACTTCCAAATCAGATACGGCAGATATAGAAGCGGGGCACCAGTTCACCATGTACTCACCACGGTAAATCAGGCCCTTTTCATACATGCCTACAAAAGCTTCGACAACCGCATGGGAAAGCCCTTCATCCATCGTGAAGCGTTCCCGCGACCAATCACAGGAGCAGCCCAAGCGCTTCAATTGATTAACAATTTCGCCGCCATACTTTTCTTTCCACTGCCAAACTCGTTCAAAAAATTCATTTCGACTCATAGCTTTGCGTTGCTCAGCACCGGCTAGAGAAGCTTTCTTTTTCTGTTGTTCGGCAAGTTCTCTATATTCCTTGGTGTATGCCAAGGCTTCGCGGCCTAATTCCCGTTCCACCACCGTTTGCGTTGCAATTCCTGCGTGGTCTGTTCCTGGTAGCCAAAGAGCCTTGTAGCCCCGCATCCGATGATAACGGATCAAGACATCCTGCAGTGTATTGGTCAGGGCATGACCAATGTGGAGATTCCCCGTGACGTTAGGTGGAGGAATCATGATGCAATAGGGCTCCCCTGGTCCATCTACATCGACTGTGTAAAAGTCCTTCTCCTCCCAGTGTTTCTGCCAAAGGGATTCGGTCTCAAAGGGGTTGTATTGGGAGGGAAGGGTAGCTTGGGGCATGACACATAAATAGCTCTTAGGCTAATCGTGACATATGCAAGGTCTGTTGTTCTGCGCATTGTGGCTGGGCAGGTTGTACGGAACTCCCAATGTACCGATGGGAAAACATTCCACTCAGTCAATCGACGTCGTGGGCAAAGCGTCGATATAAAAAGTCAAGGGCGTAGTTGCGTAGTTCGTAGTACTCTGGTTCCTCCATAATCCTGGCGCGGGAGCGAGGTCTGGCAAAGGGAATAGTCAGCACTTCACCAATCCGAGCAGCGGGACCGTTGGTCATCATCACCAAGCGATCGGCGAGAAACAAGGCTTCGTCGATGTCGTGGGTGATCATCAGCACAGTGCAGCGCCGCTCGTTCCAGATCTTGAGCAATTCTTCTTGCAGTTCTTCCTTAGTTAGGGCATCGAGGGCGCCAAAGGGCTCGTCGAGGATGAGTACTTCCGGGCGGATTGAGAGGGCGCGGGCGATGGCCACCCGCTGTTTCATTCCGCCTGAAAGCTGATCGGGCTTTTTGTCAGCAGAGACCGTGAGGCCGACGAGGTCGAGGTTTTCGCGGACGCGGGTGGTCTTTTCGGCTTTTGAGAGTTTGGGGTAAACAGCGTCGACGGCGAGGTAGATATTCTCGAAGGCGCTCAGCCAGGGCAGTAGCGCATAGCCTTGAAAGACAACCATGCGGTCAGGGCCAGGTTGGATGATCGGCTGGTTCCTAAGGCGGACGCTCCCGGAAGTTGGGGTAGCAAAACCGCTGACCATGTTGAGCAGGGTGGTCTTGCCACAGCCGGAGTGGCCGATCAGGCAAATAAATTCACCTTCATTCACAGCCAGATCGATGTCCTGAAGGACGGTGAATGGACCTTTGGCGGTTTCGTAGACTTTGCTAACTCCTCGGATATCGAGAAACTGGGTCATGGCTGGAGCCTCCTGGTGAGAATAAAGATCAAGGCAAGATAACTTCGGCGATGTAGACATCGCTCTTAATCGCCAAATTGTTGAGGTAACCGATCGGATTATCGGTATCAAAGGGAGCACTGTCGAACAGTTGAATGGCGCTACGTTTGTAGTTGATGTCGAGGCCGAGTTCGCGGGCGGCAGTGCTGAAAGCGTTCACTTTGCAGGTGCGCTCAAGAATTTCGACCCAGTTGCGCGGAAAAGGCACGATGCCCCAACGAGCCATCTGAGTCATAATCCAGAGCTGTTCAGTCCGGCTCGGACGGTTGACGCCAGCGCCAGCAAACTCATGGTGGCTATACTGCCAGTGATGGTCCTCGAGATTGCAGAGATTGGCATCGGTGTCGCTTAGTTGCACATAGGCGGGATCGACACCCAGGTACTCTGGACGACAGAGAATGGTGCGAATTTCTTCGGTATTGTTGGCATCGGCGCAGAATTGACAGGCTTCCAGGAGGGCTTTGATCAGGGCGAGGTGGGTATTCGGGTGAGCCTGTGCCCAGTCTTCCCGAACGCCCAGGACTTTGCCGGGGTGGCCGAGCCAGATTTCTTGATCCGTGGCTGCAGTGAAGCCGATGCCCTCGACGGCTGCGCGAATATTCCAGGGTTCGCCGACGCTAAAACCGTCGATGTTTCCGGAGCGTAGGTTAGCGACCATCTGGGCAGGGGGAATGACCGTAAGTTCAACATCGCGGTCTGGGTCGATACCGCCAGCAGCGAGCCAGTAGCGCAACAGGAGGTTGTGCATGGAGGCAGGATGAACGACCCCTAGGGTATGGCGCTGCTTAGGTGTGTTCTGGAGGTAGGTTTTGAAGCCTTGGAGATCGTACACCCCTTCCTCGTAGAAGCGTTGCGCCAGGGTCACGGCGTTGCCGTTGCGGGTGGTGGTCAGCGAGGTCACCACGGGCAGAGGTCTTTCGGAATTGCCGCCGAGGCTCAACCAGAGGGGCATTCCAGAGGGCATTTGGGCAGCATCCAAGTAGCCACCGATCAGGCCATCGCTGATCGCGCGCCAGTTAGATTCTCTCACCAGCGTCACTTCATCGAGGCCGTGGTGTTCAAAGAGTCCTTTTTCTTTGGCAATCGCCAGGGGGGCGGCAGCAGTAAGGGGCAAAAAGCCGACTTCAAGGTTGATCTTTTCGAGGCCATGGCGGGCGATGGGAGGACGGCGACGTTCGCGCAGTTGCTTGATTCGCTTCTGCTGATTGAGGAAGTAGATAATTTCTGAACGCAGCGCGTAGTAGCTTGGATGGTTGATGACTTCGAGTCGCTTGCGGGGACGAGGGATATTGACCTCCAAGATCTGGCCGATGTTAGAGGAAGGGCCGTTGGTCAACATGACGACTCTGTCGGAGAGGAGAAGGGCTTCGTCTACGTCGTGGGTGACCATCAAGCAGGTGATTTCAGTTTCCTGAGCGATCTGCATCAGTTGTTCCTGGAGGTTGCCTCGGGTGAGCGCATCGAGGGCACCGAAGGGTTCGTCCAGGAGTAGAAGGGCGGGGCGGATGGCCAGGGCACGGGCAATGGCGACACGCTGTTTCATACCGCCCGAAAGTTCGTCGGGGCGTTTGTCAGCGGCGGCCTGGAGGCCAACTAAGGCAATGTGCTCATCGATCACTGCCTGGCGCTGTGCTTTTGACTGGTCTGCAAGGACTTCGTCGACGGCAAGGGCGATGTTTTCGCGGACAGTGAGCCAGGGCAGAAGGGAGTAATTCTGGAAGACGACCATGCGGTCGGGACCAGGTTTGGTGACCATTGTGCCTGCAAGAACGACGGTGCCTTCGCTTGGGAGATCTAAGCCCGCAACAATGTTGAGGAGGGTAGATTTACCGCAGCCGGAGTGACCGATCAGAGAAACAAATTCTCCTTTGCGGATCGTAAGGTTGACATTTGTGAGGGCGATATACGTGTCATCTCCTGCAAGCGGGAAGACTTTATCAATTTTATCGATTTCGACGTAGACGGACATGGTGTACCTCCTGGTTTGTAGTTTTTGGGGCGAAGAGTAGACCTACTTGCGCTCAGCAGGGACGATCAGGGTGGCGATCCAACTCACCATGCGGTCGAGCATAAATCCAACTAAGCCAACGTAGAGAAGGGCCAGGATGATTTCGCTAACTTTGGCGCTGTTGTAGGCATCCCAGATGAAGGTGCCGATGCCGACCCCACCGATCAACATCTCTGCGGCAACGATGGCCAGCCACGAAAGTCCAATGCCAATCTTCAATCCCGTGAAGATGTAAGGGAGTGCAGCAGGCAGCAGAATCTTCAGAAAGTATTTTTGGCGAGACAACTGCAACACCCGCGCCACGTTGTTATAGTCCTGGGGAATGCGTTGCACCCCAACCGCTGTATTGATGATGATGGGCCAGATCGCCGTAATGAAGATCACAAACAGAGCCGCAGGTTCCGACTTCTGAATAGCGGCCAGGGCAATCGGCAACCAGGCCAGGGGCGGAATCGTGCGCAGTACCTGGAAGATCGGGTCGAGGCCTGCATACATCAATGGACTTACCCCGATCAAAATTCCAAGGGTAATCCCAACTAACGCTGCCAGGGAGAAGCCAATCGCTACCCGCTGCAAGCTGGCCAGAATTTGCCAGAATAGACCTTGGTTCGTGCCGCTTCCCTGAAAGAAAGGATTGATGATCAGGTCCCAGGTATCACTGACGACACGCGACGGTGGCGGTAGTGTCGCCCCAGGACTAGAGCAGAGCAACTCCCATACCCCAAGCAATACAGTAATCGCCACCCAAGGCGCTACCGCCCGCCAAGTCTTTGGATCCACCGCTAAGCGCAGTGGCTTTTTTTGCCGATTCTCCAATACAGTCGTCATTGCACCCTCCTTAGAAAAATTAGTGACCACGAAATGAGGTCAGGTTCATTTCAAGCAACAAATACGGGAACTGACCCAAGGCCAATCCCCACCAAGCTCCTCAGCGTCTAACCTTTCTTGCTCTTTACATCAAGAATCCGCTTGATCTTGAGGCTCGCTAAATACCCTTCCGGATTCTTCGGATCGAACTTGACTTTATCGGGGAAGAACGTCTCCACGCCCCGCGAAGAACTTTTGGGAATCTGGGTGACACCCAACTCTTTAGCCGCCGCCCGCCAGAGATCCTCGCGGTTTCCTTGAGCGATTACCTTGCGAATCCCATCAAAATCGGGCGGCAGTTTTCCCCAACGCACATTCTCAGTCAAGAACCAGAGATCGTGACTCTTGTAAGGAAAGGAAGCATTGTTCTTCCAGAAGCGCATCAGGTACGGGCTATTCTGCACCACCCGTCCGTCCCCGTAGTCCACGATGCCCTTCAGCCTTGGCAACAAATCCGCTGCTGGAACATTCGCAAATTCGCGGCCGGACAGAATCTTCACCATTTCATCGCGGTTCGTCATGACATCGCACCACTGTTGCGCCTCCATGACGGCCATGAGCATAGCCTTTGTCGCCTTCGGGTACTTATCCGCCCAGTCCACCCGCATGGTCACTGCTTTCTCTGGATTATCCCGCCACCATTCGCCCGAAACCAGGGCCGTGTAACCAATTTTTTGGTTGATTGCCCGAGCGTGCCAGGGATCGCCCACACAGAATCCAGCCAGAGTCCCCACTTTCATATTGGCTACGAGTTGTCCGGCCGGAACGATGATGCTCTCCACATCGTTGTCTGGATCGATGCCCCCGGCGGCCAACCAGTAGCGCATCATTAAGTCACTCGTCCCCCCAGGGAACGTACTGCCAAACTTATACTTGCTACCTTTCTCCTTCGCCTTGAGTACCTTTGCCCGAATCACGGAACTATTCAGCCTCGGATTTTCGTCCTTAAACTCGTTAGAAATGGTAATTCCCTGACCATCAATGTTAAGCGACAGCGGTGTATACATCGGGACTTTTTTGTTTCCCTTCGTAATCGCTCCCAGGGACATCAAAAAGCCAATCGGCCGCAGCACCATCGAAGCATCGACGCCGCCCCCCTCTCCTCCCAGTTCTAAGTTATCGCGGATGACCGCATAGGAAGGAAACTTGACCAGTTGCACATCCTTGAGGCCATGTTTCGCGAAGTAGCCCTTTTCCTTGGCTATAATCAGAGGTGCAGCATCCGTCTGACCCACAAACCCAATCTTCAGACCCGCGATTTCTGGAGTATCTGCAGCCCAGGCGTATCCCGGCTTCAACAAACTGCTCGCAGCGACGGCTCCAGCCGCCACCAGAAAATTCCTGCGGGTTAGGCCAGATTGTGAAGCCGGAGCTATGGGCGAAGACGTAGTTTCTTGGTCTGACATGCGGGTTCTCCTCATATGAGTCTTTTCTTTGGGGAAATTCTGCAAAGACAACAGCTTCAGAATCCTGAAGCCTATTGCGTCCAACAGAAAAGCAATAACGGCAAGAGAATCCCCTAGAGTGGTTATTAGAACCACTCATCCCTGCGGCAAAATGCCTATGGAAAAGTGAAAGGGAAAACCCAAGCTTAACTGCTTCTGTTTATAGTAGAGCGTAACTCCCATAGTGAAAAATAGATTTAACTGAGGTTTTCCATAGAGAAAACTCTATTAAATGAAGCCGCATCGGCTGGCTTGCAAAAGGTGAGGCCCTGCGGAATCTCTCTTAGAGCAGGAACGACAAGAAAAAGAACAGTTGATTCAACGGTTACGGGATTTAGGACACTGTCCCTAGTTCTTTGCTGAAGATTGTCGGTAATGATGGAACCATAGAGTCCGTGATAAAGATGGCAACAGAACTCCTAACCTTTACTGAAATCGTTCCGATGGTGGTGAGACTGCATCCGGTAGTTGAAATGACCGGTTAATTGACCGCTCGCAACGGAAGGTCTATGTCTACCGTCCTTCTTCCCCCGTAGAGGAATTGGATAATCCAACTACAATGAGTGGCGATCCATTGCTTCCTGGGTTCGTTTTGGATTTGAGTACGATTTTGGTAGGGATAACTTTGGGTCTCTATCGAGAGGGCCGTGGGGGATTTGTACTACCATGCTCAACAGGCATTCATTGGAATTATTATGTCCA
>Ga0208588_1000077_pt1 | contig 29169 bp, 24 predicted proteins | sample NGESurshal092012_8_FD_184483 | JGI IMG/M metagenome (GOLD analysis project Ga0208588, IMG submission 184483) | Arctic peat soil microbial communities from Barrow, Alaska - NGEE Surface sample 415-3 shallow-092012 (SPAdes) | ecosystem: Environmental > Terrestrial > Soil > Wetlands > Peat ...
AGTTCGGCGTCGACGACAAGTTCGGCGTCGACGGCCAGTTCTGGGTCCGTGGTATAGAGGTCGGCGGTGGCCAACCCGTCAGTGGTGGCGGACCCGGTGGTGACGGGCTCGGTGGTGGCGGACTCGGGGTTCATCGTTTCTGGGGCAGGGGTGGTCGCAACAAGGGCAGCAGCGGAGGACATCAGAACCAATCATCGTTGAGCAGGAGCGTCGAGAACCAGCCAGGATGGCGGTTCCGGTCGCAGTCCCGAATGATGAGAATTCCGTCGTCGAGAGCGGCGCGACACACTCCAAGAACTTCCCATCGTAGCTGACGCAGGTGATCTTGTGGAAGTGAGGTCGCCCACGTGTCCTGTTGCAGGTGCGGGCGGGCACCGGCCGGAAATCTGGAGAAAGATCGCGGGAGCCTGTCGAATCGCGGTGGCGTCCTCCGTCTTGATGACTGACGGCGTCGATCAGCGACGGCGTCGCACCCGATGACCCGACGAAGGTCTGACAAGGAGAGCTCGTGCCCAAGTACCTGATGGTGATCGTGGAGAAGGAATCCGCTTACGCGGAGGCCGGCGAGGCGGCTTTTGCCGAATCCATGGCCCAGCACAACGCATTTGCCCAGGAGGTAACGGAGGCCGGCGGCAAGATTCTCGGCGGCGAGGCGCTGCAACCGACGGCGACCGCGAGCTACCTCCGCGGGACCCGGACCGCGGGCGTGCACACCACCGACAACCCGTTGCCGGAGCTCAAGGAGGTCGTCGGCGGCTACTACCTGGTCGAGGCGGCGGACGACGCGGCCGCGCTGGAACTGGCCAAGCTGTGCCCGGCGCCGTACGGCTATGTCGAGCTGCGCCCGATCTGGGAGTTCGGCGGCTAGAGCGTGTCCGGAAAATGCGCCTGGCACGCTGTCTGTGGTCGATGGCGCCTCACGACTCCGTCGGAGGCGGCTAGGTGACGCTTCCCCCGGCGATCGCCGAGGTGGCGGCCAGGGCGCAACGGGAACTCTCCGGCCGGGTGCTGGCCATCACCCTGCGGTCGGTCCGCGATCTGGACATCGCGGAGGAGGCTACCGCCGATGCGTTCCTGCTCGCGCTGCAGACCTGGCCCGAACGCGGCGTGCCGGCGTCCGTGGAGGCCTGGCTGGTCACCGCGGCACGCCGCCGGGCGATCGACCGGATCCGGTCGGCGCAGTCGGCCCGCCGCGCGCTGATCCGCGCTGCCGGCGACCTGCGGGCGGCCGATGACGGCGCGCAGATCAGCACCGTGGTCGGCGTCATCGGTGACGAGGATCTTCGCCTGGTGGTGCTCTGTTGCGACCCACGGATCGCCGTGACCGACCAGGTGGCGCTGACCCTGCGGCTGGCCTGCGGGGTGCCCACCGCGGCGATCGCGGCGGTGTTTCTGATCTCCGAGACGACGATGGCCGCCCGGCTGACCAGGGCGAAGAAGCGGCTGGCTGGGGCCGGTCCGGCGTTGGACCTGCCCGACGATGCCACGGTGGACGCGCGCCTGCCGGCCGTCGGGCACGTTGTCTACCTGGCCTTCACCCTCGGACACACAGCCGCCTCCGGTGCCGAGCTGACCGATGACGATCTCGCCGACCGGGCGCAGTACCTGGCGCGGGCGTTGCATCGGATCCGCCCCGCCGACGCGGAGTTCCGCGGTCTGCTGGCGCTGATCCTGCTCACCCGGGCGCGGGCCGCCGCCCGGGTGGACGATGACGGCCAGCAGGTGCTGCTCGGCGACGCCGACCGGAGCCGCTGGGACCGGGCGATGATCCAGAAGGGGCTCTCCCTGCTGCACGGCCAGCCGCGGGGGGCGGGGCCGATGAGCTTGCAGGCCGCGATCGCCGCCGAGCACGCAGTCGCGCCCACCCTGGCGGCGACGAACTGGCGGCGGATCGTCGAGCTGTACGGCGACCTGCTGATGGTGGATCCGTCGCCCACCATCGCCGTCGGGCGATGTGTGGCGATGGCCCGGCTCGTCGGGCCCGAGCGCGGGCTGGCCGACCTGGACGAGGTCATCGGGTTGGGTGGGCTGGACCGGTACCCCTACGCATTCGGCGCGCGGGCGCAGATGCTGGCCGCCCTCGGCCGGCCGGCGGAGGCCCGGACGGCGTGGTCCGCGGCCGCCGACCGGGCCAGAACCGACGCCGAGCGCCAGTATTTCCAGGCCGAGGCGGCGAATTCGGCGGCCGCGGTCGGCGGGTCGGCCGGGGCGTCCTGAGGTCCATCTCGCGAGTGTGCAGCGCGGTGTCCGCCCTGATCTGAGCCTGATTCTCGCCGTGCCTGGCAGGCTCGCCACGGGAGCGGGACAATGGCAAAAGTGTTCGTGCGAGACAGGTATTCGCAACGGGAGGAACTGGAACATGATCACTGCCAAGGGCATTGCGGTGCCCGACGACATGGCGAGCGTCCTGGAGTCGGATGCCGAATCGCTGACCGCCTTCGAGGCCCTGCGGCCGGACGACCAGAAGGTGTACGTCGACTGGATCGGCAAGTCCGGTGGACCCGCGCAGCGCTCGGAACGGCTGGCCGGCCTCGGCGAACATGTCCGCGCGTACCAGCGACGGCCGGCCGAGGAACACGGGTCCCCGCACCCGCTGCAGGACCTCTGACCGGGCTCCGCACCAGCGCGCTCCGGGTGTTGGCGAACCACTTCGGCGGGTGACCGGCACCCGTCCGGGAACAGGCCACGTGCCCGCCCGGTTGGACCTTGACAGCAGGTCTGACGAGAGGACACGTGGGTTGAGCACGACAACTGGTACGAGTATGGGGATTTCTGTGCCGGCCGGGGCCGGCGGTGCCGGGCGGCGGCCGGTGCTGCTGTCGGTGCTCGAGCTGGCCGGCGTGGGTGTCGGTCAGTCGGTCGCCGAGGCGCTCGCCGTCACGACATCGTTAGCGGGGTGGCGGAACACCACGGGATGCCCGCGGTGGCGTCATCCGCGCCGGCCGTGCTCATCGCCCACCTGGCCGCGCACACCTCGTCGATCCGGCTGGGCTCCGGCGGCGTCATGCTGCCCAATCACGCCCCGATGGTCGTCGCCGAGCAGTTCGGCACTTTGGCTGCGCTGTACCCCGACCGGATCGATCTCGGCCTGGGCCGTGCGCCGGGCAGCGACCAGCTGACCGCGCATGCGTTGCGCCGCCGGATGGACGGCCTCGGGACGGACGACTTCGCTGACCAGCTCGCCGAGCTTCGGCATTTCATGGCGGGCGATTTCCCGGCGGACCACCCGTTCTCCCGCATCAAGGCCACCCCGGTGTCGCCGGTGCCGGTGTACATCCTCGGGTCGTCGGACTACGGCGCCCGGCTGGCCGCGAGGCTCGGCTTACCGTTCGCGTTCGCGCACCACTTCGCCGGGGCCGGCGGCAACACCGATGCCGCCCTTGACCTGTACCGGTCGCTGTTCCGGCCGTCCGAGGTGCTCGACGAGCCGTACGCGATGATCGGGGTGACGGCGCTCGCCGCGGACAACGAACAGCAGGCCCGGTTCGAGGCCGGGGCCGGCGCGCTGTCGATGGTGCTGCTGCGCTCCGGTCGGCTGCAGGAGATCCCGACCCCCGAGCAGGCGGCGGCATACCCGTACAGCCCCGCCGAACTGGACCTGATCCGGGCCATGGGGGCCACCGAGGTGGTCGGGTCCGTCGAGCAGGTCGTCGACGGCCTCGACGCACTGGTCGACCGGTTCGGCGTGCAGGAGATGCTGATCTCCACCCGGGCGCACGGCGCCGCGGCCAAGCTCCGGTCGATGGAGCTGATCGCCCAGGCGTACGCCCTGCGCGGTGCCAGCAGCAGGAGCTGATTCGGGAAGATCACCGTTGTGGTGCGAAAGCTGTTCTCAGGGAACGGTTCCCGCACCCAAACAGTGATCTTGCTGCGGAGGTTGTCCACATTTCGGCCGGCGACGCCCACGCGGCGCCGCGCTGACCCAGGCTTGGCCCATGAGTCACCGAACCGCGGCCGCGGCGTTGCTCGCCCGGCAGGACGGCCTGATCACCCGGCAGCAAGCGCGCGACCTCGACCTCTCCGATCAGGTGATCAGGGGGTTCCGGCAGCGCGGCGAATGGCTGCCGATGCTGCCAGGGGTGTTCCGGGTGGTGGAAAGTCGGCCGAGCCCGGAGCAACGGGTCCGGGCGGCCTCGCTCTGGGCCGGGGAATCGTCCTGCGTCAGCGGCATCGCCGCGGCGGCCTGGTGGCGGTTGATCGACGACTCGCCGCAGGCAGTTCAGCTCACGATCCCGCGAAATCGTGGCCTGCGGGCACAGCCGGGAGTCCAGATCCGTCGCCGCTACCTGCACCCGCAGGACCGGGTCGTCGTCCGCGGGGTCTGCGTCACCGACCGCGTCAAGCAGAATGCCCTGGTCCGCAGCGGCTTGCGGGTCTACCGGTTCACCTGGTTCGATCTGACCCAGCGGCCGGACGCGGTGGTCGCCGAGATGCGGGCGGCGTTGGCCGCGGCTGCCTGAGCCGCCGCATGAGCCGGGCCGTGCCTGAGCCGTGCCGCCGCATCAGCCGGCCCGGGCCGGGTCGGGGCCAAGATCACCAGTTCGGTGCCGGGGCTGTTGACACAGACCCGGTTCGGCACCGAAACGGTGATCATCCGGAAGGGACGGCGGGAAGCCCACCGTAGGATCGTGCGGTCCCTCCGTCCCCTGCCAGAGGAATCCTTGTGCTCCGCGATCGAACTGCCGGCTCTTTGCGTCCGTCCGACGACGGTTCCACCGTCACCCTTGCCGGCTGGGTGGCTCGTCGGCGCGATCACGGCGGGGTCATCTTCGTCGATCTGCGGGATGCCTCCGGCGTCGCGCAGGTGGTGTTCCACAGCGGCGAGGTGCTGGCCGCCGCGCACGCGCTGCGCAGCGAGTTCTGCGTCCGGGTGATCGGCACGGTCGCGATCCGGCCCGAGGGCAACGCCAACCCCGACCTGCCGACCGGCGCGATCGAGGTCGAGGCCACCGCGTTGGAGGTGCTGTCGGGATCCGCGCCGCTGCCGTTCCAGATCGACGACGCCATCACCGTCGGCGAGGAGACCAGGCTCAAGTACCGCTACCTGGACCTGCGCCGATCCGGGCCGGCCGCGGCCTTGCGGCTGCGGGCATCGGTGAACCAGGCGGCCAGGGCGACCCTCGACGCACGCGAGTTCGTCGAGATCGAGACCCCGACGCTGACCCGGTCGACCCCGGAAGGCGCCCGCGACTTCCTGGTCCCGGCCCGGCTCAAGCCGGGTTCCTGGTACGCGCTGCCGCAGTCGCCGCAGCTGTTCAAGCAGCTGCTGATGGTCGCCGGGATGGAGCGCTACTACCAGATCGCCCGCTGCTACCGGGATGAGGATTTCCGCGCCGACAGGCAGCCGGAATTCACCCAGCTCGACGTGGAGATGTCGTTCGTCGACCAGCACGACGTGATCGATGTCGCTGAGGCGGTGATCGGCTCGCTGTGGCGGCTGATCGGTCACGAGATCAGCACGCCGATCCCGCGGATCACCTTCGCCGACGCGATGAACCGTTACGGCTCGGACAAGCCGGACCTCCGATTCGATCTCGAGATCACCGAACTGACAAGCTTTTTCGTGACGACCCCGTTCAGGGTGTTCCAGGCGCCCTATGTCGGCGCCGTGGTACAGAAGGGCGGCGCCGGCACCCCCCGGCGAGGCTTCGACGCCTGGCAGGACTGGGCCAGGCAGCGCGGCGCGCGCGGCCTCGCCTACGTCACGATTTCTTCCGATGACGCCGGCGGCACCATCCTGTCGGGCCCGGTTGCCAAGAACATCTCCGACGACGAGCGGGCCGGCCTGGCCAGGGCGGTCGGCGCGGAGCCCGGCGATGCGGTCTTCTTCGCCGCCGGCGGGCGCAAGTCCAGCCAGGAACTGCTCGGTGCGGCCCGGCTCGAGATCGGCAAGCGCGGCGGGCTGATCGACGAGAGCGCCTGGGAGTTCTGCTGGGTGGTGGACGCGCCGCTGTTCGAGCGGACCGACGAGACCGACGATGTCACGGTCGGCGGTGAGGGCAGCACCTGGACGGCGATGCACCATGCGTTCACCTCGCCGAAGCCCGAGTCGCTGGACACCTTCGACACCGACCCCGGCTCGGCGCTCGCGTACGCCTACGACATCGTCTGCAACGGCAACGAGATCGGCGGCGGGTCGATCCGTATCCATCGCGCGGACATCCAGGAGCGGGTCTTCGCGGTCATGGGGCTGACCCAGGAGCAGGCGAGGGAGAAGTTCGGCTTCCTGCTCGATGCGTTCACCTTCGGCGCGCCGCCGCACGGCGGGATCGCGTTCGGCTGGGACCGGATCGTGATGCTGCTGGCCGGCGTGACGTCGTTGCGGGAGGTCATCGCGTTCCCGAAGTCCGGCGGCGGGTTCGATCCGCTCACCCAGGCACCCGCGCCGATCACGGCGCAGCAGCGCAAGGAGGCGGGCGTCGACGCCCCGCCGCCGCCCGTGTCCGCCGCGGCCGCTGCGCCGGGCCCGGCCGCAGGCGCCGCGAAGGGTGACCCGGCCGCCTGAGCCACGGGTCAGCGGACATCTCCTGGAGTCGGCTGTGTGCCGCGGGGTGCAGCAGCGGCGGGTGAGTAACAGCTTCACCCCGGAAGCACTGCGCGCTGCCGCCGAACGGGCCGCGCCGCCGGCGTGACCGACGGCGCAGCGGACGGCTTCCCGGGTCGACCGTGCGCTGCGCGCACCCGGCAACCGGTCCCATCCGCCGGGTAGCGTCGGTCCTCCCGCCCGACGACCGGTGAGGTGTCCGATGCTGCATATCCGACTGCTGGTGCCGACCGACCTTTACGAGCAGGTGCTGGCGCTGTTGGACGCCGCCGTGGGGGTGACCAACATCAGCGTGATGAAGGGCGCGGCCCGCTCGCCCGCCGGTGATCTCGTCGAGCTCGATGCCGCGCGGGAGGCCGCGGACGACCTTCTCGACGCCCTCACCGGGCTGCGGCTGGACGAACGTGGCTCGATCTCGGTCGAGCAGATCGATCTCTCGGTGTCCCGCGGTTCCCGCCAGGCGCAGCAAGCAGGCGCCGGGTAACGGCACCGACGCCGTCATCTGGGAGGAGGTCGAGGCCCGGACCGGCGATGACGCGGCATTGACCGGCACGTTCGTGACGTTCCTGACCATCGCGACCCTGCTGGCGGGCATCGGTATCGTCACCGACTCCTCGGTGACGGTCGTGGGTGCCATGGTGGTCGGGCCGGAGTTCGGTCCGCTGGCCGCCCTCGCGGTCGGCCTGGTGCGCCGCCGGGCGCGGCTGGCCAGGCGCGGCGCCGTCGCCCTCGCGGTGGGTTTCCCGCTGGCCATGACGATCACCGCGCTGGCCACCTGGGTGGCGGTGCAGACCGGGCTCGCCTCCGACCAACTCGTCGAGCTGAACACCCAGACCGAGTTCATCTACCAGCCCGGGGTGCTCTCCTTCATCGTGGCCCTGCTCGCGGGCGCGGCCGGCATGCTGTCGCTGACCAGCCGGAACTCGGCGGCGCTGGTCGGGGTCTTCATCTCGGTCACCACGGTCCCCGCGGCCGGATATGTCGCCGTCGGCGGTGTGCTCGGCGAATGGTCACAGGTCTGGGGGTCCGCGCTGCAACTCTGATCAACCTGGTGGGGATCGTGCTGGCGGCGGCCGGCATGCTGCTGGCCCGCCGGTGGATGCAGGGCCGTCGACCCCAGGCGAAGCTCGCCATCGACCGGGACCGATGGCGGCGGGCGGCCTTCCGCGGCTGACCCCCGGACCGCGGCTGAAGCCCGTACCAAGCCGGAAACACAGCCTGAATAGAGTGTGCGACCAGCGGCCGGGCACAACGCCGCCGCTCGGCCGTGTCCGGGCAGAGGAACGATCGTCGAAGGGATCAGCGTGGGGATCAAGGTGGCGTTGGAGCACCGCACGACGTATCACTTCGACCGTCTTGTCACCATCCACCCGCACGTCGTCCGGCTGCGGCCGGCGCCGCACTCGCGGACAGTGATCGAGTCGTATTCGCTGACCGTCGAGCCCGCCGACCATTTCATCAACTGGCAGCAGGATCCGTTCGGCAACTTCATGGCCCGGCTGGTGTTCCCGGACCGGGCCGCCGAGTTGTCGATCACCGTCGGCCTGGTCGCCGATCTCACCGTGGTGAACCCGTTCGACTTCTTCATCGAGGAGTACGCGGAGCACTACGGCTTCCTCTACCCGGCCGACCTGGCCAGCGACCTCGAGCCGTACCTGCGCCAGGTCGACGAGCGGGAACCCGGCAGCGGGCCCGGGCAGCTGGTCCGGAACTGGCTACAGGGCTTCACGATTGCGCCGCAGACCGCGATCGTCGACTTCCTGGTGCAGCTGAACGCGGCCGTCCAACGCGACGTCGGCTACTCGGTCCGGATGGAGCCGGGCGTGCAGACCCCGGACCACACACTGAGCACCGCGATCGGGTCCTGCCGGGATTCGGCCTGGCTGTTGGTGTCGCTGCTGCGCGATTTGGGGCTGGCCGCCCGGTTCGTGTCCGGCTATCTGGTGCAGCTGACCTCCGACATCCCGTCGCTGGACGGGCCGTCCGGGCCGACCGCCGACTTCACCGACCTGCACGCCTGGGCCGAGGTCTACATTCCGGGCGCCGGCTGGATCGGGATGGACCCGACGTCGGGCCTGTTCGCCGGGGAGGGTCACATCCCGCTCTCGGCCACCCCGCACCCGAGCACCGCGGCCGCGATCACCGGCTCGACGAGTCTCGCCACGACCACCCTCGAGTACTCCAATGTTGTCCGGCGGATCCACGAGGACCCGCGGGTCACCCTGCCGTACACCCCGAACCAGTGGGCCGAGGTGCAGTCCGTCGGCGCGCTGGTCGACAAGCGACTGGAGGCCGGTGACGTCCGGCTGACCATGGGCGGCGAGCCGACGTTCGTGTCCATCGATGACGGCACCTCGGCCGAGTGGACGATCGACGCCGACGGTCCGAAGAAGCGGGAACGGGCCGGGGTGCTGGCCGAGCGGCTGCGCGCGATCTACGCCCCCAACGGTGTGGTGCACCGCGGCCAGGGCAAGTGGTATCCCGGCGAACCGTTGCCGCGCTGGCAGATCGCCCTGCACTGGCGGGCCGACGGGGTGCCGCTGTGGCGGGACCCCGCGTTGCTGGCCGATCCCTGGGCGACGCAGAGCGCGGCGGAGGCCGACTCTGCGGCCGGATCACCGGTCGAGAAGGATCGAGCACGGGCGTTCATCGCCGCGGTCGCCGACTATTTCGGGCTGCCGGCCGGTCAGGTCCGGCCCGCGTACGAGGATGCGCTGGGCAAGCTCGCCCAGCAGGTCCGGATGCCCGCCGGCGAACCGGTCACCGCCGAGCTGGCCGAGGACGGCCCGGATGCCCGCCTCGCCCTGTTGGCGGAGCTGGACGAATCGGTCACCGACGCGACCGCCTGGGTGTTGCCGCTGCACCGGCTGCCGGCGCCTGTTGCCGATGACGACACCGACACCGACACCGACGTCGGCGTCGGCGGCGATCCGGCCGCCAGGAAGAAGGCGCCGACCATCGGCTGGGGGAGCGCCGACTGGCGGCTGCGGCGTGGCCGCATCGTGCTGCTCACCGGCGACTCCCCGGCCGGCTTGCGGCTGCCGCTGGACGCGATCTCCTGGGTGCCGCCGGAGGCCCAGGGTGAGCCCGACCCGCTGGAGCGCAAGTCGCCGCTGCCTGCCACCACAACGGCGCCGCGGGCGGTGGTGGTGGACCCCGACGGCGTACCGACCACGGCGCTGGCGGCCGAGATCCGGGACGACCTGCTCTACGCCTTCCTGCCGCCGCTGGAGGAACTGGACCCCTGGGTGGAGTTGATCGCGGCGATCGAGAAAGCTGCGGCCGCAACCGGTACGCCGGTGGTGCTGGAGGGCTACGGGCCGCCGAACGACCCTCGGCTGCAAACCCTGTCGGTCACGCCTGACCCGGGCGTCATCGAGGTCAACATCCAGCCGCTGGCCGGCTGGGACGAGCAGGTCGCGGTCACCAGCACGCTGTATGCGCAGGCCCGGCAGAGCCGGCTGGGCACCGAGACCTTCGCCGTCGACGGCAGCCACCGAGGCACCGGCGGCGGTAACCACATCACCATCGGCGGGCGGACGCCGGCGGAATCGCCGCTGCTGCGCCGGCCGGATCTGCTCGTCTCGCTGCTGACCCACTGGCAGCGTCATCCGTCGTTGTCGTACCTGTTCTCCGGCCAGTTCATCGGCCCGACCTCGCAGGCGCCGCGCGCGGACGAAGGCCGGTCGGAGACGCTGTACGAGATGGAGATCGCGTTCTCCGAGATCCGCCGGCAGATCAGGCAGGACGGCTCGGTCGCACCCTGGGTGGTGGACCGGGCGCTACGGCACCTGCTCACCGACATCACCGGCAACACGCACCGCGCTGAATTCTGCATCGACAAGCTGTACAGCCCGGATTCGGCCCGCGGCCGGCTCGGGCTGCTCGAGCTGCGCGGCTTCGAGATGCCGCCGCACGCCCAGATGGCTCTGGTGCAAGCGCTTCTCGTCCGATCCCTGGTCACCAGGTTCTGGGACGAACCGCTGCAGGCCCCGCTGCTCCGGCACGGTGACGACCTGCACGGCCGTTACCTGTTGCCGCACTACGTGATCGCCGACATCGCTGAGGTGGCAGCCGATCTCCGGGCGCATGGCATCGATTTCCAGACCAGCTGGCTGGACCCGTTCTTCGAGTTCCGGTTCCCGCGGTTGGGTACCGTCACGGTCGGGGAGATGGAACTGGAGCTGCGCTGGGCGATCGAGCCCTGGCACGTGCTGGGCGAGGAGGCGACCGCCGGGGGCACCGCCCGCTACGTCGATTCCTCCGTCGAGCGGCTGCAGGTCAGCCTGACCGGCGCGGCGGCGTCCGGCCAGGTCGTCGTGACCTGCAACGGATTTCCCGTCCCGCTGCGGCCCACCCACGTGCCCGGCCTGCAGGTGGCCGGGCTGCGGTACCGGGCCTGGGCGCCGCCGAGCTCGCTGCACCCGACGATCCCGCCGGATTCGCCGCTGATCTTCGACGTGGTGGACGCCGGTAGCGGGGTGTCCCTGGGCGGGGCGACGTATCACGTCTCGCACCCGGGCGGCCGGTCCTACGACCACCCGCCGGTGAATGCCATGGAGGCCGAGGCGCGGCGCACCCGGCGGTTCGACGCCGCCGGGCACAGCCCCGGCGGGATCGACCTGCCGCTGCTCCGCGAGCGGGCCGGTCTGCTCGCCGTCGACGTTCAGGCGCCGGGCATGCTCGACCTGCGCAGAGCCCGGGCCATCTGCCCGTGAGGACGCCCCGGGCACCGTCCATCCGGCGAAAGGCCGCGGCGGTGGGTCGTTCACCGGGTACAACTGTGCCCATGGAGGCTTTGTCCGATCAGGCTGCGCCCCTTCGGGTGGCGCCGCGGCCGGTCCGATGAACGCGCCTGAGGTCGGGGCGGTGATCGGCTCCGCGCCGGCCGGTCGGACGTCGATGGTCGAGGAGTACCTGGCGCGCAGCGGCATGTTCACTCCCGGGGTCGGCGACCCGCGCCGGTACGACGAGATGACCGGAACCAACGGCAGCCTGCTGCCCGGCTGGTCCGACCTGGCCGCCGAACTGGATGCCATCGGCGGGTCGGGGCTCAGCGGGCTCAGCGGCCGGGTGGAGCGGCTGCTCGAGGACGACGGGGTCACCTACACGCCGGTCGACGGGGCCGCCGCGGACGCGGCGGCGGTGCCCACGGACCCGGAGCGCTGGCGGCTGGACCCGCTGCCGCTGGTCGTGGAGGACGCGGAATGGGCCCGGCTGGAGGCCGGCCTGATCCAGCGGTCGACCCTGCTCGACGAGGTGCTGTCCGACCTGTACGGGCCGGGAAAGTTGATCGAGAACGGGCTGCTGCCGCCGGAGTTGATCTATCAGCACCCCGACTACCTGCGTCCCGCGCACGGCATCACCATCCCGGGTGCGCATCAGCTGTTCTTCCACGCGGTGGACGTCTGCCGGGGCGCGTCGGGGGAGTTCCTCGCTCTCGGCGATCGCACCCAGGCGCCCTCCGGCGCGGGTTACGCGCTGGCCGACCGCCGGGTGGTCTCCCGGGTGCTGCCGGAACTGTTCCGGCGCAGCGCACCGCGGGGCCTCGGCGCCTTCTTCCACACCATGCGCTCGGCGCTCGCGTCGGTGGCGCCGAATGAGGCGGAGGACCCGCGGATCGTCGTGCTGACCCCCGGCACGCACTCGGAGACCGCCTTCGACCAGGCCATGCTGGCCTCGCTGCTGGGTGTCCCGCTGGTGGAGAGCGCAGACCTGACCATCCGGCGGGGCCGGCTGTGGATGCTGTCGATGGGCCGGTTCGAGCCGGTCGACGTGGTGGTCCGCCGGGTGGACGCGTTCTGGTCCGACCCGCTGGACCTCAAGCCTGCATCCCGCCTCGGTGTCGTCGGGCTCGCCGAGGCCTGCCGCCGGGGCACCGTGACGGTGGTCAACACGCTTGGCAGCGGCGTGCTGGAGAGCCCCGGCCTCGCCCCGTTCCTGCCCCGGCTGGCCCGCGCGGTGCACGGTGAATCGCTGAAGATGTCGACCGTGCCGACGTTCTGGTGCGGGGATGAGGCCCAGCGCTCGCACGTGCTGGCCCATCTCGGGCAGATGGTGCTGCGGCCCACCGGGCGCGGAAAGTCCGCGTTCCCGGCGATGATGTCGCGCGCCGAGCAGGACAACTGGCGGGTGCGGCTGGCCGCCGAGCCCACCCGCTGGGTCGGGCAGGAACTGGCGCCGTTCTCCGAGGCACCGATGGCCGCCCAGCACGGCCTGGTCGCCGGTCAGGTGAGCATGCGGCTGTTCACCGTCGCGCACGGCTCCGGCTACGTGGCGATGCCCGGCTCCCTCGGCCGGGTGCAGGACGCCGAGCTGACCAGCGCCGGCCGCGGGCGGAGCAGCGTCGCCAAGGACGTCTGGGTTCGGTCCGGGCGGGCCGATCCCAAGGACCGGGAGGGCCGGGTCTGGCTGTACGAGGGCCCGTTGGTGCAGCCGGAGCGGCCGGAATCCACCTCGTCACCGCGCGTCCTGGAGGACATGTTCTGGCTCGGCCGGTACGCCGAGCGGACCGAGGACCTCACCCGGCTGCTGATCGTCACCAAGGACCGGGCGGACGACTTCCGTTTCCGCCCAGAGCATCTGGGCGCCGGCTGCGTGCCGGTTCTGCTGGCTGCGGTGAGCGAGCTGACCGGGACCAGCACCTTCCCGACTGGCGTCGACCCGCTGCCGCGGATCCGCGAGCTGATGCTGGACGGGTCCGAGCCGGGCACGGTGGCGCAGTCGCTGTCCGGGCTGCGGGAAGCCGCCCGGGCGGTGCGCGACCAGCTGTCCGGCGACACCTGGATGGTGCTGGGTGCGACCGATCGGGCGGTCGCCGAGCTCTCCGACAGCCCCGGCGACGGTGGCCTGACGCTGTCCTCGACGCAGGCCGCCGTGCTCTCCAGCATGCTGGCGCTGTCCGGGCTGGCCAGCGAGAACATGGTGCGCGATCCGGGCTGGTACTTCATGGACATCGGCCGCCGGCTGGAGCGGGCCCAGCAGGTGACCGCCCTGCTGCGCTCGACACTGACCCGGTCGCACAGTTCCGCGGTGGACTCGCTGGTGATCGAGTCGGTGCTGGCCACCAGCGAGTCGGGCGTCACCTACCGGCGCCGGTACCGTGGCCGGATCCAGGTCGCCACCATGCTGGAACTGCTGCTGCTGGACGCGGGCAACCCGCGGTCGCTGGCCTACCAGGTCGAACAGGCGCGGGCCGACCTGCGGGCGCTGCCCGATTCGTCCGGCACCTCCCGGCCGCAGCGCCGGCTGGAGGACCTGCAGGGCACGCTGCGCCGCACCCGGCCGGAAGAACTGGACCGGATCGACGCCGGGGGCCACCGGCCGGAGCTGCTGGCGTTGCTCGACGGCCTGCACGATTCGCTCCGAGGCATCGCCGATGCCATTGCCGTCCAACACTTCTGGCACCCGAGCCCGATGCGGCCGCTGGGCATGGCCAGCTACGACGGGATGCTGTGATGACACGTCATTACCGGATCGAGCACTCCACCGTTTACCGGTACTCCGATGAGGTGTCGGCGTCGTTCGGCCGCGGGTACCTCCGGCCGCGGGACTTCCCGGGCCAGGTGTGCCTGCAGCACAACCTGAGTATCGACCCGACGCCGTCGGACGTCTCCCAGACCGTCGACGTCTACGGCAACATCAACAGCTACTTCCATGTCACGAGCTCGCACACCGAGTTGCGGGTGGTGGGACTGTCCGACGTCGAGGTCACCGCGCCCGAGTTGGATCCCGCGGCACTGGCCCAGCAGTGGGAGCGGGCCCGGCCGACCGGGATGAACGACCCGCGGTCGGTGGAGTTCACCCTCACCTCGCCGCTGGTCAGGATGCCGCGGTTGATCCGGGAGTACGCCGACATCTCCTTCCCGCCCGGCCGGCCGATGATCGAGGCGGTGACCGACCTGACGCACCGGATCTTCACCGAGTTCAAGTACGAGTCGGGGGCGACCTCGGTCTCCTCGACGGTCACCGATGTGCTGGAGGCCAAGGCCGGTGTCTGCCAGGACTTCGCGCACGTGGCGATCGCCTGCCTGCGGTCGCTAGGACTGGCCGGCCGGTATGTCTCCGGGTACCTGGCCACCCGCCCGCCGCCCGGCAAGGAACGGATGATCGGCGTCGACGCCAGCCACGCCTGGGCGGCGGTGCGACTCGCGGACGGCAGCTGGCTGGGTTTCGACCCCACCAACGACACGTTTGCCGACGAGCGGTACACCACCGTGGCGTGGGGTCGGGACTACGACGACGTCCCACCGCTGCGCGGGGTGATCTACACGGACGCCGAGAAACGGGAGATGGACGTGGCGGTCGACGTCGCGCCGATCGGAATCCAGTGATAGTGCTCGCGTTTGCCCCCGGTGCAACCGGGAATGACGGTCGGGACTGTCGAAACGGGCGAATTCCGGCGCGGGTGATGTGCCGATCCGCTGGGAGATCGAGGGGTGCCGGCCGTACTGTTGGGCCCGCCCCCGACTGCCGATTCTGCGGAATTCGCCTGACCGGTCGGGCCTTCCGCCCGATCTGGAGAACTGATTCATGCGTGACTTCGCCTGCCCTCACTGCGGCCAGCAGCTGGCCTTCGAGAACTCGGTCTGCCTGAACTGCGGCAGCGCCATCGGCTTCGACCTCGTCCAGCGCGAGTTCGCCGTGCTCGGCGCCGACGGCGTCACCACGCTCGCGCCCACCCGGCAGATCTGCGCGAACCTGAACCTCGCCGGGTGCAACTGGCTGGTCCCGACCAACGGTGGACCACTGTGCCGGTCCTGCTCGCTGACCAGGACCAGGCCCGGCGAAGGATCGGTCGCGCTGCGGGCGTTCGCCGAGGCGGAGGCCGCGAAGCGCCGGTTGGTGGTCGAACTGATCGACCTGAGCCTGCCGATCGACGACCGGGTCGCCGACCCGGAGCGCGGGTTGACCTTCGACCTGCTCTCCAGCGAGCAGCAGAGCGTCATCACCGGGCACGACGACGGCGTCATCACCCTGGACCTCGCCGAGGGTGACGACGTGCACCGCGAGCAGTTGCGGGTGTCGATGGAAGAGCCGTACCGCACCCTGCTCGGGCACTTCCGGCACGAGACCGGCCACTACTTCTTCTTCGTGCTCGCCGAGAACGGGCCGGCCAGGGCCGAATTCGAGAACCTCTTCGGTGATCCCGATCTGGGCTATCAGGCCGCCATCGACCGGCACTACTCCCAGGGTGCGCCGGCCGGGTGGGAGCAGAACTACGTCTCGTCCTATGCCACCATGCACCCGGCGGAGGACTGGGCCGAGACCTTCGCGCACTACCTGCACATCAGGGACACCATCGACACGGCGGCGGCGTTCGGGTTCGCCCCCGCCGGGGCCACCGCGACCCAGCCGCTGGCCGGGGATGCCGGGTTCGATCGGATGATCGCGCTGTGGCTGCCGCTGGCCTGGTCGCTGAACATGATCAACCGGTCGATGGGGCACAAGGACCTGTACCCGTTCGTGCTGCCGCCGGCGGTGCTGGACAAGATGCGCCTGGTGCACAAGCTGGTCGCGGCCAGCAACGCGCCCGCGGAGACCAACGCGGTGGTGTGAGGCTGCTGACCCCGAGACGGCGGCGGGTCAATCCAACGGCACCGCGCTGCCGGACACGGCGATACCGCCGGTCCCGGCCGGGATGTCGACGGTGAGCAGGCCGGGCCGTCCGACGTGCCGGCCCTGTCGGATCGTCACCCTCGCCGGCGGGTCGACGAGCCCGAGCGCGCGCAGGTACCCGCCCACCGCGGCCGCGGCCGAGCCGGTGGCTGGGTCCTCTCGCACGCCGCCCGGCGGGAACGGGTTGCGCGCCTCGAACTCCTGGTCGCCGGTCTGTGCAATCACGGCAACCGTTGCGCCCCAGCCATTCTCGGCCATCAGCGCGGCGAGCGTCGGCTGGTCCTGATCGAGCCGGTCCAGCACCGCCAGTCCTACCCCGACGATCGGGTGATGGTTGCCCGAGTAGACGACCCGGATCGGCAGGCTGTCGTCCAGGTCGCGCCGGGTCAGCCGCAACGCGGCGAGCAGGGCGTCGGTGGTGTCGGCCGGCAGGTCCGTGACCGTTGGCGGGACGCTGATCAGCGTGGCGACGATGCCGTCCACGGTGGCGGTGGTCCTCACCTCGATCGGTCCGGCGGCCGAATCGAGCGTCAGCCGCCCGGTCCCCACCCGCCGCGCCCGGGCCACCGCGGACGCGATGGTGGCGTGCCCGCAGAAGGCGACCTCGGCGATCGGTGCGAAGTACCGGACCCGCGCCGAAGTCGGGCCGGTGGCGGTCAGGAACGCGGTCTCGGAAAACCCGACCTCGGCAGCGATCCGCTGCATGCCGACGTCGTCGAGATCGCCGGCGTCCAGGACGATCCCAGCCGGATTGCCGCCCGCGGGGTCAACCGAGAACGCCGTGTAGCGAAGGATTTCCATGGCGACCCTCCGATATCGGGCCGGCCGGCTGACCCGCCGCGGTAGTCCAGGTTGATGGGCCGAGACCGGCTCGCCACCCGACCAGCATGCCAGGTGCGACCCGCAGCGCAGCGGGGCGGTAGCGTCGCACGAGTGAGTCCGAGCGATCCTGGCCTGTTCTCCGTGGGCGCTGTGCCGCAGGACGCCGCACCGCCGGTCGCGGGCCTCGGTGCCTGGTCGCCGGACCGACCGGTGGACCCGCATGCCCCGCTCGCCGCCCGGATGCGCCCCCGCACGCTGGACGAGGTCGCCGGCCAGGCGCACCTGTTGGGTCCGGGGGCGCCGCTGCGCCGGCTGGTGCAGGGCGGGTCGCCGTCCTCGATGGTGCTGTACGGGCCGCCGGGCACCGGGAAGACCACGCTCGCCACTCTGGTCGCCGGGTCGACCGGCCGGCATTTCGCGCAGCTGTCCGCCGTCTCGGCCGGGGTGAAGGAGGTCAGGGCGGTCATCGCGGACGCTGCGGCCCGGCTGCGCGCCACCGGTGAGCAGACCGTGCTGTTCATCGACGAGGTCCACCGGTTCTCCCGCACCCAGCAGGATTCGCTGCTCGGTGCGGTGGAGGACCGGACCATCGTGCTGATCGCCGCGACCACGGAGAACCCTTTCTTCTCGGTGGTCTCGCCGTTGCTATCCCGGTCGTTGGTGCTGCAGCTGCAACCGCTGACCGACGCCGACATCGCCACGCTGGTGGACCGGGCCGTCGTCGACGAACGCGGCCTGGCCGGCGCGTTCTGGATCACCGACCAGGCCCGGGCGCATCTGGTCGCGCTGGCCGGCGGGGACGCCAGGCGGGCACTCACCGCGCTCGAGGCGGCCGCGGATTCCGTCGGCGAGCTGACCGCGACCGATCCCGTCGAGGACGGGGACGCCGCCGACCGGCCGTCGGCGATCGACCTGGCGGCCGTCGAACGGGCAGTGAACCGCGCGGCCGTGCGATACGACCGGTCCGGGGACCAGCACTACGACGTCACCAGCGCGTTCATCAAGTCCATCCGCGGCAGCGACGTGGACGCCGCTGTGCACTACCTGGCCCGGATGATCGAGGCCGGGGAGGACCCGCGGTTCATCGCCCGCCGGCTGATGATCCACGCCTGCGAGGACGTCGGCATGGCCGACCCGACGGCCCTGCCGGTGGCCGTCGCCGCGGCCCAGGTGGTGCAGCTGGTGGGGCTGCCCGAGGCCCGGATCGCGTTGGCGCAGGCCACCATTCACCTTGCCACTGCGCCGAAGTCGAACGCGGTCGTCACCGCCATCGACGCCGCGCTGGCCGATGTGCGGGACGGCAGGGCCGGGTCGGTGCCGCCCGCGCTCCGCGACGGGCACTACCCGGGCGCGGCGAAGCTGGGCAACGCGCAGACCTACATCTACCCGCACGACTGGCCAGGTGCGGTGGTCGCTGAGCAGTACCCGCCGGACGAACTCGTCGGGCGGGACTACTACCGGCCGACCGGGTACGGCGCGGAACGCACCCTGGCCGACCGGGTGCCGAAACTGCGCCGGACGATTCGCGGGGAACCCGACCCCTGACCGGCGCGGCACGAGGTTGCTTTCGGCGCGACGAGTGGTCAGCCGTCGCCGCGCCGGGAGCCCCGGCCGGCCGGTACTGTGCGGCAGGGTGAGGAGGCAGGGCGATGGGGGCAGATATCGCGATCGGTGCCATCGGAGAGGTGATCGTCGCGATCCGCGGCCCAGCGGGCCCGGGGGAGATACTGGTGCCGGTGGGCGGATCCCGTGAAGCGTTCATCGCCGAATGTGCCGAACCCGTCGGTCGCGGAACGATGGTCCTGGTGATCGACGTCGCCCCTCATCGGCACGTCACCGTTATTCCCTGGGAAGGGTTCTCGCCCGAAATGCGGGCATGAATTGTCTCGTTTGCATCTTCATTGTCGTCTTGATTGAACTGATGGAACGGTGAATCCCTCGCCGTGAATGGCTGATCTCTGTGATGGATAGGAAGGTCGATCATGTTCGGTTACCGCGTGCCAGATCCGGACGAGGCGCTGCTGATCTCCGGCGGCCAATCCAGCGACGGCGCTCCGTTCCGGGTGGTCATCGGGCACGGCGCTTTCGTCGTCCCATTCATCCGGCGAGCCAACCTGTTGTCGCTGGCGATGACCGAGTCGGAGGTCCAGGAGACCTGCGTGACGAAACAGGGCATCAGCCTGAACGTGAAGGCCGTCATCGCGTTCAAGGTCGGCAACGACGTCGAGTCGATCGTTGCCGCCGGGCAGCGCTTCCTGTCCGACCAGGATCAGATGTCCGTGCTGACCGGCCGGATCTTCGCCGGTCACCTGCGGTCCATCATCGGCTCGATGACGGTCGAGGAGATCGTCACCGAGCGGCAGAAGCTGGCCACCGAGGTGCTGGACGGATCCAAGCAGGAGATGAGCAAGATCGGTCTGACGGTCGACGCCCTGCAGATCCAGTCCATCGACGACGGGCAGCTCGGCTACATCCTGGCGATGTCGGCGCCGCACAATGCCGCGATCAAGCAGACGGCGGCGATCGCCCAGTCGAACGCCAATCAGTTCGCCGCCGAGGCCGAGCAGGATTCGTTGCGCAAACAGGCGGAGTTCTCCCGGCAGACCACCGTCATCCAGGCGCAGTACAAGGCGGAGATCGACAAGGCGCAGGCCGCCGCGGCGCAGGCCGGCCCGCTGTCGCAGGCCCAGGCCCAGCTGGAAGTCCTTCAGGCGCAACGCGAACTGGCCCAGCGCAACGCCGAGTTGCGGGAGGAGCAACTGGTGGCCGAGGTGATCAAGCCGGCGCAGGCCGAGGCCGAGCGGGTCAAGATCCTCGCCGCCGCGGAGGCGGAGAAGATCCAGATCCTGGCCGCCGCGGCGGCCTCGAACAACCGGGTCGCGCTGGACCGGATGCTGATCGAGCAACTGCCGGAGATCGTCAGGTCGGCCGCGACCGGCCTGAACGGGGCGAACGTGACGGTGCTCAACGGTGCCGACGGCCTCGGGGACATCGCCGCATCGCTGGTCGGCCAGGGATCGGCGATCTTCGAGGCGGTCCGGCGCGGCTTCCAGGGCGGCGCGCCCGGGAACGACAAAACCGCGGCCAAGAACACCCCGGAGATCACCTCCTGAGCGTGCTCCTGTCGACGGTGGAACGGTTCGAGTGGCTCTGGTCGGTGCGCGGCCGGCCGGCTCCGCTGCGCCGGATCCTGCTGGCGGACGGTTATCTGGTGTCGTCCGTCCGCCGTCGTTGCGGTGGTCAGCCGGCGTAGGGGGCAACCAGCCAGGCCGTGACGTCCGGCGGCAGCGTCCCGTTGCCGGGCAGATCGATCGAGGACATCAACACCTCGCCGATCGGCAGCGGCACCGCGACGGAGCCCATGTTCGACACGACCGTGACCTCGCCGTTGGTGTACGCGATGACGTCGGCGCCGCGGTCCTGAGTCCACTCCAGCGAGCCGGCCCCGAGCCTGAAGGCCCGGCGCAGCGCCAGCGCGGACTGGTACATCTCCAGGGTCGAGCCGTCGACGCCGGTCTGCCGGTCCCTGGCCAGCTCGGCGTAGGCGTCGGGCTGGGGCAGCCATGTCCTCCCGGTCGGCCCGAAGCCGAACCCGGGGGCGTCGGCCTCCCAGGGCAGCGGCACCCGGCAGCCGTCCCGGCCGGCCTCGGTGTATTCCGAGCGCCACCAGGTCGGGTCCTGGCGCAGGTCGTCGTCGAGCGCGGTGTGGTCGGGCAGGCCCAGTTCCTCGCCCTGGTACAGGTACGCCGACCCGGGCAGGCCGAGCATCATCAGGCTTGACGCTTTCGCCCGGCGCAGCCCGAACAGGTAGTCCGGTTGCGGATCGCCGGCCCTGATCCCGTTCGGCCGAGGGCCGTCGCTTGCCAGCCCGAGGCGCGAGACGTGCCGCACCACATCATGATTGGACAGCACCCAGGTGGTGGGCGCGCCGACCACCTCATTCGCCGCCATCGATGCGTCGATGGTGGCGCGCAGCGCGGCGGCGTTCCACTCGGTCTCGAGGTAGTCGAAGTTGAAGGCCTGGTGCATCTCATCGTCGCGGACGTAGCGGGCGAGCCGGGACAGCGGCTGCACCCACGCCTCGGCGACCAGGATGCGATCGGGGGTGTAGGAGTTCAGCAGCGCCCGCCAGGACCGGTAGACCTCGTGTACGCGGTCCTGGTCCCACATCGGACCGGTCTGGAAGAAGCCGTCGCTGTCGGCGTCGGGACCGTCGTCGACCCTCGGGTCGAGATCGGGCAGCCCGGGCGCCTTGATCAGCGCATGTGCGACATCCACCCGGAAGCCGTCGGCGCCGCGGTCCAGCCAGAACTTCAGCACGGAGAGGAATTCATCGCGAACCTCGGGGTTCTCCCAGTCCCAGTCCGGCTGCTTGGTGTCGAACAGGTGCAGGTACCACTGGCCGGGTGTGCCGTCCTGGTTCATCGTGCGGGTCCAGGCCGGGCCGCGGAAGCAGGACTCCCAGTTGTTCGGCGGCTGCTCACCGTTCTCGCCGCGGCCGTCGCGGAAGATGTAGCGCGCCCGCTCGGGCGACCCGGGGCCGGCGGCCAGGGCGGCCTTGAACCAGACGTGCTCGTCCGAGGAGTGATTCGGCACCAGGTCGACGATCACCTTGAGCCCGAGCTGGCGGGCCCGCTCGAGCAGGGCGTCGAAGTCGGCGAGGCTGCCGAAGATCGGGTCGACGTCGCGGTAGTCGGCGACGTCGTAGCCGGCGTCGGCCTGTGGGGACTTGTAGAACGGCGACAGCCAGATGGCGTCCACGCCCAGGTCGGCCAGGGCGCCCAGCCGGCCGGTGATGCCGGGCAGGTCGCCGACGCCGTCGCCGTCGGAGTCCGCGAACGACCGTGGGTAGACCTGGTAGACCACCGCCGTGCGGCGCCAGTCGTCGGCGGCGGAGTTGGCCGCGCCGTCGGGGGCGACGAGTTGCGCCGTCAGGTCGTTGAACACGTCATTCGTGGTGGTGTCGTCGATCGACATCTGAAAGAGGCCTCTCTGTGGGTCTGGTCTGTGCGTCTGGGCGATGGCCTGCTCCCCGGGGGCGAGGAGTGCGGTGGGTGTGACGTGCGGGTGGGCTGGCGTGCGTGCGTGCGTGCGTGCGGGTGGGCTGGCGTGCGGGTGGGTGTGGCGTGTCGCGGGCGTGGCGTGCTGGTGGGCGTGGCGTGCTGGTGGGGCGGCAGGCGGCCTTTCGCCGAGCTGCGTGCCGGCGGTCGGGCTGAGTCGCCGTGCGGCCGCGGGCCACCCGGCGGAAACTCGCGAAATGCCTGATCCGGGCGGGTGTGGACGGTCGGCCGGTGAGCGGTTCCGACGGGGGGATGACGCACCCGGACCGATCCGGTTGACCCTGCCGGACAGACGTGGCGTAGGTCACCCGAATCGATTCGACTGATTCTCTGCCTACTGTACAAACGGCGGGGCGAACTTGCCAAGGCCTGGCGGTGCGAACCGGGCGTCAGGTGGGGCAGGACCCGTCGGCGTTCACCGGATTCGGGCAGAAGTTCCCGGTCCAGACGGCCTTCGAGCCCGAGTCGCCGACCCGGACCACCTGCACCACGCTGGCGCCGGCCAGGGCCACCGCGATCACCGCGACGACCACGCCCACCCACGGCGGGGCCGGCTGCTTCGACCTGCGAGTCAGCACGGTGGGCACCGCCCAGGCGAGCAGTGCTGCGACGAACAGGCCGATGGCGAAGTAGAGCATGGTCCCGCCGAGGTCGACGTGCGCGTTGATCAGCGGCGTCTTCCGCAGCCGGGCCTGCAGCCATTCGCCGGCGTCCGTGGCGACCGGCACCAGGATGAGCGCCACCAGCGCCGTCAATGGGGTGATGATCCCGAGCCGCCGCCGAGCAGCCGGCCAGACGGCGGACAGCACGGTGAGCAGGGCGGCCAGCGGGATCAGGATCACCACGGCGTGTACCAGCAGGATGTGCGCGGGCAACCCGTTGATCTCGTTCACCATCGCAAGATCATCTCCCATTCGCTGTGGCGGCGGCTCGTCGGACGGTGCTGTCCCAGGAACACGTGGCTCGGGGCGGATCCGTTCAACGACCCGGCACATCGTCGGCGGCCCGAGCCGCACCGTCCTGAGGGTGTCGGCCGCCCGTTGCCGGGTAACCTTCCCGGGGGCGGCGAGCGCAGGACGCGGCCGTCACGCCCCGACAGGGCACGCCCTCGGAAAGGGGATGACGGCTGCGATGAAGCGCATCTATTACTTCGGCGCGGGGATCGCCCTCGGCGTTGCCGCCACCAGGCGGACGCGGCGGGCCAAAGAGGCTGCCCGCGAGGCACTGAAGGCCAAGGTGACGCCGTCGGCGATCGCCGCCGACGTCGCCGATGCGATCGCCGAACTCGGGAACGCGGTCGGCGCCTTCGCCTCCGACGTCCGGCAGGGCGCCGTCAACCGCAGGGCAAGCTACCGGCCGCTGGTCGACAACGCCACCGGCGCCGTCATCCTGGTCGGCCCGGAGGCGATCGGTCCGGCGATACCGGCACCGGTGGAGCCGCGCGCCCCGGGCGCCCCGCCGCCATCCCGGGCCACGATGCCACCGGCGGGCACGCCGCGGGCCGCGAGCCGGGCAGGGTCGCGGTCGGCCCGCCAGTCGGCCTGAGCCTGCTCCCGGTCCGGCCCGGTGGCCGCCCAGTTCACTCCCGTCGATTCGTCATAGCCATCGGCCGGCGGATCACTCCTTCACGTCGCCCCCGATTCCCGAGCGAGGACCCATGCAGACCCACGAGATCCGGCGCCGTTTCCTCGGCTACTTCGAGAAGACCGGTCACACCGTCGTCCCGTCGGCGTCGCTGATCAGCGAGGACCCCACGCTGCTCTTCACGGTGGCCGGCATGGTCCCGTTCAAGCCGTACTTCCTCGGCCAGGTCACCCCGCCGTTCCCGCGGGCGACCAGCGTGCAGAAGTGCGTGCGCACCCTGGACATCGAGAACGTCGGCGTCTCCCAGCGGCACAACACCTTCTTCCAGATGGCCGGCAACTTCTCCTTCGGTGACTACTTCAAGGAAGGGGCGATCAAGCACGCCTGGGCGCTGCTCACCGGGTCGCTGGACGACGGCGGCTACAGCCTGGACCCCGACCGGTTGTGGGTCACCGTCTACGAGACCGACCACGACGCCGCGGAACTCTGGCAGCGGGTGGCCGGGGTGAACCCGGAACGCATTCAGCGCCGGGGGATGGCCGACAACTTCTGGTCCATGGGGGTCGCCGGGCCGTGCGGGCCGTGTTCGGAGATCTACTACGACCGCGGCCCCGAGTTCGGCATCGAGGGGGGCCCGATCGCCGACGAGGACCGTTACCTGGAGATCTGGAACCTGGTCTTCATGCAGGACATGCGCGGCGACGGTGCCGGCGGGAAGGGGGACTTTCCGATTCTCGGCCCGCTGCCCAAACAGAACATCGACACCGGGCTCGGCGTCGAGCGGCTGGCGTTCCTCCTGCAGGGCGTCGAGAACGTCTACGAGACAGACCTTCTCCGTCCGATCATCGGTCGGATGGAGCAGCTGTCCGGTACGGCTTACGGCACCGACGACGCCGCCGACGTCCGGATGCGGATCATCGCCGACCACAGCCGGTCCTCGATGATGCTGATCTCCGACGGGGTCGGCCCGGGCAACGAGGGGCGCGGCTACGTGCTCCGTCGGCTGCTGCGCCGCACCGTCCGCAGCGCGCGACTGCTGGGCGTGATGGATCCGGTGATGCCGGGGCTGACCGAGACGGTGCGGGACCTGATGAGCCCGTCCTACCCCGAACTGGCCACCGATTTCGACCGCATCCAACGCATCGCGGTCGCCGAGGAGCAGGCGTTCCTGCGGACCATCGCGTCCGGCTCGAAGCTGTTCGACGTCGCTGCACAGGAGACCAGGGAGAACGGCAGTACGGTGGTGCCCGGCTCGACGGCCTTCCTGCTGCACGACACCCAGGGCTTCCCGATCGACCTGACCCTGGAGATGGCCGCCGAGGCCGGTTTGACCGTCGACACCGACGAGTTCCGCTCTCTGATGGACGAGCAGCGGCAGCGGGCCAGGACCGATGCCAGGGCGCGCAAGAGAAAGCTGGCCGACCTGAGCGTCTACCGACCGCTGCTGGACGCCGGCCGGACCGAGTTCACCGGCTATTCCGAGCTGGAGTCCGAGGCCACCGTCCGCGGACTGATCCGCGATGGCGTCCGGGTACCCACGGCCGGCGCCGGCGACGAGGTCGAGCTGGTGCTCGACCGGAGCTCCTTCTACGCCGAGTCCGGCGGCCAGGATTCCGATGCCGGGCTGATCCTGGGGAACGGCTCGTCGGCCGAGGTGCTGGACGTGCAGAAGGTCGACAAGAAACTCATCGTGCACCGGGTGCGGATCACCGACGGCGAACTGACCGAAGGCGCGAGCGTGCTGGCCAAGGTCGACCCGGAGTGGCGGCTGGGCGCCCGGCAAGCACACTCCGGCACCCACGTGGTGCATGCGGCGCTGCGTCAGGTGCTCGGCCCGGAGGCGCTGCAATCCGGGTCCTACAACAAGCCCGGGTACCTGCGGCTGGACTTCGCCTGGAACCAGGCATTGTCGCCGGCGACCCGCAGCGAACTGGAAGAGGTGGCCAACCGGGCGGTCCGGCAGGACCTGCCGGTCCGGGTGCTGTACGGCTCGCAGGCCGAGGCGCAGGCGATGGGCGCCATCGCACTGTTCGGCGAGACCTATGACGAGACCGTGCGGATCGTCGAGATCGGCGGCCCGTGGTCGGTCGAGCTCTGCGGTGGCACGCACGTCGAGCACTCCTCGCAGATCGGTCCGGTCGCGATCACCGCGGAGTCCTCGGTGGGCTCCGGCCTGCGACGGGTGGAAGCCGCGGTCGGCATCGAGGCGTTCCACCGGCTGGCCGCCGAGCGCACCCTGGTGTCGCAGCTGGCCGCCTCGCTCAAGGTGCAGCCCAGCGAGTTGCCGGGCCGGATCGAGGTGCTGCTGGAGCGGCTGCGCGCGGCCGAGAAGGAACTGTCCGGGCTGCGGGCGGCGGCGCTCGCGGCGTCCGCCGCGACGCTGGCCGAAGGCGCGGTCACGGTCGGCGACGTGTCCCTGGTGGCCGCCACCGCACCGGAGGGCACGGCCGCCGCGGACGTCCGCAACCTGGCCTCCGACGTCAAGGGGCGGCTCGGTTCGCGGCCGGGCGTCGTCGCGGTGTTCGCGCCCGGGGCGGGCACGGTTGCCTTCGCGGTGGCCGTCACCCCGGCGGCGATCGCCGCCGGCTGGGCGGCCGGGGAGTTGGCCAGGACGTTCCTGCCCGTCATCGAGGCCCGCGGCGGCGGGAAGAAGGACATGGCGCAGGGCGCCGGCAGCCGGCCGGCCGGGATCCCCGACGCGATCGATGCGCTCCGGGCGGCGCTGGCCGCCGGCCGCGGGTGAGCCGGTTGCCAAGGAGACGACCGGACTTGATGCAGGAGCATGAAACCGACCAGGAACGCCGACATGCCGGCTGAATCACCCCGCAAAGGCGTGCGTCTGGGGGTGGACGTCGGTACGGTTCGCGTGGGAGTTGCGATCAGCGACCGCAACGGCGTTCTGGCCACTCCGGTGACCACCTTGGCGCGGGATGCCGCCGACGAGTCCGACCTCGCCGCGCTCGCAGCACTGGTCGAAGAACACGAGGTGGTGGAAGTGGTCGTGGGTCTGCCCAAGACCCTGCGCGGCTCGGACGGCCCCGCGGTCGTCGCGGCCCGCGCCTACGGCGCGGCGCTGGGCGGCCGGATCGCGCCTGTCCCGGTCGTCTATGTCGATGAGCGGCTGACCACCGTGTCCTCCGACCGGCAGCTCACCGAGGCCGGGGTACGCGGCCGGGCCAAGCGGAAGATCGTCGACCAGGTGGCCGCGACCCGGATCCTGCAGAACCGGCTGAACAACCTGGCCGGAGGCGGCCGGTGAGCGATCACCTCGGCATCTTCGGCCGCGAGCCGGGTGAGACGGGCGAACTCGACGTTGAGCAGTTGCGTGCCGCGCTCGGTTCGGCGCCCGCCGAGCCCGCCGCCGGCAGCGCCGAGCCGGGACCCCCGGTCGATGACGACCAGCGCCCCGACGCCGCGCGCCGCCGGCACCGCCGGTGGTTGATCTTCGCCGTCGTGGTGCTGCTGGTCATCGTGTCCGGCCTGGCCGTCGGTTTCATTCTCTGGCGCGGGGCGGCCGATGTGGTGGCTGACTATTCAGGATCCGGCGACACCGAAGTGGTGATCCGGATCCAGGGCGGCGACGGGCTCGAGGACATCGCCAAGACGCTCGCCGACGCCGGGGTGGTGGCCAGTCCGGAGGCGTTCCAGCAGCAGGCCGCGTTGGATGCCGACGTGCAGGCGCTGCGGCCCGGGTACTACAAGGTGCGGCAGAACGCTTCCGCCCAGGCCACCGCAGATGCCTTGGTGGCCAAGGAGAATCGGGTTGGCCAGTTTCGGCTCGTCCCCGGCCGGCAGCTGGCCGACGTCACCGCCGTGTCCACCGATCCGAACACGCCGGCCGCTGTCGTTCCCGGCTACATCTCGGTGATCACGGCGGCCGCCTGCGTGCCGCTCAACGGCCGGCAGGGCTGCTTCACCACCGACGACCTGTGGCAGGTCGCCAGGACGGCCGACCCGGCCGCGCTGGGTGTGGTCGAGTGGGCGGCCGACGGTGTCCGGGCCGCACCCGAGCCGAGCAAGCGCCTCGAGGGCGTCATGCTGCCGGGGGATTTCGACATCCCGCCGGGGTCCACCCCGGAGCAGGCCCTGAAGGCGGTGATCAGCGCCTCCGCGGCGCTGTGGAACGGCACCGACATCATCGCCGACTCCGCGAAGTCGGGGATCAGCCCCTACCAAGCGGCCATCATGGCGTCGCTGATCGAGCGCGAGGCGATCGCCGGCGACATGCCCAAGGTGTCCAGGGTGATCTTTAACCGGCTGGCCGCCGGGATGAAACTGGAATTCGACTCCACGGTCAATTACGCGCTCGATCGCGCGTCGATCGCGACGACGGAGCAGGACCGGGCGAACCCGAGTCCCTACAACACCTATGTCCAGCAGGGTCTGCCGCCGACACCGATTTCCTCGCCGGGCCCGGAGGCGGTGGCCGCCGCGCTGAACCCCGCGGAGGGCTCCTGGTTGTTCTTCGTCAAGGCCAACGCGAAGGGTGAATCGTGCTTCAGTGTCACCGCCGAGCAGCACGAGGCGTGCGTGACGCAGGCCAGGGCGAACGGGGTCTTCGGGTGACGCCCGAGTGCTCGCCCTACCGATGACTGGCGCCCCCACCGGGCCAGTCCACCGCGCCGCGGTCCTCGGCGCGCCGGTGGCGCACTCGCTGTCGCCGGCGCTGCATCGGGCTGGTTACGCGGCGGCCGGGTTGACCGATTGGCGCTACGACCGGATCGAATGCGATGCCGACGCGCTTCCCGCGCTGATCGCTCGGGCCGGCCCGGAGTGGGCGGGCTTCTCGGTGACGATGCCCGGGAAGGCCGCCGCGGCCGTGGTCGCCGATCAGCACGGCCCGCGGGTCCGGGCGCTGGGAGCGGCCAACACCCTGGTCCGCAGGGACGGCGGCTGGCTGGCCGAGAACACCGACATCGACGGCATCATCGGCGCGCTCAGGGCCGCGGGAGCGCCGGTCCCCAGGACCGCGCTGATCCTCGGCGGCGGCGGCACCGCGGCCTCGGTGATCGCAGCGCTGGCCGAACTGGGCACCGCCGGGGTCGTCATCGCCGGGCGCCGGCCGCAGAGCACCGCGTCGGCGGTGGAACTGGGCGGTGCCGTCGGGCTACCCACCACAGCGATCGGCTGGGACGTCGGCGTCATCGGCCGGGCCGCCGACCAGGCGGACATCGTGGTGTCGACCGTCCCGGCGGGGGCGGCCGATGCGCTGGCCGATCGGCTGCGGGCGGTGCCGATCCTGTTCGACATGGTCTATCACCCGTGGCCGACGCCGTTGGCCGCGGCCGGCGTACCCGGCCGAATCACGCTCACCGGGCTGGACATGTTGCTGCACCAGGCCTTTCGCCAATTCGAGTTGATCACCGGGGTGGTGGCGCCGGTGCAGGCCATGCGGTCGGGCTTGCTGGCCGGTTCGGGAACGGACCTGCCGTTGCCGGTGTGACGGCCGGTGTGACGGCCGGTGTACTGGGGACCTGCCGTTGCCGGTGTGACGGCCGGTGTGACGGCCGGTGTGACGGCCGGTGTGCAGGGGAGAGCGGC